>JGI24159J19872_10000061_pt1 | contig 56674 bp, 33 predicted proteins | sample Ectturendosymbi4_FD_19872 | JGI IMG/M metagenome (IMG submission 19872) | reverse complement strand
AATCTGAACCGCACAGGCCCATTAATTTCATGTTGGCCGCAAATCGGCCAACACCAGTCCTCAGGCGGTTGAGCTGAACCCAGGCATTTCTGGGGAGATCGCAGCCTGGTGGTTGTAGGCCGAATGCGGGAATGAAGGATTGGAGAGCTGCAGGGATTGGTGTGGTTAGTTCCCCGTTAATTGACAGCAATTCCACAAATGAGCGTAGAGCTTTCCTGGAGTGGAGACGTTTAGGAGAAGGTTTTAGGCACAGATTTCGTGTATGGGAGATGTTTCGGATTGAGGGCTTTGGTGTAAAGTTTCAAGCATGAAGCACTGCGCCTTGTCTCAGATTGGGTAATGACAGATAGAATGGGTAAAAAGGAGGTGGGTGTGCTTCGTAGGCTGCCAGTGATAACGCGCATCGACTCGTTTAAAGGTAGATCGATGAGTTTTGTGTGAGCGCTGCAGCACCACACTGGGGCACAGTACGCTGCCGGACCAAATGCAAGTGCCAAGCAAGAGGTTCTTAGAGCTTTGAAGGAAGCTCCCCAACCGACACCGGCTAGTCACTTGATAAGTGCTACTCGTGACGAGACTTTCTTCTTGAGTGTGTTTAAGTGTGTCCTGAACGACCGAGAGCGATCCAAGCATATGCCGAGATATGATCTAAGTGGGTCGAACTTCACTGTTTCATTGGATTGTAGTTTGACGTTCAGCTGACAGTTGGCTGCGTGTTTCTTCAGGTGGAAGACGGAGCACACAGTTTTCTCAACTGAGAGCCTGAGTTTCCACTTAGTCAGGTAAGTGTTAACAACAGCAAGGCACTTGATTTGCCATGATGTCCTCCTGGAAGCTCCGAAAGGCGCTGATCTTTGCCACAAGTGCGGCGCATAATTAATTAAGGCAGTGAAACTATTTTGTGGATTATTGTACTACAGCCATCTCCCATTTTTAGTACGACACTTGAATCTGAGCAGCTAGTGCAAACTCAGCTGGTGGATGCGCATGTAGCTGTTGGCTAAGCACTTTAAGAATGTATGCATGCGCCCTGCGTGCTTACAGTTGCGAAAATTTGCGTGCATATGTGCATAACCCAACACTTGGCGTTACGATATTTTGTGGAAGATAAAACTTCGTCTTATTTTCATTATCGGGCATTTACAACGTCTGTGCCATACGCGTTTTGTAGTTGGAGTTTCTATCAAAGAAAGCGTCCTAGTTTGCAAGACACAATCAGAAATCAGTGACAACACGAAAGCGAAATTTCAGGTCGTGGCGCAATATCTTGGCATGGGAGAAAACTGAACAAATGTTTTCACTAAAAGAGCTGGTGGCATGATGGGGTGCACAATATGTTTCGTGGGCAGACTGAATGAATGAACAAAAACATCTCATTGACACACATTGATGTTCGTACCGTGAGGTCCTCGTTGCAAAGACTCCAGCCGGCAGACCTAGTTCCTCTGTTGGGTGATGTTGTGCGCATAGAGAACTTCACAAAAGCAGGAACTTTCAAAAGCCGTAGATTTGAATCTTCATGTGAGGAAATGGGAAGGAACATAAAACAGTATTGCTCTCAACGGAAACCCGGCGTTTGGCGAGCGGCAAGTGGATTGTGCGTGTCAATGCAATGCGGGAGGAATGAAAGAGCGAGCCCTTTACTCAAATCTGTTTGCAAATGATGAAAGGCATGCAAAGATGAGATACCTGACAACTTTATTCATCATATGAATGAACCAAATCAACCGGTGGAAGATCGAAATGATAACAAGCTTACAAGCAGAGAAAAAATAAGTGAATTTTTGCTTACAAACAGAAATGAAATAAGGTGCACCTGAGAATAACATACGCAGTGCCAAACGTATGATGTTCGCACTCACTTAGAAATAGCAAGAATACATTTTTGCACGAAGGTCGATGTAAGGCAAATGTCTGAAGCTTGTTGAGGAGAATTTGGCATTTCATGTATTTTTAGCCTCCACAGAATGCTTTGACTAGTTTAAGGACCCGCACAGATCCAGTTATTGAAAACACATGACTGTAGAAGAGTGAACCGGAGAAACCAACGGGAACAAGATCGTGGTGGCAAGCTAAAATCTGCATATTTTCTCTTGGAAAATTTTCGTTTGACTGCTGCCAAGGCCTTTTGTTCTGACCAGAAAGACGTTTCGACAATTTTCTACAACATTTTTGTGTGAGTTGAGGTTTTCAAGTCAGCTGCAGCCAGAACCAAAGCGAAATCTGAAAGCTGTTGAAAAAGTGGTTCGCCCGTTTCTGGCAGGATAGCCCATTGTATTCATTTCAACAGACCCATGTTACACGGTGAGTTTAAAGAATATGACAAATTGCAATGCTTATCACATGTACTAAATTAGGCTACACAGTGTCATTATACACAGTTTTGGCTGACGGAGTGCCGCAAGATTTTTCTAACGTAAAAATGTGCCGTGGCTCAAAAAATGTTGAAAGACACTGTTCTTGCTTACATGCCAGTTAACAGCTCTACAGCTGCTAGTATGTGGTGCAGTAATTAGACGTTACATTTCAATGCATTTCTAGATAATCTTGACCTACTTCTGTGGATTTGAGTTGATATGATAGGCAATTAAATTTTGTGGTGTAACAGTAACGAGATTGTACTGTGCTGTAGAACGTTGGACAAAATAGATTTGCTGGTATTCCAATTTTTCTGTGAAAGAGTTGCTGATGAGTTTGAGAAAAAATTTTACATGTTACTATGGGAAAGATACTGCCTCTGAGGCAAATACTGTAGGTGGAAGATTTCATTTATGTGCACTTTTCAGTGATTGCTCTGTTACAGAAGAAAAGTACACCCAGTCAATGCTACCTACGCCAAATTAGCTTTGCTGGAAGAGCAAACAATCTGCCAGTTCTACCTCCAACCTTATTTGAATGTGCTTTTATTGCCTTTAAAGGCATTTTGAGCACGAAAAGAGAAACGCTCGACCTTTGCGAGCTAGGATAATTCCGAGAAAAGTTTATAGGTTCTTCTCTAATAATTATGTTTTTTCCGAACATTGGGATCAAGGATCTCATTAAAGTTGAAAGAAAATTTACTTGTAAATTGAGTGTGGTTCCTTTTCTTTATACATATACGTTTTAGAGTGAAATTCGACTTGTGTGTCTTTTTCCGCAATGCTTACTTCGAATCTTGTATTTTTTGTGATTCATGATCGAAAGGAAATGAGAGTCCCTGGTGATTGTAAAGAAGGAACACAGAAAACACGTTGAGAACCACTGACCTAGAATTTATCAGCAATCGGATGTTTCNAAAAATATTGCGTTTTCTACACGAGTACTTTCTAACAGCTGGCAACCTTTGAATTTGGGGTTCAAATACAACCGAGGTTTACNGGATTTTCTGCAAACGGTTTCCGCGATCAGTGCCACCCTATTGAGGACCGAAAACGCATTCAATTACATGTCTATCAACACAAGTTGCAATCTCTGATGATTCATAAGCTTCGTCGTCCACATTAATATGGACAAGCAACGTTTGTTCCACTGATGCGACATCCTAGTATTTTTTGTTCTGTGTCACTGGCACCGGCAGTGACAAACAATATCCGAGAACACGGTATACTAGCTGGCTTTGGGCAACAGATGTTAACTATTAACTTTCCTCATTTTGTGACGCAACAGTCCAGGTCTAGCACAAACACACTGGAGTTATAGAGTTAATTGTCAACGACCAAATGTGACCAACACCAGTAATAAGCATGTGCTTCAAATATACAAGCAAAACAAATAACTTTTCCGAAAATCATGGCATTGTTTGACTAAACACAATAAGTTCTCTTGCAAGTTTTTTCTGATCAACCTTAAACGTAATTGTGAAAAGAAATTAATAAAAACGTTTTAAATTTTTGCGTGTGAATGACATTGTTATAGCAAACGGGCAAATACAAATGTAGCATAAACTGGAGATTTGTGCTCAGTTTGAAACTTTTAAAAGCCAACACATCAGCAGCATGCAAACAACACATTTAAGTCAATCGTAGTTGATGGAGTGGATTTCCTTTCTTACTACACTTTCTAACTTTTCGTTAAAGAAATATTTTTATTTTCCACAAAACTCTATATTGCCGTGATAAAAAGTGAAAATTACTTAAATTTATTTTTGTTTTTGCACGTAACTTTCACAATTATATTGAACTGAAAAAATTTTATGAAGCAATTTTTCATTCTGTTCATGAAATAAATATAAACCCTATAGCTGACTTTGCTTCAGGCTTGTAACTTAAACTTTAGTTCTCTCAATGACTTTAAAGAGATGCTTACGAAAGTAAATGGAATAGGGTTGCAGCGAACGTGCACAGATGCAACTTTCTGACTTACAAAATACGCGTCTTGACCATCAACAAACTTATACGGAATGTCTTTCATAGTTTCCTGGCCGCTGCTGATAAGCGACATGGAGTATCCAACACGGATAATGTTAACCCAAAACCGTTGCCATGCCTGAATTCTTTTTGCAACTTTTTGCTTTACCTGACAACCTAAAAGGTTTTCGGCGCTTTCAAAATGTTTTCGAAAAATTTTCGGGGTCAATTTCTCGGTTTGCACAGCCTGCTTCCGGGCCTGGCTGAAAGAAACTAATATCAGAAATTTTGAGCCGGAAATGTTCCATTGTACTCTTATGTCCGCCAACTCAGGTCAGAAACTTAATGTAACATAAAATGATTTAGCATTTTGTCAATCACAAAGCGTTCTTAGGTGTTCCATATGCGAGTACGCTATAAATTGTTGTTCTGTCTGTTCGTCGTTGACTTTTTCAGTTCCAAGTGAAGCACAGTTGGACCAACGAGACTGCGACTTATGGCTTCAGCTGTTTCGTTCAGCTAAGTTTGCGTAATTTCTTACCTTCTTCCGAAGTCACCGCGTGATCAACTTTGTATCTGTCTTTTTCCACATCCTACAGGTTCATTTTACATTCATGAAAATTTTTGTTTTTGTCAGTTAAAGTTCACAAAAAAATATCCAGAATTAGGGGCGGATCCAGCCAGTAGGGTTAGGGGGGCGATTTCAATAATAGGTGATTGTCAAGTCTCATAGCGGTTTCTTTTCTGTAAGAGGGGTGAGGTATACTTCACAACACTGCTGTGACAAAACGATGGACGGCAAAATGGTCTCAAATCGCGAAAGCTGTTTTCCGAATTGTAAAATATCATGATGAATAAAGTTATTTTCTTAGGTTTTAAGGAGGGCAATCGCTCCCCCCTCCCTTGGCTCCGCCACTGTTCAGAATCCCTGTTTATAAATCGACGGTTTTCCTTTGGTATCATTAAGTGAGTTGACTCGAAAGCTAGAAGAGACAACAAATGGCTGTCAATATAAGTGTTTATTGCGAAAGCCAGGAAACTAGCTAGAGCGTATTTTACAAAGTAACCAGTAACACGTGCGATTGCTGTTGACGTAAAGAGGTTTAATGGCACTTCGGAAACAGGTTAAAGGATTCAAGATGATGCCATAAGTGAAAAAGATCTCATAATACAAAAGATAAAAGAACAATGTTTGACATCCGTTGTCACTTGTTTGAAAACATTGTTAAAATCGATTGTGTTTCAGTGCGAAACAAAGCCACAATCTGATGTACCAAAATTGTCACCAAATGCAATATAAAAGTAAACAAATTAAAGTGGCATATGTAAGTCTTCCATGCCTCCGTCGGTAGGTGGTTTGAAAGAGCACCTTCCATGATTAATACAAAAGTAGCAAATCTATATCCAAGGAAGGAGTTCAAAGCAATAAACTCGGTACTATTCGTTTGCAAAACATCCACAAAATTTGTCCAATCAAAAGCAGATCATGGAAATCAAAAACGAAGCGAGAAACCGTGCACGAGAAATCGGAGGCTTGCCGAGAAACAGTCGACATTTTTTGCATTTTTTGCCGACATTGCCGCTTTTCGAAAAAGCGATACGCTGCGCGAATGTCATCTTAGCAGGGCAAAAAGCAATCAATCACAGGCCCGTAGCCAGGTTTTACGATTGGGGGGGAAAATACCTTTTTAGGGATCAAGCCTTTTTCTTGACAAATGTTTAAAGTAAACTGTGACGTCATTTTCTTGGCACAACAAAATGTGAGGAGCACAAAAAATTTCCGGGGAGCACTGCCCCCAAATTTCCCCGTGGCCACGGGCCTGTACAACCACCAGGGTGCCTTGCCCAGGTTCAGATCGTTCCTGTCAGTTCACGTCGAGGCAGCCAATAAACGTGACTTGTGGCAATCGTCGTCGTCCGCAGCCAGTACGGGAGCCGCGTACTGCTTCGCTGCGTTTGATTTGAAGGAAAGGTTCTGCAGCTGCGGAAGTTTCAAGGTCACTGTCTTTATCTCGGAAAATTCGCGCAGTGCTTCTTCGCCCCTGAAAAACGATCGTAAACGCGCTGAATCTTTCATGGGTAACATTCGCAAACCACTCGTCTTTCACCAGTGCTCAATCGTCGAAACAAAGCAAAGTAAGCGCGACCCTTAGCGACGCTAAATGCACCGCCCACTTTTTATCTCATTTTTCAGAAAACATCGTGTCTCAAGGTGTCAAGACAAATTTTACGCTGGGAGAAAAATTTATGACATTTTGCATATGTCCATGATTGACTTTTCTTTGTGCAGATACATTCTCAATGTTTCTCGATGATATTTTCGTGGTATGCAAAATGCAAACCTGCTGCCAACCTTAACAATTTTTTGAAACTTTTTCAGATCAATTTATATCAGTTGAATCTCTCCTCCCAACATAAAACGTTCTTTGTCCAAGTCACCATTGCATCATCACCAAAAACATCGCCAGAGTTTTTTGAGGTTGGATATTGCTCACTGTTAAAGACATTTTAAGAGACAGCAGCTATTTTATCTGAATACTGGAATGGTCGTAAAGCAAGGTTCCAGTGTATTGCAATGGTGGTAGTAAAGCGAGTATATGCTTTACAGTATTTTGAGAGCCCGTGTGAAAACTTTCAGAGACCTNAAGGCTNAAAATACCTGAAAAAAATCAGTGAACACCACGNTTCTTGTCAACACCAAATATCGCTGACATAGTCACACATTTCGTGTGCATCGAGTCGAAAGCGTGTTGACAGTGTTTTTATAAACAAAACCAACTTTGCTGTTTGAACAACCCGTGTGACACCACACGCGCAAAGTAACGATTTTCATGCATTTAGAAAGACTACTTCATCATGACTGATAACTCGAGAAAGGCACGGATGATCGGTTCTCTGTGGTCCATTGCGAACCAGCGGTAATAGAGACTGCTGATTGGTAGGACGTAGGACGTATTGGAAATTTTTCAGTCAACGCAGTTTGTCATCAACACTTCTTAAAGCAAACTTTGCGCGCTCACTTAAATGATATTTTTCCAACAATTGTAAGTGCTGAAGCAGTACAAATTTAGATTTCTAACCGCTTTATTTGTACCGCTTCATTGCCCTCATTCATGCAATTGTAGGTTTCCACCGAAAGTTAGTTTTCAGTTTCAAAACGATTTTCCACATGAACTAAAAAATTTTCAACTTACATCTCTTTTCCTTTGCCGGACATTTTTAATCCACCAAAAGGACTTTGAACAGCAAATGCATTGTAGCAGTTGACCCTGAAAAATTCATAAATTAGATTTATTAGAATTAGAATCAAGGGGGGGGGCGAACGGAGCGCCGGCCCAGGGCATCTAAAACAGGGGGACATCGAAAGAGTGAAACTACAACAATTTAAATGCAGTAATTATAATTTAAATACTGATTTTTCCTATTGTAAGCCTACTAATACATGCTGCATTGATTTAATTTTTCGAAACTTGTTTTATTGTCAACACTAATTTTTACCTATTCAAATGCCAGTAATTCTCAGCTTCTTCATTACCAGGGACTTAGGTGTGAGGCGCACACCCAATCAAACTGATAGTGACGTGATTTGTCCCAGATCGTGCGATCATGTGAAAATCACAAAAAGGATTGAAAGATAATAATCAGGGATGAGAAAAACCCGTTTTTCAAACAAAGCAACCCTCTGGGTTTTTTGTTTTTTTTAATCCGGGTTTTTGCTTTTTTTAAAAGAAACAGGTTTTTGTTTTTTGTTCTTTAAAAAAATCACAAAATCCCCATTCTGAATTCCTTTTATTGCATCATGCAATATCAACATTTGCAGAATTACACAATACTTCTTATACCTACTATGGCATTCAAATTTGAGGGTAAAGATATGTACCCCATCTTTGTTTTAACAAAGTGTTGTTGGTCAATGCGCACGGCAAACAAATAAAAGACACTCCTTCACACACTCTGCAGATTCACGTCAAGTTTATGTACATGCACTGCTAGTTCAGCATCTATATAGTGTGTTTTTTCAATATATGGTTTGGTATGGTCCAACATCAGAAACAGCTTGGATGCAGAGAAGGCAGAAAAATTGGTTAAAATCTACCGATTTTACGGAGCTGAAGAAGATAACCAGTAGAATTTACTCAAACTGTTCGAATTATTCTTTTTGTTTCAAGTCCTTGAAATTTCGTTGCTATTCGTTTTGTTTCATGAAAACAATTACACTTAACTGTATAACTGTGCTGCTTGGGCTATTTTACTTTCAACTTCATAGCAGTTTTTTAAGGAAAATGTTAGATACCCGGTATGGACCTGCAGGGACCAAAAAAAATTCCGACTAAATTTCAAAGCATCCTTTATTACCATTTCATGATATTGATCGCAGTATCCGTTCAGATATTTCCCTTGATAATTTCCTCTGATTCTAGGGACTAGATTTTCAATTCTAGGGACCCGAATCGTGTTCCTAAAACACCTTATAAAAAACCTGTTTCATAGTACATTTTTCAAAGGAAAAGTAAAGAATGGGATTTTTGGTGGTTTTATTGTTTTTTTAAGTGGGCGTTAAAAAACGGGTGTGTTTTTTTGGTTGGGTCCAATTACACCAACACTGAAGATAGTTATAGAATTTTAATATATTTTCTGAGCCTAATATCAAAACTGTCCTATTTCAACGTGCTTGATTTAGCTGATTTATCATGCAACACTAGTTTCCCTTTCGTTGTTTGTGCTAATACAGTCGCACACCTGTGTTAGCAATATGTGCTTCGTTTCGAGCTTCGTCATAAATTGGCAGTTCAGGCGGATTGATCATAATGACTCACACACGCCCATACCTGTTCCTCCCCTTTAATAATTGTACATATAACAGCTACATTATAAAAAAGAAAATTTTATTGCATACTTTATGCGCATTCTCAATTCATGTGTAATTTACAAGTTTCAAGCTGTCAGTCCTGGGTGTCCTTTGGACATCATCCCAGCCGCATACTCCCTGATCCCCTGCTATTCGACGAGACATTCACGCAACCTTTAAGTTTGCAGTTGTGAACTGCACTGACATAGCACTGAGTGTGTTCTACTCCTCTGTTTTAACACGTTGCCGGATATTTTTGCAGCTGTGAACTGCTCAGTCTTAGGAGACCCCTGATAATTTATGTTCATTGCAGTGACACATTGTCGCCTACAGCAACGAGTAAAGAGAGTGCGTGTAAAATAATCTGCACAGGGACGCGGGAGAATGAAGCATAGCGGGGGAATTCCCCTTCTGACCTTTCAAAAGGGGGGCAACGGGGGCGGAGGTGTCTTTTCATAGGTGTAGGAGCAAGAAAAATTTGGGTGCGAAGGATTTTGCCCGACTTTCTCCTAACTTGCCGAAAAGGTTTTTGTGCAACTTTTGTGTACAAATTTTCTCCCGCGAAGATATGAAGACCTTTTTTCGGTGTGACCTCCAAAAAAGGTCTTCATGTGTTTTCTGCAAACCTTGGGCGTCATTTTGTGAAGTCAAGCAATGTTGGGCTCCATTAAAAATTTTATTGCAGCTATTCGGGCACCCAGAAAATTCATAATAGTTTTCTATAATTTCTGTTGTTCTTTTTGGGTTCAACATTGTTCATGAACGGAAACAAACATAATTAATAACGATTTTTTTTGTTTTTTATAAGTTTTCATTGCCGCCAACATTTTTACCGCCCCGCCCCCCTGCCCTACCGCTGCTCCGGAGTCCCTGAATATGCAAGTTGTGTGAACAAACTTCGCCAAAACGTTGGTTGCAAACGTGAATATGACGTCTTAATGTGATGTCACAAACAGAGTTTATCCAGTAACAATGACCACCATACGCCACTGCTCAATACTAGAATTTGATAGGGGGGTGTCCAATCAAGCTGTCGCCCTGGGCATCAGTAGACCTCAGCACGCCGCTAAATGCAGAAAATAGGCAGGTGGGGTCTGTTTTAAGAGCGAAAGCAACTATACGACAATTTTTTGGAGCTGATTCGCGAAATGGTAGACATGGGTTCCTCGGTATGGCCAGTTGATTAATCAAGAAGTCTGGTTTATCACGAGAAATCAATACTGTACTTTTTTGTAAACTTACTGCAACTCATGATGCGCATTAGTTAATGGCTTTAGTCTTTTCAACAACATCTTATACCCTCTTAAAAATGAAAACCGATTGCCTTTTGAAATAATAATAATATTACTTACCATACAGTTCCAGACTCAAGGGTTTTTGATACTTCGAGAGCAGCGCTCACGTCCCTCGTGAATATTCCAGCAGCCAAGCCAAACTGAGTGTCGTTGGCTCTGCTTACTACTTCGTCGATGGATTTAAATTTGAATATACACTGCACCGGTCCAAATATCTGCAAAAAAGAATGCTTTTTGGTATTGTTTTTGCTGGGACAGGCCTTTTTCTGACCCTGAATCAATTACGCGTGATAGCCTGGCAATGTGCAACACATCACCGGATTTCAACACATCACTGAAATGCCACGCATCACCAAAAATGTGCAACGCATCACCAAAATGCAACACATCACCGAAAATGAGCAATATATCACCGAAATGTTGCTTATTTTGAAGTTGTACGTGCATCAACGTTGCTGTTGAGACAAACTAGAATTTGCGGTAGTCCTAAAAATAACTTTGAAGTTTTTTTGACCCCCAATTTCAAAATTTTGTTATTATTTCCACGAAAAAATAGGTGGCTATTCAAAACCAAATCTTCGAACTCCGTCCTTACGTTGAAGGGAATGCCCCGAAATGTATCAGTTTTTCGTAATGATAAGATTTAAAACATGAGGGTTTCACCAACAATTCTTAAAAGCCTTTGATCGTCAAGTTTTCTTACCTCTTCTTCAGCAATCTTCATAAAGTCTTCAACATTTGAAAACACTGTAGGTTGAATGTAATACCCTGTTGTTCCGTGTCTTTTGCCTCCGCACTCTAACCTGGCTCCTTGTTTCACGCCGGCCTCAATGTAACTCATGATTCTGTCAAAATGTTTTTGACTGATCTGCAAATAAGCGATAGAACTAACCACGTGACTAATTTTGCTGTGTTCACAATATTCGCTGGTTCGTTGGTTCGTCTCCGATTTAGCTAGCTGTACCTGAAAAATCATGCAATAGAAAGTTATACTTTAAAAACTTTCCCAAATACTGAGGCTGGCATTCATAAAGCTGGATTGAATCTCGGATCGAGGCTAATTTGATCCTGTCTTCGACGGTTTAGTGAAATTTATACAAAAAACGCAATTTCCCACTAGCAGTTGATTGCTCAATGTATCTAAACCGCTTGTTGGCGGCAACGATGCAGTATAGTTGAAAAGCCTTGAAGAAAAAGGAAAATGCGAAAAAGGCAGGCGGTGGCGGTACAACCTATTCCGTAAGCAGTCAAGCGTGATTTGCTTGCAGGCGGTCTTCACGTTAAGAGTCTGGTTGTGAAGGTTGGCAACAATTGTTGCGTACAACATGGCTAGGTTGCTCAACAGAATAGGAGCGTTGGTATTGCTCTTCGTTTGTCTGGTAAATACCTCGACTGCTGGCAAAGGCGGTTTTTACAGTTACAAAGTGACTGACATCAAGGGCAAGGAAATTTCTTTAGAAAAGTATCGTGGAAAGGTAAGTGGCTACAGGCAAGCGACTTAAAGTTTACCTCATAAAAAATTCAGAACCTGTAAATTTGTTGGCTAGATTGTTAGGCGTACCACGTTGTAGGTTTTGTATCCAACAATCTGTCCCTATTGTACATACTTCAACATACGCCAAGTCGGAAACCATCTGTCTGCAAACATGTCGCTGTACTTCTGCTGATTGACTATCGGCAAGCTGTTGTACGTTTTGTACTAAAGTGACGTGGCTTTCTCCGTTGGAGCTCAGAGCATGGTATTTTGTAAGAGTTTGTCAGAAGGTGTGCATTAGTAATTTCAGACCAAATTCAAAACCGTAGCGCAGCGATTTTGGAGAAACTAGCAAAGCTGCAACACGCACGTGGAGTAACAACTGTCATTCTCTCTCGTAAAGGCAGACTTTCGCTTTTCCTTGGGGTGGTTCTTCTCTATTCAACGTCGTGTTTTTATTTTGGGATTTAGCCTCAGTAAAGCATATGGCATCAAAAAGGCACCGTACCCTCCTCAGGGAAGTTTTCCCTCAGTATACGTTGATAACAATGGAAGAACTATGCTTTCCTCAAAGAGAAACATATTACACGTTTGGAAAATGGATGGAACGTTTGAAATTGACGGCAGTATAAAGCGAAATAAGGCGATAGAAAAGTTGATTCAAAAATAAAAAGTGAAACTTGGGGAACTACAAACAATTTCTGAGCGCAGTTTCTAAAACGCAAATTGGAAGGTAAAATGCTTCAATTTTCAGCAAACAGGCGGGCCAGTCTCAAACCCCGAGAAGGGCAAGAACGAAGGTTTAGTTTAGTCAACATGGGCATCAAAGGTAGTGGATATTCTAGAATGAAAAAACTGGGGGGCCACTGCGGGGCCAAGGAAAAAAGTTGGGCCAACATAAATGTCTCTCCTGTGTGGTGATTTACCGTTGTAATGAAGATTAATTGCTATGATTAACCCTATCAAACCCAGCATAGACTTGTGCATATTGTCTGAACCGTCGCCAGAGAGTTTTCAAATCGTTTAAAATTTTGCTGGATGAAAGTTATCTTCTGTATATGGCAATCAAACGAACTTAAAACATGAAATTTAGCACAAAACTGGTAGGCCAAGCAGGTGGCCAGCCATAAATCTGAGGGACCATGGCCCACCTAGGCTCCCACCTTAGAACCGCCGCTGATCAAAGGACATTTCAAATGATTTGAACTTGTCTTGTTTTGAGTGTTATATGTAGAGTAATAGATTAAACAAGCTCGAAAGTAAATTTCCGTGAGATTTCACAACTTTATTTCAGACGTCTATAAATTTCGAAAGCCCCTACGTAGTGTCAGGCATGATGAACATTCATAAAGAGTTTAACGTGGCAATTACAACTCCAAAGCTGTCATTTATAAATAGCGTGTTCGTTTTCAGCGACAATCTCCATATCATTTATAAATTTATACCAACGGTTATCCTTTTATTGTGGAGGATGTGAAGTTCAGTTTCGCCTCTTCCAGGCTCATAATAGCAACCAACCCACCGTCAGTTAAATTAACTATTTTCTTTGGATTCTTCCAAAGTTTGGAGGATGTTCTTGTATGATTCTTTGGGTACCATTGCCGTAATCGGGCGTCGATCGTGAACAGAGCAAATCCCCGTTATTGTTCTTACAGGTATTTAACTGGGTAATATGCTTGGGTGTGCGCATGGTTGCCGATCTGAAAATAACTTCAAAAAATTCAAAGATAATGTACAATTGCCGGAAACATATACTGATTATAGTACATATGATCCTGATAACTTTGGGGTTGTGCTTAAATAGGCTAGCTGTTTGGTGGTATATTTTTGCCTTGACGCTGTACCAGCATAGCTCATTTTGTTTGTTTTTTTCAAACAACGCAATTGAAAGCTTTTCTGAAAACGTTTAACATTTGCCTAACCAGTTTTCAACTTTCTTGACCGAAAAAACAGGTCTTGAAAGCAGCCATCAACCAATTAAGAAAGTAAAAACCAATAAGCAGTTACAGGGTCCCCACGCTATTGAAAGCATTGTAAGAGTTTTGGATTGTGAAATCGATTTTTTCAAGACCTCAAAAATATAGTGAATTTGGCAAAAATGTACATAAATTAATGAAAAAGTTGGAAAATTCCAAATTCAGTCATTTCTTTATTCAAATTTTTTTCTTTACCGCTGATGACAGTTTTGGAAATGGTTTTCGCATTGTTTTCCATGAATACAATTTTGGGAAAATGAAGATATTTTCATTTAATACTGAAAAGGTATTAAAAAAGTATGGTAATGGTTTTGAAAATGTGTGCAAACCCTGCAATTACGAAAAAAATTCGTGCGTCATTATTTGAAATTTCCTTTTTCAAACTTTTCCACTCTCCTATTTAGAAAAGTTAGATCTTACCCTTTCCGCAAAGTTCATTACAGTTTTGACTGACTACTCTGAAAAGAAAGACAAAATGTTTTTGCGGTGATTGACCCTTCATTTCATCAATATTTTTATGTATTGAAAGTCATGCCCTCAGAGGTCGAGCTGTCTTAGAACTTCATCGTACCATGGCCAGCTAAAACGCGTGCTCAATGCTTTGCAGTGTTGATTAAAAGATCTGCGTAAGCGATGTTGGTATCGAGCGCATCGGAAACCCACCTAGAAACCCTACCTGAGACTCTGAGCCCGACAACTGCTTATGGCAATATATGGAACGAAGTGGATGGGTTTTTGAAAAAACGTTCTCAATGTTTCAAGTCACCAGTCTCCACCAAAGCGACTGAGTTAAATCAATCAGCAAAATATTTTTAATAGGAAACTTGATTTCATTCAGTACTACGCATCCTCAGTTCTGAAATCTTATCCAAATAGAATCGCAGTTTCGTTTCAAAACAGTCAATGTTTCAAAGCATTCGCTTGGTGTGGTCGCTCATATCTAGCACTGCTCCTGGTTTCAAGAAGAAACACGGAAACAGACTTTTAAAACTTCCGAGACGTTGATAAGGAAACAACTAAAAAAGCCTTAACGATTTTCCTGCAGCGTGGATTTTTGGAGAATGAAGTGTTTCTTAGTGGTCGACTGTGAGTTCTCCTTGCGTCCTTTAGGTGACGCTGGTGGTCAATCTAGCAAGCGAGTGCGGATACACAGACGAACACTACAAGGAACTCTCGGCGTTGCATCGTGACCTGGCTGACGAGCAGAAGGAACCTTTCGCCGTGCTCGGCTTCCCTAGCAACCAATTCGGAGAGCAGGAGCCGCACGACGGCCCCGACATTGAGAAGTTTGCGCGAGAGAAATATGGGGCCACTTTTCCCCTTTTCTCGAAGATTGACGTCACTGACCGAGACGCACACCCAGCTTACCGGTTTCTTGAAAGTACGAAGTGCTTCAACCTTAAAAGCGTCCTTCCGTTTTGCACGTTCGTTGTTTATTTGTTTTCGCTGATGACGGAAGCCTTCTTTAAACGCCTTTTTAAAGAATGCGGCGACTAGAGATGTGTGTTTTTTGGATTGTTGGTAGTATATTCCATTGTTTGCGTTTGTTCTCGAACTAGTTCAAAATATTATCTTGAGGCGCTTCATTTCAAATCTTCCAGTTTTCTTTTTTTTGCATCCTAGTCTGTGATTGGCACTCATCACGACAGAGTTTTTTAAGCATAATTCAAAAGTTTACTTGTTGTCAGGAAATTCGGGCCAAGCGCCAACCTGGAATTTCTTCAAGTTCCTATTGGACGGCGATGGAAAGGTAATCGACGTGTGGGGACCGCGCGTCAGCGTGCGAAACATCAAGGACGACATTACGCGCGCCATCGAAAAACTGAAGCGGTCTCACAGCGAGTTGTGATGTTTGACCTTTGCTTGAATTGGCGCCTTAAGAATCCCATCAACGGCAGTGGAAAGCCCCAGCGCGAAGAACGAACAGTTTTACTAAAGTGCTTGTTGTTTTGTTGTTGAGCCTTTTTTGGACGCTCAGTCTAAAAGGTTTTCTTGTTCCGGTTGAAACCTTGAAAATCAGTCGCAGTTCCTGGATTCACAAGAAATGTGACGTTTTACTTTGCATGTGTCGTCAAGCCCAGAAGGTGCGCGTTACGTAAGAACCTCCATGAGTAAACAAAGTCCATTTCAAACTAAGAAAACAAACCGCACAAGGAAATTCCCTGCATTTCAAGGTGAAATTCCAATGGCTAAAACATCCGCCTGTTAAACCTTTTGCTTTGTTTTTCCTCACCTTGATTTTGGAATGGTTTAATGGCAGCACCCCCAGATGAGGTTGCACAACCACGACCTGGAAGCTGTGGTATTGTTGAAAAGATTGTGTTTACGGCGTGAAGCGCCCGAGCCTTCCTTACGTTTCAACAGATAAGCAAGCAATCCACGTTGTTTGTCCGCTTGTTTTGCACCAAACTGTGATCCGGTCCGCATTTCATGTGAAAACACGAATCCGTGATTGAGGAGAAATACAAAATACTTATTGACGTGACGAATAGCGTCTGCTGTCGTCGATATGGCCTGCACTGAAAATAGCTGTGGATATCATGTTTCAGAGCAAGGTCGAAGACTTTCAAGTGTCAGCAAACGTGAAAAAACTAAATATAAGTATTTGCTGCATATCTAACAGGTGACTAGGCATATTTGCGCACTTTAGCGCAAGGCGTATTGTTGTTTACTCAGGAACAAGATAGCACCAAAGATGAGAAGAAAAGCTCGCGAAACTTCGATTTACAAAGAAATCGCTTTCAGTGATATTCACGTCGCTTTGAAATTGCAGAAAGCAGCCCGAATATATTAGTCACGAAGTTAGCAATAGACGTTGGTTGCGAATTACAGCGATGCGCTTGTTTTGTACGCCACGCGCCGGTAACTCTGCTTTTTTATCAGTTCATGCTGAAGCTCATGATGGATCCGACCTTTTTCATCCTGGAGCATGCGGAACAAAAACTGGAACGTAGTGTCCAATGCTTTGCGTGCGTGATTGTTACGTCACAGTGATGTGTTCCAATTACGGAAAGTCCAGTTTCAGACGTAGAAAACAAGCTTGTTGCTTCAGTGGGTCTTTAAAGTCATGCGTTGTGTTTTTCGGCTATCAGATTATTCATATACTGTTTACGAGCCGCGACAGCGTGAATGAAGGTCAATTTATTCCAAAACTTCTCCACTTTTTGATGTAAGAAACTCGACGCCCTTTGCTAGGGCGGTTGTAAGGGCTATTTCAGCAGCAAAATAAAGTGTTGCAGTTCGCATTTTGCAGTCGCATAAAATGGGAAATTGTGAATTTATTGCCGACCATTGAGCGATACCGACTGAGGAATCTGCTGCGTCGCACTTTGCATCCACCACCCAATTGTATGTCAATGCAGTACGCAAAACGAATTCACCAGCATGGATTACTTAGGTAACTTACTAGTGCTGATCCATAAACACCTTATCAAAGATGCTGTTCATCAGAAACAGTCAAAACACGCCAAGTAACCCTCGAGCAACAATACCACTCGAATAGGAACGTATTAATCCTTTTCTTCAAAAATCAGTTTCCTTCTGAAACGATATTCGACGGATGCAAAAATCGACCCAACGAATTCACGGACGTCGGAAGGGGGGAGGGAGTGGCCTTGCCCCCCTCTAGGCTTTGTAATTTGACATTTTCCTATTAAATTTTTAGCAAAAAAAGTGGTTTTCTCGGTTTTGAGTGGGAAAAGTGAAATTTCACCACTTTGTGCCCCCTGGAAAAAACGTTTTGGCTACTGGAAAAATCAACGTGACCCCTTCTGAAAAAAATCCTTCCGATACCCATGCCAACGATCACGTTTATCGTCAACGCGCCATTACAGGCTGTCACCATTTACATCTCCAACAAATCTTTTTGCCGTAAACAGGGATCTGCCGGCAACAGAATCAGTGAGAAATGTTCCACGATTGCAATTTTACTTGAAATTGAAACGCACTTCTCCTGCCCACAGTCGCCATGACGCAATTGTAAATGTGTTAAGAATACTACGCACTGCCACAAGCTGCACTTTGCTGTTTTATTTTCAAATAGTCAAGTGTTTAACCAGAGATAGCTACAAACTTACATTGAGCAAGGTTGTAGCTATCTGCATTTGAGAGTATCTCTTAACAGCTGAAAAACTAAAACTTTTGCGCGCGTAGTTGAGGAGAAACGCAAACGTCTTGTTGACGTCCGAATTTCGGATCAGGATTTTACAGCACTTGCTCAAACTGATATTAAACATGTGTTTCACAACTACTTGCCATGTATTCGTTCCAAAAAAAAATTTTTAGTCCTTAACTTTTACAAATTTTATTCTGCTCGATTTTGTTGAACATTTTTTGATCGAGGCCAAGGTGATAATTTATTTGTAAGAAAAAGATTCAAACAAACATATCACTTGGGCAAGAGTTGAAAGCAGAAACGAATTTGCGCGATCTCTCATTTGTATTGATGTTAAANTGTTCAGTTTTCAAAGACTTGAGCAACGTTTTCAGGAGGGGAAAATAACCTGANTTGAGCGATAAAGTGAACGAAACGGTTGACTAACCGACCCGGTGGAAAGGACGTTGAAATCCTGCCAGGTTAGTTTAATTTTACGCTCGAGTGGCTGCGGAAATTGATCTAAATCTACGTTAATCTTGAAAAGGGATCGCAACGGGTATCTTGACCAGCTCAAACTTGAGTTTTGGGATAAAATAACAAGACGCTCCATTTCAACCCTTAATCCAGCAAGATTGCAGCAGCAATTTTGTGGCAGACATTTCGCTTTCAGAGGAAGTATTGCCCCAAGTCGTCGAAAATGCGAGCATTAAATCCTACCGTGGACCGTTCCTCTCCTTATATCTTCCCATCGCCCAGCTGACCTTAATGATTGTCTTTGCGATCCGCCAACTCGTTCCAACGTAATTTAGTTTAGAATTTTGCGTGCGGTGCATAAACCAACCATAATATTCCGTGTGCTGACCAGCATTACTCGCGCGCAACGTGTTTTTGAAAGTTTAAAATCATAAGGTAAGACCACAGGTCGAGAAAATAGCTGCTTCCGTTGTTTTTCAACAACAAATGCAAATCTCGGTTTCTTTAAAGCGTCACGTACCAAACACGCTATGTACGCTTTTAAATGTCCTTGATCCTCTGTTCGTTTTTCCTTGGACCAAGCCCACTGCTTCGTTCTGGTTACAGATACAGTCATATTAAGCAGATTGATCGGTAGCGTTGCATGTTACTGGAGTAATCAAATCACAAAAGTTTGCTTTTTTCCTTATTTTTACCTTCACGTCACGAAATTATTCACCGCCCATCAGTCGCAAGCACGCAATAACAAACGTCAGCGTTGAAGCAACAAGCGCTTTTGCAAACGAACAAACTGCCTGACGGTGAGATCTCAAACCGGTAATTGCCTATGAAGGCAGTCTGGACCGCGCACTCACCTGCGGTCCCTGCTCCGAGAAAAGTTGGAAAGGGTCGGCAACGATCTTTTTCGAGGCTCGAATCACGCTTTTCTTTACAAACTCGTCGTAGATGTCCTCGTGGACAAAGGTTCGCGCCCCTGCGGTGCACATCTGACCTTGGTTCATGAAGGACGCTTGGTGCGCGTTTTCCACGGCGTAGTCCACTGCGTGAAACAACGTGATTTTTGTTCATTGCTCTGTTCCGGTATGCACAGCAGATCACTACAGGTTTGCTTTTGCGACCGATCCCGAGCTGTTGAAATCGACTAACTTACGATCAATTCAAAGACCGCGAGAGTTAGGGTAATTTTGCGGTGAACAACTGAAAAATTTTTATAAAGGAGAATTCATTATTGAAATTGCAGGGATGACAAATACACAGCAAGCGTTGCTGAAGTTAAAAGATTAAATAGGTTTTAGTGAGATAAGGAAAGCCCCGTAGTTAGGAACGTTACACAGACGGAAGTTGTTGATTTAATTCAAGAAGTATCAGTTTAGAAAACAGATAAGTTGCCAGAAACAAACTAAATTGTCAGATCCAATGCAGTCTTGCTTAATATATCAATGGTACTGCCAAAATCTTCAAACCATACTGACGTCAAAATTAATGAATTATGGGATCCACTGCAAAGCAAAATGACTATTTGTTAACGTTGCTAGTTAAAAGCAGCACTCACAATCAGCGTCAGCGAAGACGATGTTTGGACAGTTTCCAGACAACTCAAGTGTCAATCTCTTCAAGTTTGTTTTGGACGACATTTCTTCGATTTTGCGACCGACCTGAAAGAGGGACAACGTAAACAGTAACTGCAAAATACAATACCACATTCGCGGATGTCAAAGCAATATAGATACACTTCTCTTTCACAGTGCAAGAAGCTGTCTGCTTCACTACAAGCCGATTGCCCAACTGGACCACCTAGTTTGCATACTGAGAGATTTCGAAATTGTCTTGGGCAAAATGGAAAACTCTTCGAATTTTGAGGCTAACACAACCACACCGGCCAAACTGTATTGAAGATACAATCCACAGAAACCAAGAAACCAGTGCAGTAGATGGATGTCAATCGTGTTTCTAAATTCATTTCTTCTCGCGTCGTTTTTATTGATTCAATCCTTAATGGAGTAAACGTTACAGTCAGGTTGCCAAAAAATAAAGTGATCTTAAAGAATTCTTGTCATAAAAATATCTCAACTTTTGCCCAGGCCAAAGACTGGCCACTAATGTCGTTCACAATGATATATCTAAAACCTATGCAAGAGTTTCGACCCCATATCAGTTGCATGGAGCGATTATAAATTTACGTTGGGTAGTTTCAAGAGCAATGAATGTCTGCCAGTGAAAAGCCGTAGCTTGTTTTTCTTCTTTATACTGAGTGGATATCCTAAATAGTTTGATATTTTACACAAGACAAAGTCATGTTAACCTGATGTAAATTCAAAAACTATTTTTTAACATTTTCAAAAAGTTATGGAATGAACAGATGAAGTTTATTTAAAGTGGTAAGGTGTTCTTGTTGCAAACATAAGTGGAATACCTTTCGAGCCGTAAATTTTATAAGCGTCGGTGTTGGTATTAATTGGACGCCGTGTTTCAGACGCAGGCATTGCTGCAGCGAATGAGGCTTACTTCTATTGAGCCGGTAAAAGAGATCTTGTTGACGCTGCTGTTTGCCGCTAACGCTTCCCCTGCCTCAGGTCCTCCAGGCACAACGTTGAAAACTCCAGCAGGGAAACCTGCTTCCTTTGCCAGAGATGCGATGAAAAGAGCTGTGAGGGACGTTTGTTCGTCTGGTTTCACTACAATTGTGTTGCCGCAACACAACGCCGGTCCCACCTTCATACCGAGGGATATGAGGGGCATGTTCCACTGCAAACATAATAACCCAGATATTGAAACAGATATATGCATAGCTTTGCACAAGACTTGTGTCAGTTTACACTAAAATGTTGCTTCGAGAGACGCATCAGGCTTTTCGAACGCTTCGTGCATGAGGCATAAGATTGTGGTAAGCCAAAAGAAATATTAAAATTACTTCGTCTCATTGTCAAGATGCCACGTAATCAGAGTGTGTAGTCAACGATGATGTATAAGCGCGAAACATTGTTTGCAGTTGCACCGTCCTAGTTCTAACGGAAGAGAGTAAGACCCTGCTGACAAGGGTCGAGCCGAAAATACTTAGAAACATGTTTTTAGAAAGCTTTCAGTTTTTTTACTTTGAAACTATCAAACGTATTTATTCCACTGCAAACGTAAAATGAATTTTTCGTACAATCTTTTCTTTCTATTTAAGTGATTTTAAATGAGGGATATGCAAACTGGATGATCTCAAGCGTTTAAGAATATAATAGCTATCAAAAAGGGGCCCTTTGTCAGCAAAGAATCAATCACTTCGATTTTAACAGAGTATAAACTCCTGCTAAGTTACCATTATCAGCTATGTAAAATCTTTGAGAATACTTCTGATAATATCACGTATTGCATATACGTTGCAGTTATGTGTTGTCAATAAACAAACCTATAAATTATAGCGCTATCATTACTGTTGTCCTGAAAAGGTCTTATTCTTTAGGTTTTTTTCATAAGACCAATCTTGACGTCGTAACACGGATCAAACAATCAGTTTTGCTTACTGGAAGAATCAGGCCGCAAACGCCCATTGGTTGAACAAGGGTGCAGCTCAAGTAATTGCCGTCAACGGGAACGGTCTTCCCGTGAATTTTGTCAGTCCAGCCGGCGTAGTATCGCAGGATCTTCGCAATTCCAGTGGTGTCCATGAAAAAAGTGTGGGTGTAGGGCTTTCCACTATCCAGTGTTTCCAAGCACTGCGTGAACAGAATGATATCGTTGTTATATTTTAGCGGCATTGAGGTTTTCGAAAAGCAGTATTGAAATATATTTGACTTGGTGGAACGAGACTTTCGAATGCTGCAAAAACGGAAAAGCATTGATTTAATCTCTGGCAGTAGCGTCAACGTGACTTGCAAACCCAGCAAAATGGATTTCGCAAGCGCACGTGTACTGATAGTAAGAAGTGCATTGCTGCTGAAGGAAGAGAATTTTCACAGGAAAAAGAATTTCGAAAGTTAAACCACAAATCTAAACACAAAGGTTTGATTTCGACCACAAACCACAAAAAAGGTTGTACCACAAAAAAGTCTAGTCTCAATTATGAAACAGTTCAGTTCAGTTTATTTTTGTATCTCGACCAAACACAGAGTACTTCATCACGAATACTGGGCAGGAAGCGACGGCCGTAGCTGTCATTTAAGTCACTGCCCCCTGTATATAATTAGTATATAATCGTTTCAAGTTTTATTCTCTGTGACGGTTTTCCAGTTATCCCAGCTTACCACTTAGGCTGGGACAGGTCTTTTCGCGCAGGAAGTAGAAGCACAAAGTTTCTTATGTGTTGGTAAGTTTGCCGAAACGACGCGTGTAATCAAGCAGCCCACGTAGTTGCGGTTTTGTGTACCAGAGAAGAATGAATCCTTTGTTTAATTACCCTGACTCAATACAAAACTCACAGCGAGATAATGCTTGCTAGCGTCGATCAGATCGGCCAGTTTGTTCATCAGGACCCCGCGATCGGACGCGTCCATTTTTCTCCATGCCGAACCTGGCCGAAAAGCTCGTTTTGCTGCAGCAACAGCAGCATCGACATCGGCCTGAAAATATATCAAAGAAGTCATTTGCGATATCAACAACCGCTCATTCAGCATTTTCAAAAGTATGGAGCTTTGAGCTACCAGACAGTGACAACACAGCTCACTGAATGCAAAGCCTGGGGTTACTGTTGATAACTTCCAGTCTACTAATTGAGAAATTATCTCCGCCCAAGTCAAGTATTTAAAGTTTCAACTCATCTTTCGCTCCACCTCCCTACAGCAGGCACTTCAACTTCTTCATAGAAATTACACGATTTGGGCCAAACGTCCAGTGTATTTATTCAGGAAACTCACCATGTGTTTTAATTTCATGAAAACTGGACAGCACAGGGTGTTCACACCAAAACAACCTTTTGTACCTTTCATAAATATCCCGCACTATATTTGCCCAAGGCGTTGAGTGTGAAAAACACTTAAACACCAACTGTTCCTTGGTGAAAACTATCAGGCGTGTGGAATGCACTGCATACGAAAAGTGAGATTATAGCCCGAAAGCCAGACGTTCAACACAGCTTTGTTATGAACCGCCCGAGCGTCGCATTTTGATAAAGCGTTCGAAGTTTGGTTTCCATTCGCCAGATCGTTGGTTATCGGTCACAGGAAAGGTTGGCATTTTTGCAACCGCACAGCTCAATCTGATCGTAAACAGTTGGAAGCTCGGAGGATTAGGTTCCCGGTAACCTTTTTGATCTTTGAGAGACTTTGACAAGTCGCATCAGCTGTTAAAGGCAGACCATCATCAGTAAGCGCTTTATTTCGAAATTTAACTCTGGTTTGTGGTTTCTTCGCTCAGCGTCCAAACCTACTGCTTGAGTGTTTAAGCTTCTTCGACACCCTCAACATTTTAAAGCGTCAAAATGTGGAGAAGAGAAATTTGTAAATTTGGGCTACAAAACAACTTGTACTCGTACTCCTAAACAAAATAAATTGGACTCGTACTCGCCAACGACAGTGCGCTAAATCGCAAGGACTCACCTTCCTGCCTTGAGCAACCCTTGCTATAATTTTCTCGGTGGAAGGGTTGACGTCATCAAACGTTTGGCCATCTTCAGCATCAACCCATTCGTTGTTTATGAAAATCTGAAAGTATTCAAATTTCAAAATGTATGCGGTTCCGGCCAGAAAAGCAATTTCAAAGTATTTGATGACAACGTTTTGTAAAATTGTGTGATGTGGATGTCAAAGGATCGCTTCGGTTTTGAACTGGACGGTTGCAATATGGCGTCTATTAATTTTGAAGTGTATGTCATCATAAACGTTCAGGACTTCGAAAATAGAATGAACACTTTCTCGGAACATTGACTTGCTGAACGTTTTCTTCAGTCGTAAAACGCTCCTAATAGTTATTTAAAATTGTGCTGAATTTTGGAGTGGCATTCACGAAACAACGTTCAACACAGTTTTCAACTTACGAGATGAAACATCTTCGTAGATTTTATCGCCTTTACAAAGTGCTTGATCTGTGCGCTATCGGTTCAAGCAACGCTTATACAAGTCGCGCAGCACATCTACGTTCGCGCTGAAGCCATATGCTGCAGCACATTTTACGCGGGACACAACGCTTTTTAGGCTACAGGGCCTGTCAAGACAGTGCTAACTGATGCCGCATTAAAATCAACTTTTCTTTAGTCTGATAACTGCCAACAGACGCCCGGTGACGTATCATAAATGTAGAAGAGTTAAAGCAACCTTGGTAAGACCTAACTTTAAGCAGTGTAGGAAATGATCACATCAAAGCACCCAGTCACAGGAAATCTTTCCAAGCCATCAGAAAAAAAATAAAAGGAATGCAAACATGAAAGCCTAGAACCTGACTACAGTCTACGAAACCGAAGCTCTTTTCTATCAAGACAAGTAAAGAAATCCAATGAGGATCACATGATTTTGCTTGTAATCTGCTTCACGTAAATTTTTGCAGAAAACGTAATATTTAGTATGTATTTAGCACATGTTTAACGGTCGCATTCAACAAAAGACATTATTTTGTGATTCCTGTCTCCGATCATTGAGGGCGAGAACTCATTTTCACTCACGTCAAGTTCGTTCAGCGTCAGCTTGCATCGTTGCATTGCAAAAGAATCGACGTTCCATGGAATTTAGTACTGTTTATGGCAACGTGCAACTCCCTAGGCCTTCTGTGAACAGCCTCGCCACCACGTCTGACTTCAACTTAGGCATATCTGTAATTCACTCTGAGTGCGAATTCAACAAGGAGTGACTAACGTTTTCGCATGACCCGCTTTAAATTGCGCATAATTGCATCTCAGTAGTAAGAATACCATCAGCTGTTTGGCGGAAAACCATCGGCTGATACGAACCGGACGTTTTTCCGCTTCGAGAACTCCTTTCAAAGTTAATCTTGCCGGTGAGCAGATTCCGAGGTAGGGCTGTTCTTGGTTAGGTAAAATGTCTTGAAAGTCATCTATTTTCAAAGCACATTTTTCCGCGGCTGTTTAAACCATCAGTTGACGGTAAGAACAAATGTCTGCTGCAGCAATTTTTACACAAGGGGACTTTGAGAGGCGATAAACTCATGCTGACTAACAAGGCTGAATCTGATAAGACAGAGTATCAAGAGGCATAGACCTTTCCTTTCGGTGAATCTCACAATTTTCTATGTTGTGCTTCATTCAAATATTTGAACCATTCATGTGGTGTCACATCTAATGCAAGTGACAATGATCTACAAATTTGCTTTACTTTAATTATTGGATCATTGGTCTAATGAAGCGTTGGCAAATAACCAATCCTTCCAGTTATGTGCTTGTGCATCTTCAGTCAAATCATAAGATGAGATCTCCCAGCAAATGAACGTCTAAGCGTTTCGAAAACGCATCTTGCATTTGATCTACGACTGACTTGCTCGGAATGGAAAAATGAGTATAACATGAGGTATTTTATCTGGAAAAATTTAAAGTACTGCCAACGATTTGTTACACCATCGCCCTGGAAAAGGCTTTCTTACACATGCGTGAGTTAAGGCGCGGCAGCCAGACACATTTACGGTGCAGCAAGCGCAGAACAACCGTAAACTTGAACGCACGGTGATGCATTTTCCGATATGCAGCTTGAGTTGAGCCTAAAATTAATCTTCGTTCAAACGGGTCTCGGCAGCACTGCGGATCATTTCCATAGGCTTTCAAAATATTTTAAGCGGCCCCGCCGTCCGTCTCGCCTTCACGTGAAAAGCATAAATCAGCGGTTACTTTTCAATGGCCGTAACAAACGGTGACGTTGGTATTCTTAGAATTGTAATAGACCAGGCTGGTCCTCTGTGCAAACAGAAGTTGCGACACCAGAACAGATATTGGAGTAAATTTCAAGCAAAAATTTATTTTCGGCAATAAGGTTAAATTGACTTTGCCGCTTTAAAAAGAAAAGAAAATGTCAAAGACCGTGGTAAGTAAATAGTTGTGACAAAACAAACACTCTAGAAGCATTGTTATTGAGATTCTTGCAAATGCCTCCGGGCGTATAAAAATAAAGCAATTCCTAATTGCCGCTTTTTGTAAGATACAGGTTCTGATATGCATTTTTCTGAGTACATTTAAGGCGCTATTGCCCTTTTGCTCGGTTAGAAGGGGTATGCCTGACTTGAAATTGTTTAACTTTTCCCGAACAAAAGCGATGCGCAAAACAAAGTCGCACGTTTTTGCGACCCGTCGAATGCATTCGTCCAACTCCGTCCTATTTTGCGGCGTTTACCTGCGGCGCGAGCGTTCACCTGCGGTGCGAGAGCCTGCTGCCTTTTTATTGGATCTTTCTTAACGGATCGCAGACTCAGCTCTCGAGCAAATAGTTTTCGGCATTTGATTTCAATGGTGGCAAGAGGAAAGCGATTAAGGCAGCAGTAAAACCGGTTGGAACTGTGTCGTATAATGCCATGCTCTACACTGACACTTCCGCGTCGTCACCTGAAATACAATAAATGGACCTCACCCTGGCACGCAGCAATGTTTGGTTGATGACGCTTTGCAAACATCAGGGCCATTCTAAAGCATTTTTGCGGCATTGGGAAAGGACTGACGTTAAATATTGAATTTAAATTATATTTAATTCGAGCACCCACGGGAGAGAAATCAATTTAGAAGACGCACGCTTGCATTTAGCGAAGAGCTAACATACATTGCCGTTACTGCTGATACCAGTGTCGGTGAATTTTGAGGTCAACAAAGCTTCGAAAAATCAGCGGACCATCCACCATGTATTTTATGTTGCAAAAACTATCCCATAACCTTTAGCGCGTTCACAGCAAGATACACCCAGTAACTTTCTCTACGTTTATCGTGATTCAGTTGGCAGCTCCAACTCTTCTTCAACAAACAATACAGCCATCATTGAACAACACACCAATTCTTCTTGATATTAAAGGCCCTTACAATTCCTTCAGCAAAGTAACTCAGTCGGAAGCTTTGAAATCAAGCAAAATTGAAAATCACTGCAATCAGATGTTTCCTTTTAGGACGCAAATTAATGGCCTGGCTCAGTTCTGATTCAACGCATAGCCGTGTGCAGCGGAAAATAAGTGGCAGACAGAAGATCGACTGGATTGGCGCGTCATCCAAAACGAGATTCGATAATTTTCAAAGTTTCCGCTCAGATCCTGAGAGTGCGACGCGCGACAAACGTTTAATGAGGTTTGTACACAAGGTTTACCGGTGGCAGGAGAACGTTGCGCGGTGATCGGGCGAGCAGAACAAATAGAGCTGGCTGCAACGCGGAAGTCACTGAAATGCGCAATTGGTCAGTTTTGGCGAATGCGTGGTGTTCATGAAAAGACTCCGTTCTTGCAGAGAACGAAAAGGAAGGCGCGTGCAAACAACAACAACAACGGCAAGGGGCCTGATTAGTAGCTTTGTAAATTCGAGAATCAAAATTAGATGTCGTCACTAAACGGATGCTGCAGCACGTGTTATTTTCGTTTTTCCTCACCACAGGTCAAAGTAATAAATCCTGACAGATGATACGTTGGGCAAGGCAAACATGGAAATCAACGTAAGATTTGAAAAATCTTCAAATCCGTGCAACTGAAAGGTGCTTATAGAAAGATTCAGGAGTTTGCCAAATTTTAACTATCCAAGTCATTTAAACCTTTTTTTAAATTTCTGAAGAAACACCTTCCAATGAGCATTGCCAGTTTCTGAAACGCGCAAACGCCAGAATTGTGAGTTAGTTGAACGTTTTTATAAAAACGCTTTGCAAAAGAAAGTTAACGAAAATTTATTCATAAAAGTAGTAAGCAAAGGAAGCTGAACGAATTTTTGAATGTTTCCCAAGGCGACCGGAGACCAGAGGAAATTGCGCACCATGTTCGTCGCCAAGTACGCGTTGCAGTTTAAAAATTTCAAATCAACGAGCTCGTTTTGAGAAGTTACATGAGCAATGACGCAACGTCGTTAGCGGCTCGCCGATCATGTGATATTGTCAAGAGATTTCCGAAACGCTTTTGCGCCAAAACACGGCGACTGTTTTAAGCAAACTGTGGCTCGTGACTAAGCGGCGAGGAGGACGCGATTTACGGCCCGAGCAAGTTCTGAGCAAAGGGGTAATTGAAATAGATTGGCGAAGAAGGCAGGGCGTTTTTTTTATTTTAAGCTGCAAGGAAACCCTAGACAGCTACCCGCGGAAAGCCTGTCAAAAACCTTAATGGATTTCAAAACGTGGTTTTGTTTATCTTTAAAATTATAAGCACAACGTAAAGCACAAGCGCGCTGGTTGGTAATTGGCTGGTTTTCCTTTACGAATTAATTACACTTCAACAGAGCTACAGCCAGGCAGGGTTAATCAAGAAATCGCAAAAAATAGGAAGCAAGCTTGCTTTTGAAATTTTTGGTTGAATTTAGCGAGGCAGCGGAACTATGGTCAACATTATCACATAAGATAAGACCATGAAGCATTCTTTTAATAGCAAACGTATGGACATACGACAATGTCTAAAGAAAAATTTCAAATGTAAAGGATGTCATAGTGTTAAATGCGTGATAGATAGGCTGACTGTACGCAAACTTGGTCTGCTTACGCACCGTCATAAAACCATCAAAACCCTCAGCACCTTCCATCTTGATCATAATTAGTTCATCCCTTCAACATTTTGTATTTATCTTATCACCAAGCCTGCAAGTTACAAAAATACATTCGTCGTCTGCGCCACAAGAAACACGGTCGGGTTTGTTTGCGTCACTGCGTGAATCGTGACGTCATCGCGACGAATCTTGGCCGTGAGTCAAAGTTTGTCTTAATAGCTAACTGCCTAGTTACTAGACAGAGGGCCAAATAAAGCGAAATGTGGCGGAATTCTTGTGACGTCTTGACAAGGCATTACTGTGGAAGCGAATCACAGTCTCAACAATAGCTTCATAAATTTTGCAATTACTGATTAGCAGCTTCGAGACAATGATTTAAAACACAAAAATGCTTGTTCATTTCTCTATTCACGAAAGCAGTCACCAAGGACAGTTTTTTCACAGGAGGTCAACTTCGAAATACCTCGCACGTTTGCTTCATGGAAGGGTTATAATGACCATTGTTACGGTTGTGTGTGTAACAACAAGGTGTTGCTGTCCCCGGTGTCAAGCGAAATATCTGACTTGCGAAATTTCTGACTTCACTCCATGTAAGCATGCACAGAGTAACATTCTACGTATCAAATACGCTGACAAAACTTATTATTCGGGCTTAGGGATTCGTGTTTAAGTAAGTGTGTCGGGATAGGGTTTGGTTTGGGTGAGAAAAAGAAAAATAATTTAGGTCAACAAATACGTCCGAAATATTTTCAATGGTTAAAGTTTTTCCCGTGCTGTAGCTTGTTGTGGGTACCTGACATCTAACCAAAATGGTTTAATTTACCCGACACACATCAAAAAAGTAATTACCAAACTTTATTCTCTTACTCTGAGAAGCAAAATAACTGAGAAACAATAACAGGTCAGAAATTTCGCAGTGGTCAGAAATTTCGCTTGACACCGGGTACAGTCATTTGCAGGTGACGCAGCGTGCTTTGAAGTTTGGAACAAAGACAAAAATCGAAATAATCATCAAACGATATCGAACGAAGCAGGAAAAGACCGCATTTAAACCAAGCAAGTAAACAAAAGCCCATAAAGGAAGTATTGATGCGTGTACTTTTGCCAACGACTCGTGTAGTGACTTCACCAATGCCAAAGTCGTTGGCAATTGCACATGTCAACAGCAATTCGCACTGCTTTCCTCGAAAAATAGTGCACACTGCGCAGAAGGCATTTCTCTCATTAAAAGAGTCAGTCAGCTGATTGCAAGCCGAATTCTATCCATCTTCAAAAACTTTGAATCACACAAAGAAAATTTCTGCTAGATTCTGTTCAGTGTGCTGCTGTGAAGGAATTACGCCTCGGAAAGAGCTACAAATGGGTCCACTACCAGCTGCCGCCAACATGTTGTTCAGTTCTGCTTTTGGTCCAGAACACAGTGCCCCGAAAAATCTGTATTTTAAGAGCACAATTTCGACTTCAGACTAACCAAGGTCAGGACGTTCAATTCAGCTGTGTCAACCAATCGGCGCTTCTCAACCAGTGACCGCACCCACTGATGGTCGGAGAAGTTGGATCAGAAGGGCCGCAAAACATCTCAAAACTTTACATTATTCTGGAATTAACTAAAGCTCTTCTTATCATGTGATTTTCTATTGATTAGATCGGCAAATCTTATGACACAAATGAGCAAGCTCAAGCATGAACAGTAAATTGCATGTGTTGTTCATATTTTGTTTATTTTCCATATTTCAAGTTTATCGCTGTTGTTTGACCGCATATCTTATCGTGGATTACGCAAAATATTTTCAGCAAAAGTGAGTCGCAAGCTGAAAAGGTTGAGAGCCACTGATTTAGATCAAGTCTTCTACTTGCATGAAGCTATCGTTTCCAATACTTCGCATGTTGCGATGTGCACTGTGCGCGTTTACGCAGTTCTTGCAAAGTCAAGCAAACACGCGTTTTTTGCACCAAGAAAAATGATTTCCGCTGTTGTTGCGTCATAATGCACTGCACAAAGTAGTTTCCTTCACAAGTGCAACGCACGTTGGTGCACCTTTCACTGAAAATAAAGTTACCCGAAAGTTGCCTGGAGTCGAAAGCTTTCTGGCCACAGCGGAGTAATGGAAACCGTTTCGCATGTTTCCATGTGAGTTTTTTTTATAAGCAATACTTGGCAGGTCATTGGCAAACGTGACTAGAGATAAACGCTTCAAAAGGCTAAAACACGGCTTGTTCTATAGGGCTGGATAACAAGAAACTGATCGCATACGACTTACTTTTGTATATTTCACCTCCAGACCAGGATTTGGTGGTGGGATCGGCCAAGGCATACACGCCGCGGCTTCTTTGGCGGGTGTTTGGGCAGCAGGTAAAGCTTGTTCTGGATGTTCTGTCATGACTGGCTCCATGTCTTATTAGGCAGCAATTATTGATATAAGATTTTTTTTATTTTGAGTACAACAACTGTAAACACAAGTGAAAGTTTGTTAATTTAAACCAAATGTTTGTGCTTTCGACTGAGACTCTTTAAGTACGCCTCTTGAACGAATGCGCTCAACACATTCGCCACTTTCTAAACCAACTTGTACTTCATCTCGTCACATAAAACCTTAGCAAGGCAAACTTTGCACCTTTGAATATCTTTTCACATCGATTTTTTTTTCACACCGAATCGTACGCTCCTAACATCAACTTTATTCTCTGCCGATTTGTCTTGTAGGTTAGTATCTAACAAGCGCTAGCGTTTTCATACAGTCAAAACATTCACCGTCGTTTCAGCTGAAGATATAGCGGTTAATAGCAGCTTGCCCGCGATTCGCTTTTTATATGTTCAACCCTCTCAGCGGTGCTACTTCCGGTCAGATTTACAAGTGTTAGCAGCCGCCGGTGAATATGGTGTCCGTTACCCTAACAGATTCACGTGGGTTTGGTAAAGCTTAAATATTAACTTGACAATGGTTTTTGTGGATTTAGCGTCGGTAGAAGAGACGGCAGCATATTTCATCATTTCACCGTTGACTTGCTTGCCTCCGCCGCGACGTAACGACAGCCCGGACTAGCGCTCCGTGTAATTCGTCACGGCTGCGGTTTTTCGCGGCTACTTTCTCATTCGCTTTGCAGACTTACTTTGCAGATAACAGAAACCGCGCCCGATTCCACACACCAGACCGAAAATTTTGTCGTACCGCACATAGTTATTGCAAAGTTACGAACCCCTAATCTAACGCACTAAACGCGTGAAATTAAAACTTGGCTTAGTCTTTTGAAGTTATTCAACTATAAAATCAATCAATATTGATATATTCTTTTGTTTCATATATTTCTTGCCACTATGCTAGTTTCTCAGTTCAAGAAACTCTATATAAACTTGATGGCTAGCGGGAGCACCACCTCGAATTCCATCAAATTTTCCTCAAAAGCTCCCTTGATCTGTAACAAAATGGGAGGGCCACTTCCTTTTGCAATTTGTATTTTTTTAAATTTCCAATTAAAACCAAAGAACGTAACTATCTTATTATTTCTTCAACAGAGCCAAAAAATAGTTGAAAGTATGAAAATATTTTGTAATGAATGGTCAATGCCTGTTTGTTCTCACGCTCTTAGTTTTGGCTGTTTAGGTTCAATAAATTTGTTCTAGCATGTGCCTTGAAATTATAGAGGATTTTTTAATCAATATTCGCATACCTTAGATTTGCGAAGTCAGAGGCATCTCATTTTTCGGCAATTGCTGCAAATGTTTGGAACAGAATGGACCCAAACCTAAAAGTTTATTGAAAACCTTTCAAAAACACCTGGAAAACTGAAATGCAACAAATTTGCCTTTGGAACTATAACTTTTCTTTTACCTTTTACCGTAATTACCACTTTGAGATATAGCACTGTTGCTCGGGTTGAGCATATTTCTATAAGTAGGCAAGGGTGCATCCCATGCAAATCAGCTCTTGTGACCAAGTCTGTTCAATAGGAATACCCAGAGGCGGGGATCGCACAGATCTCGAAGAGCGCATTTTGAAATGATCAGAGGTCTATACACAGTATTGACTTCACAGCGAATGGTCTCGTATGAACGAAAACTGCAGTTAGCATCCCGTGCTCCGAACTGACGATTACATGCCAGCCTCTGGTTAGTGTTTGTTCATCCGCAATATTAGCGGCGATGAAGCGATATCGGCAGCAGCAATTCTCCTTGCCAAGCGCAAGAAATCGTCGAATCGTGATAACGTCTAGCTGCTTTCCGCAAAAAGTGTCAAGCCACAGTGAAGTTTTGTTCGGCGCCACCAGCTCGTGTCAAGCCTGTCCGCCTGTATTCCGAGAAGCAGCCAGAAGTCGGCGTCGTCGTTCAATGGCTAAAAATTTTGATAACAAGAACCTCCGATGTGATTCAAACATGCACAGCGAGCTCATGAGATGAATATTAAGGCGAGTTCCGCACGCGGAACTTCTCGCATGTGTACACCACAACCTTCGCACAAAAGATGCCATGTGCGTTTTTCAGCTCTGACCAAATCAAGCAAAATTTTCCTATGAATATTCGTTTAGTGCTCTGGAAGCTTTTTTGCTCTGAAGTGCATGTTCATCGAATGTTTCTTCTGAAACCATGACTGCTAATCCGCCATTGTGTTTGAGCAAAACCATCTGTGGAAGCACTTTAGAAAAATTCGAAAATGTGCACTTTGCAAAAATGTAGCAACGGATTTTAGTATTCATGTTTATTTTTTGTCACAAAATGAGGTGGTGAGGTCTTATTTCTTTTCAGGGGGAAATTTTATCTCACCTCTCCGTTTCAAGTTTTTCACCCTCGAGCAGAACAATCCACCTGCAGGTTCAAAATTTTAAAACAGACTTTAATCTGAAAAGGTTCTGCGTCCTGAATGAAATCTTTTCAACATGTGCAGCAGAAAGGCATTGAGTGGGGTCATGTAAATATTAACATTAACATCCACAGGTTAAGAGAAAGTTCTACCTTCCTGGCATTGTGCTTTTCTGTTTTGCTTCAACGTCTTTGAAAACTACAATCATTGCACGCTTCATTTTCGAACTGTGTTGTAACCACCTTGTAGCCCAGTTGTAAACATCTCTCTCCTCATTGGGATAATTTAAAATAGCTTGTTTTTACGCAATGTGATCCCAATATGTAAAACAACCAAACTGTTAAAACTTACTGTTTACGGATGTTTTAAATTTACTTTAAAAACTAACATTATCGTTATTTTAAAATCCACTTGCTTATGAAAGCGACAGATTCACCTTCTGATCCAGACCGTTGCTAAAAAAGTTAATACTATCGGATTCAATCGGCAAAACGTTACTGGTTTCAGAAAACGTACTTGTTTCACTCTCCTCCGCGCAACGCCATCACACGAAACGCTCCCTGATCATAATTACCTTATCGGAAGTTTCGCAGATCTCTTGCAGCGTTCGGAAGCTGCATCGGCTTCAGCTTAGAGAAGAGAACATCAGACCACTGCCGTCGCGTGGCGCACTCCCGACTTAAATATAGCGGTGGCCTACATATTTGACGAAGTCGTTCGGCTTTCTTTCTTCACCTTACCTCGCGAAAAAGCTGGCGCGCTTTGCTGATCCAGCAACAATTCGCGCTTATGCTATACCTGGCAGTCAGTGGCTGAGCAGCGATATAGGCATGCGTGCCGCTGTCGAAGAACGAACTGTTTCGCCTTTCCTTGCTGGTCACTTTTGTGAGCACCGATTCTGGTTCCTCAAGTGAAAACTCCCCAGGCATACAGTTTTCTCCTGTTTGCTTTCGATCATTGCAAAAAGTTCCGTGTTTCAGATAGCGCCAACATCAAAATCAAATCTGAAGATTCAAAGTTTGACGACAGAAGTGTGGGTAGAAGTTTTATTTACTTGTTCAAAGACACACATTTCGCAAGTGAGTGCGTAAAAATCAATTGCGTTTGGTGTTTTCCACAAACTGGATGCTGTTTCATTTAGCTACAAATGCAGTCTCACGTAAAAACTTAAAAGAGTACTGCAGAGGATAAAACACCCGCAGTTCCTCGGAGAGAGCACCGCTGGTCTCCTTAACGGTAAGAAAGAATTTGTAGGCATCATAGCCATACTAACTACTTTGTTTCGATTAACCCAAAGTTGAGCATTGATTTTTTATGTCTCCGACGTTTGACACTTCATTCAACACCATTTCACATTTTGAACAAAAAATTATTCGCACGATTCGATTGGAAGCACATTTTGAAGAAACAATCTAGGAGGGTGGGTTCGAATACCGGTTCTGATCGACAACTTTGAAATTGGAACCGACCGAAAACTTCATAATCGACACTTCAATTCCAAATCGTTGCTGTGGTGATGAAAAAGCAAGGAATCATGCGAAGTGAAAATAAAGGCCAAGGGGTGAGGTGAGATAGAGCACGAGCTACTGGATCTAGGAGGGTGGATTCGAATACCGGTTCTGACCGACAACTTCAAAATTGGAACTGACCGAAAACTTCAAAATCGAAACTACAGTAGCGGCCAATTCGAAATCGTTGCTATGGTGATGAAAAAGCAAGGTATCATGCGAAGTGAAAACAAAGGAATCATGTGAAAAGTGAATAACACGCGATCACAGGACAAAACTAAAAACCCGTCAGCCTGGAATGTGTTGTGTTTATCCCAATTTTCAACTTTAACTTATTATCTACACATGCTAAGCTAATGAATTAAGAATAACGGTGGTGCAGCAAAAAATGTGAAGTATGCGATGAAATCAAACACGCTTTGACATCTTGCACGAGTTTGCATCTGAATCAGCGGGAAAATTTGCTAAAATAAAAAAACTATCTGTAATTTTGATTTTTTGTTTGCCTTGCTCTTTTTGTGGAAAGCACACATCGCAGATACGCTTTTTTTGGAATTTACCCTAAATCGAAGAATTTTTTACTTTTTCACATATATTTGGGCAGGACATGCTTTTTGACTGATTTATCTTTCCCTTGTGAGGAGCAGAAGTGCAAGCTCTGATTAAGGACATTGACTCTCACCTGTCAGCAGTTTCCAAACAAACATCGCAGCGAATTGATCGTTGCGTTTTTAAGTAAAATAGGCCTGGGTCCAGTGGTTCAACTGACCGGGAAAAGGTCGCGATCCTCCCTCCCTGACAAGCTAAATGTAAAAATGGGCCCCACTTTGCTAAATATCTCGGTTTTAATATTCTTTTAGTTTTCAGTAGGTTGTTGTTATTTGCATTTTTCAAAAATTTTTCGGAAACTTTTCCGGTGATTTCGGGTTTTTGTGTGGCCGTCCACATCCCACCATTCTCACGTTTTTCTGAGTGTTGGCTGGTGGGCCCCCTACAGTGGCCAGTGGGCCCCCTTTAGCTAAGTTTTCCCCTGGCTCAAACATTTAATTACGCTACTGCCTGTGTCACTAATAAAATCCTGCTACAGAAAGTCGACTTGATTGGATTTTAAAACTTTAAATGAATTGCACTATTTCGTAAATTCACGATTGTCATTTGTACAAGGGGAAGTGACGTATATTTCCTTGTGGCCTTGCTTACACAGCAATTGATACATGTACAAGAATGGCCGAGACTCTTATGAGAACCAAAGGTTTTATGCTTTTGCTGCACTTTACAACTCACATTGAGGTAACAGAATTGAGGCTGTTCAGCTTGTTCCAAACTTCACAGCCAATTTATTAGAACGATACAAGAAACATTTATGTCCACAACATAATCAGAAAAAAAATGTTGAAGATAATTTTTCAGTAAACATAAACTTTGCAATTTATGGAAAAAAATGAAAGGTTCAACAGCATTTGAAGTTGATATACTGCAAGCCACTACGAACAGTTGTGAAAACAACGCAATCCAATGATGCCAAATGCCAAACTGGTTGGAGGAGTAAAAGCTTGGCACCGCTTGTGTCAAAGAACTATGATTAATACAAAGATTACCACGTTCCGGCCGAGGCCAGGTCGGGACGTTAGTCACGGGCCAACAAGGCCTCTAGCAGAATTTTAGCGCTTGCGGTTTAGACGTTGCTCAATAGTGTGAGTTTCGCATCAGAATGGCGTCTTTTGATATTTTTTAGGAACACTTTGCATCTATAATATCAGCATTCCAGTTTACATACGCTTTGCAAAACTGAGCATTCTTTCAGTACATCTGGATACCCCATTTTGCGAATTCACAAATTTTGGTAGCTAATGCATTTTATTTCAACCGAGTTGCCCAACAAGATTGAGTCTGTTGACCGCCCACGACTGAATTGTAGAGTAATTTTTATCAAGGATTTGTCAAACGTTTTTCAAATTATAATCGCCTTTACTTTGGCAAAGCCATTTGAGCAAAGAGGCGGATTGGAGCTTGCGAAGCATGCGATATATCGCCAAACAAGTCCAATAAACAAATGCCGTAAATCTTAAAACCTATTTTGGATACTTGAATAATGAACTACGTCTTCATTTCTTTCAAAAAGTTGCAAAACGTTTTGGGTTGACAAATAAACACCCACAGTGACATAAGCGTGCTCTTACCGATCCAAGGAAAGGCATGTCTTAATGATGCTCTTTGAAAACCATACCGGATACTTTTACGAAAGAAGGTTGTTAAATTTATGCATGTGGTGTTCCTAAGAAATGCTTAGTCGTGAAACGATTCCACAGAAACGGCTTTTCAAACAGTTCCAACAAAACTGCTGATTAAAAAGAGGTTTCTTCTCTTCAGGCAACTTTTCAATGTTCATTGAATGGTATAGCAAGCTCTTTGCTATAAGTCTGTATCATGTTATTAAAAAATTTGCACCAAAAAATCATGAGCTAACACATTAGTTTCGTTCAGAAAATGTTTGAAAGTGATCATAGTCACCATTAGAGCCGTGCTAGCGCCTCAGACGAATTTTTTTAAATCTTTTATTGTTTAAAAGTAATGACAACTCGTGCATCTACCATGTGCATAAGAAGAAGCATTTTTCAGTTCTGCAGAGCACGTCACGTTTCAAGAGGCTGTTGATGGCAGGTGAATAACTGTAGGGTTTTTCTGGGAAATTTCTGAGAAAAATAAGTCGTCAACCAGAGCTGGATGTCCGGCCGGGCTATTCGAGTTCGTTTCGGTTCGGTTCGTTTCAGTTCGGTTCTGGTATGGTTCGGGTAGGACATGAGAAATAAGTTTGGATCTTGAGGTCAATTGCGGCGTTGATGTAGTGGTGTGTTGCAGTATGTAATAATGTATATAAGCAAATGTGACCGAACGTTCACGCGTACAAGAGTGTCGACGGAAAACCGAGCGGTTACAGCATCTCTGGCTTTTTGGCGACAAATTCAACTGGAAATTTCGTAGCCTTTGTAGAGTTGATCGGGCGTTGTTTGCAGTACAGCGCTCAGTGAGAACGAAATTTTCTGATGGAGTTGGTTGTATAGTCGAAGAGACGCTGACAGGGTCCGTTTCACGTTTATCTGATAGAACATTTGAGCTTTTAGACATACTTTGAAATTTCTATTCGTTTGGACTAAATGTTTCTACAAGACGCTCCCTCACGGCGCCAGTCCTTGTTGAAGCAGTAGAATGGATAAATTCCGCAACAAAGAATGAAATCAACGATAAAAAGTAAGCTGCTCAATTCAGCCATAATTTAAATGCAAGGATTCATTAAACTTCAAGCTTAGGTATTTTGCCGATTTTCACTTTGGTGTAAATTCAATGCCCAAAAAATCTTTTCTGCAGTTTCTACAGACTTTTTAACAATCAGACCCTATTTGGATCCGCTGCGTCGGATTCATTCAAACCGGTTCTAATCCGATTCTAACTCTGTCTTCAACGAACTGTATAAATGTCACGGTATTAGTTACTGCAAAAATTTTATCGCAAAATTTGTGTAAAACAGAAAGGATTAGAGAAACAGAATATCTATTAAATTTTAATATGGCAAAGTTTCTACAAGTTTTTCTGTCTTTAACTGGAATTCACTTACTTTCCCGCCTTTTACGGAGAGACAGAAGCAAAGCATTTCGATTACTGTTCGAATTTTTTGCTAATTTCAACTTTGCCTTAAATTTGAAATGCCAATCAAGAACAATTGCTCGTTAAAAATCCGGTACGTTGAACAAATAAAGAATATATTTCAAAGCATCACGCTTGCTGACCCGCATGGCGAGGATGGCGATATATGCTTCACAAAATTGTGGTAAGCTTTATGCAACAAGGGCAATAGTCAGGTACACCCGACACGAAAAGCTGGCAAATTGTCTTTGAATGTCCGGTGACTAGTGCTGAGGTTTCCCGGTAATCTCTTTCAGAATGAAGCTGGGAAGCTGTCAATCAAAAACCAGAGATTTGTTGTTGAAAACTGAGCAAGGCGAAACGCCGCGCGATAACATCTGAAGCGATTTGATCGCCTTCTCTGGGCATTTCTCTCGGCTCAGACGCCGTGTGTTTGTTGGACACCGCAGCTCATCCTCTTAAGGCATCGCCTGGATGCGGTAAGCCAAACTGTCAAAAACTAACTTCCCAGCTTTAAAATTTTGGCATCGCCACAACTATGCGCTTTGCGTAACAACCAGGCAGTAACAAGCGTCGAGCGGCTGGTCAGTCGCGGAAGCGACTTGTCGTCGCCATGTCCACAATTGCGATCGGTCGATACCGCCGCTCTGAAACCTGTCGAAATTGCTCGGAGCGGTAACAAGCAACATCCGCGTTGACGTTTCCTTCCGACCGCGGAAATCGCACCGAGTCACCGGGCCGTGAGGACACGAAGTCCCGACCGCGCCGTCTTCTCACAAGTTTGAGGAAATGGGTTGGTTCTATGCAGCTTATCGTGGGGAAGTCTGATAAGTCTGAGTGAATACACTTCAGTAAAAGTTCTGTTGTAGAAGGACTGAAACGGTCTTAGAAGTTGAATGTTGCCAAACAATGGGCGAATAAAAGTGATTTTGACTACGAAAAAGATTCTGGGACTGGCTGTGCCCTTCTCAAGAAACCTGGTAAAACTTCTGTCGGGGCGCTGGAAGAAAGAAGGGCTTTGGACTGTTCCTCTCCAGGGCCTTCATAAAAAACACGAAATCTGAAAACAAATTCATGATTAATTGAAGCACGATGCATTACACATTAGCCACAAATAATACAGAATAATGTATTTGCTAGATTCCTATTTTTGTCTTTATCCACAACGATCTGAGAGATACAACACACGGGGGATCTTCTTTACGACTTTCGTGAATATCACCACTTTTCTTTCAAAATATGTTGAATTATATGACGAGCTGTTTCTTGTAAGTTTGTGTGATCTGAATCGAACTTTTTCATATGGTAGATCAATCTACAATTAAAAATATGCATATTTTGTAGCAGGACTTCACAGCTACTCAAAAAGTTCAAGTGACATGAAAAATTGAACATTTTCATTGCCAATTAAAAAAATTTACTAATCTAGTTTAAAACACTGAAAAGTTATTTTAAACTTTTCAAGGGCTACCCTTTCCTGCTTTCAAGGCGCTTTGTTTTTAGTTGCTTTACAACAGAAAACAACGTTAGGTGACTTGGATTCGAGCTCTTTTCTCCAATTACAATCCCTGCTAGCGCATCTGTCCGATTAAGGCGTCTGTTGCAAGTGCAGTATACACTTTCATCTTGTGACACGAAAGCACATGACAGGAGTGCGATTGCTTCACTTTACAAGAAGTAATCAACTGCTCGTAGACTCTGCAAGCTTCAGATGAAGATCGCTTTATCAACAAATTTTTACTGAGGATTAATTATAGCTCGCATGTGCAGAGGAAACAAATCGTCGTGACTTACAAGCACCGTGTTTCCCCGATAATAAGACCTAGCGTGATTTTTGAGGATGGTTTTAGTATAAGCCCTACCCTTAAAATAAGCCCTAGCTGGCTGGTGACGACAAAACTTCCCTAATCTCAGCCAATCACATCATTCGACGCAAACACGCTTCACTTTCACCCATGGCCTGCAAGATATTCCAGAGGATGATGACATGATTGTTTTTGAGCAAACTGTTGTTAACGGGTTTCTGAATAAAAAACATGTTAATGTTGTGTAAATGTAGATGGTTTTCGTAATTTCTGTTTATTTAGAAATCTCTTAATTTTTGCTTTGTAACTTCATTTTTTGATATATCAAAATAAGACATCCCCCGAAAATAAGCCCTAGTGTAAATTTAGGAGTGAAAATTAATATAAGCCCTGTCTTAATTATCGGGGAAACACGGTAGCCGGATTAAAATACCCAGAATTGTGCAGTTTGTGGAAAGCTGTTCAGGACTGAAACAATTCGTTATATTGTTGAATGGAAGGAAGTATTGTCAAGACGCTCACTTCTTTAACACGTTTGTTTTTCTTTGGCACGAATACAATGCACACGTCAGTTCACGTAATTTTGCTTTCTGGAAATTTTGCATTCCCAAAATGCTTGACAAATCTCTTCTACAGCTTGGTACCAAAATCTAAACCGAACAAGCGTTCTTGACCGGGTGACTTTCACCATTTGCTGTAAGGTTGCCTGATTGCAGTAAACACAGAAGAATGTAGCAATTTCAACAAGTATCGCTGACTTTGTTAAACCCCAGCGATTTGATTGAGGGAGCACTTGCTTGCTGTTGAGTCGTGTGTTCAAGACATGGACAGCTTTTGTCTCGAACGTACAAGTTCGCCACTTGACGTGCTAATTGGCGTGGACTTAAAACAAACCAACTGAGATGAAGACCTGAAGAGCTTTCAACCTGCCTTTGTTTCCGTATTCGAAGTATTATGCTTTCAAAATAGAACAACGTTATGGCTATTTTGGGACGAAAGCTGATCTTTTGTTTGACAAGCTGAAAACATCTGTTTCAAATCAGTGCATCGTCGGCGACAAGTAGCGGCATCCAGAACAGAGCAATGATACCGGAGTGAGCCGAAAAAACAAGCACGTCTACGAAATCTTTGATGAATAGGTCGTTGCGCAGCTTAGCGCCAGAAAAACAAGAACTTTTTACCATGAAAATTTGTAGCCACCCCATGTACACAACAGTTAGCTGTGCTTTCACAAAACCATTACAAAAACGCGTTTTAAGATTTTTGGTCTTCCGTACATTTTTATAAAGGAAGTTTTTAATTCTATTTGTTTCATAAGCAATAAATAATCTATTGTACTTGAAGCAGGCATTTGAAAATGACTAGAAACAAGTAGCATGTTCGTATCGCTGAAGAGCATGATCACTGCTTTCTTTTTTGCGGCAACAGACGTTTGTGGCAGTATACTGGACGTTAGCCAAAAGAAAGGAGGAAACACATTTTTGTCACAGTTCAAACACTGAGCGGTCCTTAACTCGTTTACTCGCTGCAGCAGATGACTGCTGCTTTTGCAAGTTTGCTTACAACTTTCAAGAATTCCAAAAAAACTGGGATAAAAACTACTGAAGCAAAATTTGACAAGATTTTCGAAGTTTAAAAAATATTTCGAAAGAATTTGGTTTCAACGCAAATGACAATCAGCGTCATCGTCAAAAAACATAAAAGGACCAAAAAGTTTTCCCTGCTTGGTTATTTTGTGGTTGCGTAACTATCGCACGAGGTATATTTTCTTTGGCGTAAAAAACGAGTAGCTGTTCTTGTCTGCTTTCGCACATCACTGCAAATGAAATCAACACCCATTCAGGGGTCGGAAGAGCAGTTTGAAATCACGCCAGGTTCAGTGATGGCTGTGTTTGTTCATCTATACTTTTGCGGGAATTTGTGACCCATACCGTTCTTCCATGACCCTTGCTGACCTGCTGTATGTCATCTCACTGCGCGCGCAGTGCCATAGCTTCCACAGTGTGAACTGTTTGTCCGTATGGGTGTTCACCGTTTCAAACTGCACTCGTTTTATAAAAAGCTGTTGACAAGTTCCTCTCAACCATCACAAATTTAAGTCATACCGAAAAAAGTGCCAAGTCAGCAAATTCGTCGCACCTGTGTTATTAAAACATGAAATTGGACCTCCTTAGTTGTAAGTTTCAATAAACTGCATACTCGATAAATTTACCGAATTAAACATGAACACAAAGCATCACTACTGAAGCACTAAGACTTAGTAAAAATAAAAACTGGGATCCTACTATGTCATTAGTCGTTTAGTAACATCGAAACCATTTTGTTGCAATTGTCTTAAAATTTCTTCATAACGTTTTTTCAAATAAACGTAACTGTCTTTCAATGCCGTTTATCCGACAACGTTTCCTAATCAAAGGAAGGGGAAAATCTTTTTTTAATTTGTTTCTATAAAAACAAACCGTTTATTCCAAATTCAAATGTTGCACTGTAAAACGTGGAAAAGGTTTGTTTCTGCTCTTTATATTTCAGCATACCATCCGCTAAAATATTAGCTTAGACATTTGCTGTTTTCACTGTTGCGCTGTAATTTCACGGGAGTTTGAAACTAAGCCTATGTTTGTCGCCTACACTGTGGTTGCGAATGACGCAGATTGTTGGGTGTTGCAAGTAAATTCTTCAAACGATTTATTATTCCAGTGGCGTGCCTCACTTATTGATTCTGAACTGGAGGGATTTTGATGAGATTCATCGGTTCCCGTACCTGTTTTAAGCTTTAATGTATTGCAGAATCATTGAAATATCGTTGTTACACATCACTATCCAACAACACTCTCACTTTGCTTGTCTTTTGTTCATGCGGTTGCCAGTACTTTAAACTCACTTAATTTGCATTTTTCATTTTTACTCGACACTTAATAACAGTCGGCAGCAGAAATAATTTGGTAAGGACAATTGATGATGAAGCGCACTTGGGATACGAAAAAAATATCACTTAAAAGGACAAACGTATTTTGTCTTGTACCGTAACTAAAGTTGGATGACTTGTTTGGTAAACGGCAGCAGGAAGAAAACCAAACTACAGGTACTGCACAAAATGTGACTTCTGACTCATTTAAGGTCACATAAAGTTTGCAGTTTCGTTTCGAAAAGGACAAATTGCAAAGAAAAAGAAATAGATAAACGCATAGAATTGCCAAACGAAGTTTAATAATTGGGTTATGGGTTTTCTTTACATTAGAGAGCAGCAGGTGGAGGAGGGAAGAGCGAAAAATGAGTGAAAGTTACTGCAAAAGTTTGGCGCACCGCGAGGACTCTACAAATGATCCGCAGGTAAACCATGTTTTGCCTGTTTTCGATTTTTACGCGAGGCATTCACAAACCGTGACATGCGATCAGTCCTGCTCAACGTCAGGATTATGCGTTTTAGGTTCTACAACATCGACTGCAAAACTATGCGAGGCGTGACTGTCTGGATGGCAAGATAATCCCTTTTTGCGTAAAGAAAGTGCGTTTTCTCTGATATACTGTAGGTCTGGAATGGAGACGTTACTTTTGAACAGTCTAAAAGCCAAACTCAAGCAGCCTTAAATTCTTACTTATCATGATGCTTGCTGTGGTTCACGTGTAGCCCCAATTGTTGACGAATATCAGATTTGATCCTATGGTGCCAACGTGTTGACAACACGCTACAGCAAAGCATTCAACTACGGTATAAATTTTCTTGCCCCAGCTTTTTCGTATAATAAGATTGCGGTAGAAATGATGAAATTGAGCGGCAACTCAAGGTTTACCAAGTTTTATAATAACCATTAATGCAGAACTCAATGATTTTGTAGAAAACATGCTGGACGTTTAGATAAGCAACTGCTTTTATTGTCAGCTCAAACGTCATTGAATTTTTGATGACAATAAAATCAGTTGTTGTTTGAATCGTGCTTATTTTTCGTCTAAATCGATAGTCTTTGTGTTGCTGTTTCTGCAAAACATTCTTTGACAGGATCGAAAAGAAGTCATGAAAAGAGGTTGACGTGGGGCCTCTTGCTCCACAGAGTGGAAAAGCTAACAGAATATGAGATAAGTGAAGCTGAACTTGCGGTTGGTCGCTATTTCTTTTATTGCAAAAATCGAATCCTGCCATTTGGCTTACTTGCCGCTCATAGACAAAAGCTTAAAACGATCGGACCAACTAAAGCAAAAATCAGTTAAGAACCTGCAAAAGTTCACCTCTATTTTTATGCAAAACCTCGAGAGCTCTATGTCGTGAAAGCGCGCTGCTGTTGCATCTGGCCATTTTTTCGACTTCCTAAAAAGCGTGTAAGTGTATGGATTTCTATGATTCTATCTTGTCCAGTGAAATGTGCCAGGCGTAAATATTTTTTACTGGAAGCTTTTTAATACAGCTGCTGTATAGCAAATGACAGTTGCAAATGCAGCTGGATTTTGGCCATTTCTTGTCTCGTGTTTGACTTTCGTAATGCTAGCTTAAGGTTTTAATGTCGTAAGGAGCTGAAGCAAAACCGGAAGTGATGCCTGGTGCTTCGAGAACGTCAAGTAATATAGTTGCATGGTAATTTTTGAGAACATTTTTTTAATAAAAGTAAGATAAAAACTCGATTCACCTGAACTTAAATGATTTCAGACGAAAAAGACTGACAACAGCATTTGCCTCTTTAAACGAATGTCATAATGCAGATTGCGGGAAAATCTAAACTTTAAAAGTAGCATCTAAACCTAAAAAAAAAAATTCAACGTGATTTTGAAAATCACTTAAGTTGTTTTCCAATTTTGCTTCGTCGATTCATTTGCGCATAAATTGCAAAAAAATAAATACCAGTTTGTAATTCATTTCCTTGTGTCCACATAAGTAAATCTGATTTTTAAAGTGTTTCATTGATTTTGCGCATGTTATACATTCCGATCATCGTTCGTACCAAGCTCGGAAAATTTCCGAATCTACCGAAAGCCTCAAGCGATCAGCAAGAAACAAGATTAGCTCGAGACGTTGACTGGCTGAGCATAACTTGTTTATTCTCATGAAAACTTCCGGCGGCAAAGACTTTGGATACCGAAATGCCAAACCGAGTAATTGTTTTTATTAATTCTTGCCGGCAGCCGGTCAAAGGTCTCACAGGAAGATTTGGATTTCCTAAGAATCTTTAAAATAAATGTTGAGAATACACTGACTAAACAGTTTTCATGTATGAAACTACCCAGGCTGGGCATTAGTTTTCGAAGCAACACTCGCTTCTACCACCCATATAAGCTGAAATAACATACAAGCTGAAATAACATAGCCTTATTGTCGTGCAAAAATACAAATCACTAGCGATTCTTACTGCTAGCATATCCAAGGAAGTTGGTGCAGCAATATTTTGCATTCTCCAACACCAGTTGACATCTTGTTGGTAGAGCAATGTGCGATCGGAAATCTCCATTTCCTTAATGGACAGAGGCAAACTAAATTAATATTACAAAGGCAATCATCCAGAACAGAAGAAGGCGTTTTAACAGCAAAGCAGCTTCTGATGCAGTAAAACTGTATGGCTGTCTTATGTTCATGTCATGAATTTATCATTTAATGGGTACACGTCTTGAAAGTTGCTGTTATTAGTTTTGTGACTTTGCAGAACTTTATACACTTGGGCAGCAAGAGGTTAGTTTTCCTTTGGAGAAATTTGTTTAACTTCCTGACAAAAACGCAACGAATTGTATAGGTAAAAAATTAATATTTATCATATATTGAATCATTTCCGCTCCGTAAACAAACCGCGTTCTTGTGCTTTCTTCTGTTTTCAAATGGCAGTCATTAAGTACGAAAGAGTTTTCGTAACATCAGTCACAAGTAAAGTTGTCTCGGAGGCCGAAATTGCTGGCAGTGCATGACGTGCCTGACGTGACTGCGTGCGTTGTAATTCAGTCTTTGGTTAACGTGTGTCAGCTTCGCATGGACCTAAGGCAATCAAATGTCCAAACAAAACAGAGCAAAATTCTACATTTCAAAATACACAAGATGTTTTTGAGCATTGTGTGTGCTAATGCTTCAGAATGGTGTTTCTGTATGCCTGTTACTTCGGGTTTCTGGAATATGCTCAACTTCATCGACACACCCATGGAAAGCAAAGTTACGCTTCAAATTTTTGCTATGTATCACTCTTGCTTGTCAGCCAGATGTGTTTGTGCAATACAACAAGACCACGTTACATTTGCAGAAAGGAAAAAAAGACGTTCGCTGTCACTCGAAAAATGTTTGCTTCAGCTGACGCTTCAAACCTGTTTGACGCTTCATCTTTCAGAAAGTGCGATGGAGTGTTGATACCTTGTCTCGACCAAGCGGCAGAGAGAGATTAAACTTTACGATTTCGCATTTTCGAACTTTTTAATCTGACATAAAAATTCCTGACTACGCCTTTGTTTATGTCGCCTGTCAAAGATTGCCTCCGTGATAGACTGGCACGCGTAATGGTTCTCCGAATTGTTTCATGATACTGCACTGCCGAGGTTTTTCAATGGAATATCGCCTTTGTGATAATTTTTGCTTTCTCTTGGTAAGTAACTCACTAATAACTTTATTACACAGGGAGATACATTTTTTCTTTGTACTTTTACTGCAAACATAAAGAGCACATATTGAAGACCCAGAGATTTGAGTCCGAATACCTCAAGATTTTTCAAAGTTCGCAAAAGAAAAGCGATAGCAAATAACAAACCTTCGTCTTAGCTGTACTGTAGAGCAAGGTGTGATTGACAACATCTATCTCCCTGGCATTGGATTAGCGCAAAGTTAATATATTTTGCAACGGCAAGAACAAAAAAAGTAACAGAAGAAAGCTTTCTATCAGCAAACAGCTTCTGATGAAGTAAAACGGTATCGTTTTCTTGTATTCATGTCATGAATTTCTGGTTTAACGAGCGTACATCTTGAAACTTGATGTTATTAGTTTTGAGTCTTTGCAGAACGTATCACTCGGACAGCAAGAGGGAAGTCTTCGTTTGGATACAAGCGTTTATCTTGTGATAATAAAGCATCTGTTTGCGTAGATACAAAGTTAAATTCATCATACATTGCATTGTTCTCTTCCGCAAATAAACCTTGTTCTCTTACATACAGTCATGTGGGTGGTTCTTCTTTTAGTATGTGGTCAGAGATACAAACAAGCTTACCGATTAAAGCATACAGAATAATCTGATCTTATAGGAACAGTTTCTTGATTTCGTAAGTGATGTTATACTCTTAATCTTTGAAAATAACATGGTCATCATTTGCTCGATAATATGCGAGGTGTTCCTTCATTTACTTGCTGCAAAACCTTGACAACATCTTTGTAAAAGCATTTCATGAACTAATTTAGGTACAGCCGTTGGGTTTAAGGTTTCTGACACAGTTTCTGTAGTTTATTTTAAATCAATGTGGTAAAATACTTCAAATGTTGCAATACAGAAAAAGTATTTCAGATGCAAAAGAACAAGCAAACTTCACACGTCAAAGCGATTTCCCTCCAAATGTACTTCTTGAGCAGCAAGATTTTTCAGTATCTTCAAATAAACTTCGATGTTACAAATTTATTTCAACAAGCTTTCGGATCAAGCAATTACAAGTCACATAATTTTTTATTACAGTAGGAAATATCTGGAAAAGTTTCTTGTCTTGACTGAGTTTCACATACAGGACTAGAGCAACGTTTTCCTACTGCATTGATAGCAATCAACCGTAAGTAAGAATATCATCTGCTGTTGCGTTTCATAACCGTTGTTGAAGTGGGAAGTCCTTTCAATGAGCGTAAACCCGTTTTGGAAAGCTTTTTCTGTCTTACTTCTTCGCACATTGGCGTCATGCCTGGTTTGTAACATCAACGATGCACAGACGTGCGGAGAGTCAACGTATGTTTGAAGAAACGACAAGCAATGATTGCTTGCTGGTGGTGATAACCATCACCAGCACAGTTCTCACGCAGGTCGCAGCTTGCGGTGAGAGCAGTTTGGTGCAGTAAACAGTTTTGAAGTCTCGTGCCATCACAAAATCTTGACCTATAGAAACCAAAAACGTTTTAAAAATGTAATCGGTGGAAGGCCGTTTGATTGTGGAATGTGCGTCAGTTCAAACATATTTACTGTATAATTTCAAAAATAAAGCAAGATTCTCTACAACGCTCAAAACAACCTGTTTACTTCATCGAAGCAATTCTGTTCAAGCGGGCCCTTGGCAGTTTGGAAAAATGTCAACAGAAACGACAAAAGAAAATGGGATGACAAGGTTTTTTAACAAAATGCCATTAAAGTTTTCTTCTACTGCACTTATTCCTGAAGTTTTGTAGAAATTTTTATTATGAACATGTCTGGCGTATTGAAAGTGAAAAGTTTTTTCAGACAACATACTATATTTAAAAGAAACAGAGGCAAATTTTACTTCATAACTCTGTGTGCTGCTATAATTTTATTTGAAAGCAGTTTGAACAATGGGTCAAACCACGTTCCCTTTTTGATAGTGGTTAGCTTCTACGTTCAAACTTGTACAGCTATCAAGACTCATGTAACGTGATGAGTTTGAACATTTGTATAACATCCATTGTTTTCTCATTTTTCTTCATTTCTCTTGCCAGTTTGTCTTGCCTCGTTTCCTGTTGCGTTCGGTTTTCTAATACAGGCAACTTTTCCAAAGCTTTTAAAGGCTTTGCCATGTGCAATTTCGCATCGCTTTTCTCCACCAGAGCCTAGTAACTTACTGTTGGGCTCAACGATTTTCACTCCAAAGACTATAATCAAAGACTTCCACCACAGTCAAAAGGAACTGCACAAACCACAAAACTTACCGGTTTCGTTGATAAAGTTGAGTATCGGCGATGAAAGGCAGTGTTAGGTTGGGACTCAGTGAAAAACCATTGCTGTAAATTTGACTACTTTGAATCGAGACCAAGGCCGAAGCTGACAAGCATTCTTTAGATTGATTATAGCCTTCAGTAGTCCGTGTCTAAACAAGGGATTGCCCCGCGAGGGATAAAGGATGATAGAGTAAGCATTCACAGAAAGGAATGTAAACCATGAAACAAATGTCGGTTCAGCAAGTTAGAAAGAAGGCAATCATTCTTTTAAATATAATACCATGCAATACTGAAGGAAGCATTCATACAATAGAAGCTTGTTTGAATTTAAATGACAGTCACAAAAGGGCGTAATGTTAATATGGTGTGTTGGTGTTACCGATAGTCAAGTCACAGGGAAAGGATGCACGTGTGTGTGGCATTTGCTTATCAACTAGTGCATCAACTTAATTGCGCTGATAAAAAATTGTTCCGCTTCACTTACACAACGAAGACGCACACTCATATGCTGAATGCACTTTACCTGCAAATTGTTCACAATTTCAGAAAACTTCGTTGAAATGGTTGGTACATCTTTCCAGTTTAGTTTGAGATAGCTCGCTTTTCTTAACAAGGCCGAGATATTTCCCTGTGAAAATGTTCGTTCGGATGTGTTGGATAAAACAAAATAAGCTTTTGAATTGCGGGTGGTGCATTTTTCACAGGTTTGGAAAATGCTTCAAAGCAATTGAAATGTTTTGCAGCAAGAGCTTCTCCATGTTTTATTTTAAACGAGCAATGTTTTGCAACCCTTTTTCTGAAAAAACTACAGTGTTGCTGTATGATACTTTGCATCTAAACATTTGTTTTCTAATAATTTGTTCTTCTTGCTGTTCTATTTCAAGTTTTCTGAGTTGTACCGTGCTAAACGACATACAGCATACCCATTCATCGTGCAAGATGCGTTGGCAGAGTCCTATGCATCAACTGCATACCCCATTCTAGATATAGTTACTGTAGACATAGAAGTGGCGGCAATTATTACCAACGAAAAAAGAAAAAAATGATTGTGAAAACTTTGCACTTTTTCTGTCAATACATTGCTGTCCGACTTTAACCCCATTATATTCTAAACATTTTCTTTCTATTGATTTGCTGAAGTGAAGCATGCATGTTCACCACAACAACCTTCGCTTTGGCATTGAATATGAAGATGGAATACGTGAAAATGAATAAAATTTGAATCAAGAAAGAAGTTGAAGCACATTAAATTGCCTGAATGTTTGTATTTTTGTTTTTCAACTGGTTCCATTTTGCGCAAATATTTAAAATTTATCTCGCAAAATTATAAGACAAACCAGTCATGAAAAGTAAAAATTTCCCTGAAAGCATCGTTACGCATTTTTACCATTAACAAATCCAGTTCGCAATGAAAGGAGATAATGACTTCAAATCTTTTCAATTAGAGCTATTTCTTTTTATGACCGATTAACTGTTGCCTGCCAACATAAATAGGCTTTTAAAATAATTCAATTTATCCAATGCAACAAATTAAGAAACATATCCCTAATATACATTTGTACAACGCATTTCCCTAAAATACAGTTGCAAAACATTCCTATATACCTAAAATATTCATCCCTATATTGCAATTTTAAAACGTATTTCATAGAAAAAGTTGTTTACAAGAAAGCAGCTTACACTTGAACAGAGGCATAAATGTTTGTAATATTGCTTCAACAATATGAGTTTTTTAATTTTCTCTTCTGCAAGTTGTGTGAAGAACAAAGCTCAATATTGGTGTTTTTCTTTTAATATCTAAAGCAGACATCTTTCATGGTGCTTAACCAGAAAAATGGCGCTGTGTAGACGCGAAACTGTGGGAACGTCAATTCAGCTTCCTTTCTGAACCAATCCGTCTTAATTGTAACGCGTATTCCAACATCTCCAAGTGTTATTGATAAGCCTTTTGTTGCGTTTTGTGCCAACCAGCACCACTACCTGTTATTCAAGTGTTTGCCAGTGGCTGTCTCGGACCTTTTGTCTTCCCCACCCTATAATCCGAACTGCCAATCGCAGGACAGTAAACTGCCCGAATCCAGGCAATTCTTTGACAACCCGGACAGATGTTTTACTTGTTTGATAGATGCACGGAAACCTAGTTCGAAATTTGAAGGAAAAGTTGTCGAAAGTTGTGTTTTCAAAGCCTCTTCTAAACACCTAGCGGTGAGAAACACTCGAGTATCCAGACAAGAGCAAACTTGAATCTGATCTAAAAGTGGGAAAATCTGATTTGAAAGCAACAATTGATGTCAGAAGAAAAATGCCCCGGGATCTATGTAAAGCTTCAACGGCGGCGTTATAATAATTGGGTTCTTATACGGATTGCGCAATCACTGATTTCCTAAACAAATTTAACGGTATTACCACTCAAGCTCTCCAAATATTTGTTTAAGGAAGCTTATGGAAATATCAACCCAAGCATTAGATCCGTATTTAAATAATCTTCCAATAAAGAAATTGATAAATATCAGTTTTGGTCTGAGTTTCAAATTCTTTCGAGGGTTTACTTAATTTAAGCACACACAAAATTTTATATGCAAAATGAACATTTTTGAATGCACAAGCCATCAAAAAAGCAACAATTGTTTCTTTAGTATTTCTAGCATATATGTTCAAAGCGTTGCTCCTTTCAGGAGCAAAGATATATGACAATATATTATCTCCAAATTTTACCCAGTCTTACGCTGTGTACAAAAACTACAGTATTTCTTTATTAGAGTGATTATGGCGGGCGGTTGCTCTTTATGTGTGAATTAAATCAAAACAACGTGCATTTTAACAATTTTAATCTTTTTTTGGAGAAACGGATTGACACGTTTTGAAACTAAGTGAAAATAGAGAATCTGCAGAGATCATAACAAAATTTCGACGCTTAACCAAAAACTCGAACTGATTTCAAAGTGAAAAATGAAGGAAGATTTGGTTCATTAAACACCAAAGCTTTTTTCTTGTGGCAAAAAAGGAACCAATAAGAAGTAGACGTTTTTTTGGTATGAATTTATTTCGTTGCGTCATTTATAGTACTTTCATAGCTTCATGTGGTTGCCCACAGCGGAAATGTTTCAGAACTGCAATAGTAATTAGTCGCCGCAATAGTGACGCAGCCGAACCAATCAGCAAAGGTTTTAATGGGAAATCGATTTCACGTAACCGTGTCCCCTCAATCCTGAAACCTGCAAGCAAAAGCTTACGGGTTAAAAGCTGAAGGGCTGAAGCACAAGCACAGAAAACAAGCACACGCAAGACCAGGGGGGGGGCAATGTGCGGCCCTCGAGCACATTTCACATGACCCGCGGCGTTGGTTTCAGAATGTTTTGCGTCTGTCGCAAAGGGGCCTCTCCTTCAAACCCTCAGCGAAATTCCCGGACTATTAGTGTCGGAAGGAAATTTTAGGCCTCACTCGCCTCCACATGACCACGTCTGACCCTTTTTGAGAAAACGTTTGGGCGCTCCTGTCTAGAGTTCAGATTAAAATGAATAAGTCAAAGCACAAGCTGTGGCAATCAATATCTGGAAAATTAGTCTTTTTCATAAATCTTGTCACAACACAACTGAAAGAGCATCTGACGCCAATTACGAAGAAACCTAAACACAGATTTGCAGTAGTTGTTAAATGCATTGCACAACATTCACTTAGCTACAAGCAAAGATAAAACTTTTCAGGCCGTACTGCACACACCCCAAGCTCAGACTTGTATTAGTATTTCTAAAACCCTGCCTAAACTTCATAAAAACCAAGGGTATATATAGCGGTTGAACCACTGCAACTACTTTTTAGGTGTGCTGCCGAAAACGTTGAAGGCGAGGTAAACTATATTCGTATTTTCCCCACAGCTTAAGCTTGCACTACGGTTTCTGAGTTTTTTTTAAACTGCCCGTTAGTTGCATAGCATGTTTTCACTTCGTTGCATTTTCTGTATGTAAAGACTCAAAGCAAAACTAAAATAAATAATATGATATATCTTATCGCATGCAACATTTTTAGGAGATTGAAGGCATACTTAACAAAAACGCTAACATGTTTTCTAAACCAGTTCAGCTTGATAAAAGTTTATTGTAAAACGCATTATTTACAGAAACAACACTTCAAGCACGAAGAACGTATTAAGCTGTAGAAACGCTAAACAAAATTGCGTACAAGTAGTTTTTCTGTTCATAAAAGTTAGTTCTTATTTTGAAAAAACTTAAAAACCATGCCTTGAAGCATATTAAAAGCATGCAATTGCTAAGGTGTTCTAACCTATCTAGATCCGAAAAACCCATCGTCAGATGTATAATAGGCAACTTGCAACTGCGTACTTTTTGTTTAAAATTTGAAAAGCTCGGGGTACGCTCTTTAATGCAAACCAAATTCTACTTAGAAAAGTACTTTTTTTAGTTTATAGCTATTTGAAGCCAGCAGCAAGATACGCGCCTGAAGGGCATAAGCGACCAGTGTATTTATTTTGTGACAAACGTCTAAAGGATCCGCTTGTTTAGTAATGGTAGGCTCATATGTGTCTGCTACTTTATTTCAATTATAATTATTTTAATGATTGCACAGTGAGTGCAAAGTCAGTTGAATTCAGAAAATTTGCGAAAACAAGGAGTTTAAAGTCGCATTTTACATCACATTTTAGGAAGCGTTAACGTTTTAACTGCATCAAACTGGTCTGTGTTATAGACGAAGAGCAGGATCAGTTTATATTGCATGTGCCATAGGTACTGTCCCACAGACCATTGACTTATGTACTGCTGTCATTGCCAGGAGGGGTGGAGCATAAAAGGCTTTTGTGAACGAAATTCATCAACTCAAAGAACGTAGAGCATGCACTATGTTGCTGCTTAGGAAAGGCTGGTTTCAACTCTTTGCTAAGGTTATTGTTGCCCCCAGCTTTACAAACTTACTGAAATGTTGTTCCTAAGACTCCCCAGGCTAAAAGCAATCTTTCCTAAACTTACAGCCACTATCAGAGGTTTTGACGTCGGTGCTGGACGCTTTCGAATCTGCCTTATTGAGGGCCATGTATTTACACTTGATCTCTTGCTGCGCGACAAGAAGACGATGTGATGTGACATTAATGAAAGCAGTTTTGAGCTCAACTTCAAAGATGTGAGCGGATCGGCCACCTGAAAGAATCGGGGAGCGATGACGCTGCCACGAGAAAAGTTTACTTTGCGAATCGGCTTATTTGCTGAACAACATTCATTTTGCGACCGCTACGTCCTTAGCCAAAGTGCATTTCCGCACGATGTTTGAAGGTTTAGATACTTTTGGCACCTCCCCCAGACCCCCAGTGGAGAATGCTGTAGAACGTTGTGAAAGACGGGGCAAGTTAACGTTGAGTTAAATCAAAATCTTCGCAAGATTATTTTTTTAATGCACGCCGTTTTTCAAACAGGTTGCAGCAAAACATTAATATAAATTACTGTGACTAATACAGCATCTTACAAGAAAATAACGTTCTTCAAACCGTTTCAAGCCATAGCTTCCAAGCTTACCAGTTTAGATCGGCATTTGATAAAAATATCCAATGGTGTTAGGCAGAAGTACGATTCGCATTTCATTGTTTGCCCCGGTATCTGCTCGTGACGCCTGTGCCGTGGTCCCTCCCCAGTAGCTGCTCGCGGATAAATCGCGCAGAAAATCACCTGAACATAAAGCAAATTTTCTGTTTTGTCTTTTTTCCTTGTCGTGACATCAAAGTGAAGAATTTATTGAGACGTGGCTCACCATCTCACTAATGGCGTTGCCTTCGAGGGGAAAATAACCGTTCGCTCACTTTGCAGAAAATTCCACTCGCTCTCACGCACAGAATGAAGATTATCGCTTCTACTTTGAAGTTCAAATCTGCTTTTAAGTAGTAGCCTTCGAGCTATAGTCTAGGAAAGTAGCGGTCAAGCGAACCATAGAAAATAGAGCAATGATACGCCATGCGTGGGTGCGGGGCGTCAAAGTAAAGGAAAAAAATAAATCTTGTTTGGAAAGAAAAACTTCACGCGCATTGTTAGAAAATTCATTTATCTTTTTTCTTAAAGGCAGCGACCTTGGCCTCGCAATTTTCGTGGTGTCGACGTTTGTTCCGTCACTAAAAAGATGAAAAACGCAATGTGTCACCTCGAAAAGTGTGGCTGCTTCGGGTGAAGATGAAACATCATTTCGGGCCTTTTTCAATTAGATTTCAAACGTTTACTGGCGTTCCTATCCTTTAATTGCATAATATTCGCCATTAGTTCACGCAAAATGCAAATGCATAGTATAATTTTAAACACCAAACTTGAATCAAAGATACCAAACACAAAATCAATTAAGCTGCTTTCTAGCACAGCTCACCAATGTCGCCCTGATTTATATTTTGAGCAACTTAATTGCAGAAATTGTTCTTTTTTGTTAACATCAAGTGTTGGTTGAATGTAACCTACTATTAAAGAAAAAATATATTTTAGGCAATGAAACCACTTGACAGTAAGTCTACTAACCCTGGAAATAGACAAAAAAGCGTTAGCTGAGTGATCTCGTGAAAAGGTATTTAAGGATTACTTCCAAAATCATTTTTATAAATACTACACATAGTTCAAACCGGATTTTTTATTGCTAGCCCATGTCATAAGCAAAGGTGTCCAACTCGCTTGATTCGTTGAAAAGAACAAAAATAGAAGCTGTTGATGTTTTTGACATGTCTGGCATGGACGCAGAATCCAATGAAAAGGGTAGAGGTGCAAGGGCGGAAAATCTTGATTGTCTTTCACATTGTATCTCGTCTCAGCGCCTTCTTACAGTCTGACACCATTGCTGTCGGCGCAGCAACGTAGAAACACTCAAACGCTGGATGAAAGCTTAGGTGGTTTTAGTAACACAAATGCCATAAGTTGTTTCTTCTGAGAGTGTTTTGATAAAGTAAACATTAATTCTAACAGAACATGAGTTGACAAATTTAATCAGGCTCTACTGGCGCTAAAAACATAAAAACACGTTAAAAAGTTGCCAACGTTTCGACGGTTGATACAACTGTCTTCATCAGGGCTAAAA
>JGI24159J19872_10000060_pt1 | contig 56765 bp, 39 predicted proteins | sample Ectturendosymbi4_FD_19872 | JGI IMG/M metagenome (IMG submission 19872) | reverse complement strand
TTTTCAGCGCGCCGCGCTTAGCAAATAGTGGTGGATGATGCATCTCAGAAAGGGTCCGGAGCCGGAGCTGCTAAATTAACCACCAGCTCCGGCTCCACCGAAAATGACCGGCTCCGGGGAGCCGGAGCCTCCGCAGCCCTGATTTGAAGCCAGCGCCAACTATATGTGCGATTTGCAATTCTCAACAAAACGTCACGACTCCAAAGACTGCGAACAAAGTCTCTCTGCATTGATCAGCATAAGGTAATATAATTCAGTTGAGGATTATTAAGTTTTAAAAAAAGTGGAACATATGTAACAGATACCAGCCAGATCTCTGTGACCGACGTTGTGTTAATGTCTTAAAACCCTTATTGCATGCATTGGGTCCAAACACAACTCTTAAGGCAGATGACAAAGAACGCTTTTGGCGTTCAAACTGCTGGCAGTACGGGTACGTGTGCTTTTGGAAATTGACCAACAACTGCTGCCTTCAGAATGACTGCGGTTGGTGATCTACGTATGATGCGTGGCTCATGAAGTGTTTTAGTCAAGAAGATTCAAACAAAGTATGCTTTACCGCAGCGTTGCCTTTGGAGCTACGAAGGCTTTTCCAGTTTCGTTTGAGCTGATTGAATTTGTTGTTCACGGACTTTCTAACGTTATTCGCTGAGCTTCGCTTTCTTCTGTCTGTTGAGCAAACAGGCTTGCAGCTTCGATTTCGTGAGTCGCACACACTAACCTGGTAAGAAAATGATTGTTGAATGATGGAATCCACGGAAACGTCACCCGCCTGGAATTACACGTCATCATTTCATACAATGGAGTACCCGGCAAGGAGAAATTACCGTTACACGAGAGTAGTTATGATCAAGAGGGAACCTCGTAGAATATTATTAATAAAAGATTGTTGATAAAACGGTATCATTATATTGATCAACTTTCTATACCTTTTTCAATTTCACCACTGCCACGGAAACAACAAATAGTTTTAATTTAATGATTAATTGAACAGTAAACGTCACAAATGCGATGAATGACACAAAAGTTTTGTCGCAAGTTATATCAACGCAACAACCCCAAACAGCTATCTCCATTCCGTGTGGACAAATATATAGATGCTTGTCACAGGTGTTGATCATACAAAGCAAAACAGTAAATGACACCTGACAGGACATGTTGTTGAAGTTGTACTTACGATGCAGTGTATGTAAACGTTTTCCATCACGAATCCAACATTTGTCCAGCCAAAGATGCGAACAGAAAATCTTCCAGATCTGGAGTCTCCATTAGATAACAAAACAACGAATGGACTCACAGGGCACCTGGCAATTTTCGGAAGTCCAAAGTGGAAGAGTATTTCGAATCAATGCTGTGTTTTTAGTAACTTTCACGCCATTGTTAGAAAGTTACTGTTTGTTGGAATTTATGAAATTGCCGCTATGAACAATTTTATGTAAAATTTGTTCACATAAATTCAGCTCAACTTTACACAGACGACCAAATATTTCAAACCATAAACTGCGTCATCAAATGACCAGTAAACGACTTTTAAATCGATACGACTGCGGTTGCTGAGCTGGTAAACCTTACAACGAAAGCTGATGACGTAACTCACGTAAGGTTTCGTTTTGTGGTTGTATAGACTTACTGTAATTCCTAGACATCTAGCGATGCGCCACATTGCCAATTGCTTCATTTTTACGATACAAGCTGCAACAAGCATGGATTACAGAATGAATCCGGCCGAGCCAAGGAATCTATTAACAGACTTCTGCCTTTGAATATAAATTTCAAATGTGGGTTCTGCCGCTAAGTATAGATTGTAGTTCTTCCTAATGTTCACCAAAGCTTGCTGCCGCTCATAACATACCGCAATGATGATATTAACGGTGATTACCGAAACGTTTAGGTTATGACTTTCACTTAGTTTAGTTTGGACGTCATTTTTATTATTAGGCTCTACATCACTTTTTTCCTGTGCCAAGGGTTAATTATTAATCTCAAACCCTTTATAAATGGCCAGCGCAAACATTTCTTGCACGCTCAAACAGGCCCGTGGCCACAGGATGCATTCAGGGCCGTGGCCACAGGATGCATTCAGGACCGTGCGCCACCCACACTTTTTTGTGTCACAAAAATTTTGTTGCGCACAGAAAGATTTGCTTTGAACATATAATAAAAACAAAAATCTTGCCTTCCTAAAATGTATTTTGACCCCCCTAAAACTTGAAACCTGACTACGGACCTGGGCTCAAAGCATGGCACGACATGACGATGCTCACCCGTCGTGGAATAGGTAGGTCAAAGGTTCGCGAGTGCTTTGTTCTGACGTCACAAAGCAAGTATCCATCACCAGAACGGATGCACCCGGAGGAAATAAGTCTTTCGATTTGAGTTCGACTGACACAAAAACGACTTCTCCTTCAGCAAAGCTTACTGGCGAAGACGCTGTTTCCGGAGTTATTTGCTGCTGGAATGAGGGGTCCCGAAACAGNGATATGTCTACCTCGAACACCCCATTTGCTGTCACCATCTCTATTTCTCTGCAAAGCGAAATTGTCCTTTTTCTACAATACGGCAANAATAAGACTTTACTTTCCAGATTATAGACCTTAAACCATTAACAGCGTTTCAAAGCATGTTTGCGTATCGTAAAGAGCGTCATTTTTTAACTTTAACACTTGAGTATTAAGAGTAAAAATTGCATTATTGCAAATTTAGGTTGACTTTTACTTGCTTTAGATGAGAATAAAAATACCTTTTGAATATTTGGAACTTGCGAGTTAATTTGTAAAAAAGTGTGTTTTGTTTTTCAACTTTAAGGTAATAGTAACGGTTTATTGTTTCATATGACTCAGCAATAAAAAGAAACAATACAAAAAGCCATCACGCAATAAGTAAACCAATTTAAGCAGTTTTTAAGTAAACCAACTTAAGCAGTCAAAGTTAAAGTGGAAAGAACTGCATGAGAATGTTTAAATATGGCATTGCGTGAGTGGTGTTCGTGGCAAACATTTTGATCCTTGTGACAGTGAAACCTTCATCAACACAGAAGGATTGAGTTGTTCAGTCGGTTTTCATTATACTGCTTAAAATTAATTATGTTATCGTGAGCAACTTGCTGTTGTGGGCATACTGCCGTTTTGAAAATTGATGAAAATTTTATTTGAAAGCTATTTTGCTAGCGCAAGGGAAATCGGACACCATTTTTCCACTGCATCCTTAAACTTCAGACTGAAGCAATCATCACAGTTAGTGTCGGTTTCACCATTAAAATTGTAAAGTATTGAAACGTGCGAATCACCAGACATACTTTTTGTACGATTCAATGGACAAAATGCCGCTTGACGATGAATCAGAAGATACGATAAAATTTCTTTGATAAATGCATGTAAAATCTAAGATGACCACGGTGGAGCGAATATTTTTTTCTTCAGCTTGCCAAATCACACGGTTGCGAATCCTGTACTCGGAGGGTGTCACCTGCATGAGACCAAACGTTATCACCGTTTCAGAGGTAGATTGGAGTCAAGCCGTAAACTTTGCTGTTTTGGTTTTAAACAAACGTTCAAAATTGGGGAAACGACGACACCTGATAGTGACGCAACACTCAGTAAGAAAAACAACCAGCAACAGCTTCCACTGTTAAAGAGACTTTTACGTGCTGCATTTTTTGTACAAACTGAAAACGTCAGAACTAAGCACCTTGAATATAACGGAAATAAATAAACATGTAAACAAATAAACAAATCATCACTTAGCCGTGGCTTAAGAAACGAGCAGAAAAAGCAGTGCTGTGAAAAATTGTTCAGATGGATTGGTCAACTTTTGTCGGGTCATTATCATGTGCTTTGTCACTGCACCGGAGTTCGCAGCGCATCGTGTTAATTTTCTGGCCAGCCAAACTTCAACTGCTGCGTGTTTGTGTATGTAAAGTGATTTTTTGACATAAGGAAATTTCCTGATTCAACAAACATGCTTTAACCCGTAACTGCGTGCCAGTGAAAACTTGCCTCGAGAACAGAACCACATGAGACGTCAACAGGAGAAGGAAGGATGACAAGAAACCAATCAGTTTCGTTGCTGCGATCCATGAACGATATGCATAAAGGCGAATCACGTGACGCCAGGCTGACGTATCTTGGGTCGTCTGCGATTAGGCCTTCGTCTTCCACGACTCGCCGATCGAATGCAAGCAGAATAGAATCCGACCCGCACACGAAATCGGGTCCAGCTGTCGAGCATGCAGTCGGGTTGCACAATCGACAAGTAAATTTAATTGCACTTTGCACGCATCGTGCATATTGTACCGCGTTTCGTCAAGTTCAAGTAAAAAGACCTCTCGCACGCCACGCTCCAATTTGTTGAAATAACCTATGATATCACAAATTTCTGAAAACACCATTAGATCTTATCAAGCTTAACTTACCTCAAGCTTACGGGGAACAGTTGTCACCCACAGGTTAATCATTGCCTACATGATTATTTTTAGGTAGATTTGAGTGTTTGAAAAACGCGAATCGCGTCTGATATGAGACCTTCGAGTCATCGCAAGTCATTGAAAAAACTGAACGAGTTCAAGGATTAAATGACCTGAGCTTTTACATCTTAAGTAGTCTACAATTTACGCTTTGTTCACCTGCTGTACCTTGGAGTAAGCAAGGCTACAGGTGCTGCTGTGAAGTGAACTTTGAAAAGCGACTTTTCAGCAACGGCATACCAGGTGATTACCTAATATACTGGGATAATATACCAAAGCAATTTGCCACCCTGCTATACTTCTTTCCTGTTTGAAAGGTGTTTTGTGAATTAACAGTACAATCTTTTGCTGAACCCTGATCTAAATTCAACTGCAAACCAGCTGTATTTTTCCAAATATTGTTGGCACCATGCTTTTTCAAATCCAAACTTGTTTGTTGCCAACCATTTCTCACCATAATCACAGTGCTTCCCCATCCATCCATTTGGACATACGCAATGGTACAATCTCGCGAGGTGCAAATTTTGACGACACCGGCCTCCGTTTTTGCATGGATTTGGTGCGCACAGTCTGATGCAGTCTCCCACGTTACACGGCCTGGTTTGATTTGATGCTCCGACACAAGTGTCTTTGAAGTCACCGAAGCATTGTCGGTTTCGCGACCACTCTCCGACACCTACAAAAGAGGCATCAGACCTGAACTACCCGGTCGAAATTTGAAGTTCGCACAAAAATCCGTTACAAACGCGTCCGGGCGCATTTGTACGGCGTGATGTTCACCGCACCCGTGTGTAAAATGGACATAGAACGCATCATCTTGAAAGATTGACAATCCTCAAGACGAACAATCCAGAGACATTTTGCTCTGAGTATTGGTTTGAAATAAGATCTAAATTTCGGTGTGTTTAAGGCCGGAGTTAAGAGCTGAAGTGTTCGTCCATTAATCGTCTTCATATGATGATCTGTGCCCAGATTTGGGCGCTTCAGGATCACGCTGTGGGTTTACGTTCGAATTTTGAGAAAAACCGTGAAACCTGGTAGTTGCACGGTTGTATACCACGTTCGATAAATTAGGCTGCTTCGCAATCAGACTACTTTTTGCGCAGTGGCATCGCAGACTATTTTTGATTCTATACAGCTACTGTTTGGTGGCTGATGCTTTCACTGAGACTTTTTCCTGGACATTGGGTGCTTACTTTTCTTCTTGATGACACAGCACGTAGGGTCATTTGCAGCTTTATCTTTATGTAAAACTGATTCACGTCATTCTCTCACTGCGGGAATGACGCCCTTGTTGCCGTAGTTTGATTTTAGTTGGTCTTGCTTAATGTTTTAATGTTTGTCCTTAGCGTTACTTGAGGAATTAATATCTTATGTGGGAAAACGTTTTTCATGGCGATTGAACGTTGTGTGAAATGTTTGGTGACAGTAAAAAAGCGAAAAAAGTACTGAAATAAACAGAAACAGAGTGATACCGGATCACTGTTTGTAAACGTGTTTGATACTGTCTTTGAAAGACCAAATAAGTACAAAAATACTCTCATGAATTTCACGCCTCTCTACATGATATCATAAAAATACCGTGCACAGTACAGCTCCATAAAACTCTCGCTTGACCAGTGATTCTCAACCACGCGGCACCCAAGCACCTTTTGTGCGGCCCTCAGCAATCTTCCAATAAAACCTCTAATATTTTGTGTAACACACTTCCTTCTACTATAAAACAAAACGTGTCAACTGACTTGTGTTAAAATTTCTTTAGTGCGGCTCTCTAACCAAGTCGTAAGTCTGGATTTGGCTTCCTTCAGCGAAAAGGTTGAGAACCATACTGCGCCTGACTATCAAGGGCGATATAACAACAACTTGTTTCAGGTTTTCTGACCAAAACAACAGATCTTGTTAATAGTAGAGTAGATCTTAAGACTTAATCACTTTTTATTCCCATTCATTCTACAAGCAAACTTTAAAAAAAATACGACTGCAAATGCGCGGCAGATTATTCCACGGGATAACTCAGAGACAGTTGCCATCGCGCATCGATTGTCACCAGGGATAGTGCTAACAAAAATGGTGTGGGCACGCACCAAAAAACTAGCCATTTTAAAATATCAAACTCATTTCAAAACAAAACTTTGAAAAGGTGCGGGAACGCCGTTCCCAGGCGTTCCCGCCCCACTACACCCCCGATTGCCACGCGCGTCAACAAGAACTGGGTTTCTGCGTCAGGCAGAAAGACTATTCGATAAATTGGTGACAGTCTCCCCCATCCGCCATCCGCAAGTGGAGGTCCAACTTTACGTCAGGACGTCAGTTACGCACTCGGGAAACAAACGGGGACAGCGCAGATTTCTTCTGCTCTGTGAGACTTGAAAGACATGCATAGACAGTTATTTCGCTAAATTGGTGGTTGGAAACCGGAACATCAGTTCACTTACAGAGAAAAAGCACAAAGTGGTTGAGAAAACCAAACGATATTTCCTAGATGCTTTTACAGTTTCGATAAATACGCACTGGCAAAATATCTAGGCTCATCTGCAAGCAAACAAGATTAAAGTCTGTTGGCCAATGAATAAAAGTCTACAACTTAAAAGCTCACCGCATGATTTGCTGCAAGTGCCCCACCCGGACCACTCGCTCCAAACTCCACATAGACCTCTGCTGCAAGACATGCGCTCTGTTGCTGAGCCTTCACTGGGGCACATGTGAATAAAATCGCCAGCACATTCTCTGGTGCGCTGTCGAATGCCTAGACCACATGTAGCAGAACACGACCCCCACGCCCTCCACTGTAGCCAATAGGAACACTGTCCTAGAGTGCAGTTTGCGCTTTCGATCATTTCGTGCGAGCCGAGCCGATTTCTTCTGATCTGAAAACATCACGTTTGCAGTAAAAGTTTCATTTCAAATCAAGGCAAAAGATGCAAGTACTTAGTTGAAAGCTTTAAAAATGTGAAAAGTCCGAACGATTGGCATCTTTATATCCTGTTGTCAGATGACCAATTCAAATCAGTTAACATTTTATTTTGTTTCACGTTAGTGTTAACAGAATAAAAGCTGTGATGCGTGCGCAGCATCAAAGAAAATACATCAATCCTTCTATGAAAAACGAGCCATTAGACATCCCCCATAGCATGGATCATGTACTCACGGAAACGTCGAAACTTCGTAACTTTGTCTTATTTTCACTTTTCAAGTAGCAGGTAGCAACATCGCTCGCATCGCATGTTCTTGTTCGGACAGAGACTCCACTGCCGCAAGTTGAAGAGCAAGCGCTCCATTCGGTCCAGAAGGTCCAGCGTGGGCAGTCGGACAAGTCCAAGCAGCGATCGATCTCCGCCAACTTGGATTTGTCGCAAAGATCGGGAAAGTCACCAAGACATGGACGGCTTCGCGAGCGTGAGCCACCCTGGCCGCACGTCACTGTACACGGGCCCCACGGTGACCAACGACCCCAGCTTGGGCAATCGCCGAGATTGCAGTTTCGAAGCATAGATGCTGGTTCGCCTTCTGGACAAGGAAAATCACCAAGACAAGACCGTGTACGGGTGCGAATGCCTGCTCCGCAAGAAGAGCTGCATTGGCTCCAGCCAACCCACTTATCCCAGTAGGGACATTCACCCAAATCGCACACCTGAGTAAAAAAAGCTCTTGGGAAATAAGTGTTGCTCTCGATATTGAAGAGTAGTGAGACAATAAGCTAATAAACGCTTCGCTGTTTAGCAATTGTGATTGAGACATGCAAAAGTTTGCAGTCTGGTTGGCAGACACGCACACATGTCTTAGACCAGCTATACTCAACAGAAAATTCAAAATTATGTCACTGAATGAGGACCGCACATTGAATAAATACACTTTTTTNCAGCAAATTAAAATTTAGACAATGAAAGCGTTAGAATCCTAGATNCCATGACAACGACTGTTTGGCCTCCCTGATAACTTCGTAACTGTGACGTCATAGGGAAGTTCAGTGCCAGTGAAACGACAGGGGTAAAAATCAGAAAACTTGAAATCATTTTTACACCGAGGAGTATGTGGACACATGGAGATCTGCTAGCGCACATTACAGACGTGATAAAGTGGCACTGGGTGAACTATTGCACGAAAATGTCAAAGCAAAGATTATATCAAAATAAAGACAGGTCGTTATTACATTGTATATACACAATAACGAAAACCTTCGGCTGGGCCGCGGTGAGGTCACAGCTGCCTTAGAATGCATGTGTACGGTGCCCCACCATACATGGGCGCCTTGGCATTTGACTGTTTCTGTTCTAAGAGCAGAAAAATAACGATTATGACGAAAAGCCTTCTAATTCTCAAAACACCCAACTTCAGATCAAAAGCTTCTGATTTCAAAAAGCCACTTTCAAAGAACCGGAACTTGCAAAAAAGTGTTATCTTGCACAGCTGCAAAATGAAGTATGTACTACTTGGATTGGATAATATAAGAACACGGTAGTTTTAAGAATTTTACTCGTCTGCAGCATTTCAACAAACCTCTCGGTCGCTGACGTCGCCAGGCGGACAAAAAGCAGACGGAAAATCTCCCAAGCAATCGCGAGACCTCAAACGAAATCCTTCCCCGCATTGTTCGGAACACGCCCCCCAACTTTTCCATTCACCCCAGAAAGGACACCGTCCCAAGTTGCAAGGTTCTGTTTCGGTCGATTCACCGTCGAGCGGACAACCTTTCTCGTCAGGGAAATCGCCCATGCAGTCGCGAGTGCGAAACCGTTGCGATCGGCCGCACGAAGCACCGCATTTTGACCACAGGCCCCACTTTGACCAGTAAGGACAGATTGCAAGATTGCACGGGCGAGCGTCTCTTCGCGTCGCTTGATCAGGTTGACACGGGAAGTCGCCAAAACATTCGCGCGTCCTCTCCTGTCACCAACAGTGGCATAACACACATCACAGCATAAACTTATGAGAGGGTCTGATAGCGATGTACTCAGGCCCGTAGCCAGGTTTTAAGGTTTGGAAAGTTTGGGGGGTTCAACAAACATTTTAGTGGAGAAAATTTTGGTTTTGTTATTTGTTTAAAACAATTTTTTTCTGGACACAACAAAATTGGGGGACACTGCCCCTAAATGTCCCCGTGTCTGGGTGTACTGCTAAACTGATAGGAAGTTATGCATTTAATGATCGTGAAAAGCATAATTTTGCACGTTTGCACCAACAAGTAAACGTGTAACAAAATGCAGTTGAGTTATAGCGTCGTCAAAATTTCGTTGGAATTGCTCAATTGTTTTTGTCAATACCCACGCTCACCTGAAATCCTTCCCCGCATGTGGTTGTACAGTCACTCCATGCACTCCATTCTCCCCATTCAGAACATTTTCCGAGAAAACAGCTTTGCTGTTCTACACGCGGACCAGCAAGTTTCTGGCACGCTTTACGGTAATCCCCAATGCATGTTCTTGCTCGCTTTTGGAATCCTGTCGGAAGGTGTGAGATGCAACAATAAACGACGCTACGCGAAACCAAACACTGTGCAAGCGACGTGCTGAAAAAGAAACCGCCATTCTCGGTGGGCTCAGCAGAATGTTAAGCGAACAAGCCTGATTTCATAATAAAGATAATGGTTTCAAACCGGGTTGCTCGTTTGGAGCAGACCAGAACTGCTGCTCGTGATTCTTGGGCTTCGGCCAGGATTATGAACTGTAGTGCCGAAAACGTTGGGAGAACCATGGTGTTTACATTTTCGCCAAACTATGGGTCGCGGTGAGAAAGTACTTTGACAAAGGCGTGTGCAAAACAATAGTCGACATTTTAAAACACGAGGTGGATTTTGCATGACACAACATTCAGTGCGCTGACCCAAAAACGCGGCTCTATTTTCTGAGACGATGCTTGTGCACTGCGTCTTCGAACTTTAGCTTAGAAAACATTCTGAATCAAATTCATTTCCTTGATAATTTATCTGCACTTGTCGTCAAAAGTTTAGCGCCCAAAAAGTTTCTTTGCAGTCTTGTGCGCGTACGCAAGCCTATCTTTCACGGTTGCTTGTCGTTAACATCTCGACTATATGTTGAATTCTGATACAATTTGTGGCGCTTTTGATTAGCACATTCTCATTAAACGAATCCTTAACCTTTGTGCTGGTTTGCAAGTGATTGCCCTTTCAATCTGCGAGAAAGCTTGAGACTCAAGCATCAACGAAAGGCAATCTCAAATCTTGGAAAATTAATCGCTTTCAAATATTCGCAACACAATAGGAAACCAGGAAATTTTCTATAATTATAGCTGGCGATGGACATCAGATGTTTTCACTGAGCTATAAAACCGGGCAGTTTCAGCTGTTGATTTTTGCATCACGCAACATGACTTATGAAGAAATATTGCTTTGCGACACGACATAAACGACGAAAAAACATTGCCATAAAATTTCGTGTGATTGAGCAGTGTCTTATAAATATTTTTTGTTTGTTTATGAACAAGAAAAATCCGATCGCCACAATGTTTTTTGCCTCCGTTTTTCTTATTGCATGTTTCAAACAAGTTTTTAGTCTGAAGGTGGAAGAGAAACTCTGAAGGTGGAAGAGAAAGCGTGAAATTTAAAGGGCAATACTGAAAAATCTTACGAACGCAACTATCGTATATACCTCTTGATGTATCTACTACACCAGTGGAAGTGAATCCAATTAATTCTAAGTAGGTAGACCCACCGACATCATAACCTTTTCATGTAGAGTTTAAAACATTTTTTGTGAATCTCTTCTTTTCATTGATTTTTTTTTGCAAGGAATGAAGTCAATCAATGAGGAAACTGAAAATAGTTCACTAACGAAGAAAAATAGGAAACGAACTACGACCAACCTCACATGCGGCAAAACATCTAGATTGCCAGTGACCGTTTAAATCAAATCTGTGACAATGACAATAAATAAGGATGCGGAAACACACACAACTTTTTCTTTGCAAGTAGTGCCTTTTTAATTTTCGTTAATTCGTTGCTCAGTTAAGAGAATGCTAATCACTCATAATTTCGATTCTAACTTCATTTTCCAGTTGCGCTCCCGATATAACTTATTTAGCCTTTTTTACCTTTGTATGAATTTGTGCATTGCCTATAAGGTTTGTTTCCAAATGGGAGCTTGCTTTCATTTCAACATTTCACAGTGGGTCTGCGTTTTGGATTTCACCATCGTATCGGTTTTCTTTCATTCTCTTATTGCTTGCAGCACACTCTGGGTTAGCCAGACTTAAAATCGACCAGTATAAGCACGAAGGCAGTTTTCAGGTCTGACCCTTTGCTGTGAATCAACGTTTAACTTTGTAAAGTCGCGTGGCGCAGTTACATTTGCCATCCACCCACATTATTGCCGGTTTTTGCTTCACAATTGTGTGACTATTGCGTCATATCTTTTCAAACCTGCATTGCATGTTTTGGAGCAAGGTTGCCATGCCGCCCACAGCGACCAATCTGGACATCTGCCTGTGTTACACTGCTGAAATTCTTCGGTTTTTCCCATACAGTATTTGGATCCGGGTACATTGCCATCGCAGAATCTTTGTCTTCTCTGCACTCCTCCTCCGCAGGTCGCGCTGCATCTTATCCACGTGCTCCAAACCGACCATTCGGGCCATTCTGACAACATGTGCAAACGATTTTCCACGCCTATGTGGGACTTGAAATATCCAACAACGTACATGTCAGTCGCTGTTCTTCGAAGTGTATGGTTCGTATTTTGGCCAAAACATCAATTTGCAAACAAGCGAACTAAAAAAGACAACTTTAAAAATTCCCAAAATGAAAATACAATTCTAGCAAAAGCTGTTGACAGTTTAAAAAAGCAATAAACCATTGTCATTGTGCGATGGCAAATACAAAATGAAGAGGTAACTTTAACTAAACAGTCAATCCTTTCAAAGCGGAAATTTTACTTTATTTAAACGAAGGGTAATTTCTATGTTCAGGATATCGCGACTATAATCGAACTGAACAAAAGCATAAGGTGTGCTGCGTTTTTACCTGTGCAATTCATCGTCCACGATGAGCCAGGTTCCTTTTGCTTAAGTTTCGTGCTGGTTTTTAGAAAATAGAAATAGAACCCTCCAGACAGCGACCGTGATATACCAAAGCACAAGTCTGAAAATTTCAACGAAACATAATTTTAACCTCAATTCTGGGAAAAATTCGAGGACGATGAAATGAGAATGCTGCAAACGTCTGTGCAAAGTAATTTTGAAATTTCACCATTTCGTGACTTGGTGGAATATCAAACTATGAAAGTCAACTAAAATATCTAAGACATAAATTTAAGCCTAGGCGTGGCGCCAAATGGCTTCAGCCAGATGTTGCAAAAAAGAATAAAATGCACAAACCTTTCTAGTTTTTCAAACGAAAGACAAAATGCGATGTACAATTTCAAACAAAGAAAAATGTTCTCGTTGCTTAATTGACATGCTGCACACTTTAAAATGTCTCAACACTTGCTGTATCTGTTTTACCAACTTCATATTTCGAAGTGACATAGGTGAGGGAGTAGGCAATTTTTGGGGGCGCAAAGGATATTTTGCCCGAATTTCCCCAATTTTGCCCCCGAAACATTTTTACAACAAAACTTTCTCCCTACAGTTTTCTGTAGTTGTTCGTACATTCTACAGTATTTTCCTCTACCATATTGCCGTAGACTTCAAAATAGAAAATTTGTTACTTGAAATTTGACTCTTAACAACCCAACTGAAAAAGTAAGCTAAACTGTGCAAGAACATTGTCAGAAGCCAGCTGGCGCAGGACTCTGAGAGTCTGCCTCATACTTCTGAGCTTTGGCGTTCCATTCACATTCCAACTGTTGCTGTCAGCAAGAAACCTCACACTTGACTGAGGACATACACGCAACACACTGTATGGCAAAATGTGTTAATCCAAAAGTGCACTTAAATTAAAAACATAGCTTTTCTGTACGTACTTGGCATAGACACTGCTAATATGAAGTCGGTGCTCTGCAGCATACTCGATTCCCACAGTGTACAATTAATAAAGCACGTAAATGAAAGGCCTTTTTTTTGCCCAAACTTTCAAGTGAGTCAGTTACTCATCAACTCTCACATATTAAAACACGAAGTTGCTAGAAACACTTTGTTGATTTTATATATATTTAATGTGTTCTTTATGACATAATAAACTTTTATTTATACAGTCAGTAACAAAGTGATACAATTTCATTAGTATTGTTCAAAATGTCGGAACTTCTTTGCCCAAATTTTTTGAGATTTTGCCCAAGCTCTTGACAAATCAAAACGTTTGGGGGTTCTCTATCACCCATTCTACCTCCAGCTCCTACATCACTGCGAAAGGTATAGTGAGTATTTTAAGTGTTGAAAAAGAGGAAAGCTGGGTTAAATCTGATAGCTTGATTAGAAGCAATTTGCATGCTTTTATTCAACGAGACGCATCTTCATACAATACTTTATCCGCTCACTTCAACTATCCGATGCAATTTACATATTTCCATTAATCTCTCGCTATGTAATGTTTCTGTATGATGATGACTGAATGCAATATTTGCTAGAGTGCGTTGTTTCTGTGTTCTTTCCTTTTCTATATTGACTGCATGTAAGAACTAACACCTACCCTGTGATATGTTGTATGAAGCATTTTTTAGCCTTGTGTTCTACTAACCAATGTGATATGAACTTTGTGTTTGAGTCATACAGGTGTGTAAATAAATTCATAAAAACATCAATCGCATCGCTTGATGGTCCATAACCAGGCATTCATCTAAAAAACGAAAAGCATCAAACTCCAATTAAATGGTTTGCTTGTATGTTTGAGTGGTATGCCTTTGCTCAGCAAGCATTGACAGTGGGAATGAAGTAGGTGGGAAAAAAAACACAAAACGTAAGGAAAGTACAGTTTGCAAAAAATATGGCAAGGCTAACCACAAACCTTTGAGTAAGGAGCATTTCTTCTTTGCTTCACTTTCAGTATACCCGAACTGCCGGACCCCATTCAGAAAAAGGTCGCCCACAAAAGAACCCTGCAGCTCCAGGAAGGTGCATTTGATCGGAACTGGAAATAAAAAAGTAAGCTTTCCAAAGCTTAGGTTTCAAAACAAGGCATATGATGAAAGCAAAACTAGGTCTAAGAAGAGCAATTGATCGCACGCTTTGGAGTTTTCCACTGTACAGGCTCCGCGTACTGGAAAAAATGCAAAGTTTTTCGAAATATTCAAGCATTTAGTAAGAACGCGGGGAATTAATTGATTTTAGGATCACTATTTTGGAGTAATTAAAGTGACTAGCGAATTTATTGAAAAGGTTGATTACTTCTCACAGCAAAATTGTGAACCCAGGTGGATAAAGACGTTGTGCGAAAACGATGGAAATAATCATTTCAGTAACCCATCAGACGCATTATGTTTGCAATCAAAATCTTTACAAAAAGCGTTCACGATCCTAGGGCACTACAGTGACGCTTTGGGGTTACGACTAGAACGTTTAAATTGGAACGTTTAAATTTGGAACGTTTAAATTTCGCTGCAACGTTTAAATTTCGCTGCAAGCGACTGGAACGTTTAAACTTCGCTGCATCGCGCTGAAACTGCGGAAGGTTAACCACAGCGCTTGCGCTTTAGCACAGAGTGATGCCAGGTGGTAGAGTGCTCTACCTTAACAAGTTCACAGGTCGTACTCGTAACCAGGGGGGAGCAAGGGGCGAACCACCCTGGAATTTTTTAGCCCTCCCTGAAAAAATGTATTGGACATAGTTTAAAAAATTCGCTCCCCCCCAGAAAACTCTTCGTCCCCCTGGTGTCCCAATCTGGTTACATGCCTGCAAGTGCACCGTTTTTACTGCTGCCTTAGAGCGGTGGTTTGTAGTGGAGCACAAAATCTAGCTTGTACTAAGGCCACTATTACTTTATTTGAAGGATAAACGCTTTTCGTTTGTTCCCTGTAACTGCATAACTAAATATGATGAAACGTGAAGATTAATCCCTTCTGTATCCTGACAACGAAAACTTGTTGCATATTTGTGTGGGGCTTCGTTTTGTTTGTTTATCACAGAAACATTTATGCCTAAATGGAGACCTTAGTGAAGGTCACCTTTCACAAGAAAAATTCTGCAGCAAATCAAGTATCGCTATTGATCCTACCAAGTCATTTGGCTAGCAAGCAACTGATCTCAGCCAAAAGATGAATACAAACACTTTTGTTTGCGAAAGTCAGTTTACCTGAACAGGGATTGGTGTTGCAGGATTTGACTTCATATGCATCAGATTCAGTGCAACCTCCTGCGAGGCACGAGCGCACTCTAGTGGTAATCCCGCTGCTACAACTCCTGCTGCAGGGCAACCAGCCACTCCACAAACCCCACCCAGAGGGGACGTTGTTGCTGACCGTGTTTACTGCAACATGATAACAGGCGGCGTACATTTTTGATAACAACGCTACCCCCTATTTTTACAGAGCATTCCCTGGCGAAGCCATCAAACAGACGATTCTTTTTTAATAATTTTATAACACATAAAATTCAGAGAAAGAATGATTGAAGAAGAATAAGGGTGAGTTCAAACTAATACAGAGAAATAATAATAAAATTACGTGCGTAAGGAAACAACTGTTATTTTTTTCAAAAAAGCATCGTCCAGAAAACCTGAAACAAAATTATTGTTTTATTTCCGGGTTGTGACATAAAAAGCTCACACAATACTTCGTTTTCTTCCTCTTTGTCACACTTCAGTTTATGCTGAACATTCAATAAATATCATGTTGCAGAACCAGCCAACAGGATAACAATAATAAAAGACTTATTATTCACTAAAATTTAGTTAGAGTTTGGTTTTGTAAAACTTTAAAGACTGCACCTACATTTCTAATAAATGAACAGTTTTGATGTTGAGATGTTTCTTTTTTTTAGAAACATGAAAACAGACCCAGTAAATAAAAATGATTAACTGTTGTAAAGTAGAACAAAAGCCAATGTTGGTAAAAAAGACCCAATAATTAATTTGAAAAAAATGATTTGTCCGTCGAACCATTCTGAACGTTGAAAGCAAACCGAAATCCCCTACTGCTAAAAATCCAAATGCAAGGTGAAAGCGGAGGAGCGAAGATCCAGCCAACGCTGCCGTCGGGAAGTGTTCGCATGGAGTCATCTCTGTTTCCCCATGATAGGCATCGACCTCTGCAGGATATGTTTCCTTCGTTCAACATAAATGATGAGACATCAGAAGGTTCCTTGAAGACGAATTTGTAAAACAAAATCAGTGGCACAACCGGATGAGTTATTGCCAAGGAGAGGTACTGAGGTACAAATATAGCGTATTACCAGTGGCGTACGGTTGCCATTTTGGTTGGGTGTTCACCAGGCTTGCAACCAGCCCAAAACTTTGAAGGTTCACCCGCCGTAGTGTCGAACAATTGAGCAGATTGGCAGTTCACCATAATAATCAAACCACGCGCAGCACGTACGCTAGAACGTCGGCAGCATCGGGCATGAACATGAATTAATCAATTTCATTTATCGTGACGAAATCTTTTCAATAAACTCACTGATAAGAAATAAATAGCATTTTCGACATAAAATCATCAAATTAGTTGACTGGCTTACGTGTTAGGAAGCATCTTTTTTCGACTGATATCAACATTCCACACTTTAGCGTTAGGCTACTTTGCACGCGAGCCTAGGCTCACCACTACTGAAGTCAATAATATTCAGTTTCGTGCGTTCTCATTTCAAAAATCGTCCAAACTGTTACACTAATCATCATACAGACAAACCACACCACCTACCTAGCCAAAGTAGGCTATTTCAACCTGAAGCAAAACCCACGCACGTCCACTACAAGGAATCCAGCCTACTGCACAGCTTGCTTCTACGGTACAGATTAAGCGGAAATGCTAGCAAAACAACGCATGACGTACCAAGGTGTTCAACAGGCAAGGTGGACACCCTGGCTGCTTAAAAGCGTTAAAGTTTGGCTCCACTGGCTTTTTTCTTTTCTTTGTTTGTTTATTTAACTTTGCGTGTTCTTGAACAACATGCAGTCATGCTTCAGCAGACAAGCAAAAATCGTTCGGCCGTGTTAGAAATATTTCCGCTGCATGAGAAAACAATACAAATAAAGGCTGTTCTTGGCATTAAATCGCCCTAAAACTGATCTTTTTTTCTTCATTTCCAGGTGTACAATGAGCACCTTGAACACACTGTATATCAGCCACTGCGTATCACTGAAAAACGACATCAATCAACTCCAGCAAATGTAACCAGGAAATGCGCAAGCAAGAGCTTAAAACGCGTTGTCATAGAAGAAGGTCCAAAATTTTGCTTGAAAAGCTGGAAAACTAGATATTTGTAAGAAGACATTTTTTGACCTTCAATAATCGTTGAGCATCTAACCCATAAATAAATCACGCGCATAGCAAGTATTCTTGTTTTGGTAGGGAAAATCAAAATGTCTGGGTTTCCAAGAACATTAAACTTTGACTACATCACGGCACGACATACACATAAGTTCTGCTTTGACTAGCAACTGAGCATGTTGTCCGTTCGTGTGGATCCAAGGCAAACCCACTGCTGTTAGTCAACTCGTCGACTTGAAATGAATGGCAGATCAGCCAAAAACGCTTGCGTTAAGTTCCTGAAGCTTATACGAAATTAGCCAGCATTTTTGTGTGGACAGTATGTAGCAATAGAAATGGCTTCCCAACTTACAGTAGCTTGTAAAAGTGTTGTTGCACAACTTGTAACATCGCATCATTATATGGTTATGAACAACAGAAAGGTTTTCGGTAAGCACCACTTCATGCTCACAGTTTCAGTACCTTAAAGAACTGGCCGAAAGTGTTCGTAATTCCCAAAACGTAGCGATCACGTGCCGTGTCGTGCCAGCCAACCAGATAAGACTCAACAAAATTGAAAACGTCTCGATCTGCAAATGTATATTACATAAATACATACGTATATTGCCTAAATTAAGATATATGTTACTGTACATCAACACAAATGTATTTTTACATAAGCGCAAAGGTATATTAAATAAATCCGTATTCAGAAACTTGCAGAACTGCACTTTGAAAGCAAACGTCTGTTTGTACTAGTGGAAGGTTTAACACTAAAGCTTTTGCAATTAAACAAACGTCGACACCACTGAAAAACTCAATTTAGAGACTAATCAAAGCTTTTTTACTGTAAAAAACGAAAATGGTTTTGAACCGCAGAAGTCTTAACGCCTCAAGCTTCGAACTAATGTTCATTTCCTAAAAATTCAGTCTTTTCACAACGTTAGGATCTAAATACGATGAATTAAAAATTGCTTATTTTGATATCTCTTGCGAGACAAACATTTTTAGAGTGTAATTAAAATTTTAGAACATTTCTTTCAGAGTTTTAAATTCTAGACTGTTTGAACGAACAGTCCAAATCAACTACCTCTTCACTGCAAAACCTAACGGTAACCTAAATTGATCAAAGTCTGAAAGGATAAGGACAGCGATAGAGCCTGAAAACCTGGCATCGGTCTCGAAACGAGCCTCAAGTCCCATTTTTGCCATTAAGGCATATAACAAGAGTTGAACAGAAGGTGGAGGGAAGGGTCTGTCAACTTTAGGGCAGATAATGTGCGGCAAAAAAATTTACGGAAAAAATACAGGTTAACCTCGGATCCTTTGTTGTTACCAACTGCTGTGCTCCTTTGCAAATGTGTTCTCGCCTTTTCCAATGACTTCAAGGTGACTTTCGAAAATTAGTATTTGTTTTGAGCGGCGCGGCACTCTATAGACTACACACAGTCAGTAGGAAATCTACAATTTACCGTACAACATAGCAGGTAGTCGTCATTGTTATTCACAAACCAACGATGTCAAGGACGTGTCAAAGTCAATTCGCGTTGGTTTTCCTTCCAACATGACACCACCCAAATTTACTTACAACACTCACCTGGGTATAGTCGAGCAATCACTGGATCCCTTTCAGATAAACCTCCGCCTTTACTGATCCACGCCACAGGATCAAACGACTGCTTCCCGGTAATTACATCGTTTTCGTTGTAAATCGTGATGAAGCCAATTCCTCTGCACAAATAAATACTCTTATTTTCTAAAAAATAATTTTCAACGACCAGTTTAGCTAACCTACCCACTGTCACTTCAAAGCATTGATCAATCAATCATGCCAATGCCTTTCTCTTTCAAAACAAGTGACTTTTTTCAGCGATTTTACATTTTTCTTGCCATGTGGCAGTCAGCCATACTCCCCTTCTGTGACACATGTTGTTAACTCTATAGCCTAGCTATAGAAAACTATAATCAATAAGCTGTTCAATCCTGTCCGCTGAACATGTCCAAATCATACTGATAAGACCACAGCATATTTCGCATGCTTTACGAAGTTCATTTGTCCACAAAACAAGGCGCGCTTGATGAGAAACGGTTAAAAATAAACAGCAGCAGTTCTCACCAAATTTATCCCACGATTAATACCTCTTCGAAAAATTATCACCACCTGGCTTGCTGCTGTTGAAAATAGCTAGATAGCAAATTAAGGTTCAGCTCAAATACAGACCTTTGTAAAATGTGGTGTGCACTACAGTGCGAAAACAACAACAGCACAATTTCATTTACACCTGAAACCGCTAGAAGGCAAAACTGAGCCAGGAGTAACTACTGGGTGTGCGATTTTTTTTCATATTCCATTATCGATAACAAAATGCACATCATTCATCTGTACGGCGTTTGAACAGTACGTTTCCTTATTAATGTCTTGTGATAATAACATCAACCATAAGATGCATCGAAAAGAAATGTACCCATCCAATGCGTTGAAAAGTAGTTTCCAACCAAACTCTGACTGCGCCAGTTGTCCGAGTTGAGCGCTAGTGCGCCCTCTGCCGTCTCCCCTTGCTCTAGAAAAAGTAATCGTCTTTACGCTGAACAAAATTAAAAACCGATCTTTTCTGAACTTAGTCGTTATACTGTTGCATAAAGCAGAATAATTAGTGGGGATAAAGGGGTTCTATAGGCCAGGCGATTTGACTGTTTGTGTACATTAGTCTACTTATGGGCTGGTTTTGGGAAACCCTCACATATTTTGAGGTTTTCAAGGCCGAACTCATGTGATCTTGACAACACTCGGCATACATCGGTAAAAATGTAAATTGTATTATTTCCGTGGAAACACAGCTGCTTTTCAAGAAATTGGTTTCACTGTGACCTCACATGGTGTTAAATAAAAAATTACACTTTTGAAAAGTCAGCACTTTGTTTTTTTGCGTCATGCGAGCAATTCTATCAAGCGAGCCATTACTGTAAGTTTATATTGCGTCAACGATACAACGATACCTGTTAATCATAACTTGAGAGCATGAAGCGTGGAATTAGGCCCGCAGCCAGGATTTAAAGTTTGGGGGAAATACATTTTTTGGGGTGTTAGATTTTGTTTTTACATACGTTCCAAAAAAAAAATTGCTAGGCACAACAAAATTTGGCACCACAAACATTTTGCGGGGCGTACTGCTCCCAAATACCCCCGCGGCTACGGGCCTGCGCGGAACTAAGTGTTAGTTTTGTACAAGCACAGAATACCGGGTCTAAAATTTCTGGAACCGGCCACGTAAACATCTACCGCTGTAACGCAGCTTTCGACACCTAGCTAAGGTCGCCCAGTACGCACAACCATGCTTTACGTTGATTCCTCAGCACGCTACAAACACCTACATGTGCAAAAGGGTCCCGGACAGTGAGTCGCCGAGGGAGATCCCTTGAGGGTGTCGGTCTGCGGCGCAGACAGTGGCGAACTGACGTTCAGCAGAGTGGTAATCAACCAACTGCGCCAAACCGTGCGAACACAGCCAAGTACCACCTGCGCAAGAAACTCAACTTTTGCTCTACTTTTCCCTTTAACACCAGAACTTCTCAACTTTAGGGCCTAATGCAGTGGTTTTCAACCAGGGGCAGCAAAGAGTTTTTAAAGGTCCGTGGAAACCGGTAAATTTTAGGTTTAGCGTTACATCGTTAAAGGGAAAAGTAGAGCGATTATGTTATCCGTGGAATATATATCATTATTCACCCTTCGCTGACCAGACATTGTATCTGGCAAAACTGTTACGCGGAAACTGAGAAAACCTATCGTTACCGTTATTGTTACGATATAATTTGATAAGACGATTGATACATTCACATTTCCAAAAGTACAGCGATCCAGACTGTTCGTGGATTTAATCTCCCAGCTTGTAGCATTAGCCACTTTCGATCTAATTAAGTATCTCTTTACAATTCCAGAACCAGTTCATTTTACGCAGGCTAATATTCTGTCAGTCAAACTGAACGTGGTATTTGCTGCAGTTGTACGAAAAGGTATATTCTTTGCAGCTACGTGCAGCTTTTACTTTAAACTTCTCTGATACGGCGATGCCGCTACTGCGCATGCTCATTGACTTTGCTGCCAGAAACCTTTGTGAATCTAGATTTTCTGCTCTAGTGCACATCAAATTAAAATGTCGAAGCAAAACTGAAAGCGCAACGATGAATTTCCATGCCTGCCTGGAAGTTGCCACAGCAGATAGCTCACTATCGATGAGTGAAATCGCTTTGAAATAATTGACCTTTCGCATATAAACTATTATTTGAAGGTTTATGTGCATAAGAAAGATTCGTGCTTGCAGTTTAATGTTTGACGTTGTGCTTTATGACCAACCGATACAGTGACTATCACTCCATTTCCGCCTAACAGTGACCAAATATATTTTTCAATAACAAAAAAAACGTTAACAATACGATGGGATCCACAAGTGTCCACCATAACACAAAGATTAAGAACCACTGGTCTAATGACACTTACCGCAAACAATTAAAATAAAAAAAAACGAGCAGACTATCTGGACAGGTTTACACTGAGCAAGTAAATGAGCTCGCTTAAAATTCAACTTTTGGTTAGCGGAACGTTGAATGAAAAACATGTTTTTTAACAAAAATAAACTAAACCTGTTTTGACGAAAGTTTGTCCAGGAAGTTCCAACAAAGAACTGTGCAATTTTCCTCTGTCGTCCACAAAACTGAGCTGATCGCCATTGGTGGAGTTTGCGAAGTTATCAACACCAAAGACAGCAAAGTAAATGGCGAAATACCCTTCACCGTATGCCAAACGAAAGTCACCCACGTTGCGATCCTGTAGATAATACTAATTCGCATCATGTTTGTTTCACTTAAAATCGTTTTGGCTGCTTTTCGTTACAATGCGATGCATTCGTTTTTGTAAGAATGGCTTTTATAGATGTAGCAAAATTTTGAGTGTTTGCATTGTCACGGGAAAGAGCGATACTATTTCAAACAAACGTGCCTTGACATCTTTCAGCCTCATGGCAAGACTGTAACTTCCTGTTCACCTGTTGTCGAGTGATACAGTATATTGCCTTCAAACAAAATCAATTTCCTGTCGCGGGCGGTTCTGAGATGAAAACTCAAAACAAAGACTACTTTGCATGATGATGAATCAGATTTTACTTCAAGGAAAAAGTTTTTTTTTTCATTTTTATCCGATACCGAAAATCGCTTGCACTGAATGCTCTTGTTGCTTACGGCTTACGGCATAAATGCAATGCACTTTTTCTGTTAGTAGAAAAAAATCAGTTTCTACAAAAAAGTGCAGAGCGTACGTACAGGAACTGCTATTGCGGAGTTGAGTAAAGTGGACCACTTTACGCTGAGATCGTCTCTGTAAAACTGGAGATACATTTTTCGCTCCCGAGGATCTTTAGCATCTACCTGTCACAAAACACATTTCGCTTGAAGACAATGTTTTACTAGGAAATAGGAGGCGAACAATTGATGGAAAAGTGAAGGGATTGCATTAAAACTTCAAGGAGGTGACTACCCAGATTTGAAAAGAAATATTGTAATGGAAATCACAAGCTGTATCATTTAAACTACGTCATCCATTAGTTTAATTGGTTTGTGATAAACAAATGAGCTGACGTTTGTTTCTGCTAAATTTACTTTTAAGAGGTAGCCATTGTCAACCATGATTTTGTTCATCTCATTACAGTTTATGAGGATAATGGCAAGGCAAATGGATAGGGAAAAGTTTGAGATATTTGTTAAAATAATCGATGCCTGTAGTTTACAACAATGAAAATTTTCAGAAAAAGTGGCATTATGTTTTATGCGCGTTTTCATTGTTGCGTTATCATTTCTATGTGATTTCATGTTGCTTCTTCCTCAGCCAAACAATGTTGTGCTGCCGAACAAGTCACTTACATACAAAGCAGTCGCGAAACTTCCGTCGTAGAAACCGTAGATGCCCGCCACCTTTGCAGGAGTCCCGTTCACCACCGGCGCCAAGTGACGCAGGCCTGTTTGAGTCTTGCCGAACAAGATCACGTGACCTTGGCCACTGTTATCCGTGTAAGCAGCAATCGAGAAGTTAGTCGCCACGGGCTACAGAAGAAGACAGACACCCAGTTTCAAAGACACAAGACAACAACAGCGTTTCTAAATCCAAAGGAGTTTTTTATCTCGACTTTCCGTTTAGTGTCGCGAAGATTGGCAATATTATAAGCAAGGAGAAAGAAAAGAAAATCACCATTTCACCTTTATCACAAAAAATTACAGTATTTTGAAGCTCTAGGAGTTCAAATTTTTAAGGCAGCCTGTTTCGGTCTTGGTATAATTTTTCATCAATAATCAAAGTTGAGTTACGGCATTTCGCGCTATCAAAGTCTTTGATCATGGGCAACGTTAGTGCTTAAATTCATTTTTGCAACTTTGTTCGGACTGTTGGTATGTGAATTCAAAGTTATGAGTAATGAATAGAAAAATAGGTATACAATAAAATTATTTAAAATCACACCTTGCGTAGCGGGAAAAAACTGTCAAAGAACTTTTCTTGCAGGTTACATATGTTTATTGTCGTGAATCCTTGTTCATTTTCACTTACATAGTAATAGGTTCGTGGTGAAATGGCGCATTTTTCGTACGTACACCAGCTGTCAACGGTTTCTTCAGTCAACCAATCTTCAGGTAGAGGGATTTGTTGGATTGAAGTGTTAAATCCGTTGATTTGAACCCTTGCCGAACCTTTCTGTCTAATCTTGAGAAATCCTTGACCACGCTGAGACGGATCAACATCTTGTTTAAGAACAACGTTTGTCTGATGCTGGTGCGATGACTTGGCAGCTGTATAAAAAAACAACAATCGCATTTCGAAAGAACTGCGGTCGAAAACGGATCAAGACCTTGTGACTAAAAATAGTTTGTTTTCGCAAACCTTTGACTGTGGGGGTGTATGAGGCAGAAGGGGATAAACGATCGTCCGACCGACCCCGTCAAGAACAGCGATACAGCGATAAGGCAACACAGTCTATCAGTATCCTTTTCAGATGTAGCGATTGCTGATTGTCTACTTATGCAGTAAATTCAATGTAAGGTTTCTACTACACTAATATGACCGCAGCAACGCCTTCCCGTGATATCCCTGTTTCCGCAGCATTTCTTATGGTGCGGAAACTATATGTAAGGCAGTGGTGTAGGAGCTGGGGGCGCAAGCACACCCCCAAAAGTTTTGATTTGTCGAAAATTCGGGCAAAATCCCTGAAAATTTGGACACAGAAGTTTCGACACCTTTTTTTCTTACTGAGTGACAAATGAGTCTGACTGAATAAAAACGTCTGACTTTTTTTCTCCAAAAAATTTTTTTTGACTCCCAAAAAGACTTTTTTGCCATTAGCTTCGTGTTTCAGAGTTGGGGAGAGTTGATGATAAGTAACCGACTGGTACAGAAAATTTGTAGAGGGACGTTTTGCAGCAGAAAATTTTTCGACAAATTTGGGGACATTCGGGCAAAATATCCTTCGCACCCCCAAATATTTGCCTGCTCCTACACCTATGATGTAAGGAAAAGTGTCTGTATCAAATGAAAGATGTTTGAAAGTGCAGTACTGCGTCAACATTGGCAGTCGCCATTATTCAAGATTCCAATATCAAAAATACTGTACTTAAAAACGCCCCATCCAAACACAACGCACCGTAAGATGTGAGGAATGCAATACATATTTACCGCTTGAGTACAGAAAACCTGCAATGAGGAACAACAGCGAAATCTCCAGTAGTTTCATCACTGAAAGCAAATACGTGAATTTTCAAGATGGTTGTATCCATAAGACGAATTGCTTCTAATCTTTTTTGAACCAGTTTGACATTCTAAAAATGAGTCGTTGTGGCATATGCTCAGGGAAATATTAACGAAATGCAACTACAGTTCTGTAAGAAGATCGTCATTGCAATAAGTGATGTTATTTGTTTTTTTATTCAGATTGCAATAAGTGATGTTATTTGTTTTTTTTTTCAGATGTTATTTTAATTTACCGGTAGCTGCGCCTAATATGCCGGTGGCACTGAATTCCATTTCTGTTACACTGTTTGACATATTGTTTTCAGCATTACTGCGCTTCTCCTTTCCGGTGTCAAGCGAAATTTCTGACCTCTGCCAAATTTCTGACCCATTGTTATTTGTCAGTTATTTTGCTTCTCAGAGTAAAATAATAAAGTTTGACGATTACTGTTTTGATGTGCGTTGTGTAAATTAAAATTTTTTGGCTAGATGTCAGATACCCACAATAAGCCACAGTACGGGAATAACTATAAAGCGCGAAGGTAACCACTGAAAAATATTGGACTCATTCCTAGACCTCAATTATATTTCTTTTTCCAACCCTACCAGAAACACTTACCTAAACACCAAACCCTAACCCCCAATCACCAGTTTTCTCAGCGTAATTGATATGTAGAATATTACTCTGTGCATGCGCACATGGCGTGAAGTCAGAAATTTTGCTTGACACCGGACAGCTCTGGTATTTTGTTGCACTCACGCTCCAACGGGAGCCTCTTCTTAACCGGCTTCGCGCCAAGACAAAGGTTCGTTGAGTGTTCGTGCACGAGTTTCTACATGCAGATGACGCTGCTCTGGTCTCTCAGTCTGACGAAGAGATACAGGACCTCTGCAACTAATTTGCAACTGCTTGCTTCAAGTCTGGCATCAGTCTGAGAAAGACAGTGTTGCTGTATCAGCATGTTTTTATCCATTCAGCAATCAAGATCAACTGTAGCGCCTTATGTTGCCGCCTTATCCATTATGGTGGACAAGTTTTGCTATCGTGGCTCTGTAGTTACCAGTACGAATTCTTTATATTAGAAGACGTGGAGATCAAGCCTAGATGGGCGAGGCAGCAACCACTTTCGGGTGTGGAACAATCACAACCTTGGACAGTGTTCTAATGTACAGTGCGGAAATCTGGTCCACCTACCGCCTCTCAACATCGTCCGAATGCATTTATTTTTCGTTATCCGCGTTCTATTTTAGGCAAATGTACTGTATTGAAGAAAGTATTTGTGACATTGTTGAGACTTTTCGGCGCCACTGCAGTGATTCAGCTCCCTGGTAATTGTGCCCCACTTGTCCCCCTGGTTACGCCCCTGGGCTTGATCATGTACCCAACACCTCCGTGATGGACATCACTGAAATTTACACCGTGCATAAAACGTGTTGGCTCTGCCGGGAAGGCCATGTACAGAGGTAAGAAGATAGCGGTCTACCAAAAGATCTCCTGTACAGTTCTTCGGCACTCGGCCACCGCCCATCGGTCAACCTAAACTCCAGTTTGAAGATGTTTTGAAACGAGGTATGACAAGCTTCAGTATCTCCTGACGACAGGCAGGCAGTTGCATGCGATAACTGGCGTGCTGCGTTTTCACGGCATGACCAAACCCTTCCAAAGCTACATGCTAACGATTGGGAATAGCGTCGCTACTATCGTCACCCTCCGCACGAGACCGAAACGGTCTCTCAAATTTTTCCAACGGTTTCTCGAAATACAGTAGAACCTCGCTTTGCTACCACCATCTAAATATATTACAACCTGGCTTTAAGACCATACTGGTATTTAGATGAAATAGTTGCGGTCTCTCAAACTGTCTTAGCGGTCAGCAAGGTCAAAGCTTAAAAAACCCTGACTGGGAGTTAGGGGCTGGGAAGGCTTGGTTGATTAATTCACGCCGCAAACTCAACCTAGACTGCAGTTTGATAATTACCTCGAGAAAAATCAATACGACATACAGACCTTCCTGACTTTCTAACACTGAGATGCCAATAAGCAGTGAGGCGAAAACGTCTGATCTGAAGAAATAAACACTGCAAACCTATTTACAACACTGTCTCGAAGCAAACACACATGCTCAATTGCTCACGCTCAGAAAGCACAACATAACATGTTACGCAAAAACAACATATGAAACGTGAAGGAAATGATTGCTGAACAATATGATTTGTCCAACTCTACCAGAACATTAGCAAAACAGCCACCTAAACCTCAGTTCTCATTGTCACCCAAAATCCTAATAAAGTTCCAAAATCGCAACTTTCTACAGCCAAAAATCCCCGTATGTCAATCTGCCACAAGCGGGTCTACGAAGTAGGCCAAACAAATCACAGCGTCACACGTTCGCAGCCAGGACTTGCGACAGGGGGGTACAAAAGGTACATCATACCCGGGCCCGGTACGTAGTGGGGACCGGGAGGATGAAAGCACGGACGCCAAGTTTTTCTGTAATGAAAGCCAAAATTACTAGTGTATGCCAGTTGCCAGTATAACGATTTACCTATTTCTAAATCTTAGCATGGTAGATGTTTTATCTATATTCTGACTACTGCACAAACAAGCTGCGCAAGTTTCTACGAGGACCCTAGAAGCTAGGGGGTCCCGGTATCGGTCTTCGTCTCCCTTGGTAAAATTTCTCACAGAGGCCCTATTCGTAACAGTAACATCAGTTCCTCTATCAGAGCAAAGCGGATGCATGTCGGCAATTTTGCACGCCTTTGGAACTGAAAATCATTTTGGTACAGTAGCTGCTGCCTAGCTTTTCAACAGCAACGACAGTGAACGTAGCGCTTGACTTGAAGCGATAGTGAGTACCAGACTCGTCACCAGTGAAGGTCTTTCAGGTGTGGTTTCGAGCAGGAAAGGATGTTAAAACAGGTTCGTAGCCACGGGGGGCATTCGGGAGCAGGGCTCTCCCAATTTTTTGTGCCCAGAAAGATTAGTTTTAAGCAAATATTAAAAACAAAAATCTTGACCTCTTAAAATGTATTTTTAAAATGTATTTTTTGTTAAAATGAAATGATAGCATATGCTGCAGGGTACTAACCATATACATTGTCGTTTCAAATGGGTTTTAACCCCCGAGCGGTCAGTATGGGTGATACGTACTATAACGCCGAATCCGGGTTGCATTCTCTGCTTTGTCTACTTCAGTTTGTGCGTTTTGGTGACTAATGTCCTGTGGCGCTAGGATTTCCCTGCAAACTTGAAAAAAACGAAAACATTAAATGGAGGGCGAACCATGGACGATGATGGCAAATGCAGTTTATTCCAGCTATTCTTTATTCATCTCCCATTGCCATCACTTAGTGCAAAAATGCACAACTTTATCAGTCACCCCAAAACTTGACCTCTCTCGGTGCGGTTCAAATTAAGAACAACAGCTAGCTTCTTTTTCTCCAGGTCTCGCGACTCTCATACGCCGACACTGCTTCATCAACTAAAAGCGGCAGGTTCATCGCCTGGTATTTTTCGGTCATTTTTTGGTCACAGACCGAAATGTATTTGAAGTGACCGAAAAAAATTAAGTCATTTCGGTCACAATGTCTGAAAATATAGTCTAATGAACATTGTTACAGCGAGTTTTATTACAACTATGAGACAAATGACCAAAATGTTTCAGTGACTAAAATGTCTAAGCAAAAATGACCGAAATGTCTCAGCGAAAAAAACAGCTCATGGCTCTATGCTCTTCATGGGTAACCTTTGAGCAAACCATGCACCTTTGCAATACACCAGCAACGCTCCCGATAAGCCTCACAAGATACAAAACCAAACTGTGGGTGTTGACAAGCGACTTGGGACGGTGTGATTCGGTGAATGAGTTCAACCGCCGGAGGCGGTGATGAAGAACTTCCGTTGGTCTTTTAATCTTCAGAAAAAAATGTTTAGAAGGTGAGAGGCAAAATGTTTTAGCAGCACAAAAAGAATAGGTCTGCATGATGTTTGGCCTTAACAGCACTAAATTGGCTCATTCGGTCATTGTGGTGTCTACTGAAGTTCGGGTTACTGTGGCCCAATCGAAAAATCCACTAGATTGCATTTACGCGAGCATTACAGCGGTACATGCCAAACGTTAACTGGTCGGCTAAGCAAAATTCAGATGCCTTAGAAGTGAATTGGCGACAACTCAAAACAAAAATCGCAGTGGGCAGTGAGTTCGAAACGTTACAAACCGTTGTGGAAAAATGACTTGTGAAGAGACTGAGTTTTGCATGGGAGTATCCGTACATTACGATCAAACCGTCATGTTGGAAAGACTTAAAAATTTTGCGCAGAACTTACAACAGCTACAAAAGATCCTTGTAGATGAAGGTGCCATCTCGTGTTTAGTGTTCGAATCCTTAGGCTTCCAAGATCTAACCAAAACATTGCTAATCGTGAATCGAGATTCACCCACATGTATTCGCGTTAGAAGGGGGTGATAGGGGGGAGGCCCACCTGGATTTTGAAATTTGATATTTTCCTAACAGAAAATTGTTTTTTCTTAGTTTCGGTGTTGGTAAAATGATATTTCACCACTGTCCCCAACCCTGGAAAACATCCTTCCGACGCCCATGTCCACAGAAGTATGTGTGCTCCGGTTAAGCATACATGTTTGTTTTTGACCAAACAACCACTTTTCTTGATGGATATTGCGTGTCAGCTGCATGCAGTGGCGCAACTTAAGGGGCAAATCGCCCTCCGACAAACTAAATGTAAAAACTGGGTCCCCACTTAACATACTTCGGTTTTCAGGTGTTTTTCGGAGTATTTTCCGGTGATTTAGGGCGTATCGTTCCCAACCGTTTCGTTGAAGAGAGCCGAATCTAGATTTGAATTTTGAGAGCTGCACTAAAATTTTTTAACACAAGTAAATTGACACATTTCATTTTATTGCAGAAAGCAGTCTGTTACACATATTATTAGAGGTCTTATTAAAGACCGCTGAGAGCCGCACAAAGGGTGCTTGGTGACCGCATGCAGTCCTCAGAACCGCTGTTGAGAACCACTGATTTCGGGTGTGAGTATAGCCATCCACATCCATATTCACCATCATTTATCAGTTTTTTCCTGAGTGTTGGCTAGTGGGGACCCTACAGTGGCCACTGGGCGCTTTCATCTAAGTTGCATCAAACCTCCAGTTGCGCCACTACCGGCATGTGTGTGTTACCAGCGATCGTCAGTTCATTCGATATACTGTTGCTTTTCAGATTACTGTTAGCGATATAATCCAATGATAACTTCAGGCACTGGGCTGTCGTCATCGGCATTTCAACAATACAATACAAAAATTTTTATTTCAAGCCATCGAACCAAACTGACCTTGCGTGAAATATTGCTCCAAATGTAGGGCTGTTAGTTGTCGCTCCGGCACAACAGTTCAAGCTTATGTTGACATGCGACAAAGACGACACGCAGCTGGGGCCCGAAACGAACGAACAATGGCAAACAAGTAGTTAAACAGCGTGCGACTTCAAAATGGAGCTCTGTTGTTACCCCAAAAACACTGAACGTTTCACTGAATCGCATTCAATATGACACGGCGATGCCCCTCATAGCCGTGACCAGGAACCTCCTGAAAATCTTCACATTCCATTTGTACCAGAGGATAGCAACAGCTTACTCTAGTGAACGGTAAAATCCAACCCAAAATATATTCCCAAATCGCAGGAGGAACGCCCTCCACTTTCAAACAGCAGAATGCCGCGAACCAGGTCGGCCCCAGCCTACATACCTCGAGGGCGGGGGGTTAAGCTGGGCATTGGGGCTTGAAAATCAGTTCAGGGTCCTAAACTGATCTGCCGTTTACACTGCCTCACAAACAAGCGACCTTGAACTTCTTCATTGTGGTGGCTGATTTCGCCCAAGTCTCCCCCACAGTCAGGGTCTTCGGCGCGTACATGCGATGTTCCACGCAAGAAAATCCCCTTCGTAGAGGAAGTTACGCATTCTTCCGCGAGAAAGTCCTTGATCAACGCTCGGGTCGGGTCGCATCGAGCCAGGAAGACGTCGTCACAAAGTTTTATTGCAAAACAGCAAACGAAGCACGTAACGCTGCGAATTTCAGTAAAGAAACGCGAGAAAAATGCCAGCGTGCGGCATCGAGATAAGCTTTGCCAAATATTAAATAAACCGCGCGCGACTGGAGCGACAAGCAACGGACAGGGAAGAAATGCAAAAGCGAACGAGGGATTTTCTTTCGTCCAGCGATGAAACTTGGCGAGGAAAAGAGAACAGCACCGAAGTCGAAGCGGCTTCGAAAAGATCGCAAAGCTGGCTTCGGCGCGATGTCGCCCAGTGGCGACGGCGAAACGAATTTTTCGCGATGTTCTCGAAGCTTCCACAACGGCGTTTCACTGCGAGTCGAGTCAGTATGCGTCGAGCCAGTGGATAGCTCGGGTGAGATGGCATTCGTGCAAAACGCGGGACGGAGTCACTCTTGGCATTTTCAACCGTCCCGTTATTGGGGCCCAGCGGCAAGAACGTCGGAGTGAGGAAAAAACACGATTCAAAGCACCCAGATTTCACTGCGCTCTGTTCGAACAATCGTTTGGAATGCTACAAACAATTTTTGAAACTTTTCCAGGCCCGTAACTAGGGGGAGGGGGCGACAGCCCCTGGAAAAACATGTTGGACATATTTTGAAAAATTTGGGCTCATCTCAGAAAACTCTTCGCCCTGTCTAGTGTCCCAAGCTGGTTACGGGCCTGAACTTTTTTATGAGACGTTCTATGTCTTTATGAAAAAAAGATTCATCAGACAAATTTGACGACTGGCCGCAAAATGCAATGTTAGCTTCGGGTCCTGTCACTTCTAGTTATTTTGGTATCAAAGGCAAAAATACAAGCGAGCCGCTTCAGCAACAAGTTGCGATAGCTTGCGACGCGGATAAACAGAAAACCGCAAGTGGTCAATGCTTTAATGTCCGGCCGCAAGTGTCTCGACAATGTCAATTCATTGGCAGTTTAAGACGGCCAACTTGTTTCGAAGGAAAGATGTGGGGCAGAAGCTTTATTTTGTTTCTGCGCTATTCCTTCTCGCAAACATTCACGCCACACCACAGAATAAATACCTCAATCGAGCAGTTTGTCATTTTTACTGATCGCACGGGAATTTTTTTCCTAATTTAATAAAAATCGTTGTTTTCTGACAAGCACCTTCGTTTGTAATAAAAAAAAAAGACAAACGTAACAGTCGCAAAGGTTTAGTGTCAACAGCATCTTAAAGCGATCACGGCCGAACAGAGCACGAGCTCGTTGGTAACCGAGCTCGCGAACACACAGAAATGCTTCGCTGCCGGTTTTACCGACACAGCGTTTCGCTCAGGTCCGCATCAACGTATGAAAGAAGTTCCGGCTCGCGGTCGTTTTTCGACAACACGTGGGGGTTACGCCGCACAGCACGCTTATGCGGTAGATATATTGCACGATGACGTACGAACGGGTCCGGTTTTTGAGAACGGCGGTCGTGGAGAAAACGACGACGAGAAGTTTCGGTAAAACGCGGAAAAAAAGCAACTGCGGTAAAAACGAAACGGAAAATGCGTCGCAACGCAACATGACGACGCTTTGGCTTGTCTTTCGCTAGAGCGAGAAACGTAAATAGAAATGCTTTGATTGCGCGGCACGTCATCGCTGACAACTTCCTGTGATGACAGTAAGCATCGAGCGTGACGCAACAATAGAAGTAAAATAACAGTGGAAGCTTCGGCCTCCGACTGCGATGACAACGCAAAGTGTGCGCGTCGATTTGCCGAGGCAAGGTTGGCCAGTTGTTTGCGCTGACTTGGCGGCGAAATCATTCGAACCACGGTTGCCTTCTTTTCCATAAGCGAAAGACAAGAACAGCGTTTGACGCCAGGTGTTCTTCCGCAGACCAGACGACGAAGGTAGCGAAGTCAAATTGAAAATTTGAATTTTCCGTGCGACAATGGGTGGCAACGCCTTAGACCAGCGTGCCTGCTTGTCCATCGTTCGAGTCGCTCCACAGGAGGTCCTCGGCCGAGGCCGACAGTTGGCCACGAGCACGGTTCCTGGACAGAGTTGCGAGGTGAGGTTGCTGACCCACGGGAAAGTGATGATAGGGCAGAAAGGCAGGGTTGCCAGTCACGTACTGCGGATTGTAAGGGGTGACGTCGTACTGGTAGTAGTCGACAGGGTAGTAGACGGGCTGCTGTACAGGGTGTGTGCTGCCGTGAGAACTGGAGGACTTTAACGGCACGCCGTTCGCGCTAACTTTCCACGCTTCTGACTTCGACCTGCAAAATGAAGATTGGGTTTCAACCTGGCTGAGCGCGTTCAAATTTATTGCGGCATGAGAACATGCACCATCATCTGTTGCTGGTTTTCCGTGAAAATTACAAAAAAAAGAGAAAACGCAGAGCACATTTACAAACCGTGACAAGTGAATAACTTCCTGACGCAAATCTTGTGCAATTGTACCAAGCCATGCGAGCACAACATCAAGAACAAGCAGCGCACAGCAAAAACCATGACAAGGTTACAACGGAACATGTAAGTTCAGGGTAACAGCGGCAGACCCATCGTCGACTGCTTACGTAACATCATTGATTAGCTGCATTGCAGAAGACACCGTGCAATCGGAAGACGAAAAAAAGTAACCTGAGATTTAAGATCGCAGAATCGCATGATCAACGGCAAAAGGTAACACTACTACCGCGCAGTGCACGGGCCGCGTACAGACAAGAGACCGATGTTGTTTAACAGGCCCAAAGAAGATAAAGGGCATGACGACTAGACGGAAGCTGAAGTAATCTCATGTGTTCTTGGTTTCAGTGTACCCTTCTCACACTGTGCGAACGAATAAAACATGCGCGTTGCTCTATTTATCCGACCGTTAAACATCGAATCGTGCATTTCAGCTGCTGCACTCTTGTTAAGTTTTGCGAAGATAAAAAGTGATAATCGTAGAAACGCTTAGTTCAGGGGTAAAGTCTAACCCTAAACTTTCAACCTGAAACTTAAGCGCTCCTCTTGTGGGAAGTGTTCAGTGGCCGATAATCTACACCGTTCCAACAGGTAGAAAGTTTACCGCGGGTATTTGTTAAGGAAGGAACCAGCATTTGTTCTAAACCGGCCTTGTCACGATACGTGTTACGCAATCATTTTTTGAAATTCGACAAAAGCGTGTATTGCAGTAAGCTTGATCCTTGTTTATCTCATATATTCCTTAGCAAGAATTGCGCGCCTGTTGTTACGGGTGTTAACAGTCCATCGCCTGTCTTTTGTTTTCACTGGCACTCATTATCTTGGCCGCAGGCTAATGTCACTTTTGAGCCTCGGGTTATTGGCATGTGCAAACAAGCAAACGATGAAAGCGCTATGAGAAACATCATTTCATACCTTCCCTCAATCGAGACCGCCTCCTTCATGCGAATGATTACGTTGCAAAACATAATACAGCGTCAGTTGCAATTGGGAGTAAACGGAAGCCTTGCGTGACATTGCAGGAAACAAAGTAATCTTACATGAAGATAACGACGCGGTTACGAAGCGTTTTCCAAGTGTTTGTGACGTTCGCTTGCAGCTGATGTGTCACGAAAGTTGTGCAACAACGACACACAACAACACACCGGAAAGAAGGAAAAACAAACCTCTCGAGGTGCTTCGTGAAGAGCGCTGAGCGACAATCAATTTAAACAGAGTTAGTTTGCGATTCTTTCGCACAAAACTTCATTTCAAAATGACAATCACCTCTGCCCAACACAGTCTGCATTGAGCAACACTGCTCAGAAAAACGTTTAGTTCTGCAGCCACCACTTGCAGGTAGAGGCCTGGCTTAAAATACGAGGAAAATAAATTTCTTGAGTCTTACAACTTCAGGTGTCCAGGAAAACTGCAAACACGATTGGGCATTTGTTCGCAGTTACGCATTTGCTAAAACAATTTTTCGTATGTTTCTCATGTTTCACTTCGAACAAGACCTGACGTGTTTTCTTCGCAATCAAAACCTGCGCGAAGTTCACGCTACACACAACTACAACCCGGATGACTAATTTGAAAAAGAGTTCTTCGCAGATGATGCGACCAAGACGCACCGTTTCGCAGATCCGCCAGAAAAAGAACGGCGACTCGCGCGAGACCGTGCTCGCGTTTTCGTCGCGCACTGCGCTGCCATCGCTCTGCAAACCACGCCGCACGGTTCGCAGGGCTTGGTGAGTGGTGGGGCGCAGCTTGGCTGGAAAATGCAGCACAACTGGGCAGAAGTTTGAAATTGGCATCAGGCCTCGCATACTGCGATGAGCCTTTTGATCGTGTGGAAAGTTGACCTTATTTTGCAGCCCGGAAATACTTGACACACTGTAAGAGAAAGTGGACTTCAAACGAAAATGCAACACCCGTGTGACGTTGCTTGCCACGAGAAGTAAAGTGAGGTGAGCGCAAATCAAGAGCACCTGTCATGTTCCACTTGGTGATTTCTGAAGATCGCAAAGTGCTCTCAAAAAGGGGCCAGGATCTTTGAAGAGGCATAAGTTGCTAAAAAACTGCAAGATTCAAAATTTTGTTGCGTATTTCTATGCGGTGTCTTCGGCCAACGCATGCGACAGACCGACACGAACAACAGTGATTCCGCTTTGAAAGGGCTGTGTTTTAGCGACTAATCCAACTCGAAAGCGCAAGCATGTTATACTGCAGCAGGTAAACGGTCACACGACATCACTTCATAATCATAGTGTTGGTTTTCCAGTATGTTAACGACGTTGAAAAAAGACAAGAAATTTCTACGCTGTAAAATTTGCGCAGCCATTGCAACAAGACCAACTGCCCATTGCAGTCTCATCACAATGCGCTGTGTCAGGGTTCGATGCAGATTGTTAATTCAGTCAATAATGTCTACTGTTACCAATGAAATCAGCTGTTGTTACTGTTAGTATGCAGTCAAATCGTCAACCAGCACAAAGGTGTCACTTGATCGAGACAAACCTCAGCATTATGGATGCACATTCGCGAGTGCTTAGTGTGCGTGGTAACGTTAGTAGCGCGCTTGTCAGCTCAGAGAGAAACCACGCAGGACGTTTGCTCGAAAATCTCCATGCGCTGCATTGACGCGAACCTTCGCAGCATCACAACCAGGGGAGACAAACTCGCGGGAGCCCCCCGCTAATTTTTGCAGCATTTTATTTACGGGGCGACGAGTTCCGACTTTTTAAAACTCCGAAACTTTCACTGCAAGCTTTGCCTGCTTTTCCGAAACCATCTCGCAAGCCACACTAGCCCCCCCCTTGGTTGTTCCCAGTTGTAATACTGACGGTTCTTTTCGCCACATGGACGAGCGCGTCCTCCGTAGATCGCGAAGACGCGACGCTGAAACCAGTTTGGCGAAAGCCGAGCAATCGCTTGCGGCGTAGCATCCGTTGGCGGGCTACCTGTGGTGAGCGGACAGTTTCGGCGTGTACGGCACCGGAAGAAACGCGTGCTGGCGATGAGTGGTGTGACGTCTTCGGGTCAGGGGACTTCCGGTTGGGGTGGCGGGGGCCGAGGATGGGTCGCTTTGCTCGAAGCGCAAGGCGTGACCCACGTACGGTCTGTCAGGTGTACAGATGCACAAAGTTACCCTCGCAGCGCGCGACTTCACCTGGTATCCGGATGAAATGACGATTTCTGTTGCAACGCTGTCATAACCACAGGGCTTACAACGTTTCGTAAAACACTTTGTCACGAATAAAAACTAACACGACGATCTTACCATGAGCTAACCGGCAGAAAGAAAATCCTGGCGCGTTGCTGAGATAGAAACGGACACCGCGTGTCGAGCCTAGTGTTTTTCTTAACTACTTGTCTACATCAAGTGACATCAACCTTGTTTGCAGTTTGAGCTCACTGTCTTTATTGCGTGGGCACGATGGATTACTTTTTACTCAACGCGTGATGTTAGATAACCACCATCAATCGGAGCGCACGTTTCCTAGACTGTAGAAAACTCCATAGGTTTCAACAACTGCTTTCTACACTTTGCTTAAACCTGCGTTAGAGGTACAAATTATCAGCCTTGAAAAGCTTAAAATTTATGGATTTCATCAAAGGTTTCCTCGCCAAATAAGTTTTGCCAATAAATATTACCTAGTAAGTTAAAATTCAATGCAGGCGAGCAACAGTAAGAATCTTATGTTACTCTACACAGTCCATTGCCCTAATTGGATAAAACTGGCTTGAGTTGTTAACATACAAGCAATGCGCTGAGCAACAGGTTCCCAAAAAGATCAAATTTTTCGAAGACCTTGTCGCACGAACATTCAATCTCGCTTGATGTTGCTCTCCATACCCATTCAAAGGCTTGTGGAATACAACAGTTACGTGAGCTCACGTGAGCAACAAAATTAGTCAGAGGCTCCGGAGACACGCCACAACAACATCATCACCATCACCATCGGCAAGGGAGCGACACAATAATGTGGCCGAAGACTGACGAGCGGACCGGTGGTCAAAGAGCGATAGCTGCATGCACGTCACCTCATACTACCTTCGAGACTTGCGATCGCTCGCGCGATCTGCGAGGTCGGCGCCGAAGTGCAACATTGACGACGACGGCGGTGTCGTCGCCGTAGGGGTGATCGCGCCGGACCTGTCCGCTTTCCGACGAGACTTGGACGCGCGCGGTAAAGTTCCGGAATGGATGATCACCGGTTGAGAGGGGGGTGGCTGCGGGGTGTTGAGCGGCGATCGACGGGACTGCGCCGCCCCCAAGTCGCTACGTCGCGATGGTGGCGGTTTGAGGCGGAAAACGTCGTTTCCATTCATGTCTTTGTCCGTTTTCAGGGGGGTAGAAGAACGATCGTCCTTTCGACGATTTTTAAACTCCTGCGCGGACGCGCCCTTTTTCGACGAGTCCGCAGCTCTGGGCAGTGTTCGCTTGCCGCTCTCCTCCACCGCCTTTTGCCGNGAGCGACTTGCAGCGCGTTTCAGGCGCGGTGGGGGTTTGGGAAACTCGGAGTCGGGCCCTTGACCGCGAGACGCCGTCCGGCCGCCGGCGCGACCGCGATTGTCGCTGCGGTTCTCGTCACCGCTCGCAGCGATGGCGGGTTGCGGATCGCTGCTCGAGAAACTGAATTCAGTCGGTTTGGGCGACGCCGACGCCGGTTTGGAGCGACTTTTGAAGCTTGGCGTGTGGACGATGAAAGTGGGCGCTTCGCGTTCGCCGTCGGTTTCGCGACAGCTGCGCAGGAGATCGTCGGCGCTCTGGCGACGCGTCGATGCTTTGAGGGTGCCAGAGCGTGACATGTCGTCTTCGTCCACGTCGGAGGAGGACGGGCCGCCAAAGAACTGATCGTGGTGCTGAGGCTGGGGGGTGCTCGGTGCACTTTTGGCCACGGTGAAAACGCTGACCTCGTGGCCTTCTGGGCTCTTGTTTAGGGTCTGGATAACAACCGTGCCTCCTTCAGTAGCGTCGCGTGACGTATGCAACTCCCTCCCCTTACTTTGAGGGGTGCGCGGCCTCTTGAACGCTTTAGATTGAAGATTACCGGATGACGATCTGCACGCAAATGGTCTGCAATCGTGACGTACGGTGGGTGATGCCAGGTCACCAACAAAATGCAAACTTCATCCCGAAGCAGCTGGGGGTTATCATAAGACGGTGTCATATTTTGAACAACGCGAGCCAGAGTCGCGCACCACTGAAAAATGCATGGAGTGGCAAAGGCAATCATGCTCAAAGACAAAGTTAGTTCTTGCCGGTTGCAAACAGCCCGGAAAGAGTGGAATCGACGAAACTAGTTAAGCGGTCGAAGGTTCGCCCACAGGCTCACGCGACTTGTGCAAAAGCACGCATGCATAAGGGTGTGTTAGGAAAGTTTCCGGCAAGTCGACGTGGAAGCCGGGTATTTGCGAGAAAGCACAGAAGAAGAGTGTCAAGACAGCGTAACGGAGGAAATTCGTGAAGCATGCACTTCTGGGCCGGCTGTGCTCAAGCACCGCTCGCTGATGACTGATTGTTAACAGACGAATAACAAACGCGAACTTGTTTACATTTCGCCAAACGCTTTCTATCATTAGGTGCAACACTCAGTGGTCAAAAACCACATGTTGTGCATTTGATGCTGAAGAAAGCGGCTAAAATACGTTCGGCAAGGATCGCATCATCGCGGCTTTAGTGAAACTAATAAACCAGCAACATTTACTGTTAGAAGTGGACAAGAGTGGTCAGTCCATATTGATCAACGTTTTTAACTTCCTCAACCGGCCGTGAATTATATCTGCAACCGGCTTTGTTATTCCATAGCAGACAGCACAAAGTAGCATTCACCAGTGAGATTGCAATCACAGTCACCAAGGCAGATTGATTAGATATTCGTCAAGAAGCCCAACGTCTTCAGTGAATGACGACATAGGCAGAATTGCACCAAACGATCCTTGTTAAAAAAAAGCCGCACAACAGCGGTTAAATCAATTTCAAGCACAAACCAGAACATTTTAACGCTTTAAATTACTGCTGTAGAGACGATCACATAGAAGCAGTTGCCCATCGTGGCGATCCTTTCAAGCGGCAGCGAAAGACAAAGAACCAGGCAACGCTTGTAGAAAGCGTTTTTCGTGTTATGCAACGACTGCAGAGCTGGTTAATGCCGCAAACGCAATGTTAGCCGGCCGTGTCGCGAACAAAGCGAAATCACGTGACGGTTTGCATCTTCGCAACAAGCGCCAGGCTCACGGGGAAAAGCCCGCGTCACTTGTGCCGATGCTCAAGAGGCAAACTTGCAGGAAAGACAGAGCAAGAACGCAAGCGCTGAGCAACGGGATCCGTGCTGTCCGGAACGCGCCACACGAACAAGGTAGTATCGGAAAATATACAGCAAAGACGTATCGTTGCATTTTCTGCATAAATTTCATCTCGTAGTCAAAAAATTTTTGAAGTCAACCTTGCCTATTAGAAAACAACCTGTTTACGGAAGCCGCAAATGAGCAATTTAGTCAGCTGCCAATGCGCTGCAGAAAAACATCACATGTAGTTTCTAAGTCAATCGCCAACAGCGAGTACTGCAGCCTCGAGGCAAGCAGCACGAGGATAAAAATATTGCTTAAGACGATAATAACCTACCTCGGGTCTGTGTGATCCGCTGGTCCTTTCGGCGACATGCTCCCCTTGGCCGATTCATCTGAGAACCACCGCTGGGCCGAGGGCCGGCGACTTGACGCGGATGGGTCCGCGGGCACTGCCGAATAAGAATGATAAACTTGCTGCTCGGGTCCGACCCCTGAGAGTTGGGCTCGCGCGCGATGACGCGCTTCGACCACGTGATCCAGCGGGTCAGCGCGGTCGTGATGCGTGTAGTGACGTATGAGCAGGCGCTGCTTCAAGACTTCGATGTTAGCGGCAGACGGCGCAGCGACACCATGCGGCAGAGCGGTTACTGCGATCAAGGCAGGATGAAGGTTAGAGGAGCGCGCGAGGTTAGTCTCGGCAAGATGCGCAAGGTTGAGAATTAGTTGTCGCGGTTGAGCGCTCGCGGCGCTTCGAACATGCCAACAGTGACGATGAATGATCCGAGCGTGACGGCGGGCGCAGGGACAGCGTTATGTTTTGCTCGTGCAGTAACAAGTATGACAATCGCAACGCCTTGCTTTCTTGCACATCGATTCCAAAACAGATCTCCGGTTAGTTGTTATTCAGTTTTTTACCGAGTTTACGTTCGGACGCGAGCTAGCTGCCCTTACTCAACGATTTCAATGAACGCCAATTGATCATAAGAGCAACAGAAGTCAAGCGCTTAATTGAAAAGTGTTAGTAGGATGAAGATGTTAGTGCGGTATGATTGCAATACCGACGAAAAAGACTGCAAAACAAACACGATTAAAATGAATAAGCGCATTACCAGGAAACATGGCGTACGTTTGGTTCAGTAACATGCAGACATGGGCGACGTATTAGTTCTTTTGACTTGATTAGATTCAGTCACGTTTTCAGTTAAATAACGTGAAAGGTTCCTAGCTTCGTTTTCGCACCACCACAGATTCGTATCTTTCACGCAAGCAAGCCAGTGTTCTTCCAGGTACGGACATAAACATTGAACGTCACTAACTGAGCATTCACTTTCAGATTAAAACGTTAAGCAAACACAGAATAATATGTAAACGTGGAAAATTTTCGCATGCACGTGTGATACTCGCAAAAACATGTTGCAGAGCAACGATATGAACTTTTCGAAAAAACGCGGTCACATTTTTGGTTTTGATCGAAAACAAGCAACGTCTGTCGATCAGCGTCAACAGACAAAACGGCAATTTGCAAACAACACTGACAACAGACGTCCGTGGGAGACGCCAAAAGCACAATGAAGAAGCGCGGTCGCAACCGCCATGCGTCCCCCACCTGACTTCTGCCGCTGGTGCTTCGCTGGACGTTGTGCTTTTGTCGAGTGCGAAAGGTCCTGGGCGGTCGGAGCGGGCGCCGGCTTGTGCTGGAAAATGGTCGTTCGGCCAGTATCAGCGGCAGGTGCAGGCTGGGTTGCTGGCGGCTGACTGCTGCTGCTGCAACGAACACTACGTTGGTGACACTGACATCACGTTGGTGACATCGACATCACGCTGATGACAATGGTGTCACGCTGGTGATACTGGTGCCACACTGATGACACTGCCATCATGTTGGTGACACTGGCATCACGTTGGTGGCACTGACTTCACGTTGGTGGCACTGACATCACGTTGGTGGCACTGACATCACGTTGGTGACATCGACATCACGCTGATGACAATGGTATCACGCTGGTGATACTGGTGCCACATCATGTTGGTGACACTGACATCACGTTGGTGGCACTGAGATCAGCGTGACGGCGAAAAGATAAGCTCAGACAAGACGTCAGTGGTTCGGCACCGAACACCTAGATGTGGCCACAAAATTTATGTCTACAGTCACCGAGCATTTGCCGCTGTGTCAACAGTTTGGGTGAAAACAGACGGGGACATTCAGAGATCGCCGAAATTTCTACGGAAAATGCCTCGTTTTTACAGAACTGTTCATGAAATAACATGTATGTGCGAGAACGCTGAAAAAATTCGGCGATAAACCTAATTGAAAGTTTTCGCAAAATGAGGAAAACAACAGCCACTCGGACAGTAAACATGTCTGGTCTGTCTTCATTCACAGCACTGATAAAAGAATGTTGCACGATCAGCTGAAACTTCGTTTGCACTTACGAATGCCCTCTTCTTCTTTGGCTACTTGCGAGCAATTGCTTCTGGTATTCGGCCCAGGTCCCTTCGCCCTGAAAATAGTTGGCTTGGATGATTGAAACGGCATCCACAGAAATTTACCAGCACGTAACCTGCAACGGTGTTGACAGCTCATGCTTGTTGACAATCAGTACGAACTGCACCACGTACAAGGTCGGGAAGCCAGAAAGAGGATTTCGCGAACGAAGTTGTCATTCAATTTGAATTGTCAAAGCGACGACACAGAGGAAAGCCGCCGCAAACAGGATTTTGATCGTTCAGGCCAAGAAGCAAACGCGCAAAGTTGCGAAGACGTTAAATCGACAAGACATCAACAGTTCGGGCGTCTGGTTTGTTGGGTCCACTTGTGTTCGGCGTAGCACGAAGGTTGTGGCCACAGGCCCGTAGCCAAGAGGGGGAATTCGGGTGCAGTGCCCCTTAAATTTTCTTGTGCCCAGAAGAAGTTGTTTTGAATATATAATGAAAACAAAAATATTACCCCCCTAAAAAAACTTAAAACCTGAACGCGGGCCTGGTTGCGGAGAAGCCAGGCAGGCATTTGCGCCGTTGTTCCAAACATCTGGCCGGCAATTGAAACATTCTCGCGACACGATGGTCCCGACTTCGCAGCAATGTCCAGGTGACAGCGAGCAACAACAGACAAGATTTCGCGAGCTTGCGCCACAGGCGACAGTAAGCTACAAAAGCCAGAAGACCGAAATAAAAAAGCGATCGCTGATTGGGAACGAAACGTGTGACGTCACAAGCACCGCCTGCGCACGCCGCGTGGGTTTTGTCGGAGCGCGGGACGGTTTCTCACCGGACGCGGAACTCGTGAGTAGTCTCGTTCCGAGATGGCGTCGCTCCTCCGTCGATCGCTGCTGTGCGAACTCGAACTCGACGGCTTCTTGGCCGCGATGTGCTCCTGCAGGATGCGTCGAATGTCCTGCAATGCGTAAGCCCCGGATGTTACTGGCTGATGTGTCGCGAGGCGCGTAATAACTGATAAACTTTTTCAGTAGACAGCTGAGAGAGAGCAGGGCAAAGTAACGCTGCGGTTTCGAAACGCGCGAAATGTTTTTAAAACCCTGGAGCATAAAATTGGGATTTCACACCTAAAATTCCTTCAAAATACTATACATGCTTTGTTTTGAGACGTTTCGGATTATTCTTAATCTATCTTCACTCAAAAAAAAATGAAGTAACACTTGGCAATGTCAGCAATTCAAAACCAAAAGGCTCTGCGACGCAAGATAAGTCAGTGTGATGCAAAAGACGTCAAAAGCAAAACTAAGACCGCCAGCCATGTCACAACCGCTGAAAGCAAAAGCAGGACCAGCTTTTCAAGACGAAACTTGTTCTGGAACACAGGACCTGCAAAGTTTACCAAATGCAAGCAAACAGCTGAAAACCTTCCCGCACGCGCCCACCTCTTTCTTGCTCTGGGCGGAGGCGCTCTCGCACACGCTCGCCCGGCTGCTGTACTCGTACAACGACGGCACCCAACCCATGCTGATATCGTTGTAGACTGCCTGGTTGAGGTAGTCGCGCTGACTGCTGCTCATCACCGGCTCGGAGTAGTGAGGCTGCGAGCGAAAAATCGTGCAACGCTCTTTTTTTAAACAAGAAAAAAAAGCTAGCGCTTTTCATATCGCTTCGCAGGATATATTCAGCAGAATATACAACAAGTATTTGGCGAAATGTCCAACTGACAGTTTGCGTTTGCGCGTCCGGCAATCTTTAGATGACAAGATGATTTTCATAATTTCAGAAGTACCGGAAAAAAATAGAGCTAAAAAAAGCTATGAAAAAATGTAAACTTTAGTGACTGAATTTTCCGCAATTTAAACAATTGATAAAGCAGCTAGGTACTTCATCTTTCCAGTTACTGACCTCAACGTAGCTGTAGACGACTGGCCCGCTTTCAGTCATGGCATATGTTGCATATCCCTGTGCTTGAGGTGGCAATAAATGGTAACCGTGTTCGGTTCCCATGGGTATCTGCGTCGGAACCGGTTCGTACCGCACGGTTACCGGATAATAATTGGCTCGAGTGGTCGCGTTTTCGGGGATTCCCGCGAAAAGCACCGGAGGACTTTCGGCCGAGTTTTCGCTGGCCGCAGGTGGGTGATGTCTGTGGCCGGCGGCCTGCGACCACGTGGCGGCACCGGGTTGTGACAGTTGGCCCGAGCTGCGCGTCAAGTACTGCATTCTTATGTTGAGGTTCGTGTCGAAAATCGGAGGCTGCAACTCGTTCGAGCTGTGGCTGTGCGGCAGAGTGCTGGATTGCGGCGAGTGGCCGCCTACCCGACACGCGGGCGAGTTGCCGCCGCCGCGCGAGTCGGCCGGAGTCGGCAAGGTGGACAGCTCCTCCCTGGACTGGGTCTGACGACCGGCGGCCGGCTTTCTTTTCCCGAAGTTCCGGTGATGGTGGTGGTTCTGGAACGGCGACTGGCTCCTGGCGTCGGTGAAGCTCGAGCTGCGCTTGCGAAAGCGGTCGGAGGGCGCCGTCGCACGGGCCTCGTCGATCTTGGTCAGTCGGCCGTCGCGGCGCAGCGTGTCCGAATCGCTCGACTGTTGCTGCTGGCTGGGCACGGCGGCAGGGTTGCTCTTTGTGGACAACTCGGATATTGCGCTGTCGCTCAACTGCAAGCAAGCAATCTCGGTTTGTTCGTGAAAGAAAAGCACAGGACGGGATTCCAGAACCGAAGGGTAAGGGTTCGGATCCCGTTTCAGACGCTAGTTCAACGTGGCTAACGAAAGCGGCACTCGCTTGCGCCGATCACAATGTACCGGCGGTTCTTTTACAAAACGCATACATGAAACAGGCTTACAATCCGAACTCACCTCTCTTGTCATTTGGGACATGTTGAACACTTGCAGACCCTGATCCAAGGCCAAGGTCGGGTTGTGGTTGTTGTGGTTGCTGTTGGCGCTCACCGGCCTAGGCAGGCCGTTGATGTCGTCCGGTTGCAGGTCGACTTTTTGGGCCACAGATGGGTCGAGCGGTTGAGTAACTTTGATCTGTGCGAAGACAGCAAACAGTTATTATGACGTAAACAAGACGAAGCCGCAAGTGCTGCGGCACAAATGGAAAACGCAAGCATGACGTCATTTTCGAGTGCTTCTTCACTGATAAATGACAAGTGTATTAGCCAGTGTTAAGAAAATCGACATCCGGTATTGCAGTGGTTCTCAATCTTTTTAGTGGTGCGCCCTCCGGCAATATTTTCTGTCAAGTACATCTTGGAGCACAATAATTAGAAATGCGTTTATAATTATTGTACTTTTGCATAAAAATTTCATTTCGAGGACACTTAAAACATTCGTGTAGCCCTTGCAGCACCTTTGCGTACCAAAAGGGGTGCGCGTTCCCCCTCCCCATTGGAGAGACACTGCTGTGTTGTGTACATTTGCAGCGGTATTGGTGGCGGCACTGCTGCCTTCGTCTGAAACCTGCGGAAAACAAATCCAGAGCTTCTACGTCACGGCCGTGGATGCTATTTCAGCATCATTGGTTACGTCACTACCCCCCCCCATCATGTCACAGGTTACGAAAGCAAAGAATTTGTCGTCGCTCGCTCTTCGACTCACTCACGATGATGGTTTTACAGAGGTATCTGAAATGTGTCTTCGACGTCTCTCGTTTTAGCCGTTATTTGTGTTATGATGTAAAACAAGGATGTGCCCGCGGGACAAAAGTGGGCCGGAAGCTGAANTTGCGTGGCCAGAGGAAAGGTCCAGATTTCAAAATGGGCGTTGCCAATCTTCAGTGGGTTGCCAGCGAGTGGCTCACCCCACAGTGCTTAACTTGAAACATGCGCAAATGCGGCCCGTGCACCAATCAGGTTATGTGCATTTGGCGCGGCGGTGCTGCATGGTTGCACACCACTGATGCAAAATATCAAACCAATAGGTCATGGAATCAAGGCCAAAAGCAAAAACAAATGGACAGCGAAATACAAAACGAATGTTTTCAGCGGAAGTTATTCAGCTTAACTGTCCGCAACAGACACGTGCAAGTTAATGCTGCGAAGGAAGCCAGACCACACTAGGCGTTACAAGTACTACTGGCATTCAAAATGAGTCGAAACAGCGCGACAAAAGTGTCGAGCTTCCAAAACAGCTCCTTCCCCTGGCGTTTTCGCACCGCGCAATCCTTCGTTGTCGCTGTACGTTACCGTTAGCAGCTGAACGCCTTATTTCCAAACCCGGCAATGCGATCTCGCGAATGCGTGATACAAAAGCGTTGCTTTGGCGATAACACGCCGCCTTGTCAAACAAAAGCAGGATCAACAAAAATGTGAAGGAATTCAGTTTCGAGTCGCTGTTCTTACCCACGCACGCTTGTCGGCACTAGCGCTCTGGCTCCAATACACCGGGCAGACAAGACTTCCAACACGCTGTTATCAAAGTGAAAAATGAGCGCGGTTAATTCAGTAAATGTTCATGAAGACAATAAATCAGAAGAAGCGCACCTTTCCCCCGAAGTTCCGCGCCGGTGACGCCGGGTCACGCTCCGGCGAGCGCGGTTCGCCGCTGAGCCTGCCCTCACTAGATGCGGTGTCGATGCTGTCCAGTGACGACTCGTGCCAGCCGTGCTTCGATTTCGACCTGAAGTTGAAGTCGTGAAGGTTTTGCACAGGAACCCGAAGCCAGCAGAATGTAAAGTTTTGTTTTGCAACACGCTCAGCTGACGAAGACAAAATGCTATGAAGGCAGCGACGTTTCGGTAGCTATGCTATGCAGGCACCTTCGTCAGGGTCAAAAGCGGGGGGGGCCTGGTGAAACGTCGCTTACAGAGTATGGCGGTTTTTCTTCGCCAGTTGAGTTTAATACGCGATATAAATCATGAATTTGAAAGCAGGAAAAACATTTCAATGTGACGCCTTACTGTTATCGACGCAATTTGTCACAAAAACGAATTAGACTACGTCGGGATCTACTGTACAGCAACTATTTGAGGTCAACGTTGCGAATGAGAATTACCGCAAACAGACATCAAAAACGTTGCGAATGAGAATTACCGCAAACAGACATCAAAAACGTTGCTTGCATCTCACCACAGCCTACAGCGATGTGGTCAGTTAAGATTTTCCTGCCTGGAAGCATATCGGTTAGAAATGCTAAATTTATGACAGACACGTCACAGAGAGAATGCCAGCCGAGTGTTAAGTCGTAATAACAATTTTGGGCGTAGCTAAAGTCAAGCACAGCCCTGCCATTCCTGCACCAGAGGCGAGTTTTTTCTCAAGCACGCCCTCTACCGTCTGGCATGACGTAGTTGCAGTTCAGTGGAAACGAAAATCATGGCTGAGATGTGACGCATTCGGTTGTTAACGCTGATTGGTCAGTGTGGGAACGTGTATGCCGTAACGCATTCATCAAGTTGCTGACTTGTGGACGCACAGCTTGCACTACGCGTGTGATTGAAGGTGATTGCGAAAAAAGAGAATTTGACGAAGATGGTTTCTTTTCGCTACAAAAATCTCTGCAGTTTTTTAGCACAATGAAAGCAACATGCAACGCGAAAAGCTTTTCAAATCGCAACTTTGAAGGAATTTCAGATAGTTGAGCCTGCTAGTTCCAGCCTGGACGTGAAACAGCATAGGATTAAACGCATGTATCGGCAGAAATGGACGAAAAGAGAAAACAAATCGATACAATGCTTGCAGTTCAGTTCGAAATGGCCGTACCTGTGGTAATCCCACTTGCTGGCGATCCAGTTACGAGTGACAGGAGCAGTCTTGGCCGAACCGTTGTGAACAGGAGTGTTCGCCACCGAGAACGAGGAACGCGGAGCGACGCGACCAGACGCGTGGTTCGATTTGCCGAAATCGAAATTCGGGTCTTTGTAGTTGGCGAAGTTGCTGGTGCGGTCGAAGGAAGGGGGGGGCGTGACCGACCTTTGGTCGAGAAATGATATTAAACCGATGTTCTACTTTTGAGTTGCTGACAAAATGAGAAAATCGCAAAAAAATGTTCGAAATTTGAACGGTGCTATTTAATTCTGATGAGCTTTTGGCACATCAAAAAGCACAAAAGACATTAGGCTGCAGCGCCTTAAAAATTCTAGGAAGTGTTCGACGAGCATTTTGGGGGAGATAGAGGGAATAACGAGCATGTTTGCACGGAACCAGCCCTCCCAGTAATGCCAAGTTCAACGGCATCAGTTCGAAAACGGCGTTAGATTAATGTTTTTTTCGATCTGCTGCCACGTCCTCCCACTCCAATTCTGTTTCCTACGAAGAGCAACCCTGTGTTTCGGCCGCAAACTGACACACAACAAAGACACGGCCGTAATAAAGAGATCTATGTGGAGCGAAACGAAGAGAAGTCAGTACTACGTGTCAAAATTTCGGACGCTGGGCTTGAGCAGAAGTGCCAGTGCAGGTTTCCTACGCAATTTTCAATATAAATTTTCATACTTTTTCAAGACCTTTTCCCACACTTATCTTTTCCGAATGACATACCCAGGTCATATACAGGCAAAAGAACATTTAACAGTAAAATTATCAATCTTGAATAAAATATAATGAAAATGCATGCCAAAACAACAAGTCATGGAAAATTATTTTTTTGCATTGCAACAGATCCAAAAAAAATTTTTCCTGACCTTTCCAGACTGGAAAATCAACAAATTTTCTCCATAGTTTTTCCAGACACCGTAAAAACCCTACCGGTGTTTCCATCAATGTGCGCAACTGCGCAGCACCACCAGACCATTTGCGCGTCAAATCTCATTCTCGCGCACTTGCAACATTCCAAATTTAATATCGCATTTNTATTGCACAGCCCTTGTAANGCTTCGCTGATTGTATGTCTACATGGTGGCGCAATTGCATGCGCAAACATTTGCTCGGTGTAAAATTTTCTTAGTGGGAACACTGGCCACAACATTTCGCGGCTCACCTCTGCAGCGCCAGGACCTCGTTCATGTCGATGTCGGCAGGCGACCTGTTGCGCCGGCTCACCAACGCCGACGACGGGTGCCCGGGTACCTGGGTCGAGTTCAGGATCGCAGGGGTGCTGTGGGTGGACAGGGCGTCTCCCCCACTGCTCAGNGACGTCGTGTCGTCCAGCAAGAGTCCTGACGAAGAATTGCATGAGTTGTAACGCAAATAGAATGAGTTTGCAACGCAAGTTTAGGAGAAAACCCAGGTTAGAAAAACTACATTTTACATCCTGGGTTCTAAAGTGCGGGTAACGATGGTAACTCGGTTTAATAATTAATCAAATTTTCCGGGAAACTGGCTTCTTGTGCAAGAAAACTAAGCAAAACTTCGAGTCGGAGCGAAGCAAGGAAGAAGGAAACTTCTCGAAACGAAAAATAAAAATTACAGCGCAGCTGCAATTAAGTAATCAAACAACCGCAATAAACGATCCGGGAAACACACGGCTGACCGTCCGACAAAGAACTCCTTTCGGATTCGGTGCCGTCCGCAACGATTGAACCTTCACCCCCGGGATGGATCAAGCTGTTCGAGTCATCGATGAGCATTGATGTGCGGTCGGATGGCTTCTGGCCGCATTTCTTTCTCAGAACGTTNATTTTGTCTTCGACCGCCTGCGAGAAAAGCACGCAGCAAGTTAGACAANCAATCAACAGCTTTATTTNAGAGACAATCAAAAACTGGTCATCGTAAAAATTACTTTTAAAAATTATCTTGAACTTTAANTGAGACCAAACTGTGGTCAGCCTTGTCCATTCAAGAAAACTGAAATCGTGTGTTANACGATCATTCAAGACTGTTGCAACTTCTAATATTTNGACATGCTGCNCTTGAACTTGANTCCACAANTAATGTAGAGATTTAGTGCTGTCTCTAAATTAATCTTGAATGCACTAACCGCTTTTCCTCGCCATAACACCTTGGACTTCTCTATTATAGTAACTCGTTTATCATTCTGTAATTAATTCTCCATTCACATGTTTTCCTCGTTGTGTAATTTGTTGTATGCTTGCAGTTTGTCAACCCGTCTATTACGTGCTCGCAATCATTTGTTAATTGTTTGCAATCTTTCGTTAACTGTTCGTCGTGAGTTGGTTCGCTCGACATGACTCGACGAAAGAGTATCTTCAGGCTCCGGCCTGCCGCTCGTCGTCGTTAAACTAAACATGATTCCCGCAAAACGGGAAACGAAACACATGGCCTTTCCAAGGATTTGATGGTTGCATGTCTGCCCATGCAGTAGATACAACAAATGCAAGGCCTCTCCTGTACTAATGGACCCGCAGCAACCCGGGCTCGTAGTGCTCCCTGTTTCTGTTTCAGCAAACCTTGGGCAGTTTTCAACATGAACAGCGCAAAAACAAACAATGCCATCGCGCATCGGTCGTCGCGCGCGTCAACAATGATCGTCTTTGGACTTCAAGCAAAAGGGCCCGTGCGAAATTTTTGCGAGTCTCTTAGCCATTCACAAGCAATTGCTCTACGTAGCGCCGGCTACGCAATCAAGGACGTGAATTAGGATATAGCACAGTGCACTTCTACAACGGGGGACTTGAATGCCAGACGTAAACAGTAATCTTGCCATAAGCTGGTGACCGGGAACTTAAATAACACGGCACTCACAGGGAAAGAGCACTGACCAGTTGAGGAAGGCAGCAAACGATATTGCCTGGATGTTGTTGGTATCTGTTCGACTAAGCGTCGTGGTTCTGACACTATCGAGCTGGGCGATGAGTGGAAGTTTGTATAACCAGGCGGTGAGCCAACAATGCATGCACAGCCTGAGGTGAAAGTCCCTAACTGACGGCTGCGTTGATGGATGGATCCCACCAGCAGGAACGGTGTGCATGTTGAGACTGAAGTAGAGTAACTGGATTGCTCCCAGTGTTTGTCACAGGTACACGACCCAAACTAAACTGCACAGTGCCCTGTTTTCGTGGAAGAAATTAGTGATGTTCTGCGAAGCAATCCGCGATCGTTTTGGGAGACTTCGATGCACACATTGGAAACGACGCTGGGGTGTTGCCGAGCGTGATCGGTAACATGGTGATAATAACCTTTATAAAGAAAAGCTCATCTTGCAATTCTGCTGCAACAACGCTCTTTGCATCACGAACACTATTTTTTAATACGGAGATTTGCAAAATTAAATGCAAAGGTTAAACTCGATGCAAAGGTTAGCTGGATCGCTGATTGATTCTGCATTGTTCAGCTGACCTGCTGCACTTAGGGTTGCAGCAGGAATATCGACCGGTCACCACCTGGTTGTCTGCAGCTCCGCTCGGAGGAAACAACATGGTTCGCGTGAAAGTGCAGAAAAAAAAGGCGCGAACGAGTAACGTGGGAGGTCTTGATGGACAAGGACGTAAGAAAAACCTTTTACAGGCTTTTACTAAAGTCTTCGCACAGATAGCTTCAGAAATACACAGTGTACGTGACAGAAGAGAAGCGGGCTTGTTCAGAACAGCTGTCATTTTTTTTTCATTTCCTCCATTATGTGGACGAAAACGACGGGTGTAGTTATGTCTACGCTTGTTTTGTCGATCTCAAAAATGCAAACGTCCAGGTTTCTCGAGTAAGTTTGGGAGGTTTTGCATGAGTATGGTGTTGATGGCCACCTGCTACTGGCCATCAAGTCATTGCATTCCTGCTCAACAGTTTGTGTCCGTGTCATCAGCATGATGTCAGAACTGTTGCCCATTCGTGTTGGACTCCAACTAGAGTGTATATTCTCGCCACTCCAATTCACCCTCTACTGCACATAAATTGGATAGACAGTCGCAGACGAGCCGACGAGGGTGTCATTGTTAGAAGCTGCAAGATCAACCGCTTGCCTTTAGCGGAAGATCTGGGGCTGCTTGTATTTGCTTCGTAGGGCATTCACCATGCATTTGATCGGGTTTGCGGCAGCGTACAGTGGATCTGGAATGAAGATAGCACTGACANGGCCGAGGTATTATGTCTCGCCAGAATCCCAAATCAGTGCACGCTGCAAGCGGCAATACACTGCCGCCGCAGGTCGAANAGTTCAAGTACCTCGGTATGTTGTTTACGAGAGATGGAAAGCAGAACATTGAGTTCGGTTGGAAACGGTTGGAAAAGCAACACACTGTTGGAAAAGCAACACGGCATCGTGTAAGCTTCACTGCTCCTCCATGGTCATAAAACCCGCAACGTTAAGCTGTCAGTGTTTGAACCGGTCTTTGTACCCATCCTCATATAAGCTGATGAATCTCGGGAAGTCATCGAAATAGCGCTGTTACAAGTACTGTACAACCGGCAGAGATGGGATTTTCACGAAGACTCGACGCAGCGCTATACGTGAGAAATCACGCCGGTGTATTCGCAAAGCCCCGAATGTCGAGACATTCCACCTCTGAATACAGATATTCCAGCTGCGATGGTTCGATCACGTGACCAGAATGGCTCAAGAAAGCCTGGAGAGGCGAGTGTTGCCGGCTACGCCTCCGGGAACACCCGCCAGACGCCGGCCATGGACGAAGTGGCGCATCGCTGGCCTGGCGTGGAGCCAGCATTTCAAGTAGCTGCAAACGTGAGGTGTTTCAAAACCTCCAAGGCCTTGTCCCTGCCGCGAAAAAATTCAGATGTTAAAAGACGCGAGAAATCGCTTGAGACTGCAGAAGCATCATACTTTTTCTCTTATGCTTCGTGGGTAAACACTGGGCACAACAACAGAGTAGATAAATGTGGCGAATGCTCGAAGAATAAGGGTTCCTTCCCCTCTGTGATTTTTATTGCAGGACTCTGCAGTGCGGTTGTTTGACGTGCTCATCACGAGTCTACTGCAGCTTGAATTGAACACCACACGTGTTTCTGAATACCTGGTGTTTATAGTGAGTAAAATGCGTCGCAACCGGAGTGAATAAATGCCAAGCATTTTGTAAATGTCATATTTATTCCGTCACCTCCATTGCTTGCTATGAACTTTTCACGGACAGCACACAATTTGCAGTTGCAACTAACTGCAGGTCGACGAGGATTCGTTCAGCCTCTTGAAGAAATCCTGCTTCTTCCTCCCACCCATGCCTCATTCATCTTGCGTTCGTATTCTACAACGTGCTCTTCCCGTCAGTCACACAAGCCGCAAGTTATTACACTAAGTGGTTGCTGCCCATAAAATACAATCTATAGCCTGCCAATGCAAGATCTGACCATTCCTGCTTGGACACGTGGTTGGTTGGTATTGGCGTACAGCCACACCGCAGGAGCACCGTTCCACAAATCCATTAATTACATTATCGATTTTTCGTCCGGCAGAGGAAGCGAACCTCCATCATTCAACATCGTAGTGAACGTTTCCTGCCCCCCGAAGACTTGAGTGGAAACTACGAAATTGGCCACAACAATCGATAGTGGCGACAGCAGATTTAAATCGATCACACTTGGGCATGGTGCCCTTTCTGCGGCCATTTAAAGTCAAGAACAGGAGCGAAATCGACGCTCTCCCGGCAAAAATCGACAGCAAAGCAAAATACTAAAACCTAATGCGCGTCGTAAAAGTCAGAGTTGATTGTCAAGTTTCTCACATTTTGATGTATATGTTTGAAAGCGTTCTTGCACTCTGCGTTCGAGCTTCATTTACAGAAACGCTACCATCCGACGTTGATTTACACTCAAACTCTCGTGAGGTTGCGTCGCGACGTGTTTGCAGGAACCTGTGACGCATGCTGACAGGATAACTGATAATCAAGCGACAGCTCTCTCGCCAAATTAAGGTTTCTATGATTTACGACAGAGCCTTGCATATTATTACGACTTGGCAAGTCTTTTTCCTTGTAGAGCTTTAGAGTTTACAACACAGTGTTTCCTTGTAGAGCTTTAGAGTTTACAACACAGTGTTAGGGCTTTAGAGTTTACAACACAGCTTTAGAGTTTACAACACAGCGTTTCTCGACAGGTGCACACCAAGTAGGAAGTAGTCTTTGAGCAGCTAAATTGTCAGTCAGTACACTACGCCTGGCACCCGCATCATGGAAAGACAAGGTCGACATGTTGCTGCCAGCTTCGGTTACAGCGGATGTTCTAGTCTGAGAGCATTTCCCCCAACTGCTTGTCGGTTCTTCGCGTTTAAACAGGCGATTTTACGAAGTTAGCTCAGCCTTCGCAAAGAGGCCATCTGATCCAAAGTTGCAAGCCTGTCAGTTTTGAGCGCATACTAAATTGAACCTTGGATGTTATTGGCTGAAGAAAAACTCCACTTTTACTCAGAACTTCCGGGTTATGACGTCACAGTCTGATGCAGTTCAACAGCGCTGATAATAGGCAGAAAAAACATTTCTGTTCTCAAATTTCCACTTGCGTTCAGTATGAGACTTATGTACTGTAGCCCGGATTAACTGGCGTATGCTTCTTCATCAAACATTTTGTTTCGCTGCAGCCAGGTTCGATAAGAGTCCAACTGTCTCTCTGACGAGTCATTAACTACAGTAGAAAAAATTCAATCGACTTCGCACTTTTCGAAAACGGTGAAACCGAGAAGGCTGTCATCTTTTGTTTGGAATCTCAAAGGTTTTCGGATTTTCCTGCAGCAGCACTGGTGACGGCAAATAGCGGAAAGTGAACGCCTGAAATGTACCCATCGATAGGTCAGCAGCAGAATCCAACGTTCTCGCCGGAACAGCGCGAACCGCGGGTCAAACGGGGTCAGCGGATCGATCGCGCAAGGTCCCGATTAAAAATATACAACACTTTGCCTCTGCGCTATCGTGGGTCTCTGATACTTGCTAAGACTAAGACGAGATTCACTGTTTGAATCTACGTGGTCAAGAGTGGAATGCGTCAGGTCACACGTGCAGTCAGATAATAATCTGCGAAGTAGCAAAACGGGTTTCCGAGATAATTGACAAGCGAATCAATAGCACGAAAAATGTATTTGATCGTTACGAGAACGTTGCGTGAGATGCCAGGCTGAAAAGCCGACCTCAACGCTTCCACAAAACCACTCATTACAAATTACGATGGAATGTCCTTATCGTCTGGTGGGCGATCGACTTTTATGGCAGAGCCAAGCATAGCGACGATGAAATATTAACACAAAATTCCTTCTTCCCTGAGACATTTTCTGCTGCCGTCAAACTAAACAAGCGCGTTGTTGTTTTCTTCGCTCACGGTCAGTTCCGCCCGTCGGTCGTGGGCCGCAGTAAAGCAACAGAACTGACAATGCTATGCGCATCGCCAAACCTTTGAGTTTTGAAATTGCGCAATCGCTTACAACGAAGATTTGAGACAGCGACAAAAACCAAGAGCTGACCTGTAATTTCTTCAGCGTGTTCTTGTAGGAGTCCACTCTGTTGTTTCGCTTGCGACCCTTGGTGCTCGGGTCACTGGCGAGCTTCTTGGCGGCGTTGGCGATCTGAGTTAAGATTTCGAACTCGTTTTCGAGTTTTTCGAGTTCGTCGGACGCGTCGGCCGCTTCCGAACCGAAGCCGGACGATGACGAAGAAGCTGCGGTCACGGAAGTCGGATAGTCTCTTTCCTGAAAGCAAGCTGCAATGTTATATCGCCACGTAAAAAATTATGGGGGGACGGCATTTTCGGGAGAACCAGAACGGTCCTCAACACGAGAGGGTATTTCGACGCTTGGTGGGTTCGTGCAGGCCTGACATGGCGGCCACAAGTCGAACAACAGTTGGTCCGGCGATGGTCTATTACAAGAAGTATGGACCATGACCGGCACAGCATCAATGCTAATAACATGAGCACCGGCCAACTCTCATCGAAATGTCCCCAGCTACGGTTGTAACAGTTCAGTAGGTTTTGTTGAAATAAACATATGCGCCATATAAAGTCTGATCGAGTGTAGGTCTTTCGTGTGCAGTGGCTTGCTCATACCCGTATGATTCTTCCAGCGCTATGTAACAATGCACGTGACGTCACAATGCCTTTGATGTTATAAACATAGGCGTACGGGAAGGCATTTTACTGGGGGGGGGGCAGAAAAAAACTTTGCCCTGAAACTAACAATTTGCCCTAAAAATAGATAACTTGCCCTGAAACTAACTTTTTAGTTTAATCCGAATGGGGCCTGAAACCTTATGTAAATCTGTTCTATACAGTTGAATTCGTTTATAAAGACTTC
>JGI24159J19872_10000059_pt1 | contig 56828 bp, 31 predicted proteins | sample Ectturendosymbi4_FD_19872 | JGI IMG/M metagenome (IMG submission 19872) | reverse complement strand
ACTGATTTAAATCTTGAATTTATCTCCTAATAAAGGTATTTCAAAGGGTTCATTTTTTTCTAGATGAAGTTAGAAAGGCACTGGGTTTACACCCGAGTGCACCACCCACTGGGCAACCCTATTGTTTACAGGAGTCTCGTGACCTTGTTGAACTTCAGTTTAGTCCAACCAAACGCAAACTTGTGCAAGCGCTGTTGTGCAGACTTGTGGGAAAAACTTTGATTGAAATGCGAGAAAACAGCCTCGAGACCTACGAACCACGTAACAAAACAAGTGACCTGCACGGCTTCTGACAAAAAATTGGCTCGGAACGGGTGATCTATTTTGTAAAATGTTAATGCGTTTAAGCTTAAACAAACAGCTGTAAAAGAAAGGTGAACGATCTGCTGTTTCAAGGTAGGTTTGTTATGCCCCAGCTCCAGCCGACACCCCTCAAGATAAGCCGATCGGAAATTCCGTGTTCTTCAGACAAGGCCGGCCGTTTAGTTTTCGTTTCGATCACCATATTCTTGTCACGTGTTTGACCTTTGACGCATGACCGTTCGGGTCAGCACAAAACCACTTTACCTTGTTTTGTAAGAAAAACACGCATCTTTATCATTCTTTCCTTGCCAGTTTTACCAGGTTCCGCTTTCATCTACAGTGAAGCAAAAAAAAGAAGTATGCAACGCAAGTTTCAATTAACCTTCTCTCCTGCAAAGAGTCAACTGCAATGAACTCGGCACAGGCTTCTCTAACTCGTGACGTAGCGAACAGTTTAAAAAAAACACCAAACATTCACGTGAAAACGTTTTCAAGCGTGGAGCGACAATCCCAATAACCCGCGCTGGTCGCAAAGACATGACAGGAGCTTCTGCAGGTGACGCCTGCTGTCCACTGCGCATCGCACAAAAAGCATTCGCGTCTGACGCGATCGCTATAAATAAACAATGATGGCAAATTGTCCTTGGCTACAACCCCTGATGCGTCGCGGCCAAAATGTCGAAGGAATCTCACAGTCGTCGTGGCGCGCCTTCACTGGTGAACGCATTAAATCGACTTCATTCGACGCGAGCCAAACACAGCCCGTTGGTACCTGCTGGCCACGGTGCGTCAGCAAGATTGCACTTCCCGACGCTAGGAATAGTGCGAAGCCGCTTTTGAAACAAAAAATGGTTTCAGTCCCGTGTGAAATGCTTTGGAGCTGCCTCTGACACAATCAACAAAACCCAACAGCAACTGCCGGTGAACTTTTCAGCCAAGCGTTTGTTTGTCTGTTTGCTTTTCTGCCAGCACCGAACCTCTACAGAGGGTAATGAAAGCACAGAAACACAGGTGTTGTCAAGAGCTAACGTCCAACGTAGCAACCGGTCTCAGAAGTTGAAATACACTTTAAAGATGACCAAACGGTCACTTCCTACTTGCCTGAAAAGTTGGAGCTGATGTAATAGGGAATTACCCCATGTGGCCACACCCTCTCTGGCCGCCCGGTGGCCGCCCTTCGCAATCTTTTGTGCACTTCTTCCAGGCGTTGATTCCGGCTCCTGTATCTAGCTTTGCGTCGACGTCCTCTGCGCCCTGAAATAAACCGAAATATTCGACATCGCGCGAGACCTTTTGTTCATGAAACGAACGCCCTCTCCAGCGCTCCCTCGCTAGAAGTGCTTCAAAGGGTTAAAATAATTAAAGGTAAGTTTTCTTGTTGTTTGATAAACAAAATCGGGCACATCTTCATTATCGACGGAGGTCATTTCGCACTAGTTTGCGGCTCAGTGTATTGTAGAAAGAAATTGTTTCTGATAGGACCTTCGAACACTCGTGGGTGTTGAAGCATTCAAGAAGCGCTATTCATAACGTGCAACGTTTCTTATAATTGTGTATGGCAATTTGCAACAGGCAATAGAGAAAAATGTCGGTTGTGGAAAAGCAAACAAGACGCTGAACAACTAACTGTAAGCACAAGTAGCAATATATATGCGATCTGGGGAAACTTTTGAGTAAGGTTACAAGTAGTGAGACTTGATTAAAAGGACGTAATCACGTAATTCAAGTAAAATCTCAGCCAAGGTAGATAACACCAAACAAAAACGTCGAAGTGACCTACTTTTTCTGCGTACATGAGAAAAAATGCATCATTAGAGAATAAATTGTTATTAAGCGCACACTACTGAAAAAATGCTGGATAACAGCATTTTTCCTAAAATTTTGTTGAGAAAAATATTGCTTAAACACAAACGAAGAATTCACATTCCTGTAGACATAAAAGGTACAAATTTAAGCTTTTCAGAAAGAACCATACAAACTTGCATCGCCTCAAAGCGATATCCAGGCGTGGAGCCAGGAGTGCGACGTCACAATCGTTACCTTTGCGACGTCGTCCATTCTTTCTGCGTCTCTTTTTCCTTCCGCGCCTTGGGCGGCGCTGCGAGTCAGAGGCCTCCATCCTCCTCCGTTTCGTTTCGCGGTTCAACTCGTTCGCGACCTGGCGCAGGTTCGGCATTCCTATGTCCAGGATGTCCACGTTCGTGCGTGGCAGCGACGGCGACGAAAATGTTGGGGGGGCGTCAGGTTGCCGGGGGAGAGGCTGGGAAGCAAGCGCAGCAATGCGGCCTCTATTCTAAATTAACACGTACGGCAAGGGCACGACGTGCATTTCGAGTGATAGACAGATATTCTGGTTTCATCAGCGCAAAGGTAACTGCGAAATAAATGCAACACGCTTGGCCAGAATGAGTCACAGGCAGCAAGAATCATGCTCAAATACTCACTGTCGATTCCCCCAAGTTTGCGAACTATCATCAGTAAAAAACATTTCGTCATCTCGTATACGCTCGTGTCGGATACAAACGTTTGATATGACGCACACTAAAATGACTCAGCAAACAGATCCATTTGTAAAAAAAGTCATCAAATCCTGCCAAGGATTTGATTCTCCCCCAAAAAATATTTACCCAAGATTGTTTTTCTTCAGATGTCATGACGTCAACTTTGGCCAAAACTTTTAACCAAAACAACGTTTCGCTGCAGTTGCATAAACAAACCACGGACAGGAGAAACAATGCGGTACCTGCGTGACGTTATCCGAGGTGTTAGCATCATCTCTCAGATTGCCGTCATCGCGCCGCGATGACCTTCGTGCGCCAGAATTTCCTCTGTGAACAAGTGCGCTCGGCGTTTCCCTGGCTCGCGTCCGCGTACGCTCGCGGCTGCTTTTTCTGTTTCTTCGGTTTCTGCGCCGATCGCGGCCAACCGCCGTTGCGGCGTTTTCGGGGGCATCGTCAGTTGACGCGGACTCTTCATCGACGCTTCCGGCGCTTTCAATGAAGTCGTCCGCCGTTTCGCCGAAAATGTTCTCGACGTCTTCTTCGTCCAACGCTATGTCTCCGAGAAACATGCCTGCAAGTGCAACGTTCGAGTAAAGCTTCGCTGACGACGAACGACACGAGGTTGCTTTCTGCAACGTTTTTTGACGTCGAGTCGCGCAAACGTCGAAGCATAAACAAAAAATGATTGCGTCCAGTTTAAAATATGTCGATCGCACAAAACAGCCTTTTGCTGCCTTGTGCTTTCAAAAAACGATGAATACTGCTGATTATTGTTCTGCGCCTTGGTGAGGGCCGGCGGTTTATAGTTCGAAAGGTCGGTGTAATTTTCGTTTTAATTTCGTTCATGAACGTTTGCCAGTTGAGCCTGTTTAAATATATACCATCTAGTTCTACCAGGATCAGTGCTGGCCTCGGGCAAGGGAGGCCTCCCCCCTAATATTTTGAGGGATGAGCAGTGTTCCCGTAGTGCTGCCAGTGTACACTGGCGCCCCTCAGTCTTGGTTCTCCTAGTCCAGCTATGTCCTACCGCGTGCCGCGTTACCACATGCGGCCCAGTCAAAGGTTTTGTGCGGCCCAGGTTAGGTTTTCGCTGTGGTAAAAGTACCTGTCCTTATTTTGATAACCTTCAATTTGACGTTTTTGATGCAAGTGGTCCTCAGTGCCACTTTATCACGTCTGTTACCATTGCAGATAGGTTTCAAAACTTTCAGTACATTAGCTTAAGCTAAATTTAGTTTGCTAAAATCAAAGTAAGTCATTCAATGTGCGGCCCTGGTTAAAATAGTGACATAATTTTTGGCTCAGTAAGCAATCTTGGTTGGACATAGCTGCCCTAGTCACTGGTTCCCCCCACTACTAGGGCCTAGTGGCACCAACAACACGTAACGTCACGCCAGGTATAGGAACAAAACCCCAACCAGGAATGCCACCAACAAAAAATCCGAATTGCTGGTTTCGCTCGCCTTCCTTTCGTAACTAGCTGAATGCCTTGGGTAAGTCATAAATGGGCCTCTTCACCGCGAAGCGTGCCGAAATGTAGTGGTTTGTGAGCGCCAAATCAAGTTCGCTCCTCGATTCACTGATCGTGTTTTTACGCGGGAGAAGGCGTCGCGCCCGCACGCGCACAGCTCTCAATTGTTTTCATGCTCCCGCGAGCGCGTGTTTACAAATTTAGGAATGATTTGTCGAATTTGCGCCTCACGAACCGAAGAACTCCAGCGTTCATCTCACCAATTACCGACCTGTAAGTGATTTTCACTGACGCCCGGGCAACCCGAGCCAATGCCTCCGCTCATGTCACCTTCGTTTGCCCCAACCATGAAGTGCATCGACTCACGAGCTCTCGCGTTTCAGGTGCTGGAGCAAAGACATTTGGCGGAATGGAAAACTTCGCTTAAAATCGCGACCACGCGTTGCGGTTCAGCCCTCACCTTATTTCGATTAACTTTCAGAATCAGATTAACGCTCGACGTGAGGCTAGCCTGATAGGTCTCACTGTTGTCGCTACTCTCATGCCGTTGCAAACATAGTCGCTGCTGAAACGCTCATACAGAAGTGGGTGCAACCGATAAACCGCTTTAATCAAAACGTGCTCACATTCAACAAATACTGCAAAGTGGGTCAACGTGCACCGGCAGGTGAAGCGAAGACAACAACTTCTTACTTTTAACAGTGAACTTATTCATTCCTTTTTAGTTGTATTAGTGTTGACAAGTGGCGCGCAAGTCAATCAGCACTTGGCACGTAGTCAGCAAAAACGCGTCAAATATGTTAAACAGCTGTCAGTCATTCCCCGTTGAAAATTTTTGAAATCTATCTTCAATCAGTGCACGCTGCCCGATCGTTTCGTCTGGCGCCCTAGCTAGCATGAGTGCGGACCAAAAAAACAGCAGCTCTTGCTGCTGAACGAACCCTTTTAGCGCGTTTCCTGAACGCAAAACTTCTCGTGAATAGATCGCCACGCGCTGACGACACCGCCGTAACCCATCTGCTGCTTAGTGACGGTGACCGAAATCGACGGACGGCGCGGAGAACGACAGATACACGAGCTCTACGATCCTGGCAGTCAGTCATCGGGCGCCTAACAAGGCAGCTACTTCATCTGTCAATCAAGCACTGTAACCACGCAGCGGAAGAACAACATACTGCCAACGAGCGCGATAAAGACTTGAACTCGCATTTCGACACAAAAATTAGGGAACTTGCGTTTGGTAAGTCTCTATGCAGTTTTCAAATAACGAAGGCCTTCTGCAAGCGCGACGCTTTATGAGCATATCGTAAAAGAGGCATTGAAAACTGAAACCTCGCAGGGCTGATGCCACCATGTTTTGGGAAAAGAATTCACCAAAGCAATCAAGAAAAACCAATAATGCACGCTGTGCGCCTGCGGTTTGTAATGGAGCCGAGGTCGTACTCAAATGAATTAACCGCTGAGCCATTTCGAAAACACAAACAATCCAACAGTCTATGCGTTCTTTTTGCAAGATGACCGTTTTCGCTAAAAAGAAGACCTTCGTTCGTGATCCTTGAATAAAGCGGGATTTTTCAGTTAACGCTTGCCCGAGCCGGCAAGTGATTCACCAACGAGTCTGGCGCCGATTGATGTCCAGCATCAAACGCCAGAGGTTTCCGCGCCAACAACACTGCCTTGACTTTCGCTAAAGATTTTGCCGGTTTCTCCCGGGATGAAGTCCTATTAAAGTTCCTTTCCACGCAACTCGAGCATTTCTTATTTGCGAAAGCAGTCATTCAAATTTACGGAAGTTAGAAAGCTGTCAACGTATCATAAGCTGTACAGTACACCTTGTCGCGATGGTAAATACACGCAGTAGTTTTGGAAAGAGCAAACGTCACTTGTTACAAATCGCAACGAAGCGGCAACAAATTGATTTCGAACTGTCGGTGAGACTCAAATAAGCGCAATCAGTATGGTGTCATCTTTCATGTTTGAAATACCAGCCGCAAATTGTCAAGGCCAATCGTGACAAAAGCACCCGCAGCTGCACGTTTCATGGTTTAGTCTGGCTTTTGCGTTGCTGCATGTTAGCAAGCAAGTGACCCCGCCAGCAGCGATGCTCTATATGGACAAACGATCGAGCAAAGGAACGAATGGTCAATCACGATGCCATATGTTTCAAAGGATGATGCGTGCCATGACCGAACCTCACTACAGTATCGTATCCAAAAACTTGAAAAAAACCCAGATATGAAGCGTGTGAGCCATGTCGTGTAACAATGGAAAGCTCCACTTGCAATTCTACGTCTAACAGAAGTTCGGTTCTGATTTTTAGGATTGCATTGACTCGGTTTAACACATGAAATTATTACTGATAAACAGTTTAATTTTTGCAGGACAGCCTGCCTCGTGTAGGCTGCTGCTTCGTCATGAGGTTTGATAAGTGTTGTTTACTACAGTAAATGCAAAGTTGCGCTCGTCGTACGGGACAAGAAATAGAGCATTGGGACGGTCAGCAGCCTGGTAAGACTATTGGTGCATCTGTGGGTATGAGAAGCATTCAGAGCAATACAGAAGAGAGAAACATTAATTAATCACTTATTTTTCTTTGAATGCAATGGCCCTCCACAACATCAACAAGCTGATCTCATTCACCCTGTTCAGTTGAAGCAAAAAGCAAACCGCGTTTATTGCGCTAAAATGGCAAAGACCTAATGCAACGTAGCAAGTCAGTGGCAACGCCCCTCGATAGGAGTCAATAACTTTTTAAGTGATGCAGAATGGCTTAGTGTCCATGACATGTCGTGGTGCGACAAAAATCAAACGTGCCCTTAACTTACCTTTCGGTCTCCTGACGTGAACTAGTGACTCATCCTGTAAAAGAAGATACAGTACTTTTTCACTTTTTCCCGAAAAAAATCTGCGATCGCACGCAAGAGGTGGTCTGACGCAAGTGCGAGTCGAAATGTCGGTTATGGACAAGGAAATTGCTTCGTTCTAGAACAGGAACTTGAAAGATGCACTTGAACCTTCAAAAGCTTTTCAAGTGGAAAAACACTTGTGTTCATTGCAGCAGGCTTGCGTGCGCACTTGGACGGTGTCGTCAACGAGCAACTGAACAATTATCATCTCACGATGGCAGCAACATATTTTCAAAAGCTATTTATCCCAACTCAGGAGCGATATTTTTACCTTGTTCTGAAGCATGTGATTGACAATTTGTTTACTTTTTTATAATTTTGCAGATTCTTTGAAATGATCTTCGGCCCGGCAAACCACAATCTGCATCAAAACCTGCCGTAGAAGCATACAGTACTTTTCCCAAAGTCCCGTGATCGACAGAGACTTTGTCGAAAGTGGGGACAAAATGCTCTGAAACCATGTTTAAATTTTTGAAACTTAAGTTTTTCATGCAACTGCGGCACTTTTTAATGTCGCAGTCAGAAAGTGGAGATTCCAGATCGGGTTAGAAAATAGGAATAAATCAGCAACGAAATTATGACAAATATTTCATGCACATCGGAGTCGATAAGCCATTTGTAAGCTTTTGTAGTTTGTGCCTGTGTTCGCAACATTCAACATTCCATTCAAAATTTGTGGGGATATACTCAAAAGTGTTCGCTTTTTTCCTCCCAGTTTTTTAATTGTTTTTATGTGGAAACTACCTACAAAAACAGGAAATTTTTTATGGCGTCCTGACGAAAAGGTTTCCTAAACTATCAAAAGGAAACTGCAATTCGAACGTTTTTTGCGGATCGACAAAACATGCGGAGCGACAAAACATGCGGAGCGACAAAACATTGCATTTCAGCTGTACTTAGTGGAATCTAGTTTGCCTGGGCAAGACACGATTCAATTGAAGCTTCATTTTCCAGCCGATCGAAATGTTTCTTGCACCCAACATTTACCGGACGAGAAACTTGAAGAGTTTCTAGATTAGAACCTCACCGAAATTTCATGCTTCTGTTTTTTAGAAAGAAACTTTTTGAAAGACGACTGCAGTCCAAAATCTTGCGAAGCGAAGTNAAAAAGACGACGGCAAATTGATGCGGTTGGTATTGCATAAAAACTGAATTATTTATCGGTATCGAATGTTACTCCCAAATCAATGCTTATTGCACAAGGATGCTGATCCTGCCCGTCACGTCAACTGCTCACCGGAACGTTTGTCGTTTGAAGATCGCTATCGCGTTTTCGCTCGATTCTGTTTGTGGATGCGAAATAGCGGACGACGGGTGTTTGTAACAGACATTTGCGGGACAATGACTTTGGCCGGCGCGTATGATGCACAAGCACCCATTGTGTGGTGGTAATCCCAGCACAGCAAGAATAGCACCAAAACCAACGAGATGGCTTCTTGTTTGAGGTAACAGTCACTCATGCCACAGATTTTAAGACGCGTCTTCATCTCGTCCATGTCACTTCTGAGTTAACTTGTCCAGAGCAGGAAAACAAAACTAAATATTGTGTCAATTTCCGTAAAAAGACAGCCCTTTTCTAAAGCAGTCTGTCTGCTCACCGAGGTTTGGCGATAAGTGATGTAACACCGAGCATTGTTACGCTGCCAACGCCCGTTCGGTTGACGTAACAAGTTACGAAAACCGCCTCGGTACGGAAGCTGTTGGTCGGCAAACGTGCTTCTGGGGTTCAACTGTGTCAACCAAGTGATGCGCCGCGTCCGATTGTGAGTGTTTTCTCCGCAGTGCGCCACAATGGCACTGCTCGCTTTTCTTGGGCAAGGACTTTGATGAAACGTCCGCTGACGGACAAGTCCATTGTTGATCAGCGGGCGAAGCGAGCAAGGGGTTATCTGTTTGCTGTGGAAACCCTAAATGGCGCTCGACCCATCATATCGCTGCGCGCTATTCTTGCTCATCACCAAAGCGCCAAAGCGGTTCGACTTTCAGTCAGTTTTTTCCTATGCTGAATTAATGTTTGTGTCTTAGAAGTGAAACGAGGTGGAGTGAGCCTCGACGGTTGACAAGAGCGAGCTGTGAACTTGGCCGTTTCTTTCCAAAACGTGCAACCCACCGGGAAGCGAGAGAGCTTACGCGTCGTTTCGGAATGTCCCACTCTTGCGTCACTATGTAACGATTCGCAACGCCATGTTGGTGGCAAAAGAAGGTTTCAGTTTCAACCCGAACAGACAACACCTTACACCTTCCGACATATCCGCAAATACGAAATTGGAAGAGCAGTGCATGATGCTTTTGTAATACTCTGTGCTGTCTATTGACCGAAAAGAAATGACTCACTGTAGCACCTTCGCTTCGTCGCATTTATACAGTATGCTCTTTTATACAACTCTAAGTGAGATCGGTACTTTGCTGCAGACGTAACACTCTTCAAGATGCTTAAACGCGTTGGCGCCGCTTAAAAGTAGCACGACTGACTCACATTTGATGAGGCGAAGCTTCCAAAAACATAGCGTATGCTTTCATAACACCCATGTTCTGCAAGGATACCTTACTAAAAGCTACTTTCCAAATTCAACGCATATTTCAAATGCGGCCATCATCTCACAACGCAAGGGCTTTGCACACTGCAAACTGCAAAATGAAACAAGCACTCGACATTGTTAAACCTGAAGCTAATCTCAACAGTTCTTCGACAAAGCAGCTTGATCTTTGTATTGTAATACACCAGCGAAAATAATTTACTCGAGTTTCTGGCATCCGCCCTTGTACGACTCTCCTCTGTCCACGGATACCACATCCAGAAAGTTTTCCATGGTGTGAGTTTTGCTGTCCTTTGAGTAAAGTTTATTTTGCAGTACTAAAGACTGAGGAAGCTCAGTGGCCAAGAAAGTGCATCGCATTTCAGTCTGCGTTAGAGTAGGAAAAGCCGATATCAACTCAAAAAGAATGATAAGATTGAGGGGACTTTGGAAGTTCTTGCAGCATGCTGATGAAAAAGCAACTTTTGTTTAGGTCTGAGACTTCGAGTCTGGCATTGGCATTTAGCTTTGCCTGTCGGTGTGACGCTTTCATTGCCATCTGCTACAGTCCTGTCAAGTGTCAACACAACCAACGTCATTAGACCTGGCTCATCCAAGATCAAGTTTGCAGGCTGCATTACACCGCCGGTCAGAACGCCGATGCCATCATGCAACAACGCAGTGTAGCGGCAGTCACGTTACCTTCGTTGATTTTCACGCCTTACCGGCTTGAACTGCTTACGGTCACAACACTTGGCAGGTTAAAGCGATGAACCAGCAAGCGTGGGAAACAATGACACAAAAGACAGGTTTCCTCGAAGGTTAAAACTTACTATTGGCCCCACGAAAGAGAATCGGCCATCAGACCACACAGATTTGAAAGGATATTGTGCGACAATTTAGTCATGATGCCGTTCAGAACCACCGGTTCATTAATTTCACTTTCCCGTTGAGGTGTATGCACGAGGTGGAAATTGCCGTTCTTCGCACAACTTAGAAACAAAACAATTGGAAAAAACGTCCGAGGTTTAAATGTACTATTTTGCGATTGGAGCAACAGAAAACAATTGGAAAAATAGTATTAGTGCCACTGCACGGAGTATACCCTACCACACTGCAGCAATGTTTGACGTTGCTCAGAGTCAAATGTAGCTAACTTCGACGTCATCAAGTTGCAACCAACGTTTTCATGTACAACCGTGGGCTTTATATTATTTTACTGTATAGCCTAGATTCAAGATAAGACAAGGGTGTTAAACTCATCTCTTACCGAGGGCCATATCAGCATCATGGTAGCTCTCAAACGGCTAATTGTAACTGTTATGACCTCATAAATGTTTATATAGTCGATTAAACAACACAACCAACAACCAGGGACGCCGGAACGGGAGTGCATGACGGGGGCACTGCCCCCTGACCTTTGAAAGGGGGGCAACAAGGACACAATTGCCCTTACACAACAAAATCATAAGTAATTTCAGGGACGCTGTAGAGCGGTGAAATAACGGGAGTATTGATCCTGGCCTTTTGAAAAGGGGGTAACAGGGGCTGAGGTGCCTTTTCATAACAGAATCACAGGTAATTTCATGGTTTATCAAGATCGACTTGAAACAAATTGCAGCTATTCACTCACCCAGAAAATTCAGAATGGTTTTCTGTAATTTCTGTTATTATTTTTGAGGTCAACACTGTTGCTGCCCAAAAACAAGCACAATTGGTAACGATTTTTGTTTTTTACAAGTTTCCATTGCCCTCAACTCTTTTACTGCTCCCCTGCCGCTGTTCCGGCGTCCCTGCCAACAAATACAGTATGAGTTGCTAAAAATATGTGTGACAGATGTACCAATATACGAAAATAACTGGATGCATACAGCCTTGTATGAGGCGTAATATAATCGAAATGCATTGTGGGAGATGTACTTTTAATGGTCTAGGACTCTATGCGCACTGTAAAACACCATACACTTATTTCAATACACCATTTATGCTCTTTCGGGTCATATAAAATGACGTAGCGGATCGCATTTGGCCCGTGTACCTTGAGTTTGACATATGTCGCCTACATCTTGGAAAGATAACAGCTTGTGTAATTTCATAAGGCAATTTGAATTCTACATGCATGTCTGAAGTCTTCGCAAAAATCACAAATTCGTAAAGAAAATCTTTGAAAGGAACTGTATTGGCGCTAACAGGTTAAATGCAGCAGATTCATAAGTGAGAAAACTATTGTTCAGTCTTCTCACCAGACGTGTGAAATCACGCCATATTCGTTCCCCATGTCTGGTCTGCATTCTTTGAGTTGTCATACCTACGCCACCTAACACGTACGAAATGACTACAGCCGCAAAGGATCGATACAGACCTGAGACGAGCAGCTGAAACGTTAAGTGACTTACGCAAGTAATGGCAACATTGAGGAGCACACCCTTTGTCTCTGTCAGAAGAAGCAACAGAATTCAAACCCATGATGTTTAGATTTTGTTCTTCAACTGCTATTCAAAGGGCATAGAGCGACACTAAAATCTTTCTTCCATTGTTTAAGTGTAGGTCTTGCTGTTGAAAAACACCGAGACATCGTTGAGGATGCCATTGCGGAGAATACCACTGCGAGTGAATCATTGTGGGGTTGCTTCGTACTGTAATCACATCAAGCAGGCTTGTCACAATTCTCGTTCCGTGTTGTGACGAGCGCGTCACATTAGGAGACGGATTAGTTCGCATCCTTTTCAAGATCTAAACAGATTACCGTGCTTCCTATTCGCAGACGTATTCGGGCAGAAGGGGGTAGTTTCAACATACTGAGATACACAGACAATAAAAGTTATAATTCACCAAATGAACAGCGCATTTTTAACTACAATATGGACCGCGGTGACAAATTAACGTTGTACGACTTGCACTGCTCATTACAATTTTCATTCAGATTTGTTTAAAACTCTTCGCTGCCGTTAACATCTTTCCATTCTCCACCACCCTCAACATGGACCTCCAGACCGGGCGGCATACGTCGCCTTGGAAGAAATGCGCTTTTTGGAACTCAAAGCAACAAGACGTTTTCACAGCTGTCCGGCTTTAAAGAAAACAAGCGAAAGATCAACGGCCGCTCCGAAGAAGTTTGCTATAACTAACTCTGGGATGGGCTCTCCGTGTTGGGTCATCACCACGGCGTGTTATGAGGCAACACGACCTTGGCACTGAAAGCGCGTGTGGTCCGCATGCGCGAATTGCTGCTGTGCATCCGCTCAACAAGCAGCGCTGAACTGTAACCCTTGTTCCAGCCTCGATTGTTGGGGGTTAGCAAGAGAAAAATCATGTGGAGCTTTCAACCGAAGCACTAAATCGTAACTGTAATGGTCAGAAATAGCTTCGCGATGCGTCGGTCATTTTTATCATGAAACAGCATCAAGACGTAAGTGGACGGTTCGCCCGACGTTTCCGACCAATTGATGGTTGAGCGACGTCCGCGTTGAGTCACTCGCATCACGCAGGTGGGATGATTTTCGCGGCAGTAAAGAAGGAATTTTACGGATACAATTCACATCGATCTACGACGTCCAAATGACACTGGCGTATGCAAAAACACCCGATCATGGAGTGAACCGAATGGGTCAGGTTGAATGAATCGATTGTGTTTGCGGCAGCACGGTTAGGCCATTCCGGCTGAAAAAGATTCCACGGGTTTGGCCAGAAAACTTGAAACTGTCAATCAAGCTCGGTCTGCTCAACCGCGGTATATCGAGCGGAACGATGGGAGTTTGCCTCGTTGGTCTTAGAACAATTTACAAGAGCTGTTCGTAGCACAAACAATTGGATCTACGGAGTAGATTTGCTCATGTCCAGAAGCGCCATACAGGCATTTGTCATCCATTACTTTCCCTAAAGGCGTTGGATGGCTTCGCGACAAAAATACATTGACCTTATAGGGTACCAGTGAAGAAACTGCGCACGCTTGAAGAGTGTAACCGTCAGTTTGTGTAGCACTAGCGTTTAAGTTATGAAAAGTGCTCAGAATTGCTACCCTGGCGACAGCGCCCAAAACCGTATCCACGCGTCAGCCGCCAGCGAAAATCACAGAAACAGGAGCTCTGGATTCGTATTTTAACTTTTATGAAGAGCGTGGTGGGGGGCCGAGAGAAAATCATAAACCCTGGAAAAGATCGAAAAACACCTTACGTTCTGCATGAGTACCAAGTATAAGTGCAGCAAGCGCGCTGATGACACTCCTTTGGTCTTAACATGAAAATCGTGCGGGTTCGACGTACTTTGATCGGTCGATTTTTCGCTACGCATGCAGGTGTTAGGAGAAACGTGACTTACAGTGTGAAGCGCGCTTGAATCTAACAACTACGAAGAATTGACTTTCTACCAATGCGCCGGTCACCACGAAAGTAACCGCGCAGCACATGGCGCAATCTGCAGTAAAGATTCAAAAGCGGCATAATTTTGAGCAGTAACTTTTACTGGTAGTAATGCAATAGTTAAATTGGTCAACGATTCAGTCGCTACAAAAGCTATAAGATTCAGGCGAATGGACAAAGCCAGAAACTGTTTTTTTTTGTATTCGATTAAACGACTTGAAACCGACGCACGATGTTTCAATTATAAGTTTTTTATTGCCAAGTAAAACTGCACCTAAATTTTTGCCGTCAAATGTTTGAATACTTGGTGCCATTCAGTCGGCAAGTGCAAGCCATACCAGACGCAGACGCTCTTGAACCTACATGTATGTGTATATCTCGTTGTCCTAATAAAATGGCTGCAGCCTTTAGCAGGTCTACTGCAACAGAATGTTTTTTGAGTTAGCAGCTTTTCCGTTAAATGGCATAAATGTTCGAACGCAGGCGCAAATATTTCAAACAATCCGCAAGCAAATCGTGACACTCAGAACCTGTAAACAAGAAAATCCCTCAAGAAACCCAAAGTGGAACAACGCAGAGCGGCGCCAGTGCTTTAAAGCAAACAGGAGTCTTGAATAAGCGAGCAGCTTGTGCTGGGGCCTGTTCCAGAAACGTTCCATTGTCCGGCAAGCGCGTTCCTACAGCAGTTGAACCAAAACACTTGCGCGGTTTTACTTTTCATCGGCAAGTTGCTGGGGCTCTTTGGTTCACGCGATGGGGTAATGAGGAGCATCTTTTCCGGCAGGTGGTGTACGCTTGCCGGAGGGCATTGTTCACATCAACTTAATTTAAAGCTGGTTTTTGCGTTTGCTGCTCCAGAACCACATTTAATGGATCCGCTCGACGACTGCGCTTGTCACGAAAAAGCGACCGTTTTTTTCGTGCAGATGTGTGCGACAGTACTTGGGGNGTAAAACTTACAGTTCTGAGAGATTGAAGACAACACATAAACCGTTTTCTTTCGTCTATTCTATGCTGCCAAGAGCGCAGATTGCTGTAAAAAAAGAACTTGTTTTTGTGACGTAAATCAAAGATTAACTAATAAAGGCGAGGATGCCATTGGTTTAATCCTTAAGTCGGAAACTTTGGACCCATCTTTTGTTGAAAAAATTAAACAGGGTGAATGGTTTCAACAGCTGCCGTTTCACGGAACAGAAGTTTTGAATTAAGCATAACATGTTCCGTATTCGCCGAAGCTGCAATCTGTTCTTGGTTCGCCGAACACAAACAACGAAAAAGTTAGAACCAGAAAGATTTAAATTGAAAAAAATGCAGCTGCTACTTGCAGATGCTAACTTATATTAACAACACTAATCTGTCACGACTGTGACTATAGTACGCTAGACCCACGGCGAACAGTCTCTGCTTCACAGAAGCGATTGCTATTTGAAGCTAGCGTGAGCACGTGGAAATACACGCAAAGCTCTCCCCGTACATTACGTTTTTACACTCTGTTGACGGGTTTTGCAAACTGCTTCTCCGCTACAACCCTTCGTGTGTTTCTTCACACACCATGATCTAGATGAGCGAACTGCGATTTGATAGACTCATAAAGTTGTGTCCACACCAAATCATTTGTTTTGACATGCTTTAAGCCGGTTGCAAAAAGCCAAGGCGAGGTACCGTTCGGGGATTTCTTTTGATGAAGTAAGAGAATTTGACTGGCAGTGCACAAAAACAAGGTTAGACGCAACACGCTGCATTGCGTTAATTGGTGAGAAATTGCTTACGTCACAACTCTTTATCAGCGAAAAGTTAATGAAGAATGCACATTAAATCAGGAAAAAATGTCATGTGCGTGATCCATGATCCAGCTGACAATACCTAAATTCGCTGGTGTTCGTACAAGAACCCCGAAAGCGCTTGTTTCCGCTTGTAGGCGATCTGCTCGCGATTGGAATTACTTTTTAAAACCACAAAAAGCATGAAATATATCCACACGCTTGGTTCCTCATCGCGGGCCCAACAGCTTCACCATTGTTCTTTTGTGTTCTACTGTGGAAAAAGAGGAAGCGCTACGTCTGCTAACCGGGGTAATGCAAAGCTGCTCGAATTCATCAAACACAGTGAGACGCTGCCTTTTCGCATTTGCCCTCTAGTAAGCAGTGTTTTTTCCCGCTGCTAACAGCAATTTTCGCACTATGGCAGTCTGGTATTGCTGGTGCTTACGATGCACCGTGTCGAAGAGGGGTTGGGAATCTTGCGATTGTGCTGCAAGTGTGCAAAAGCACAAAACCTTTTTGAACAACGATGTCGACCGGCAGGACTGAAGAGCAAGACAAACAAACACGACCACGTAATTTCACCACGCACGACTGTGACGACGAAGCGCTAATTGTTATGTCATTACGCACAGAACAGTTATGGTGCACATGACCGACCGTCTCACCGACACGGCAAGCGAGCATTTGAAAAGACCGTTTCGACGAGATTTCGTATCATTGTTCGGAAAAAAGCAACATGTTTAGGGAAGGCACACTCATGGCGTAACATGCGCGCTTTTTTATTTGCGACAACACAACTTCTCTGTGCTAATCGAAAACTGCTCATAAGATTTAAGATTTTGTCCGCCAAGCTCACGGCGCTCGATGGTCGCAAGATTTGACGCTCGCAGGATTTGACGGAACGTAACGGAGTGTTGAGATGGAGTTCCTACAACCAGCTTTTGCTTGTCGAGCATCCGTAACTCTGGGAGTATTTGCGTCAAACAGTACAGGATCTTTTAAGTGGCTGTGACAATTCGTTTTTTAATGTGTCATTCAGTTGCTAACATCCCAACATAGCGTCTGGGAAAACTAAAAAAGAAACATTTTTGCATGGAAAAAAATACTTTCCGACGCGGCACCGCATTACATGCTGTTAACGCTTCACATTTGTTTAGAGAGATTTGTTGTAAAAGCGGTTAAAGCATTGGAAACAGCAAGAGGTTGATGTATGCGTTGTCGCCGAACCACTTGCTAACGCTGTGCCTTAACTGCGAACGGCAACAACAGTTGTAACTCAAACACAGGCAACAAAATAAATAAAAATCAGTGAGACTGCGCAAAAGTTTCGAGTTAGCAAGGTCAGTGGCCCCTATTCCAATTGATTACATATAACTCTAAGACAATCGCTTCGTTTGATGGTGGAAACGCAACACGCAGACCCGTCAAGGAAAACTGTTGTAAAAATCGCAATCTGCTCAACCTGTTGGACGTCCTAGCTGAAAGCCCACTGCGACATGAGCTCCTTCAACGCAGTGAGGTCGTTGCGAAAAGAAGAGCATGCTTTTGACAAAATCGAAAGTCTGCAACTTACGCGCTTTACACGGATCTTTCGTCGACACCAAATCGTCGTCTTCGAAGTGTTGCTCCCAGAGCGGCGTCGGTGAAACGCCGTCGTCCAACGCAGCAGACGGTGCAAAGTACTCGGAGGTGGGGTTTACATTGCCGGCGAGGACCCCGAGCGTGGGAAGAAAAAATTGCGGGAAACAGATCGCAAGCGCGCAGGCAAAAGCAGCTACTGAGTCCCGGTGAGTCCGGCGCGTCGGGGCGCTAAACCGGCGCAATGTCCGCACATGTAGCATCTCGGTGTTTCGTTGCCGCCGGCGGCCGCCGCGCTGATGACCGAGCCGAGTTTCTATGCAGGAAATTGTGATTTGTCCTTTGCTGATTTCTTTCTTTGTTCGCAGACTCGAACTTTGCTGCTTGGCTTTCGCACGAAATAAGGGGCCAGAAAAACGATCGACCTGCTTCAGCTTACGACCGGTGCAACGGACCTCGCAATGCTTTCTCTTCTGGCCCTCGACGGCCATTCTGTTCCTTTGCAGCTTTCTACGCTGTCATATATTGCTCCGAAGCACGTGCGTAGCGTTCCTCTTCTTCGCGCGGCAGTCTCAGCTTTCGCCGAATGTTTCTGCGTCGTCGGTCATTCCAACCTCGAGCGTTCGGAGCAGGTGACGCTTTTGTTCGCGTCGCTACGGAAGGGCGCAGACGAAAAAAGCAATCTCTTTTTCTCCGCTGGACAGACGGAGCGCGCCGTACACGCTTAGCGCCAAGCGAAAACTGTTCGAAAGCCACCACAGCTCGAACAAAGTCAGAGCTTCGCTCGCCGGGTACTAATTACGGGGCGACACGTAACAAGTGGCTGCGTCATTCGTTCATTGCATCCGAAACCACACCGGCTTAATTGGTGTTCGCAGCAAGCATTTGTGGACCAGGCAAGCTGACGCATAAAAACCACAGAGAGCTTAGGCAGACCAGATACTGCAAGCAATAACCAGACGGAATGAAAGATCACACGAACACTTTGCTGCTCCTTGACTTGTGGTGGCCAGGCAGGAGCGCGAAAACTGCTAATTGCCTTCAACAAGCCACCCAGCTATGAAAATGGCGAAGACGTATCTTTTCTAATAAGGCTGTGCCGCCGAGATCAAGTGCCACCGCGTTGTCATTAAACCGAAAGTTCGAAAGCAAACAGGTATAGTTCAATAGAAGCAGGCTTATTTCACGTTTTGGTGATAATTTAGGCTGAAGCGTTTGGTAGCCAATTATCCATATATTTTCGTAATTACAACTTGAAAGTTTAAAACTTGTTGATAGTGCTGCTATGAAAATAATGGCAAACGCGTTTCCCGCCCTTGCATGGAAACTATAAATATCTTTCTGAAACTTAGGATATGCCATTTATTCATAAAAGAAACAATCATTCAACAAGTCTACATTATTTTCCTTTCAAGCCTTATCGTTAACAAAGCATGTTTGTTGTTGCGGTTTAGCCAAAGGGTAAAACATTACTTAAAACTCTTGTTCCTAGTTTGGTGATCTATTGAAGTTCACCAAGCATTTCACAACAAAGCAGTAATATCTAAGACGATCGAGAAGGCACTTTGCTCAAACACGCCACAATGTCTTATTTTGTAATACAAAATCTTTTTATATCTAGTTTTGCAATATAAAACCTCTAACACCGCTTTTTTATTGAAACTTCTTGTCTGAAAAACTTTACAAAGGTAGTAAAATTTTTTGAAGGCCTTTCAACATAATATTTTCAACAATATCAAACCTGAAAAGCAAAATCTGTTGAAATATATGCAATGTTTTGACTTCATATCAACAAAGTGCTTTTGCAGCAGCAAAGGAACAATCGTTTTAGCGACTTTTGTCTATAATTCTCACATGTCTTTTGCGTGTACGAAGTCAGATTTTTTACATCTACTGGTCTTTGTACACTTTGTTTTTTACTGACGTCCCGCTTGTAAATTACGTTTGCTTTTTTAAATCTTAAAGACTAATCAAACCAGGGTTGTGAAGCCGGAGCCCAAGCAATATTGGACGATTGGAGCTAGAGTCGAAGCCCAAAACTTTCAGATGGTGGAGCTGGAACCGGAGCTGGTGACTAGAATTTGGATTATGGTATGCCACAGCTCAAGTTTATGAGGCATGAGAGTTGCACAAACAATACACTTGTTTTCAGTTTTCAGTGGACCAAATAACACTGAAGCCGGATCTAAAAGATTTTAAAGGTTGGAGCCGGAGCTGGATCCAAAAACTTTAGATACCTGAAGCTGCAGCCAGAGCCGAAGCCTGAAATTTCAGTTCCGGCTCCATAGCCCTGATTCAAACTCTTCCTCTTATCGCATAAAAGGCGTATATGCAGCCGTTGTACAGCATATTCGCAGCCCTGGAAAATACAACGAGCGGGAAAATATATGCTGGATAACCGGATAACTCAAATACGTTGATGTGTCTCAGATTTAAATATTTTGTGGGTAAGAGTAATGCTTTAAGTGCAGTAAACAAGATATTATCTCAGTTCGCTGAACGAACGTGTAATATCAGTGTTATAGACACGAACGCCGAGCCACAGTCCTTTCCGCGTTTGTCAATGCTCATGTTGTTCTAGTTCCTAAACTGATTTTTATCAATATCTGATGTCTTTTTGCAATTTAGCTTCAAGTGATTTTGCCAGTGTCAAATCGCATTCGCTATTTTTCAAGCTTTTGTCGGTAGAAAAGTTAATTCTTCTTAGGGTATGCTTAAAGCATAAAATACGTCGACAAAAAATTGTAAAACCATTGCCATCCAAAGCGCACTGCTCATGCCGGGTTTTTCCACAGGCCCATCTAAGTGTTAAACCATGATAATTCTAAGAAACTAAATCGATTTTTTAAAAAACTTGCAGAAAATTAGTCGCTGAAACAGATCCCCCGGAAAACAATAAGCTATAAGCGCTTTTGCCCTTAATCAGCTTTGCACTCGATATCAGACCTTTGCTCTCATCCACATGGTTGAAAAGCAATCAACTTCAGTGAGAGCTAATGAGTTTTTGAATTTTTCTTACAAAATATTTGTCTCAGATGATTTGGTACTTGTGCACTGGCCTGCAGTAATTTTATAGTTTAGCTACCATTTAACCCGATTGCGCCAAATTTGCTTGTTTACCTTCCTGCAAAAGAAACACAGTTGTGCGCAAATTGTTTTTAGCTATGGATTGCTGTTAAAACAGCAAGCGTTTTCTGCATTGGTAAATTTCATAGTTTAAACGTTTATTATCCTGACATTGTTGAAAACTGAGTAAAATTTGAATAAAAAATTGAAATAATTATAATTTTTGAAAATGAAAATTTTGCAAAGCAAAATCCTACCCTTTCAAAAATGTAACATTTTTAATTGGTTTATGACGCGTGTGATGGGGACGATGTATTTTTATTGGGTAAAAGTTTTTGTTATCCTTTCTGTTCAGTATTTATGAATGACTTTTTTGAGTTTTCAGGTTCTGTAGCATATATAGGTAAAGGGAAAGTCACAAATAATTAATAAAGAAGATATCTCATATTTTGGGAGCAAAGTTCTATATACGCGACGAGTGAAAAATCAAACTGTCTTAAACATTTTAGTAAGCATAAGGTCATTTAATAAGGTCTAACGCGTCCTTAAGAAACGATTTAGTTTCTTTATTTCATCGTAATTATGTTTTCAAACTAGTTGTTTTTTTCTGGTTGAGTGTAATCCTTGTGTGATAGTAAGTCTATGACACAGAGATGGCTCACGATAAGGTTTAGTGACTGGACAACAGCTCTCGCGTGTCAAAATGGCTTAGTCCAGAAACTTCGCTTAAGTGCTGATAGCATCGTTACTCATGCACGATTTATATTTGCCAGCATTACAGTGATTAATGATGACTCGTTGTCCTCTGTCGTGAGTTTAAAGCAGCAGCTAGCCCACGTGCCAGCCGAGCACGCGGAGACAGGCTTGAACGCCATCTTGTATAAAAAAAAAACATTTTGGCCGTGCGTGTAACGTAAGCTTCGCTCGCTATCTTCAGAAATAGCTGAGGTTGCGATTAGGCAGCTTCATTTTGAAAATCACCAAAACATTGCTCAGGGCATTCCATGCATTGGCATGCGCAGAATTCGCTACTTCATCACTTTCTTCCTCCCACATCTCCGTTCGCTGGCTCTGAACGCGTGAGATCAGCGAAGAGTGACGCTGACAAAAGAAATAATTAATCAAGTTTGCTGCGGCAGGAGTAACCCTTCACACTTGTGACATAGCCCCATGCAGGGCTGTTTCATTGTGCTGCTTCCACGCCCCATTGCAGCTATGTAAGCTGATAAAAAGTGCTGTCGTTTTTCCTGGTCCAAATCAACAGGGACTTAGCGCTGAAGTCAATTTTTCTATTGAAAGATTGACTTCTCATGTAGAACCATAAATCTTGGCGTTTTTGTCTTATGGTCAAAGCACTACTTTGAAAATTCATGCTGCTGGTGGGGATGCTTGTATTACCGTAAACTGAGATAAACTGAGAAGTAATATTGTTAGAAGCCATTCATGCATAACGTTATTTATTTCTGTGGAATGGGAGCATTTTTGTGGGTGTTTGGTATATTCTTTATGCGCAAAAACACTATCTATTTCTTATAACGTTTAGGCCATCGTGATTTATCTTTGACGCAGGTTTAAAACTTTACGCATGTACTTCATGGTGCAGCATGTCTGTGGTGGGCTCAAACCACCGCCTGCATTTCAACAGATTGAGTGAAAGTTGGGTGCACGGGGGCCACAGCGTAGGTTTACGACAACAATGAGCACGCATGGTTGCAAATACTTTGAGTGAACAACTAAATTCTTTCAGGGAAGAAAGTTATTTCACAAATCTAAGAGTGATTACGAAAAAATAGCAAAGTTACGACAACAACGGAACGCATCAAAGTCAATGAAGGAATTGCTCCCAACCTTTGACGCAGCGGCACCTTCGTCACGCATCCGAAAGCCCACGACGTCCTTGTGACGTAGGTTAAAGGCTAAGGTTTTAAGGGTCTACTTTGATTTCTAGAATCTTGCCGGAATCCTGGCCAGGCACGTAGCCAGAAATTTCGATAGGGGGGGGGGGCAAACAGCAACTTAGTCTCAACATTTGATTATTCAATGTCCCTTGCCCTTGTTTTTAAAGCATCATCCATAAAAGGTGCATTTTTCTGGCGCTTTTTTCTAAATAATTCTGTTCAGACCTAAGCCAGCAAACACAAAGTCTATTTTCGTTGAACTGACAAATTCTAAAGTTTGTTTTCAGTAAACTTCCAAGCGTACATTTTCGATGAAAGCCACAATTTTCTCGTAAAACTTTCATGCAAGAGCCCCTGTGAAAACCTCGATGTTTCAAGTGCAAACCCTGCAGTATGACTTTAGCAGCCAATATCGCAGTTGAGCAAGGAGTCATTGTGGCCGCCATTATGATTTCGTTTTTATATTTACACACTTCTGATGTCCATCAACACTCGTTCGATCGAAGCCTAGTAGCGACTTTGCTTCATTAAGACACTGACTCCCGAAGTAGGTCTACAAAACTTACGCGCTTGTAAGAAGCGGATCTTGTCCGATTCTTGAGCGACTGATTGATATATGCAGCTGATAAAGCAAAGGCTAGAATATCTCAACGCGTTTGAAAAATGTTTGGATTTTATGTCATTAAATGCTATGAAATACAAAAGTTACACATGTCCTCTAAACAAACTTGCATATGTTTGACCCACGCAATCTGCACAAAGTGTGAAAATGGTTGTGTGTTTGCGTAAACGAAGCCACAATCGATTTTCACCACGTCTCTGCAGTAAAGTTAAGAAACACTAGTCGCCGCAACTTAACACAACGGTGGGTTAGCTGATCTATCCCAGTGGTTCCCGAGTATCGGTCAAAACCCAAACAAGGGCAACGAACGGTCAAAAAAAGGACCGTGCCGAGGCGATCCAAACCGAAGTTTTGTATTTTCAACGTTACTGCTGTTTGTCTTTGTCTGTAGCGTAAGTACTTGAGAAAAGAGTGAAATGCTGACATAAAAACGAGCTTAGCAACTTACTGCCAAAATCACCGAGACGATCATTATTTTTTTATAATATGTTTGAGGCTTGGGTCGTTGTGTGAGGCTTTTCACTAAACTCAGGTTTAGGTAGGGCTCAAAAAAGTTTGGGAACCGCTGATCTAGCCATTCTAGCGTAAGCAGTTGAAACGTTTTTAAATCCATGAGTGTTTAAATAACAAATTCCAATCGACTCGGAAAAAAGTCAATTTTTTCGTATTAGTTACATGCGTTTATCGATAAAACAGATTGCAAGCTATCTGTAAGTAGTGGCAGTGTCAATGTCCTCAGCACTTTAAAATAAAAAACATCTTCCTACTTGCTGCTGAGTCTACCTGCTGCAGGGGAATGATGTCAAGTTTACACTAGGATAGGGTGGCAATTAACATCAGATGAAAGTTGTAGCACTTGTTAGACTATGCACAGGTCGGTTTGTAATTACTGGACCCAAACTGTTTTTTTTTCGCCGGCAAGTTAATGTGAAATCCTTGATGAAAACGTTAACCCTCCACATGATTGTAATTAAACCGTCACAATGCAGGCTTAATCGTTACAAATAAATATATGGAAAGAATGCAATTGTTGCTAAATAGTGTCTATGGCAGGGGTCTCAAACACGCGGCCAGTGGCTCGCAGTTGGCCCGCGAAGGCATTTTGTGCGGCCCGCGATGCGTTTTCAGAATTTTCAAAAAAATAACATTTAGGTTATTTACTTTATTCACATTCACCGGTGTTAAGTGCTCGGCTAGCGAGTGAACAAGTTCGTTTTGAACGAACATATCACGGGCTAGGGATAAAATCCCTATAACTCACGGTACCATCCCAGGACCGTCGCCAGTGGGGGGGACAGTGGTGCCCGGCCCCCCATTTGAAATCGGTGCCCACCCATTTCACGTTTGGACCCCCGGTACTGTATTTTAAAAATGTGCCCCCCTTCTGGTTTTTGGCCCCTCCTTCTGGTTTTTGGCCCCTCTTGCTGCTAAATCCTGGCGACGGGCCTGTACCATCCACAGGAAAAAAAGATGTAAAAGCTGTTTCTAGCAAAGTTCCGGTACCATCTTTGTTGCGTCAGCGTCATAATGCGGCCACAGGATAGTCATAATGCGGCCCTGGTTCTTTTGCAAGTCCGCGTTTCGCCCTCGGAGCAAGTTGAGTTTGAAACCCTGGTCTGTGGCCTATTTCCGTAATAAAAAAGACTTTGAAACTGGATTGCTTCTTAGTCACAGTTTGAGCTTCAAGGCATATAAAACGTAAATCACCTCTATTTAGTTTTAAAACTGCACAAGAAGAAAGATCTATAATGTTCATTTAAGGCTACGGCTGATGCTGCAGACAAGGACAAAATATACAGTATTTGTAGCACGCCAAAGTTATCAGAAGAAATTTTTCGATTGGCTTGAAATTAAATTTACATCACCATTAGGTGCGATACAGCAGGCTGGTGCGCCAGAAACTGCTGCGAAAAGCGTTACTCTTTTTTTTGCTTTTGGTTAGTGCTTACAAGCGGTTAGATACACGTTCGTATTTCATTATCACTAGCTTCCAAACGGAGCTGAAACCTCAAGTAAATGTTGAGCTATGACATGAATTCTCAAACATTTACACTATACACGCAACCATGGTCGTCGGAAGGGGAGGCGTAGAAGGGGCCATGGCCCCTCCCTGCATTTTGAAATTTGACATTTTTTTATTAAATGTTTAGCAAAAAAGATCGTTTTTTTAGTTTCCATTAGAAAAAATAAATTTTCACGGTTTTGCCCCCTTACAAAAATTCCTGGCTTTACATGGAAAAATCTATTTTCCAATGCCGGTATACACAATATGTTTGATTAATCGTGGGCACTTGGTGAACCATACTGCTTTGATCAGGTTCGATTAAAGGTTGAAGTGCGGAAGGTTCCGCAGTTTTGTTGATTTGCAGTGAAGTATTTCTTAGGCTTACACATCAAAAGCTTGATTATCCTGAAACTTTTTGGTGCAACTTTCGGAATTGGGGGGGGGAAATTGGACCCATTGCCCCCCCCTGGCTACGCGCCTGATCCTGGCCGACCTCAGTGGCTCATGCAGGAGCTGCTGAAGTCCCCTGGGTGTGAATCACTCGTTTGGGGGTAAAGTTGGGGGGTCAAAACCTGTCACCGAAAGATCGACCCTGGAATTGTTTTCTGAAATGCAAAATGCACCGGCGATTGTTTGTGGGCATTTGGACGATTGCAGCTTCATGCAAAGGCGATACGGACTGTAGTCGTTTGGGACCTGTTTTCAAACACTGGCACATTAGAACAATCGGCGTGTGAACAAAATCGTGAATATGGCCCGTGCTTGGCCAGCTGCTCAGATGTAGTTGTTCATGTTATGTGAGCAAATAGCATGAGCGGTATATATGAATACGGACGGCAATAACAATTTAAAATGAGGGTGCATACACTTTTGCTTTTTCTAAAGTTTTGCGCAACAGTTAAGATTCAGTTGCATACCACTTCATATTCACTGTATTGATTGCCTATTGTTTGCAGCCAATGACAACAGACTTTTTATCTAAAATGTGCATTCGTCTTTGACGTCCGTGATTGCAAATGAACCTATATTGATATTTTATGAAGTGTTTAACATGTTCTATTAACATATCGATTACTTGTGATGTAATTTTAATTACATCAACAAACACCTGGAACAAAATAAGAGTTCTGTGGTAAACTGGTTTGAAAAAAATCTAACAGGAGACAGGGTTGTTTAACAAGTAAACAGGCACATGTTACCGTACACATGCTCAAGTGGTATTATTCTATTGAACAATCTCTGCAGTGTCGCCTTGATTACCGCGAATTGTCAGAGGTTACAACCGCTACACGAAAACAGTTTAATTTACCTTGCACACCACTGAAGACTCCAAGGGAAATAATTCGGGGCATTTTCACCTCCTAAGGACTTCAAGTGGCCATCGCGTCCAGTAAAATCGTAACCTTTCTGCAAAATATGTCGCAATTTTTCTGCCTTATACCCGTTTATCACACAGTGATGTGATAATTATTGTAGCTTTTCTGGTGGCCCTTTACCAACCGCCACGCTTCCCAAATGGCAAGCTTGAATCCGTCAATGCTAAGCATTAGCGGCAAAGCGCAGGAATGCTCTAATAATGTTGTCCACGTGTTATCTACTTCGTTCAGGTCAACGTTTTGCTTAAAACGCTAATTTTTTTTCAGTCAGGCACCTCGTCAAACAACTGCTTTCTAAAATGAGCTTCTGGTTACCTCGTCATTGGTCTTTTCTTTCTAGAGGTCCCACACAAGGCATTTATACTTCTAGCCAGGGCAGAGGAAGCGCCTTGGGACATGAAAAAAGTTACTATAAGTTTGGTCAATTTTCTGATAATGAACATCATTAGGTAAAAATTTTAACCATAAACTGTTGACCACTTTACACATTAAACACAAAAACGCATACACGTTGGGAATGATTGTTGCTTTTATATGTGATGTACAATCTTTGGCTAGAAGGGCAATGTTTTGATATGTGGAGTCGCATGACGCGGTGAAGTTTGATTGAAAGTCGGCATAAAATGAGAAACAGTCTTGTTTTAAAAAAGCACTACTGCCCTGCGTCCCCTTCTGCAAAAAGACTGATGGGAAATGCTCGTGTTCCGGCGTTCCTGTTTACAGTGCAGTCATTTATGACCTCGAGTCCGTTGACTCAGCCGAGTCGACGAATTCTTAGGTAGTCCGAAGATTGCTAGACCAAGGGAACTATCGGACATAAGTTGCCTACAATATAAAGGTTGTGGAGTGACACCAGACGTGAAATATGCGCCAGGCATGCAGAGGTGTGGGAAGCTATGCTGATAAGTGTGGGGCGCTCCAACGCAACACCAGTTTGTACGAGTTAACCAAATGAACCATTGGTAGTTTCTAGGATCAGAGGTGAACTTCTTTGATATGCTTTTTGATGTTTATCTTTCATAAAAGTTCAGTTGCTTTTGTTTTTGGTTCCGGATGCAATAAGTGAAGTTTAAGAAACCGAAAACACTGATATGCTCGAAAAATCACCTGTAAATAGTCCCTATGCAATGTGTAGGGCTGTAAACTATCGCAAAACACTGAGACAACAAAGCATACACATCAGCATAGTGCAAGAAACGCAGTCTGCGTGACAAAACAGTTGGAGTATATGTGAGTTAGTGTGAAAGGTACTGTCACACATATCCAGAAAAAGGTGCTTTCTCAGCTGCTTAACGAGGATTCTGTGTAGAATAAAGTGAATGCATCTACAATATAAATTTGCGCCCTCAAGCGGTAAAGTACCCCAAATTGTACTGCCGTGGGCAGTGCCCCCAAATTGTTTATGCCTCCCAAATTTTGTTGTGCCCAGAGGAACTTCTTTCAAACCCATAATAAAAAGAAACACCTTGCCCCTTAAAATGTCTTTTGCCCCAAACCTTAAAACTGGCCTACGGGCCTGCGTAAAAGAAAATGAAAAATGAAGAGCGTCGCGCGATCCTTGCCTTTCCTGAACTTGGTCTTCGCTCCGACAAGCAAGTGATTTTTAGCCGAAGAATGGTATCGACCAAAAATTCTACCTTAGTTTTTCGCAATGCCCATTGTGATGCTGGAAGAAAAACAACTCAATTATTTGCAAATAATTCTTGTCTAACGACCAGAGCACGTCCGAAACACCAACTGTTTGCGTTTGAACAAACCAGCTGGGTTTCTGTTGGTTTGGTCGTGTCGGTCAAACTCTTGGAAATCGGAAGGCCTTTAGCTTTTTATTGTTAAAGTTTTAAGTATGAGCTCCGAACCGCTTTCTGTCCAATTTTCCAAGTTGCCAGCTGTTTCTTCCGTAGAAGTTCTATTCTTGCTTTTCGCAAAACTGGCGTTGTCGCCAAAGTGCGCTTTTCATCTGGAAAGCTGGAAACTTGACCGTTGATGAGACGAGCGGTTTACGCAAGAGGCACGTCGTACTAGACTTGACCAAATGCACTCCCAAGGTAAGTTGTGGACAATCGGCTTGAATGCGCAGTCAAAGAAAACACTTGCCAAGAGATTATTTGCAACTAATTCTGAAGAAGCTCAAGTGACATTGAGTCGTGCTTTGCAGTTGCACTGCACTGAATGCGGTTAAAAAAGTTAGAACCCTGAAATGTCCGAACAAATAACAGACGAGTGCTTGTTTTCCTTTAAAAAAGTGTTTAGTGAAAAAAACTCTTTACCTATTACCTGGAACAGTGGTTCTTAACCTGAAGTAAATTTACCTCTGGGAGTAAATTTTATCTTTCAAGGGGGTAAATTGATTGAATCTTAAATTGCAACCAATGTATGAGTGTATTGGGAGTGAATCTGGTAACCTTGTTTGATAAAAGGGTAATATGTGTAGAAAAGGTTAAGAACCACTGACCTGGAAAATTTCTTTGTGAACTTTCACCCTTGAGCGTTGAAATTTTCTGTAAGCAATGAAGCGAATCGATGAACCCAAGATCGCCTTGCAGGTACAAACACTCGAAAACAGCCTTTTCATGATGAGAGGCTATGTGATCTTTGCCTACGGAAGATACAAGATACCGTTTCCCACTGACAGCGTCATGGCCTGCAATCCAAATTCTCCAATTCAAAATAGCAACATTGTTAGCTTTCTTCCCTTGGTAAGATGCGCGGTAGTTCGGAAAGCATCCCAGCGATTGCTCTACCGCGCTGCCGAAAATGAAGTAACAGATGAGAGTGTGGCGCAGATGTCTTCGAGAGCTTCGCGACAAAAGCGTAATGATTGGTTTTGCGACAAGCGGACTGCACAGGACAAATAGCTCTGACTCCAAACAAAGCAGCGGAGTGACAAAACAATGCACGACGTTTACGGTCAATCACTGTCAGCGGCCCGTGCGCTTCCTACCATTTGCTTTTCCACTGAAACACAACCTTGACCTATCGTGGGATACTCCACAAAAGCGTGATACACGCAAGGGGTTAAGTAGACCATTGTGTCAGAACAATCTATGCTTTGCGCAATATAGGTCGAAGTCAAGACACACGAAGCAGCATTTCTTCACGTTCCGCTACATTACATAACAATCCATATCAGGAAAGTTGAAACGAGGGCGCCACAAACTATCTGAAGTCGGCTGAAGGTTCAGAGAAACCTTTCGCAACCTTCACATGCTATTCCACTCAGGTGTCGGATTCGTAGTTACATCGCAGTAAATCTGGCAAACAATGGTTGGGTATAGCACCTTGGAAAGAAACACCATGCTGAAAAGCTATTCTTGTAAAAATGAGTCTACATGTACCAAAGACAACTTGTTTTTCAGTGGTGCATACACTAAAGCAGGATCGACATCCCTGAGTTGAACCCTACGGGCGTCTTAGGGTCGCAGGAAATTTTTTAGGTTCGTTCATGTTGTAGAACAGGGGTGGCTAACTTGTCTTCGACTGGGATCGACTAGAAAATTTCTTCATAACTCGCGATAGACCGGTCTGTAAGAAAGTGACAAGTACAAAATGTCATGAAATGCAACTTTTTTCCTGTAAATGAAGTTGTATTTAACACACATTTGCCATCGAGAGCCGCACTTTCATATTTTGGTTAATTTGGCACTTCACAATATCATGACAATACTTGCTTGAATATTGATTGAAAAACGTTATTTGCGGCATCTTGTCAATTCAGTGCAAAATCAGACGCGATCGACCAACTGAGACTCGGCGATCGACCGGTCGATCGCGATCTACCTGTTGGTCACTCCTGTTACAGAGCGTTTGTCACCGTAAGCGTCTTACTAATTTTTTAGACAACAGCATGATTTTGCTTTGACTATGCAGTATTTCAGTGCGCTGTTTGAGTTGAACCATACGTCTTGCTCAAGCAAGTATCACACAAAATCACTTTGCAATCATAATTTGCTTTATCAGACAGTGCCTTTTCTACCACGAGGTACTGTATAAATTTGTTCATTTATAAAGCAGGTATAATTTTTGCAACTTTTGCATATGCACGAACTACTGTATTACAACTTCGCGAGCATTGTCTCAAGGTAGATTTCTGCTTTGTTGAATCAATCATTGATTGCATAAAATTTTGTTCAAACGAAGGCAAGTTGTTTCTTTTGTTCAATGGATCAAAGTTCGTTGATTTTGTTTTTATAGAAGATGGCCGATGAAATTGATTATTTCCTTTGAAGATGTGCAACGTGCTGAAACCACTTGTTATAGTCGCAGACAGGGAGGACCAAGGGGGCCATGCACCCCCAAATTTCTATAATTTCTTGTCGTTTTGTGCTTTGAGAGGTTGTTTCACAAGCAAAATACTGTTGTTCTCTTAAAGTCAAAGCATTTGGCTCCAGCAAAATTTTGGGCTGGCTATGCCATTTCCACTTATGGCCCGTTGTATTTGCATATTTCAAGTGCAATTTGCACCTTCTCAGACAATTTCAAAACCTTGTTTCTTCTCTTATTGTGCATATCTGACCAAGCCACCATTACGTAGATTTCGCCATAGTTTGCAAACTTGACAATCACAACCAGCACTTGCGAAGCTGAAAGACAGCTTGTATGCCGAATTTAACCTGCGCATGGAGTTGTTGTAATTAGACTTGTATCCGAGTTGGACTATTCAAATACGTAGTAGCGTAACGAATAATCGAACGGGAACCGACTTTTCGCGCAATAGATCATATTAAAGTCTTTAAGTGCACATAAAATTGGGTTTGACCATTTCAGTTAGAATTTAGGAGTTTGCCATATGTATTTCAAAACAGCTAATTTCAAAACGGCATCCCACAACTGGTTTTTGAGCAACTGCTCAAAATTTAGTAAACCAAATTCATTTAATCCTGGTTATGTATTCTTCGTCCTACTTTCGATTAAAACTTGGAGGTTTTCTAAAGTCTTCAATAGGAAGCACAAATGTTGCCACAGATAAACCTAAAAATTATCTTTGCTTGCTATCTCACAAATCTCCGTGTACGCCAAGACTTCCTGAAACGAGTTGAGTGGAGTAGGATAGGCTTTGCGCTGTGTGTTGAGCCAACGATCCAGTATATATTTGCATACAGAGCTCGCAAAAGCTTTACTTGCACTATCGTGTTCAGGGTCATATCCAGTGCAAGGAGACGTACATCAATCGAGGCAGATACAAAACTTTGCGGTAATCCAAACATACTGTCTCAGCACATGCTAGCTTTATTTTGCTGGTCTTAATGCGCAGTCGCCATGGAAACGTTGTGAATGATTTAAAGTGAAGCACAAGTTTAAAAAAAAGTTTTTTACGCATGTCGACATGGTTTCATTTTCCAACCAATTCTTGGTACCCTGTATGAAGTTACCTGAACCAAGTTGCAACATGTGTGTCGTGTTACTGTTTTGACGGATGTGATGGTCACTAGCGTGAGCGAAGATTTTGGAAATGTGTTATTGTAAAGCAGGGTCTCCAAGCTACGGTCCGCGGGCCAAATGCGGCCCGCGAATCCATTTCATCCGGCCCGCGAAGCCGTTTTGTCAATGATAAAAAATACTATATTTACCAAAAACTTGTTGATTTGGTAGAGTGTAACATATTCCAAAACAATCACATTACGTAAGACGTCCACTAATCGATATGCTCTGTAATAGCTTATGTGGCCTTTGGACAAAAAAGTTTGGAGACCCCTGTTGTAAAGGAAAATCTACTCTAGGTAATACGCCGTGGTGAACAGAAGAATAACATTATTTTCCATTCCCGAAGCGCCCCAAAACGTCTTGCCCCAAAAGTTCAATCGCCGTTAAAGGTTTGTTCCTGTTAATCTACTGGGAAAAGATCAAAGCGTCCGTTTGGCAGATTGCACGTTTTTCTGCGCTTAACGTTAATCCTTCCTTGTCTGCAGCCCATACATCTTCCATTTACTGCTCTTGTCGGACTCGCGGACGGCGTAAACATTTCGTTTCATGATCGAAAAGCAGGTGCATTAGTTTGCATCATCAGGCACCAAAGCAAAACGTTGAAACCTAACTAAGCCAACGAAGAAAACTTGCTTTGGTATTTCAACTTTGACAAATTTTTCTAATCACACAAGGGAGTCTAACTCTTTGGGTCAACGCGCTTTGCCAATTTCCATCTTTCAAACACTTTGCTTTATTTGTATTAATGTCTGTTTTTGTATCATTGCTAAACAGTTCCAAGCAGGTACAACGCTCTCAGTTCGCTCTCCAGACCTCTTTGGCCAACCCTGCCATGAACGTTACTTGAAAGCAGGAGACTTCAAGCTTGTTAGATTGTAATGTTCGGCTGGTCCACCCAAGTAGGACAATTTAAGCTTGACACATACTGCGAAGTTGACAAAACAGAAGAAACTGCGACGTCATGGAGAAGCATTTACGGAATTGTTTTCGGTTGGAACTTACGACAAGATCGTAAAAACAAATATTTGCTATAATTTATTTGCTTATTTCAGATTCACGGCCCACATCATTTGGGTAAGCAGCAGTAAACGACAATTACAGAAATACATTTATTCGTTAAAGGAATCCGGAGGAAGTGTTAGTTTGTACACTCAGACAAAACTGGGAAAGAATAAACCAACAAAAATGCTCCAGCCACTATAGCAATTTCTAATTCCCATGCAAAAATGTTGCATAATGGATAAAAATACAGACTTGTAAACAAGGTTGAATATTAGGGGAGGAGAGGGGGCGGTCTCCCCGCCTCCCCTTTTCAGAAATACCGTGCCCCCAATTCGTTTATCGCACTTAGGCCCATATCTACCTTTCGCAGTGGCGAAGTTTTGGGGCCTCTTTCTGAGAGTTTGCCTCAGGCCCCTAAATCCTAATATCCACCCCTGTTTGTAAATATGGTCAGAGCTGTGAATTGCCCGGATTAAAAGGTTTGATGAAAATGCGCACTGTTATAAAAATTCGTGTAAGTTGTTTCGATTCAAAGCATCGACCAGTCATTGGAGAATGTTTACGTTCTCGGGAATATACATAACTTTTATAATCTACGCGCAGTCTTTTAACACAAGACTGCATGTTTCTGTTGTAAATCACACACTGGCATGCCAGGAAAGTGTGGCAGTAAATTATAGCCATTCATTTTGCGTTGTAGTGTATAGTGGGGCCCTACTCATCTGTGATAGTGGTAAAAACTGCAGAAATAACGGCTTCCATCTAAGCTCAAATTTTATGAGAATTTTTATCTCATTCACAAGGCCTGGAACGCTGGCTTAGGGGCAAAATATATGCACGAAAGCATTGCAATGAAGTCTTCACTGCGATTTTTCACGAAATCATTTTATCGAAATTTTTCATAAAGTTTAGGAAATGAAGCGTTTGAAAAGAAAAATTTCCAAACAAACTTTAACGGAGCGTTCCTTGCTTTTCAACGCGTTTGTCTCTATCATCCTTGAAATCCACCCCAGCTCCACGATCACCATTCCCTGAACTTTTGTGGCGGAAACGATTTTATCACCCATGGACCTTTCCAAATAAGAAGTTTACTCACGACGTGACAATTCATCACGATGCACTTATGCAAATCCAGCAGCTCACAAGCTTTTTCCATTAAATTTCAGCTTACGACCACTTTTGCCAGTGAAATCTAGGCTGTGGTAGTTGTGATACTGGCTTGTTTCAGCAGATCGTAGAAGCTAAATATTTACAAACAGATGCTCTTGAACTGGGTTCACGGCCCACCATAGATCTCGGAACGACATTTTCAGGAGCTGACAAACTATTTTAGATGATGCTCAACGTCTATCTATCAAACAAAGAAAAATTCAACGCATCTTATCAAAAGTGATTACGTATCTAACGCAATGACAGTTCTGGAATTTTGTATCTGTCGGGCGATGAACATTTCAATCATTTAGGAAACTTACTGCGACCTCTCGAAGCTTGTTCATTTTTTTAATGGACCTCTATATAGGCAATTTCTAAGAACCCTCACTTATACGAAAAACTAAAAAACATGAACTTCAAAGATAAAAAAGCAAGAACGTCAAAAATAGATTTTGCATTTGAAAACCGAACCGTCATTTCTCAGTTTTTAAGTTCACTCTCCTACTGAAAGCTCTACATTTTATCAAAAGTCTAACCCGTTTTCTCTGGCATTCCTTTCACAGCACATACTCAGTCTTTCACCATACCCAGTAGTTAGCAGTGCAGAAAAACGTTTATACGCGCAAGTACGAAATTAATGTTTTTTAGCGCTGTTTCAGGCTGTACTTGCTAGCTACTACACATCTTGCATGCTTACAAGCACGCTGCATCATCCATACTCCGCGTAAGCTCTTCACAAGAACCATTTTGACTAAATTGTGCTCAGGAACTCAAGAATTCTCAGTCGTCACAAGAAAAAACGTATATCTGACACTGAAGCTTCGTGATATTAACCTATGGTCTTCCTGATAATATGGAAGAGATTTTTCAATCTGCTACCACAGGCGCTTTCGGATGTAGTGTGCAAGTGTCGGCCACAGTAGTTTATCAAGCATCTAATTAATTGAGGGGGTAGGTTGGGGGAGAGACCTGGTTAAAAACTTCTTTGAAAAAGCCATAGCTATTTTCAAGACATCATTAAAATCTTTGTTCATCAAGTCAGCCGTTAGAAAAAGGTTGATATGAGCAAAAATACTTTCTCCACGCCGTTTGTGATGATGTAAAAGCGAGAAAGTGCGACCTGGTAAGGCTATTTTGCTTCGGAATTGCGAGATTTTGTTTTATTATTTGAAAACAAGGTACACGTCTTTTGAAAAACATGGTCTTATCAATAACGTGTTGAGGCAAATCCTCTTCTTATTCTTCCAGTATAGCTCAAAGCTCACTACATTTTCAAAAGCGCTGTTGAAAATCTGAAGTTTATAACCATTTTCATCCCATCCTATGTTTACGCAACATTACCCACTTTGTTTCCCATGTGAAAGTCTAACCACACGGTACAATTAAATTTACAGTTGATTGGAATTTCATTGCTTTGTTTGATCAAATTTAGAAATTTCGGTCTCTTTGTAGAAACCCAGAGACTGTGGCTTAGGAACTCAATGAGCGATATTTCGTGAATATTTTGGTCGGCTACATTCTAGAGCTGTATCAGACCACAAAGGATCCAAATTTTGCAGAAGGTACTTTAATTGCTGTTCTGCAAGCATTTCAGAACAGCGAAGTGTACATTAAAAGTCACCATCCATGATGCATTTTTTGTTTTGTAAGCGCTACAAGCTTGGTCTTCTCCTTGAAAGAACAATGAGCATTAGTATGCTTCTGCACCTCTTGCAAGTATAGGCAACTTTAGGGCCTGGGTAAGCTTTTAATAGATGTTTGCTTAAACGTGTACACTGCACCACGTAACCGCACTTGTCTACAAAAACAGTTAGTTGTTTTTTTTCTTCGCGTCTGGTTACTGTGACTGGCTCAACTTTTTCCAAAGGTTATATTTTTTGTAAGAAGCCCATTTTGTCACCGTGACGTAACAATGTTCAGTCTCGAAACCTCAAACGTAAATGCCTAAAAGAGGAAAGGTTGACTGTTTTATTATAGACGTATATTTGGAACAAAAACGTATATCTGGAAAGAAATCGTCACCAACAGCAGCTATAGCTCAACGCAAAACTTCGCAATCATGCGTTTACATGTTCCCGTAGCTAATTGTGTTACCGTTCAATGTCTCTCGGCCTTACACTTCGTTTTTTCACACAGTGAACGTTGCTTTGCATTTGTGTTGGAAATACGAATGCGGAAGAACGTCGTCTCGACACTTTTTGAAGACAAACCGCTCTTTCCTTACGTTTTGCTGTACCTTCAAAACTTTGGCGCTTATGTTTTCGTATTTTGTGAAATTTTAAGAATCATCAGCTTGAGTGAAATTTTAAAAATTATCAGCTATCTTAGCCAAATTACCCTTTCATGACCCAGGACTGTACTGGTTAGTTTTAATTTTTGCAAATTTAAATAACACCTGCCGCTTGCAGGTCATACTGCATACACCAGATGTCAAGCAAAAAACTCGGTTTTTGATTTTTTATAAACTGGTTCGTTCGAAGAGAGTCAGATCACTGGTTAATAGAAAACCTTTAGATTCTTGATAGCCGTTGCAAGAAAGAAACATTTCGTTATAGCAGGAAGTACTTCGCATATTTGATAAATTTAGGGTGGATTGTCTCAACATCTGTATAGACAGCCATACTTCTATTGTTCCTGGTGCTCTTCGTATCCCTTAGCTTGTACTTGAAAGTGCTAAAGCAGGTATTGCGATAGACCATACGCATTTTCTAATTCATGCTATATGGACCGCTCTAACAGCGACGGAAAATTCTGGTATCACAGCACAAAGTTGTTTTGATATTGGTTTGCTTTTTCCTGTAGATCGAACTTTTACAGCTATTCATACCTGGCAGATGAGTAATTTTGCCAATTTGATTACTTTCATAGGCCACGCAGTTATTTTTGTTGTGAATTCTGCGCTGGTGGCAAACCACAATAGCAGCGCCGCGAAGCGTCCATGAACGTATAGTCGCCGTTTAAACCAATAGCCATTACTGCCGTGTTTGGACAGGCCTCAAATGCCGTTTTCACAAGTTGGGATGAAATGACCGGGATTCGGGCCCAACCAAGCAGTTCCAGTGGCGCGCACTCTATCCCAACCTACCATTCAGGCTGTTACCCTTTCATAGTAACGTTAAATACGACAGTGCAAGAGATGACGTTCACCTGATGGCCGTTTGGTTTAAACAAGATTCGCAAATTGACAAAAATTGTTCTCATCCACCTTTTGGTCTTCGCTGAAAGTTTTGTCAAAACGACGCACCTTCGTACGTTTTGTCGTGAAATTGCTGCAACTGTTGAAAATTCGACAACATGCTTGAGCCTTAGACTTTCTCACGGTAATACAAAATATCAAACAGCAAAACTGAACACATTATTGCCGAAGAGCACGGTGATCAAAAGTGCCTGGGATCTTCATACTGGACCGAAACAACGACAAAGAAAACTTTGCCTCAACTATAGTTGGCTATGTTGATGACTGCAAGTTTATTTTAGATTGTGGTGAAAATTCAGGCTGACGATATTGCCAGCAACGAATTGAGGAATGTCAATATCTTTCATCGCTGGCGGCCAAGATTTGATTTAAACCATTGTTCCCCCGATCTTAAGTCGTGCCCTGAAAGCCAGAATAGAACACCCGACATTAAATCTCAGTTCAAAAGTGAACTTGCTGGTAAACATCACCGTTTAAACACTGCGAGCTTTAAAGGTTTACTTTCTGCGCAACTTGGTCACTGGCTCAAGTGCTCAATATAAACCTGACTCCGTAAACCTCCTGAAGGGATTTCGAGCAATCGTTCTCTTGGCCGAGTCTTGAAAGGCGGCGTCGGCGTCCTTTGATAGGTCACATCATGCATATTTGTTCGTTGTCAGATTAGATCGGTTTACAACAGCTTTTTCTACCAATCCGAAGCGCGACAGATGTGTAGAGGCGCTTTGACACCGGCTGATGGGATCCAAATCCACGTGGGTTCTTTTGTGCGCAACACGACGCTCTCTATTCTCACCTATGGGCAAATTCGCTCGTTAATGCGACACACCTGCTGTTTTCGAAAATTGGTGGGGGACACAGTGTAAGTTCATACAGAACCATCGTCTTCAACTTGTCACTGGCTAATTTTTCAATATTAAGTTAAACTTTGCTGTGGCAACAGAATTGAAACATGAAAATACAAATGTACACAAGCGTTATCTTGCTAGTTTAGTTTTATTTTTGTTCAGAGATCGAAGTTGAGAAAACCTGGATCCGGGTACAAGTCCAAGAGTGAAATTTACTGAATTTACATCTTGTGTGCTCTTTGTGCCTAAAACGCAAATGACAAAAGCAGTACTAAGCCTTTAACCAGGAGCAACCCATTAACAAACTGTCTCCCGTTATGCTTGTCAATTAAACTTTAGCAGGGCATATCTTGCTATTTTCACGCATTTTTTGTTGAGGCTGCAACGTACACAACGTTTTTGGAATTTCCCCTCCTTTCTCAAAAAGCCTGATTCCTGTTCAGAGACCACACGTTCTAGCACTTGGAAAACGGCCTGTTTTGCACCGTGATAAGAACGACCGCAAGAAGATCTAAGAGAATAGACAAGGAAGATGATTGTCAATAGTATTCGCTGTTACTCCTCATTAAGGCGGTGCGCGCGTCGTTCAAGCCCGAGCAGTCAACAAAAGAATCCAGAAAGTTAAGCTTCCGTGCAGATGTTCCCGGCTTTAAGCCACAATGTAGCGCGAGCACTTTGCGTGCTGCTCGCAAACTCTCTAAAGACTCCTAATTTTTTAACAGACGCTATCGTAACGCTTGGCACAGGAACTTGCTTGGCTCCACTAAAAGACCCACTTGGGAAAGCTGCAAAACCGAGCAAAATTTGTCAACATTCGAGCGAAATCGTTTTCAAGCAAAAAATTCTATAAATACACAATTTTTTTTAAATATAATTGCTTTTTGCTTTCAGCAAGAGTATAAAGTGAGTTTTTTTGCAAACTTACAATGGACACAAAACGTTTTTCTAGGTTTAGTTTTTTTTCTGCAAATAAGATCAATCATGTACACGTGTTTTAAGCTCTTCGCTCTAGCTTTTTGATCCTGGGACATAATAAGTCCAGGGCTGCTTGGGCTAAGCAGAGTCACGTTTGCCCACTAAAACAGGAATCTGCCCACAAAAAGATTCCGGCATATCGGAAAAGTAATTTCTGTTAAATGCCATGCGAATTGCACAGCTCGCACTCTTAACTCAGCCGCTGGATGAATCCCTCAATAGATGTGAATTCAGTTTGAAGCTATTTTGAAACAAAGCACTAATCATATACACTCAGCCATGAAAAATGCCGTTGCTTAAAAACTGTTTTGTTGTGAAGTGTTCGGTGCAATGAAGTTAATAATAAGCACACATGCAGTGAATTCCCAGACCTGTCTTTAAATCAATATTATCGGCTGATGAAATCCACGACGAATGAGACAATATTTATGTCGTTAACATTCGCTCTGTCTGATTTTTTACGTGAAATGTCAGAGGTTTTCATCATTTGTGTTCGTCATCTCAGGATCACTGCGTTTTTATCAAAAAATCATAGGTGCTACTTTTTATACGATTTACTTTTGGTGAAACATGTGTCAGCTCAGCTGTATAGCTTTGATACTTCTTGCAATGATGAGCAATTTTTGGCTGAAGTGTTCGCATAACACCTTTCTCACGCTTGATGTGATTTTAGCACTTGTTTATGTATACACGCTTGCCGATTCTTGTTGTTGTTTTGCGTTCTTGTCAAAGAAGCTCCTTCCCTCTTGCAAGATTTTTTTGTGTAATTTTTGGGTCCGTCGGATTTTTGTTTGTAGATTCGAACTTCGACCGAGCACCGCATGGTTTCGAACCAAAATTTGTTTTTTATTGGCACTAAGCTCACCTCCACCTTATCTTTGGTTGGAAAGTGTATGTTTTCGAAATGCGTTTTTACAGTTCTCTAGTTTTGCTAAATATTTTTGGGTACATATCCTGATTGTTACCCACTGTTTAAAATGAGAGGGGAGTTCTTTTCTCCACCCCAGTTGTGAATTGCGATCCTTACGATGAAAGTGAAAATGAAACTCCCAACTTATAGCACTTGGAGCCGTTGTGTTTAGTTTTCGGCCGCGCGCGCAAACATCACAGCGTTTGTCGTGCGCTCGCATCGCCAACGTCGTTCGGCGCTTTCGTCCAGAAACCGACGAACTCGCTGGCTCCAGCGAGCGGCCTTCGGGCAACGGCAACACTACGTCTTCCCCCCGACAGATATTTATTTCAATCACAGGCCATTCCCCGGTGACAGGCCGCGCTTTTCAAAAAGGTCCGCTCAGAGCCGTCACTTTCTTCGCTAATAATCCCTCTGTTTTTGCAGCCTAAGTTCTGTCATCGGCCAGGCCTGGCACGAGGCTGCTGCTGGAGTTTTGTTTGCGCTCGTCAAGCCACGTCATGGCACTCGAAAAATCGCCGAAGGAACTCAGCGCTTGTACAAATCACAGCGATCGCGCGCCGTGTGGGCGATGCTCACGCGCGGAATGGCCGGTGTCGCGCGCGCGTCGCTCTAGATTTGGCCGGAGACGGTGAAACCGCGGCCTGAACGGCCGAGTGGACCTCAGCTTGACCGTAGTTTAGACAAGCCGCGAAAATAACATGGAATGAGTTTGTTTTGGCGATGGAGATAAATGACGTGCGTCGATTTGTTTTCTTTGGGCGGTCGATTGCTTGCTCGAAAAAGGAAACGAGCTGGATTGCTTGTGTGGGGAAAGTCTTTTTGAGTGATTTTGACGCTTTGCAAAGCAAGTTTAGCAGTTTGTAATCAGTCATTGCGTAAGTGATGGTCAGCAAAATACACAGCGCTACAAGTTAGCGAGCCATCGTTTCTGGGCAAATAAGGATGCGTTTCTTGGCACGAAACGCTTTTCTTCTAGAGTGGAAAAAGCCAACCAAGTTAGTAAAACGTTTGTGGCGCAGCAGCAGAGCAGGCCGAGAGGTACGGAATGACATAATTCACTTGAATGTTAATGAAGTTTGGCTGCGTTTCACCAACCGCCAGTTTCTTTGCGCGCCTTGCTGAGAAGCTTCAGCAACCCCTGCCAGAAGAACTTTGGTAATGTACCTGCGGAACTCGCATCGGGGTTGCCTAGAAAGCCAATGAAACGGGAATAGTAGTAAGAGATACTGGACGATATTTCTCGGATTTATGAAGTGATGTCTGAAATCGGATTTTAACCACTTCCGGTTATTTTCTCCGAAGTTTTTAAGGGCCTTTAAAAACATTTCATCCGTGCTGATATACGTATTACTCTAGTATCGTGTTCAATTCCCGTTCAGCCGACCAGAGGTGGGGAAAATGCGGCCGTTTCGATGAGTTTATGCGGACTTTTGACCATTTGCCCGCTTACAAATGTGTTTGTTTTACTTAGGCTTTAGTATTTTTTGTCACAATGAATATTTGGGTCTGGCGCACAGTCGTCCGCCCCAGCGAAAGAGCCCGAGCCCCAAACCGTGACCGATGGATGAGTATGACGACTCACCACGCAGAAATAATCTTTTGTTTATGCGTACTTTTCAAATCTCGGCTTAACTGCTACCCAGTTAAGTGAAATGCGGCTTTCGACTAGGAGAAGTTTCCCCCCACCAATGGTCTGGACCAGGGTCGGCAATTGTTTTAACAAAGGAGCCATTCTGCTTCATTTTCCAGCCGATATAACCGGTGAGGAGTCACAAAGCGTTGATACCGTTTCATTCTTCATGCGACTTCATGTGGACATAAGCTAAACTGTACCCAACTCAATTCCACTAGTGTTCATAATCAAATGCAAGTTTCTATTCCAAGTTTTGCCAAATGCAGAAAGAGCCACTTCAGCCACTTCAGTTCAGAAGCGCTGAAGAGTCGCGTGTGGCTCCAGACCCGCAGGTTGCCAACCCTTGGTCAGGACGAAAAGAGAGAAGAGCCTCAAAGCGCATGGAAAAAAGTATATAAAAAATGCATTGCGTACTTCAACTAACATAGCTCTGAAAACACTGTTATCACTTGGGTCATTTGCAATTCAACAGTAAATTCATTGTAAACTTTCCAGTTATTCAGAAACAAGTGCGGCAGTTGATAACAAGTGACAACTTTGAGCTTCAAGTTAAAACTCATCTTATGCTATATTTCACATTTTTACTTGGCTTACCGATATCAAACAAGCATATTTCTGCCGCAACAAATCATCTACCTTCCACGGACTTCCACGGGTGTGACATCGGTATAAAACACCGATATTATAATAGAATAAAATACCAATCCTGATATATCGAAACTTCTTTGGTTTGTAGGTAGTGCTGCTATATGAGAAATGCCAAAATTATCCGTGACGTCATCAAACGCTAGACTGAACTTCTTGTATCGACAGCTGCAGGAACGTTACAGGAAGTTACGTCATCAGGCCATGTTAAAATCTTGACACTGTGTGCGGCTTATTGCGAAGTTTATGACGAAAGTATATGTCATAATAAAAACATCAAACACGCGGAGCATGTGAGAGAGAACTTATTTTTATTTAAACGAAAAATGAAGCTGCCTCCGACGCACCAGGCCGGTACGAGAGCGAAGCTTCCAAAGCTCTCGCGTGGTCGTGTACTGCTGGCTGTGAGCGAAGTAACGTCATCAGGATTCACGCGAAAACCGCGTACTATTGGCCTCAGCGAGTGCAAACGTTTGCTGGATAGCACGGGCCAGAGGCTGAACACGGGGCGGCGTTGAATGTCGTGGAGCGACGCAGAATTTACTTGACGACAATTTCGACCGCGTATGCGGGACGACAATTTTGACGAAAACTTTACGACAATTTTGACGAAAACTTGACGACAATTTTGACGAAAACTTGACGACAATTTTGAAAACATGACGACAATTTTGACGGCGTATGCGGCAGACGCCTGATGTTATTCAGAAAAAAACGCGGCCGAGAAACGGGCGCCTTTCTTAAACGTACAAAACTGTGTTTGCCGGCGAAGGACATTTACGGCGTAAAAAAGCTCGCTCGGTCATGTAGGCCAGTGACTGACTTCACTTTCTAAGGATCTGCTCTGCCATCAGCTGTTTTCTCGCGAGGCATCACAGTCAGGGGCAGAAATCTCCTCCCCGGAGAAAATAGTCGGAAGCAACACTTCGGCGAGTTTCAGCGAATCTCGCGACAATCGGTGATCAGAGTGGACGCCCGTGGCGCTGTGCCCGAGCCCTTCCTTGTTCAAGGCGTTGGGGTGCGAGAAGCTGTCGATGACCTTGAGGGAGTCTTTCGACCAATGCCGATCAGAATGGATGACGATGGAGCTTTTGGCCGATTCGTCTTCTTTGCTGTGACGTCGTGGCTTGAAGTCAGCAATCACGCCAGGAGATTCCCTTTCCGTTGACGTTTGCTAAGAAGGAAGGTGGCATTTGGAATTTTTTTATGGCATTGAAAATATACATTCTCTACACCACACCGGACGCTAACAAATATTCCTCTCACTCAGGCATCAGCAGCTTGCCAGCGCTCGGCTTCGTTGCTTGTTAGTAGCAGCGCCACCTGCTGAGACCTTTAGTTAAAAACTTTACACTTGAGTTGGATTGCATCGAAATCTAAGCCGGGAACTACATGGGAAGCGAAAGAAAACTAAATTTAGTATTTGCCGGAAAATTCATATCTACTGCTGAAGCAAAGCAACCCGAAACATGTTCACACACGTCGTTCACATTGATGCACTAAACAAATAAAGACGTACGGCATTATTGCTTCTCGCCAACGGCACAAAGCCTAATGTGAAAATCACTAAAAATCGCGAGGCTTTTAGTCGGACAGTAACAAGGTAACTGGTCAGCAAACCTGATTTTACATGAGACGAGACAAATGTAAACTGTACAAACGCAGGCAGCTGCATAACATTGTTAGTGGTTTGCACTCTGAGTGGCTATCCACAAACACGAAATTGTCATAGTGGTTTGCGTTCCCAGTGACACACCACAAATATTAAATTATCACAGTGTTTTGTACTCTTGGTGACAATCCACAAACATTAAATTGGCATGGTGGTTTGCACGCCAGGCGACAATCTACAATCATTGAAATGTGATAGTGGCTTGCACGCTCGGTGAAACTGACAACTCACAACATTAAATTGTCATTGTGGTTTGCACGTTGGGTGACAGTGACAACCAACAAACTTTAAATTGTCATGGTAGTTTGCAGTTTGCACTCCGGGTGACAATTCACAAGCAGTAATTGTCATACTAGTTTACACTCCAGGTGACAACAAACAACGATTAAGTTGTCATTGTGGTTTGCACACGGTGTGACAATACACAAAAATTAAATTGTCAAAGTGATTTGCACTCCGGGTTAGAACCCATAAAGAAGTAGTTGACACGCCGGGTGGCAACACATAACATTGAAATGTCATCGTGGTTTGAACTCCGGGTGACAATTCTCCGTGGCCACAAACGTTTCCCTGAAACGTTTTTTGAAACTTTTCTTTGCCTGAAATGCCTTCATCACTTGCGTATGAAACGAGCAGGGCTCCTGCAGGCCCAGAGCAGGTAACTTAAGCGACTCCGAGCGAATCCACTCCGAGTTGTAAAATGTTTTGTAGAAAAATTTAAAAGCAACGGCTCGCTTCGAACTTACCGAAAAGTGAGGACCTTCCGACCTTCTGTCACAAGAGTTGCGCTCGTCGTGAGATCTGCTTCCGTCGAAAGTTTGCGAATACGCTTGTGGTCTGAAGACGACCGAGTCCACTGCTTCCGGGTCTGGATCAGAAAACGACAACATTGAACGAGAGGAAATTTGATGTCACTTGGCTGAGATTTTAGAACATTTGTTAACTGCTTTGGCAGGAGCGACCTTCATATTACGAGAGGGTTCGTTGCAACGGAATAATTCCAAAGGACAGTTCGTTTTTCTTGTCACGATTAACCGATTTTTTCATAACAAAAAATAATAAAATTGGCAGCTCTAAGAAAAAATATGATCGCAACTGTTTCAGGATAAATCCAATGGGTTTCACTTCTGAAAATTTACTGACGCAGCATAATCAAATCTAAGATAAGTTTTTCTTGAATAAGCGTTAATACATGTTAGGGACATTGAACGTTATACTTGCTAAACTAGATAAATATATTCATTCAGGTCTCTTCCCTCTAGTCTTTAAGTTAAGTGGTTTGCTGTTGGTGTGTGGGCTGAAGGGTGTCCTAACCGTTGTTCAAGACACCATTTCTAAAAGTAGACTGCATCCGCCATGCTCTTTTGGCCATCCAAAATAGCTGCGTGAAGCGTGAAAGAGCAGGACGTTGCCAGTACCCAACAACAGCTTGCATCCGCAGACATGACGAAGTGACATTCTAAAGGTTGTCTGAAACGCGCATGCGATGCAAAAAGCTCGCCTTCTGTGAGAATCACATTAAAGATTTAATGAAAATCGATAGAGAGTCGAGAATTCAGCTCATGAAGGCGGCCATGCTTGAGCTCTCTTTAGTATGCTATGAAATTAAAAAACAGTCGTTGACGGAGGGTCAGAGACAGCACATCGCTGAGCGTTGTCACTCGCGGATGGTTCATGGTCACAGACAAATGCAAGATTATTATTGGAATCCGTGTAAATATTCAACATCTGACAAATCAAGCCAACTGCCACGATTAGAAGCAACCGTTGCTGAATCAGTACAAAAAGCCAACAAATAAAGTGTCACGAAGGAGTCAATTACATGTTCAAATATGAGAATTGCAGCACTGAAGCGGAAATCTCGATTTCAGTGAGAATTGTAGCAACGATCCCCGCAATGCTGATGGGCGCTGTGCTACACCGAGCTATAAAAGAAAGCAATGGTTGAGGGTTCATAGATAGATGTCTGTCACACTCGATCTCATAAAATGAAGCAAAGCTGCTCTGCAGATCTGGGCACTGTACACTCCCACCCATGGGCTACATCCAGTTCCTTGACCTATCCTGTACGGAGCGTCTGTTGATAGAGGGGTTACTTCGTTGTACTAGTCAGTAAAATTTTGTCTGACCTATTTTCTCTAAAAAATGCGATCATGAAACGTTTATCTTCCGTAATTTGCCGAAATTAGTCGAAATTTTCCACAAAATAAAGTGAAGAGCAAGAAAAAATCATCGANGTTTTATGAAGTGCAAGCTGATGTTGTTGTTGGTTCACTTCGCTTACACAGTCAAGGCTTCTTATGTGACCGCTTGAAAAAATATTTTGTCCACCTCTGTTGTGGAACTTGCTGCAAAGCAGCGCTTTCGATTATACAGCGTTTTGAAATGGTATTCCCAAGATTAAAGCACAGCATCAAAAACTTTAGGGTACATTAGCTGATCCGCAGGGACCATGCAGTCTCTGGCCTCTACATAGAACGTGCTTCATAACCAAGCGCAGTTTCCTGCTGTAGATATGAGGTCGCAGTGATTTGTGCTAATATCTCTCACTGTTGTTTTCACTTGTTTTAGCCAGGTAAACGCAGACCTTAACAGAGATCACATCTTATTTCTTACCAAAAATGGCTGTAATCCTCCTCTGGGCGAACTTTTTCTGAAAGTCAATAGAACTCTCGCTGTCGTTGCTTGCTTTCAATGGATGGACCCTGTTTTTCACGCTCTGTACGATGTGCACCAGGACGATCAGAGCCACGATAGCAAAAGAGGTCAAGGTCAAGACTAAATACACGCCCTGAAACAGAGAAAGTTTTAGGTCAGCTTTAACTTGCTGCACCTAACAGCTCAGGAAAATTTTCATTGTTTTCGGAGAAAACTTGGCGAACCTGACGCCAGGCCCGTCGCCAGGATTTAGCAGCAGGGGGGGCCAAAATCCAGAAGGGGGGGCTACATTTTTAAAATACAGTATTGAATTTATGTAGCAACCGGGGGCCAAACGTGAAATGGGGGGCACCGATTTCAAATGGAGGGGCCGGGCACCACTAGCCCCCCGCTGTAGACGGCCCTGCCTGACGCGCATATGTTGCTGGAGTTGATGTTGAAAGGTTTTTGCTACACCCTCACGATGAACCCTTTCTTGTTTACACTTCGACTGCGCAAGAAAGTTCGTCAGAAGTGCTTAATCTTCGCTGCACAAAGAAGCTTCCAGCCGGAGGGGATGGGGCAGGTAAGATCAGAGTCAAGGATTGGGCAAGTATTGGAATATGCTAATTGAAAAAAGTTTCACAGATTCTCAGAATCTCATTATGGACTCGAGGAAAGAAACTGGCTTGATGTGATGCAGGGGTTTGCTGTACCTCGTCTACTCATCGCTACAAAACTCCCCAAATAAAAACACTGAGATCAACTACGACAAGAAACTTGCTATTAGGCTATTTCCGGCATTGGAAAACTTTTTCCTGCTCGTTTGTTTGTTGTGGGTCGGTTTTATACTTTGAAAACTGGTAAATTGACCACTTGTTGCTCTCCGTGGAAAGTTTCTGAGAGATCGTTTCTTAACCTACCAAGTTTTTTCACGCTACGCTAACTGGCGGGACATCCACTGTGTTGCGAAATATATGTACTAGTCAACTTTGAGCAGTCTAGATCTACCAAAGAAAGAAAGTTTCATTATACTCACTTCATACCTCCTTTGGCATGTCACGTGTGGCCTGTGGGCGCAATAAAATATTTAAGGCTAAACCGTCCCTAAAAATGTTATCTGAAGTCCATTAGGTTGAACTTTTAGGCTCGATACATATTTCATACAAGTTTGCAAGATGCAGTTAATGAAAAAGCACGATTTTTTATCATTTATATTCAAAAAAAGACGTGATCCCTTTTTTGACCAGTAACTTTGCATCGCGTGCTTCGATTTCGCAGGAAACCACGAAAAAGGTACATGCTGATATTTGGATGACGCAGGAGGAAGCAAGAAACAAAAGGGGGTTTTCAGGCAATACATGATACAAAATACTTGAAGCTTGGTTTCACTTTAGCTTCTTTGTAGTGAACAGCTCACCCGGTTCTTACGTGTCACATGCCACAAAGCTCTTCTACATGACGCAATGAGTCCTCATATAACTTTCTCGGCACTTCAATTCCGAGCATAACAACCTGGTAGGAAGTTGTTTGCTCATTTTTTATGTCTTCATACCCACACACGACGAAGTACAACTCACGCACACATGGCGCTAGCAAGATGAAAGAACACGAGCACAGATATGTGGAGGTAGCAAAGAACAGCGGCACACGTATAGATGGCGCTAACACGGTTACTTCGAAAGAGCACAAGCATAGATCGATGGCGTCAGCAAAGAGCACACACATAGATGGCGCCAACACTATTAGTATGTAGCACCGTTGTATATGATATGTAGCACCGCTGCATAGTACTACATGATAAGTTCCAAGTAGGTCGATTCATAGCATGTGCGGGGGAGCGGAAGGTTGCAGAGGACCAGGGGCTGTTTGGGCTCCAGTCATTCCCAAGATGAAGCCATTCGCAGTGTAACGGGAACAGAAGATTAATAAAAATAAGTCAAAATATGTTGTTCTGAGAACAAGGCTTTATGCGCGGAGTGCGTTTATTCGATTAATGAAAAAAAACGCAGAGCTGATACATTTTAGCCGGCAGAAGAAATTTACTTCACTTTGCCACATAAAATGTTTGCAGCTTTTTGCGTACGTTATAAATACTGGGTAATCGCTGGAGATTGAAATGGGTCACCACAGTTGTTGGATTAGTGCAGTGCTGCTGCAGTGTGCGTCACAAACATTAAACGGGCTGAGAACAAAGCGTACAATCGTGCCTGCCAGAAATGGATTGGCAGTCGATGTGATGACTCACGCAACGTAATGGAAACTCATATACTGCTCGGCAGATGCATGGTTTGCAATGTTTGCAATGTGATTGGAGACCAAAGGTATCCCATTACGTCAAGGCCGGATTTAAGTGATGCGAGGCCCTAGGCTAATCCACTTGTGAGGCACCCACTCCCATTGTTTGCATGGAAAAAAATAGAAATTAATCGATTCGCGTTAATCGATTTGCGAAAATCCGAAAATGACGCTCTGAAGGTGCGGTCAGTAAAAATTCTAAATCAATACTGGAGTGCCTATGATCACTGCATTTGCTGCTGCCTGGGACGCAAAAGCGTTAAATTTCACGGAATTTTTGAAATCCTACTTGGCTGGCCGGAAGAGGATTATTAACTGCCACAGGCAAACCAACCGAAATCGGCACAATTGAAATATTTGACAAAACACATGGTCTACGTTTTTTATAAGAATCACATCTGTTTTTTCTTATCTGCGTTCAAAAAACAACAAACACGCTGCACCTATATAGTATGCGTGGCGGCAAAAAGACTTTAAAGCACAACGTGAGGACTACGTTGCAACTCGCTCACCACGGCTGTAAAAATCTCACACACACGAGCAAAACACGTCACGAAAAACGCACCCAAATGGTTGTAGCTGTTAGGTTCACGATTCGCGTGTTTCTTACTTTTTCCGACAGGTATGAATCGAACGCAACTAAACTATCGCGTGAAAAGATGTGAAGTTTAAAAAACTAGAACCGTCGCCAGAGTCTTGAATAGGGATTTAAATTTGCACAAAGGGCTTGATATTCTGAAAATTTGATAAAATCTTTACTGATTTATAGTGTTTCATATTTAAATTTGGAAGGACTGAGTTCACCAATTCCCACCGTGGCGACTGGACTGGTTTAAATTTCGCTTATGCTGTCATTATTGAAATACGTATAAAGAATATAAAAGCTACAACCATCGAATCAAGCAAGGCTGAACATAACACAGTAAACAGTTAAAAAGGTTTTGTCCTATGCCTTGTTCATAACAAAATTATCTAAGAATACATTACAATTTGTTTGCCTAAGTTCGTCACTTTTAATGTATCGAATTCCTAGTGTGGACAACCTCTCCTGGAACACTGCGACCCTTTAATTCATTTTTAATTCTTTTGAATTCTTTAAAAGGACCTTTCGCCTGAACAGTTAGTGACCATTAAGCTAAGAAGTAAGGCTTCGCGTGGTTGCATAAACTAAGAACCACTAATCTAAGGCATCAGACCCAAACGCGCTTTTGTCATTTTTTGCTGTTTCCCTGTCTCGTCGGGGAAGAGTTCTGCGGTTGCCACTTGGCAAAGTGAATTTTGCTTGCTATTCAAACTCATCAAGATCTCTGATTTGCTTAGCATGGGCGCAGTATAAACTTGCGCAAGTACTAAATAGCAATCTGATTTCTTAATGACTTTATTGAAGAAGATTCAAATGGAACAAATCACATCTAAAAATACCAATCGAACTTTACGCGATACAAACGCTGACAAAACTACTGTATTGCTCAGTCACCTACGAAACAACTATGCTTTTATTGTAGGATACTGCTGCTAGCCCTACACATAGCTCTTATCTAAAGTACAAGCTTGCTTTGATCAGGTGCAGTGACGTACCTAGAGGTTTGAACCCGGGGGAAACTTAGTTGAATGGAGCCGTCTGGCTAAAACTAAAAAAATAGTTGAAACAGTAACAAATCCGGTATTGAGCGGCTGAACCAAAACCCGAAATCACCGGAAACACTCCGATAAACGCAAAAAAACAACAATCTACTGAAACCACAAGAATAGCTAATACCAAAATACAAGCTAGGTAGGGGCCCGGTTTTTACATTTAGCTTGGCAGGGGGGAGCGGTTTGTCAGTTATGCTACTGATCAGATGCATTTCAAACACGAACAGCCACAAGTTCCTTTGATAGAGTCACACGTAACAATCGGTACGATTCGGCAAACGCAGGACGCAGCCAGCGTGCTTTGAGTATATCGACACAGTAACTGGCACGCGGTTGAACAACCGGCATATTGAAATTCATGGAAACTCGTTGGAAGACTCTGGCGTTATCACCACGAAAGTTGAATAAAACTAAATTTCGTGAATAATAATTAAGACATAAGATTTTGACGAAGTTTAATCTAAATGATCAGATACCGGCCATTGACTTACCACAGTTTGTTGGAGGCCCCCTTGGATCTTGAGGCCCTAGGCTTAAGCCTATATACCCCATAGGTAAATCCGGCCCTGCATTACGTTATACGAGAGTCTAATGCAAAAATACGACAAATTTGTAGTGAGTGCAACAAAAGCAAGTTAAGCAAAAACTGACAACAATACTTCGACGAACTACTGTAGTGTGGTAGTAACGCCACTTGTTTAATACACACCACTTCGCAACCATGGGGAGAAACCGGAAAATTAACCCATTGACCCCCCGAAATTTTGAAAAGCATTTCAAAGCGCCAAAAATTTTTAGTTGTTAGGTGAAACAAACAAGTTGCAATCATTTTTCCCCCCCAGAAATATATCAGCTGGTTGCGTTGCGACCCTAACACACACACAAAGAAAACGAAAATACCGACAATGTTTCTTATACTCGTAAAAAACATTTGTTTTAGAGCTGAGCAAAGTTCAAAATACGGTTTGTTTTTTCTTTTTTGAGGGGTTTGTGACCATATTTGTATATTGTACTGTACTTCAGTATTTTCGTACCTGAGCTTGAACGTGCTATCGGTAAGGCAAATTGCCGAGTTTTATTTTACCGCGTATTATACGGATGAACGCCTATGGCGAGCTTGAAACAATCAGTAAATGTAGCCGGCAGCTTTAATTTATTGTATTTATACATGAGCTTGGCCAATTCAAGACTGTATATAACTTTCAATTGTAGATTTTCTATGTGTTTTATAAATGTTTGTAACTGCAGAAGTCACAATTCCAGATATGTTCGAACATTCTCATTGCGCAATTCGCAACAACCGATATTAGTAGATGACATGAAACTGTTCTTCCCCAGGCAATAACTCCGCATAGCACTCATGAATATATTAGGTCGTAGGTGTAGGAGCAGGCAGTTGTTTGGGGGCGCAAAAGATATTTTGCCCAAATTTCTCCAAATTCGCCCGAAAAACATTTATGCGACAAACGTTCTGTCTAGAAATTTTCAGTAGATGTTGGTACGCTGTATTTTTCTCTACATTGTTTCCATTTCATGTCTCAAATGGTAATAATAATATTTTGCATTATTTCAACCATCACGAAATATATAATCAAAGTAATACGTGAACATTGCATAAACTTGCAAAGCTAAACATACTTTTAAGATCCAGTAAAGTTCTAACTTCTAAGCATGTTAGAAAGCCTATGTAGTGCATGCAAAGCTAAGCAGTTCATCTAATCACCGTGGTCTGAGGTAGACATGATAAAGTATTTAAGCACAACCTAAGAATAACAACATCCAAAAACATAACTTGATATATCTACTGAGCTACAACTACATGTCCGTATTGTTAATAAAGACCAAGCAAAGCTTCGATTCAACTTGAAGCTACCACGAGTTCTGCAAACTTCAAAGTTCCAAAATAGCATTAAAAAATTAAACATTGATCTGAAAATGTACAGCATTGAGAAATCTATCAAAAGCAACGATACAGCCATAATGAAAACACAGTGTAGGACATCACCTGCCGTGACTTCAAAAAAAACAAAATTTGCTAAATACCTACTTAACAGCGAACACTAGACTGCAAGTGCGCAGTATCTACATTGGGCAGTATAAAAAAATTGAAATATGCAGTATGAAAAAAATGAAAGAGTACTTTAACTTTTGTTCTTAATCACCCAATTGAAAAAAAATAAGCTAGGGTGTGCAAGGACATTGCCAGACGCCAGCTGGCTTCGTACTCTGAGCATCTTCCCCTCAGTTCTGAGCGGGGTTGCGGAGTCGCAAGGAGTCGGGGGTTTTTGGGTGGAGCGAGGCTGGATTCTTGAGAACACTGGGAGCCGGAGTCCAATTGAATTATATTTTACATCGCACATGCAAGTAGGAATCCTAACTCGTGCCTGTTGAAACGGTACAATTTTATTTGAAACTATGATTGAAACAAAGAATTATTGCTGTGCACTACGATTTCCATTAATATCTAGCTGCTACAATATTGCTGACAGCCAAAATTATTTCTTGTTATGTTAAGGAGTTGGAGTCGGGAACCAGTGTCGGAGTCGGAAATTTTGAAAAAGTCGGGGTAGGAAAATTTTGAAAGTTAGGGGTCGGACATTTCACCTTCGACACCGCAACCCTGGTTTTGGGGTTTTGGGTTCAATTCACAATCCAGCTGTTGCTGTCAGCAAGGAACCATACACCTAACTGAGGTAGGCCTAAAGCCGCTTCCTTCTTTGAAAACATGTACAGTATATGATATGTGTGGCATGTATCATATTATTTATATTATGACTGTGCCATGAGTCTCACAACATTGTCTGTTCAACTGCATATATAAGTGACATACAACAAATTGTATACAGAAAAATGTGTCCATCCAAACACTATAGTTGAAATAGGACTCTACTAATAGGAAGTGTCCTACAACATACTCTATTCCCTACAATTTTCAATTCATAAAAAACATAAATGAAATGTCCTAATTTCTGCATGTGCAGTGGCAATGTGGAAGCTTCTTTGCCCCCAGCTCCCACATCACTGTATTAGGCTATGCGCTATGGCATAATGTGCAATGTGCTTGCAAGCGAACCATTGGCCTATTTTGAAAGATTATTAGCGACATAAAAAGTCAAAAAGTGAAACGCTGAAAATGAAAAAAGATGACAAGAACCGAAACGTTTTGTGTCTATATTGTTATTACTAGCAGCTCCTTGTTGATGTCTTTTGTTGCTCAATTTCCTTTTGTTACGTTCACTACAAACTGGTTATAGTTCTTTTATTCGACTCTCGTATAACGCGCTGGACATCACTGATCTTCAATCGCATTGCCAGTGTTGCAATGCAAATCGTGTATTTACCGAGCAGCAAATGAATCTCCGTTCCCACGCAAAAGTCGTCACAGTCACTGAAAATCCATTTTCTGTACGATCGATCACACGCCTCGTTCTCAGCTTGTTTAGTTTTGTGACACACATTGAAATATATAACCCAGAAAATGTCAAATCAGATAACTATAGCACATCAACTGTTATATAAGACATATATAACTCAGGAAGTACTAAATGAAATAGATACAATCCATCACGTGATAAATCGGACAGATATAACAAGGGGTGTAGTGGGGCGGGAACGCGTGGTAACGGCGTTCCTACACCTTTTTCACGTTTTGCTTTAAAATGAGTTTGAAGTTGTTTCAAAATGTTTATTTTTTGGGTGCATCCCCACACTTTTTTGTTGGCACTACATCCCTGGATATAACATTTCAAGCGCTAGATAAGACAGATGTAGCTCCCAAAGTGTGTGTATTTAGCAGTCAGGGTAAATAGCACTGAAGCGTGACAGCTCAAGCGGGGTTGATTGGTTGGAATATTGTTATTTGATTAACTGGTCACGCTTGAACGCTATATCTGCTTAACTGCTACCTCAGCAATTTAAATCAGGCAGATCTCGTTCACAAAGGGAATTAAGCTCTGTCTAAGCTCTCACGCTTCAGCGCTATTTATGCTTGGCTGCTAAATGCGCACATTTTAGACGTTATATCTGACCACCTTAACACTTTCTGATTTATGTGTGCCCGGTATAACAATTGATGTGTTGTACCTGCCCAATTTAGCAATAATTCATGTGCTAAACCTGTCCGATATAGCGTTCTGTTAGTTAGATGCGCACGGTTTGGAAGTTTGTGTCCGAAGCTTATTTTTTACAAAGCGCGCTCCACCTGAATGGATCCACCTGGACCTTATCACAACAGCATACAGCAGTTTTAATTATATCAGCGTTGCCATGCTGGCGACATCTAAGCGCGTGTTCTTTGCAGAGCCACATGTCTATGTTTGTGTTCGTCAATCTGTTCGTGTGTTACTTGTTAGAACCGTGTGTGCGTGAGTTGTACTTTCTTTGTGTGTGTGAGTGTGAGAGACCTTTGAACATGAAACACTAGTAATGCATTGCACCTGATTGCTCGTCAAGTGTTCAAAACAAGAAAAACGTTCGCGATTTGTGAAGAGCTAATAAAAACTAGCGTTTCATACGCAATTAAACATATTTTGGGTCCTAAAGCAGCCTACAAATAAGAAGTTGTATTACTTTCTAACGGTGATTGATTGATTGACTGACTGATTGATTGATTGTTTCATATTTCAGTCAAACAGATGCTGCTGCTATGGCAACCAACACCCTGTTTAAAAGAAAATATATAACCTATCACAGTCGTACTGAAATCCAAAACACTGGTTTGATTTTCAATATCCACAGAGATTTTCGCCCGAGAAAGAGCAAGAACCTACGCCGCTCTACCCTAAACCAAAGGCCAATCGCCAACATTCAGCCGAGCCAGCTTCGATGTTACCTTCATTACTGTCACGGCGCGTTGCTGGGCGTCGAAAACGTGAGTCCTGTCCTCTTCATCTGGGAACGTCCCGTTTCGGAGAGGAATGGATGGATAAGCAATTATGCCTGGAATAAATTACATCTCAGCAAACGTTGTTTTTTTTGCTTGATCTACAAGTTTTTTTTCGGACAAACAAAGGAACAAACAATCATTTTCATTTTTTCGATATTTTAACAGTCCTTAGCACAAGCGTCTCTGCGCAGCGCGTTTTTGTCGTAACAGCTTGAAATGCGTTATTTTTTATAGTTAGATCTATTGTGTTGTCAGGCGCTATGCACGTGGTTCAAATTCGGCCTCCAATCAAAAAGAGAATCATTTCAAATACGAGTGTGCTACGCGGGACGCTTATCTCTTGTTGGTTCCAGACGATCAAGAGCACGGCATATCTTGCCACCGATGACACCTCTGGCTATAGAGACATTTGTATTGTTTTAATATAACACATTTTTTTAACTACAGAGAGACGCGTGACCAGTCGTTTGGTTGAAGAGCGGCAGGGCAACCAAAAATCGAAGGGCCAGCACCGGTGGAAAACGAAAATGGGTCATCACGTATTTCTAGCAGGGGAGTCGCGAAATGGAGGGCCTGGAACCATGGCCTCCATTGGCGACGACCATCACTTCAGAAAAGTACACGCAGGGCGGTTGTGGTATAGTGAGTACTGCTGGGATGAAATCTTAACTGAAGAGTTTGTTGCTGAACGCTTCTGTGAGGCGCCTTTCCAGCGAAAGCTCTTTATCGGCAGAATATTCTCTTACTGCGCGTAACAGTTTTCCCTCACAAAATCATCTGACCAACACACGTGCTCGGTAAGTCAAACAATGCTTACTGTCGTTCCAAGTCGTGTATTCGACCTTGAAGCCTTTCCCCGCCACTGACATGTCAGTCGACAAGAGAAGTTCGACCTTGTTTTCGGTGGAAAACCACTGAGGCGGATAAGTGGACCCGCAGTAAGTTTCTTTCTTTCCGGACGAATAATCCTCAGAAAAGAAAAGAAAGTTTCAACAAACTAGCTTTGCACGACGAGCACGAGGCTAGACTTGGGCGCAAGCACCGTGTGTTAGTTCTTCATTATGCGCCGTAACGCGCCCCTTTCACATGGTAGTCTGCTGAAACCGTTAACACCCTGTTTGCATTTTGCGAACATTCTCACAGATATAATTCATGAAACGCAAAAACGATGTTGCGTTTCGACAAAGCTCTATATTTTCGCATCAGGCAGCAAACAGAACATTAGTGCGTAGAAGTTAATCTGCACTCGGAAAGATACTTCACACTTGAACATCCAATGATGACGTCATGCAACCAGCGGCGTCGCCACTGGATTGCGGTGGTGCTGGGATTCCCCTTTACAAACACTGACCCCGTCGGATGTTTAGCATTCTTTAAAAAATTGCACGTTTGGTGTAAATTGGCAAGTTGCTGGTAAAAGGTTTGACTTTTCTGAACTGCGGTGCGATATTTTATCGAATCTAGTGATGAAACGTTTGGTCATTCGCTGAAAATTCGGAAGAAAACCGTGCAAGCTTTGAGGAAGCTTTGATGTTTTTGTTTCCGTCTCCTTGTTT
>JGI24159J19872_10000058_pt1 | contig 56865 bp, 32 predicted proteins | sample Ectturendosymbi4_FD_19872 | JGI IMG/M metagenome (IMG submission 19872) | reverse complement strand
AGCAATATTGAAGCTCAGGTACAATTCGTTTTAGAGGGGGCACGTTTTTGACAAAGTTTCCCGACCAGTAGTAATTTCTCTCGGAGGCCCTGCTAATGTGTGAATTAATTATCGTAGTATACCTGGGTCCTGGGTATCGCTGCCAACGAATCGCATTTTTTGTGATTGTTACCGTAACATGGGTCATTTTCTTTGTGGTGTAGAAAGAGTAAAGCGTTATGTGAAGGTCCATTTACACTGCATCGTCAGCAACTTGAAAATTATAAGCAAAGTGTCGACGTTTCCCCCCCTCCTAGAAAAATTTCTGCGGACGTCCATGATCGTAGTGATGATATTTTCCTTCTACAAATGCACCTCCTGCGCGATGGTGAGTGAGCGGGTTTACTGAATCTTTGCAGTACTCTTCTTCATCTGCTAAGACTTCGCGTCATTGCTGAACAGGACACTGTTTTGGTATTTGATGGATCTAGCGGTTTTGGATTTTATCCCACGGAAAGGCCTATATTGTCGTTTGCGTGTGAGTTTCAAGTCTCCCAGAGTGAAAGCACTGTGTAATGTCCCCATTTGCCTTCCCAGATGCGTAGGACGCACAAATGTGTGCCACTGCCCACTAATGGATTGCTGATGCAGAAGATTGTTGAAAATGTTTCCAATGGGACCCTCTGTTCAAAACCCAGACGCGGCCCTTGCGCCGGCGTGCGATGGTCGATGAGCGATGTCATTGGCCGCTTTTGCGTATTTCGTGGTAGCAACTGGCCAAACTATACCTTTGGATAAAGGTTTGCGCCATTGGCACAGCAACTTTTGCGGACTGAAAGACGGTGTACTTCGCTAAGACGTTGCTGCGAACACATTTATGTAGAAGAGGCTTTGCATTGTGTTTACTGCATGCGAGCAGACATGCAGCAATCACCACAACCCGAAAAAAGCTATGTGTTGCATTAAGCCTACCACATTTCGTTTCTTAACGGGACAAGGCGGGCGACATTTTGGTCCCTTAGGCCTCATAACCCCTGTCTGATATTTCTTGCCCCGAGAAAGATAAGTAACACTGTTATTTTATCACATGAACGGATCAAAGAAGAAATATATATGTCTAGTTTCATCAATGACTTTGACAGGCGACGCGATGACCGCTTGATCAAGAGATTAAAAGAAAAATGCTGTTAACCCTGGTTTACGCGCAGCTTCATTTTCTCATGATTCTCTTACGTTTAAATACAAGTTAGTTTGTAGATGAAAAAAGTAGGACACAGTGTAAGGCTAAAGTTTTTGCTTTTTCCCTGGAGTCTCGGTTGTACAGCTCTTGGCAAAATTATAAAAAAGCAAGACAGACTGGCCTAAATGAAAAATTGTCCAAATGTGTTCAGCATCGTAAACCAACTTAAAAAAATTATCCACTCATTCAAAGTCGCTGCTAACGCTTTCAGACATTGATGTTTGGGCATTTATTAAAATACGAAGTCCACGTGGGCGATGGATTCTTTCCTTGCGATTAAAACCATGACATTGTTTAAGATGGGTGTGAGCCATACGTCATGAAACATTTTTGAATTGAAGGGGCCCTGACGCTGTATGCCTCCTAGAAAGTCCGTTTTTCAGTTTTCACAGCCAGTGATCTGATCCATTTCGAGGCATACCAATCTACGAATGCGGCACATAGCATTGATTTCATGTATTGCTAGATAACAGTTAGGGTTGCGGTTCAGTTTGATCTTGTTTAACTTAACACATAAAATTATAGTACCCTTGCATTCAGCATTCCATTGTTACAAACAAACAAACATAAAAACTGATTGCAAACCGAAAACAATTTTCGTTTTATGTTGTATAAATAGCAAAAATTGTAATGTGTTTTACATTTACTGCAAAACACGAACTAATCCCTGCGTAATTAACATTAAACCATATCCACGCATTAAATTACCATGTCTAAAAATTTTCAACCCTTATTTTTGATGGATCTAGCTAACATGCTAGATCAGTGTTTCCCAACCTTTTTAGGCTTGCGGCACCCTACAGAAAAGAATAATGATTTACGGTACCCATAGCAATTTGATTTGAGGTTTGATGACAGTTTGAAAATGTATTTTTAATGATATGGTAAAAAAACGTGCTAGCCCGCGGCACCCCTGGGCACTGTAAATGGCACCCCGGTTGGGAACCACTGCGCTAGATCATGATTTTTAGGCACGTATCCCGGCAATTGACCGAAAACAGCAAAAAGCCAGCTGGTTCAACGACACCATGACAAGATACTTTCTTTTCGAAATATTGTAAAATACTTTTCCAAATACTTTCCTTTAAGAAAGAATGGGAAAGCTTTAGTACTTATTGGCGACAACGCAGGAAACAAAACTCTATTTGGCATATGCAAAATTACGAAAAATGTAAGAAATGCCTGTAATGCATCAAGGACTTTTAATTAAAATATTTAGTCTTACGGTTAGTTGTTTCAGAGCTTGCGGATGAGGTTTAGTTTGTTTGATTGTTTCAAGAGCAGCTGAATTTTGTACATGCGTGTTGTTGGTTGGATGAGGTGTGTGCGTTTGGGTTGTGAGAAGGATATTTACGTAATGATGGTTTAATAAGCAGGACGAATTATTTCAAAATGAATTGTATCGGGTTGAGTCGAGGCAATGATTAATTGTGAAAGGAGTAACACGGGGGTTGTTGAGTTGATGCAGGACGAAGTGTTGAATGGCTTGTAGGCATAAGTGTTGCAGGGGACCATTTGTAACACAGCTAAAGACGCCTGCAGCAAACCTTGCAAAATGTAAATTGCGCAGTCTACAGCATTTTATATCAGTTTTCTTGGCTCCCCACTAGAATTTGAAGACTTTCAGTGTCGGAATAGCCGGGAATGTTTTAAAGTTTAATAGAAGTAGAACCTGCTACAATCTTTTGTTCATGCGCTGAAATGACTACCTTCGCAGACCGTTCTCCAATTGAAAACCCAGCGTTCTCCAATTGAAAACCAAGGCCAAGCTGGTGTGGCCATTCCTTTATTACAAAGAGGACCTACATAAAAAGGGAAAAGTGTGCCACACAGCGTCGATCACACCCATGGCCCTTACGTAAACTAGCCCACTCGTCCTGCAGTAATGAAAGGACCGTTTGTTATTGCTGTTTGGAAAGTCAAGACCAGCAAAATCAAGGCCACCTAGAGAGCGAGAGGTTATGGCAAAACTGCTGCACCGACTTCACGGTAGGCATTGCGATCGTTTGAAAACACTTCCACGAATGTTTTCGCTTCGCGAGCAACCTGATTGACGTTGCTTTCCAACCGGAACTGCCCCGTTCAGTGGAAGCATTTACGTATTCAAAACTGTTATTATGTTGCCAGTTGGAACTGCAATCAGACTTAGAAATTAAAGTGTTAGAAACGTGATCAAATGCATCAACCAGCTGGGCGCCACATAAAAAGTAACTCGAAAAAGCAGCCCTTGCGTATCGACGTTGAGAACTCGACGCTGAAGGCTTTGCGTAGCCTAAACAGGAAGCCGATTGTAAAAACAGTTAGCTATGGTGAAAAACAGTTAAATACAACATTCGTTGCCGGCTTAAACTGCTTTGAAGTTTGAACTGAGCGTTGTTTTACACTTGCGTTGTTCAGAGCAAACAGCTACATCTCTGAGTTTCCCGTTTTGTGGCAACTATTCTAGAACAGGCCTAATCATATTCATTGCGTGTCTGACGTCCAAACGGCTTGCTCGTTTCGCAGTTGTGTTTAGAATTCAAGCCGCGTACGACTTCATATCAACTTTCACCGCTTCTCCTGCGCAAATCAATTTTCCAAACCACAGATCAAAACCGGTTGGTGCCTCCGGAGCAGGCCCGTAAACGTGTCGCACATTGTTTTCCTCACCGCAGACATTGCATTCGGTTTTTCGGAATTTGCTGGAGTGTTGAATTACAGAGATTCCCAATCTCGATGACTGACATCAAGGCAGAGATTCCCAATCTCGATGACTGACATCAAAAGAGAAATGATCTTGGCGTTTTTAAACAAAATACCGAGTTTGATGTGTAATGCCATAACAAGCAAGTTAATGCATCGCATTAAATAACAATCTGTGCATATTTTTATGCAAATCGTCGTTGTATTTTATGCATACACTTTGATTTTATGCGAAGTATTGTTAGTATTGCAAACAACGCATTCATTTGTTTTTTGTATTGTTTTTCTCAAGCAGTTTTGTTCTCAGCCAACGAAAGACCGAAACGTATGAGTTCCAAGATGACACATTTCACCTAATCTTTTGAACAAGGGCTGAGGATGCGTAATTTTACGTGAAATCGATTTCCTACTAATAATTTGCTGATCGATTCCTTGCTTACACCCATCGTGGAGAGTACTTACTTCACCTAATCTTATCACGCTGCAACATTTGTTATCTTCCTAACAACAGCGCAGATGACAGCATCCTTCCATTTCCTTTAAGTTGCGACTCTAGGCAGTGAAAAGGTCTACAGCAGTGGTTCTCAACCTTTCATGGTTTGTGGCCCACTTCCGAAGACTCTCAACACTTGTGGCCCCCTGCTCATCAATAGGATTTTGCAATATCACGGCAGAGCTATTTAATAATGGCCTCTGCTCGTGGCCCCCGGAGGACTGCTCCTTGGCCCCCAAGGGGGGCCGAGGGCTCCGGTTGAGAAACCCTGGTCTACAGGGAGTTAACAAAGAGATGCATGAAAGTACCACCGCTACAATGAAGTTCCAGCTTTCTAGTCGTTTTATCTCGTTGCAGCGAAACTTCATTTGTTAAATTCGTGTTTAGTTCATATTTAAACACACATATCTTTTACGTGCGACTGCATTGATTAACAAATAAAGAGATAATTTTGTTGTTGTAAGAGTTCATGTTCGAAAGTAATTTACTGAAAGTAGCTTATGCGACAATAAGGAAGCTTCTGTGTTTTTTCCAAAGATAAACAGAATAAAACATGAAAATAAAAGCACAAAACTCAAAGTTGTAATTTTCAAAAAAAAAACTTTTTCACATTGGTATAAAAAAAACCTATGCAAAGCTTCACGACGCCTGTTGATCTCTTCAGTTGGAATTTCAAAGATCACATCAAATCACCCTTGAAAAGCTCGTAATCAGAGTGCTCAGCTGTCGGGAAAGGCCGGCACAGCGTTCAATGCTTGTGCAAGCTCATCCAAATCCTTTCGAATCCTGCGCTTTCAATCAAGCCACCCAGATGCAGCTTCACGCTCTCACCGTACTCAAGAGAATACTTCTACCGAACCCCAAACAACGTGACCCCACAGACTGCGCAGGAAACCAAGCACTTTTCCAGTGATGACGTATGGCAAATTTGTGCAGATCGCCACGGCGTAGTGGAAAACCGTGTAAAGCGGTTTTGAAACCCGGGTGATTTCAAAGCTCCTGTAGCCTGATGCCTTTGTTGTCACCAGACGTTGCTCCGTCGATGGCAAGTATTGAGTTTCATAACACCAAACGCCATGCGAGAAGTCTTTAACCGCAAAGAAAATACACAATTGCGTCTGTCCTGAGTGAAGAACAAGCTGTTGGAGTGTTATGTACATTGCAATGCTATGAGTCGCCACTTCCCTGCGATGCCAAATAAGGAATAGTTGTTCACGATCAAAACAACTATGCATGTTATCTGGAAAACAATTTTACACGATTTAATGAGCACCACGAAAACACAGCAACCACACAGCGGCATTCAAAAGAAACAACGTCTGATACAGGCAGACCTTGACGCAAAGTCACCGGTTTTAAGCATAAGATGCTGTGCAACTTCCATGGTAATTCATTAATTCAAACATTTTAGTAAAATTAGAAAACGAACACACCATGCATTCCGACAAAGCGGAATCGAAGTAAAAGCGACTTTGATGATCAGTTAAATGTGATCTACCGCAAATAAGGGCCAGTTAACATAAAACGTAGCTGATAGTGAATTTTTTTAAATGAACGCCTCAATGTGCAAACGTTTGCAGAGTTTGGGACTGCAATAAAAAAAGTGCAAAGCCGGTGAAGGATTTTGCACTTCAGTACATTGTGTGTTGCTGTTAACGCAGAAGATTTTATAAATTTTATAAGTAGTAATGGCAAGGTACGGAAACTTAAAACTTAAACTTGGGGCGCTTTGGCAACCGCGCAAACTTACAAATTATTAAAGGAATATTTCAGTTTGGGCAACACGGAGATTTGTCTGCTCAAATTTAAGGAAGTACAGGTAGATGAAAATCATCACAGAATCCAACTCGGTCAAAACACCTTCCAGTCATGGTGCTACGAAGGTAAGCTGCTTTCATTATTCTGAGCGGATTAACTGTTATTTTGGCAGGATAGCATGTTACCCAAACATACCAAAAATCAACCGATCGCATCACACCGAATTCTTTTTCACGTTTATCAAGGACTTCATTGTTTGAGACTTCTACCGTACTAACGCATCCATGTTGTTGAGCTTCGTCCATTTATCTTTGAAGAAAAGCAATCGTCATAAATTTCGCATTCACAACAAACTGCTTTTCTACCTTGGGGAATCACGGCAGTGGCGAAGTAATTGCAGATTAGTTTAAATTAGTTTGTTTGTCATTAGGTGCTGTCAGAAATTCTGAGAAAACTTTTTGTCTATCAACCCGCTTCTAGCGCTCAAAATGTTGAGCCATGCTTTTTTTTCCCAACAGCTCCATCCATCACAGCAGAGTATAGTGAAATGTTCTTTGAACACTTGAATATTAATACCACACACCCTCCTCCAGCCTTCTCTGTGTGGCTCTACTATATATAAGAAAATATCCGTTTTAGAACAATTTGAGAGAATGCGCAGACAGAGTGTGAACTGGGAAGGTCATCGACGTTGGCCGAATTTGACCAACCTTCGTTGATAAACAAGGTGGACAAAAATAGTTCTTGACAAATCAGCAGATTGATATCCTTTGGCAGTCCTTGTGCATCTTTCAAGACACATCAAAAACCAATTTGAAGAACCAATCCAAGGATTATGCATCTCTCCATGGATTAAACAGCGTGTATTTAATTTTTTCAAACGATTGGAGCTTATTTTACAGTTGGTTTCTCTGCAATTCTCAGGAAATGCCGGAAAAGATTTGTGGCATGCGCATTGCTTCAATAAAGTTTTCTGCACTGGAGAGATACGATATATCACATTTTACTTGTTTTCACAACAAGCATGTTTCGGGCAAACGGCATGCACGGTGGGATTCACTTTTATATGTTTCAAAAATGTTCTACAATCAAAGCCTTGATCAACCGCTTTGGATTGAAAGTTTCGCTCAGCAATTAGTTGCACAAGGTCGTCGTCGTCGGTATGAATAAACTGCAAGATCATTTTCTTCCAACCAGGCGCACAGAGCCGGTGGAGGTGGAGCAAGATCTGCATTCGCTCCAGGCACCCGGAAAGAGTCACAGTGTCCGCTTGTGATATGTTCCGCGATTTGAGCTTCTCCGGAACCGAATGGAAACCAAGGATCCGGCGCCATCTTCCATCGGTAAAGTGACTCCCAGAAGCGTCCGACTCGCGTTCTGACGTGGTTCAGTTTACACCACGCAGAGCGGCTGGGACCAAGGTCGGGGTTTCCCATTTTGGGTGGTGGAAGGGAATGAGGTGGGACCCCTGACTTCTTCCACTCCTCGAACCACTGGTGTTGAGTCCACTTTGCGATAGACTCATGCCCCGCAAAAGACTCCACAAGTTCAATCGCCGATTGTGCAAACGGCCTTCTCGATTTTTGACGAGATCTTGTTGTACAAGGTGAAATCTCATTAACGCAGAGTACGTTTTAATGGTTTCGACGAACTAAACGCCAAAATTCAAATTGGTTCTCCTCAAACGGAGGATCTTCAATAGTGTAATTGGTGGTGGTAGAAGTTCATAATTTAGACATTCCCAAATTTTGAATGTTGGCAGTTCCGGCATTTAATGACTGGCTATCACGTTTGGACGTTGATTGGGCGTCTTGGCTTGTACTGTTCGCGTCCAGCCAATCCAGCTTTAAACGAATGGAGTAATATATGTTGCTGTTTGTCTGCACTGGACACAGAAAATAAAATTCGTAAAAATGTTGATGATTTCATTAAAGATTAAAACCGACCACCAGGGCGTGGTGCTTTGATTCTAGTAAGAATCTGATCTTTCTTCGAACAGTTGACCCCTAAAGCCATTTAGGTCGTTTGCTTCGTTTGTGAATACTCTAATGTGCAAGGCAATGTTTGCCTCAATCCTTCATCAGCAATTGAATCATCAGAAAAGCATTCTGTTTTGTGTAAATGACTTCCTTGTAGCACCAAATCTATAATTGTGAGACTTATGTTCATTCATAATAAAAAAAAGAAGTCTTACTTAATTCTTTTACAACCCACCTTGGCTTTACTGTTTCATCATTTTCTATCTGCAATGTTGTTATGAGTAGTTTCGTAGTAAAATTACTTTTGAATTTGCTGTCACTTTTTGATAATCAAAGCATTTTTCAGAAGGTGAATTTTTTCAAAACTGACAACTTGAAGCATCAAAGTGCAAACTGTTGTCATCTGCTGAAATGTAGTTATATTTAGGATGACTTTCAAAAATGTTCAAAAGATTTTTCAAACCAAACATCGGTTTTCCAAAGCTGGTCATCAATTAGCAACAAGGGATTATATTTTTGCGTTGGTGGTGAGTTCCAGAAATGCAAGTAAAGACAAGAGAATAAGGACAAAACACCAAACAGAAAATTTCTTGCTGGAGTCAGTGTTTGTTACGTTTCGCTTGAAATGCATCCATTCCGACTAAAACTCTCAGCCATAGCAACAAGTCACGTGTTTCACAAAATATAAATATGCCCAATCTCTCCACAGTCGTCAGGCGCTTTCTGCGTAAGTAATTTGTATTTCTAATATGCATCTGAAATTCTTGAGGTTTGTGCCCTAGCCCAAATTTACTGCTGGTATAATCTGTGAATGAGCATTGAGCACTTTACCCAATATCCAGAGAAAAATGAGTTGCTGTGGCATTTCCAAAACTTTTTCTCATACAACGGAGGTGCAGCACTTCTTTTAATACCACCCAGTCCTTTCCACGCTTGGAGTCTTCGAAATCAACAGAAAGTGGCGGCACACGTAAAAAACGAAGAACTTGCACTGCGTGGACTCGTGCTCTGTTCGGCAACACCCACGTGTGCGGTCTGCATGTTTATTGTTAGCGTAGGAAGGCGTTCATTTCGTTCTGGTTGTCGCAAGAACAGTGGGCGGTGTGGGTGGCAAAGACTTAGGCGAAAGTGTTACAGTTCGTGCGACTTGTTCTGCCTTGACCCTGTCGCAGCAGCACAACGACAGTCAACAAGCTGCTGACCAGTCTGCTGTTCTGTCAACCAGAGAGGTCCAGCAAGACGAGTAAAAGTGACGCCATGCGATTGAGAACCCGGTTGCAACGGTTAAAGCACGCCGTTGTTACCATTAGCGTGAGAGGCAATCGCTCATTTGGTGAGATGCAAAGGTGCTTGTCAACGTCACCATCGTTTGTTCTCATTACTTGCCGAAGAACAACTAAACGACGACATGGCTCCCGATGCCTGCGTACGCTCTAGAAACATCCAAAACAAAACGTGGAGACACCGAATGGTGATGTTTGCTTTACTGCAAAATTTAGTTCGGTTAAAAGCGAGAGTTTTTCTTACGGTGCAGCTTTCTACCACGATGTTCTAGGAGCAGCTATCTGTCTTTTTCTCTCGTCAGTCATCGTATAAAAAGATAGTGACTGTGAAACATACGAATATTCGTAGATGATACTACAATGCATTAAACAATCATTTAGGATCAGATAGATCAGGCTCACAGTTTGAACAATTGTTTCAGACGTCAAAGAGGTATTTGAAGATCGGAAGATCAGTTTCCCGTGCTTGCAGGTGGTAAATTTCTTGATACTTATTTAGGGAGAATCTCAGAGTTGACAATCTATAACTTATTTTGAACAGCGAACTTGGCTTGAATTCGATATGAGAGTTTTTTTTTAAATCAGCAATTTGCATGATATCAAACCTAAATTGTTTCAAATTGCCAAATATTAGTTTTATCGGAGCTGAAAAAAAAAACGTTTTTCTAATATGTTGGCATATGCTTTTTGTTAGGTTATCATCACGCCAGAAGACAGGTGTATTAATGAGTCAAAATGTTGCAAGAAAGAGACACCGTTAAGAGCTTGAAGACAGTTTTTTTTAAAGCGTGCAGTTATTCACACCAATAGTGAACATGAATGCGGGGATTCTGTTAAAATATCCTGGTTGGCCATTTGCACAACCCTGTGTAAAAGAGCAAGTTCATCAAATTGATTGATTAGTTTTGATCAGTTGTGCCGAAGTACTGTAATGAGCAAATCCATCAAATTGACATAAATCAATTTTTCGCAATGCTTGCTTTCATCAGTGTTGAAAAGCTTATAGCACTTCCTCCACTGTTTAAAGGTTTCAATGGATTAATTCGGTGACAGTAGAAAAATTTTCAAAACAGCAACACAACGTGCAATACAGTTTGAATAAACTCATTGGCGTTGTTGCTTTCAATGTAATTTTGTAAGACTGATAAGTTTTATTCTTTCTCGAAGGCAAGTGTCTTGAGGGATAAAACAGAAAGCAAGCCAAATTGCGAGCATAAAATGCTATCTATCGTGGAAACCATTGTCATGTAAAACAAGCGTAATCGTACGGTATAAGTACTGGCGTCACATTATGGTGCAGCTGGCATTACGATCTTGTTTGATCTCAAGCGACGCAGTTTAAAATCTCCCTGAACTCCACGAGGCTTAACTCTGTTGTTTAGCACTCTTCAGATGTTACAAATCCAGTAAATCACCATGAGATTTGTCTGGTATATCTCGTAACTGAGAGTTGACGCTGAGACAGAGCTGTAAATAAATGAAAATGCAGTGTTATTTCGTGAGGTGATGTTCATGTAAAAGCTTTCGACAACCGGGTTTCTCAAACAAACGATATGGAATATAAGTTAAAAACTAATGTTGCAGATTTTCTATTACAGTGTAAAATGTTTCAAACGGAGAGCAAAGCAGTCAAAGTTCAACATTTACACAAGACATCTATTCGAAGTGTTTAGCTTTGTCGTTTTCAAAAACCACTCCTACGAGAAAAAGCTGAATTGCACGTAGCAATCTTTCTTTGTTAACACTTTCTGAGTTTGCAGAATCGTCCTCTGAGTAAGTCGTATTGCCCAATGTTGCAATAACTTATTTCTGGCATAGAAACACCAGGCCTTTGATGAAACCGAACTCTCGGTTTTATTTTGTTTCGCATTAGAAAGAATATGTTATTCTTCTCCAAAACGCTACAAAGCAGCATTTCTAATCAAAAGCACCCTTCTTCATATGTAATGATACCGGCAGAGAAAGCAGTTTGACTTGCATTACAACGCCTCCATTCTGTCGAAACGTCTGCGCGTATTTCAATCGCCACAATGTGGGAAGCGCCATCAACGCGTACAGACGATTTTGCTTGCATTGAGCAGATATGGTGCTTTTTCCCTTTAGGCCGTTTCCAAACATGTAAGTATTTTTCAGGCCTTTTCCAAACATAGAAGTATGGCACTTCGTCCAGCAACTCATGCCTTACCTCATTCTCACCTAAACAATATCAAATAATGGTTGTTTCGAGTCTTCTATGCTGCTACACCCGAAGACCTCCCAAGAAGAAACGCGGTTTGAAAGATAAACGGATGAATGAATGAGTGCACTTGCTCTTTAAGTGTTTCAGATGCGTATGAGGCTTGTACGGGAGAGACAGCAAAAATTCGAAACAGGTGAAACCGCTTAAGAAATGACTAAACGTTTGATTTTGTCATAGCGATATCGTTCGCTTGAAAAAACAACACTTTACGCCTCCGCGGCGTTTAAGCCCGCCGGTGAATAAATTTTTGCCACTCTTAACATGTGCAACTTGACTGAAGAATTTAGATGGGTTCCTTCATGTGAATTTGTGTTTTCTGCTGATACGTAGATGCGGTCGACGACGTAACCCTAATTCATGTGTACAACACTGAGTCCCACTGGGTAGAATGCGCTTGCAAGGAGCATGCAACCAAGCACCTGTCAAATCCTGCATTTCAACCAGATCTGAAAGAGATTTTGAAAGACCAAGAAAACATACGTTATTTATAAGAACAACAAATGTTTAAACTTGTATTGACTTGGTAGTTAAAAAGACAGTTCGGAAACATAATTTGCAAAGCTATTACGCTGCTGGTAGACCACCCCACGCAGTAAGATTAGTGAGAAATTAATTGCTTGCATCCATGGCTTCTGTCATGTTGTTTTTGTGCATAGCTAAGCTCTTGTAGCTCATTGCCTCTCAGAATTTCTTTTAACACCCATGCGCGATGTTGCGCAACATTGGGCACGCGCACGTCACTTGTCGGCGGCAAACCGTTTGATCTTGCCCCACCCGAGCGCGAAATGCTTTTCCTACAATTTTCTTGAGCAACTTTTCTGATTTGCTGCACTCGATTTCAGCCAATACACTGAGCCGTGCTTAAAAGCATAGCCGGTCCTTATCAACTTCGTTGCAAAATTTTCTGAATGTGACTCGCATCCAAAATCGAATGAAAATCGCTACCAGTATAGGATCCTAAATATTCTGAGACACACGTTTCACGTTGATTACCATTCCGATATTAAGTGGGTAATGCTCTAACACAGGTGATAGGTGTTGGCAACCTGCGGCTCTTTAGCTCCTCTGAAGTGGCTCTCTCTGAAATTGACAAAACTTGGTATTGAGATTTGCATTTTATTATGAATAATATTTGAATTAAGTCGAGTGCAATTTAGCTTATGTCCATATGAAGTCGCATGATAAACAAAACGGTATCAACGTTTTGTGACTCTTCGCAGCTCATACCGGCTGGAAAATGAAGCAGAATGGCTCTTTTCTCTTTTATTAAAAAAAGTTACCGACCCCTGCTCTATCAAGTCGTGATTTAAATAAAACTGCATTTCATTCTGAGTAAATTTGGGTAAATTTGATTGACGTCAATGCGCTGGGTCCACTCGCGCTTTCCTTGCGACCTTGGGAGGAGTTTATCACTTTGATTTCAAGTGTACGTCACGGTATGATTCCTGTCATTTAAGTCGCACACTCAGAAACGATTCGATAGAAATCTCCTCAGCAAAGTGTCTGTGCCAGCTGACATAAAAACTCAAACATGAGTTCGGCCTTTTCACGCAATCGAATTTCATAACCTGGTCACGAATACATGTTGATGATGGATGGCCACTTGACTTCAATTGCTCGATTTGCATCAAGTGCACATGATTTTATGCGACTTTTATCCCAGACTGCTTGCGATGACATGAAAAGAAGGAAACCGATTCATTCAAATCTCCATGGCGTGGCACAAGTTGAAACTCTTCAGCATTGACAGCAACCATCAGTTCTCCCATTTTCATCAAGTGCCAAGCAGCTTAATTATTTTTCTCTCCCCTATCGGTGACCATTGGCAGGGGCGTAACGTGGGGGCAAGGGGGGAACATTCCCTGGGCGCCGAATCATGATGGGGGCACCGAATCACTAAGGAGGGCGCCGAAAATTCTCAACAATGCCGCAAGTACTTTCTTAAATACAGTACATTTGCTTCCGAAAGACCTCAGGTTCGAACATGGGGCGCCAAACTTGCTTTTTGCCTCGGACGCCATCTAACCTCGTTACGCCCCTGATCGTTGTTAATCCGCGCTTCTTCTAAACCGATTGTTTCTCCGATTCATCATCAACAAAGCACTGCACTATTTGACTTCGCAAGAAAGGTTAGCTTATTCACTTCAGATATGCATTATAACCAAACAAAAACCATTCAATCGAAATGTAACCGGAAGTAAACTTGGCGCAAGGATAACGTTTTAACCACTGCGTCAACCACGTGGGGAACTGGCCATGGATTATCCCGTAGAAATGCCAATAACGACAATACATAAAAAGATCTACGCATTTTTGGTAGGTAAGTACCTATACTGTACTTTTCGGCTGATGGTGTGTGGTTTTTATTGAAACTGTGAGGACAACTAAATACATGGTAAAAGTTTCGATAATAATACAATCTCTGAACAAGACTGGAAAATATACATAACCACGAAAGAAACGTCAAATACTGGAAGTCACGTCGGCCCTGACACCATTGGAAATCTTATATCTGGCTCTACTTTTCTCTTAAATAACGTTGGCACCTGCCATTTGTAAATGAAACAAGTCAGTCCAAAATTAGAGATAAGTCAGTTCAAAGTCGGTAAAATCTCATGATCAATATAAGCAATATTCCGCGATTTGCGGCAAAGCTGTTCTTTGCATTGGTAAATAATTTGTGTATATTGGAGATTACTTGACGTTCGGCAAACATGACTGAACGGGTTTAGGCCTACAGCTTCGTATTTTCGAAGTTGTGACTTATTGCAATGCAAGCGCCAATCACCTTCGACTCTACCGCGTGACTTAACCAGTCATTGCGGTGTCGGAGGGAATGACGCTCGTGTGTAGTAAGCGATTACTGCGCTGCCAGCGACAGCTGCAGTGAAAGCCCAGAGTAAGACCACCCACGTGAATTGGTTGTTTGAAAAATAAGTCTTTCGAAAATTTGGTTCTATACGATTTGGTTACTGCAGGAATGTACGGCGGAGAGCGTTAAGTTCAGATTTGCTGGAATAAGCCGCTTACCACCTAGAAGTACATCAGCAGACGTGTCTTCAAATCGCTGTTCATAGTCGAGTTACCGCACCGCGATTAAGCATAGCTACTGCAACTATCTAGACGCTTTGGCTGATGGTTGAATTCGTCCCTTCAAATTGCCACGATTAGACATTCGTTGAACTGTTAGACTTGCCACTGACCGAGTAGACAAGTCCCTGGCTTCGGCGCCAGGTATTCCTTGGCGACCATGCGCAACGGACGCGCGCATTAGCCGGCCTGTCATTCTTCCTGGCGGCCTGGCTATCTGGCCATTACGCTCACGGATGTGCCGTTTCGAGGGCGAGTTCTGTATAAACACCGTCACACATCGTCCCGCGGGCATTGCGGGCCCACCAACCCCCGAGTGTCGAGAATCCATTGTTCTCAAGCCACCCGAGCAAGAGTGAGCGAATTTCTTTTCTAGTCGTTATGACTTTAACTGGCACTTTCGCCGAACAGCCTCAAGTGAATTTGCGCAGTTGCACTGCCGCAACCTTCTACAGTGTAGCCGAACATTGATTTCGCTAATGCAAGGTTACTAAGTCGATCAGATATGCTTCGGACGGCCCAGCAGGAGACGTACGTTTCGGCAGAACAAACTGGTAAATTGTGGGGCAAGAGATAGAAAAAGCTTTACCGGCGACAGGGGGTCTTGCTGTGATGCAAAAACGCATGAAGTAGTCTATCTCTATCCCGCTGTGACAGCGGCGAGCAGAGTTATCAGAAAGCAGTGTGACAAATGTTTTTGGTGCCTACAGTAGTGCATGTTTTGCGCAAAGTTCCAGAGAGACAATTTAAGTGTATCACATTGCTTGCTTTTGGTACTTGTTTGCTACAATAAAGTCTTCGCAAAAGCGATTGAAAAGCCCAACTCTAGCAATACCGCATTATTCTTCAGCCGCTTGACTCATGCATTAGACAAAGGCTTCAAAGGTTACAAGGTATTTTTTGCCTCTCCATCTGCTCGGTAGATCAGTTTAAATTTCAGTAATTGAAATGCTGGGTCAGTTTACAATGCATGTAAATAAAGCTGGTACGTGTTGTTACTCGAAACAGATAAGGCTGGCAATGTTTTCGAAAACAACGCCGTCCTGGACTAGAAGGTGGTCGCCTTCGCATCTATGGCCATTAATCTTGATCAATTGCTATTTGCTGCAAGGTTAGGTTTTTTCTTCCCAGTAACATCGTATTGTTTAACAGTTCATGTGCGAAGAAAAAACACTGTGGGTAACGTGAAATTTAACCAAGTGGAATAAGGAAGTGTCTCCGGAACGTGCTGAAAAGTTTCGGACAAAAAAGGAGAGGAATGCTTGTTTTGTCAACGGGTTACAACTTACAGTGAAGGACGAAATCGGAGTACATTAACTATACTGAGAAAAGTACCAGACCTGTGTAAACAAGTGAATTGCACGAAAAAAATTTTATTTTGGAACTAGAGGATTATGCGCTTTTGAGGTGTATTATCCTTGCCCAGCATTACCCGGACTAAGGTAGAGTAGGAGTGAAAAGTTCCCAAAGGCTTTCCGGCCACCGCCGGTGCTTCCAAGGGGCGCTGATGATGGATTACAAGACGTAGATAGAAAGAGGATCATCTGTTGATTGCCAAACACGCACTGGCGGATACGAGTCATGTACGACTTGGCCTGGATCAGCTGCGAACTTGAGGTGAGTGAGTTGCAGTTTGATGAACTTGATTTTCTTGGTCATCTTAGACCAGGGGTGGGCAATTAATTTGGCTCTCGGGCCCCTTTGAGAAGGCCGCATTCAGCGAAGGGCCGCACCTTCTAATGGAAATAGAAGCAAGTCTTGGTTAAGTTAGCCTCAGCACTAACATTTACTGTGATAAGTTGGCGAGGTAATTTCAGATTTGAACATATTTCCTGAATGCTTCCGCGGGCCACTGAAAACGCTGTGGCGGGCCACATTTGGCCCGCGGGCTGCTATTTGCCCACCCCTGTCTTAGACAATAAGCTAAAGAATCATCATTCCTGCAGAAAAAACTTCGTTGCTAGTTCGACAAAAGAGCGAAGTCTTCCTGAGCGAAACGATGTATGTTTTTTACTGCATTGCTCAGAACTGCATGATTTTACTATTTTCAACCCTTGCCGCGGGTTTCCTTTCCGATGACTTGCAGTTTTCATGCTTACTGTGTAATCTAGATATGTGGCACCTTGCTGCCCTCCAACCTGGAGCCGAATTTAGGACTTGGAGGCAAAAAAATTAGCTGAAGGTGCAGTGCAACATGGAACACGATAGCTTCTTACAGATTAATGCGTGAGACGTGTTGTTTATTGGTACTGATACGGTTCTGTGGGGCCCATAGTTTGCAGAAAAACAACATTCCTTATTGAGACTCTAGTTGAATATCAGTTGAAGATCCCTGCTCAGAGAAGCAAATGTATATTCTGTAAACACCATACAGTGTTTGATTTTTTGCTATGAAAGGATTCCTTTCGACAGACATTTCGTTTTTGAGATGCTGAGACTTCTGCGCACGCAATCGCTCCCATGCACACACGTGCACGTACAAACTCACACCCATTTACAGGCTTGAGGGCATTTTCACAAATAGACATCTGCTTCTGAGCAATATGCTAACTAACTCTGATAGATTTTATTCCGAAAGATGATCGGTTTTTATGTAGTAAAAAAGGAAAAGCCGATATTGAAACAAAATAATGAAAGAACGTTTTGGATATAAAATTTTCAATCTACCATGCTTCTTAATCTTCCAATAAGTTTCAGCTCCAGAGACCATCATGAAACTCTTCACAGCAACTACTAAAACTCCGATGTATTGCTTCATTTGCCACCTCACCAACAATCTCAATTTCCTAACAGAAGCTAATTCCCGTTGCGAATTGAACGTGTTTGCACAATAACTTTTTAGTTGCTAATGCTTGGCATGGACCTTTTTTGAAAGTATTGTTTCCGATTTCATAGTTTTCATTGTGTTGTTGTTTCCAACAAAAATCTGCATTTCTGCAAACATCTAATGTAGGTGTTTCTACCGACTTTCATGCACGGTTATTGTCGTTTCTACTCAGTGAATGAGTGAAGTTGGGGAAGCAACGAGGCGGGTATGCGGTTGCCCGCGTGTGAAGACGTTGTAAGGCATTTGGGCTTCACAGCATTTTTGAAATATTTTAAGATTTTCGAACGATTCTTTCACGTTCAACATTCCTTTATTTCAAGTAGCCACATTTTCAGATTTTTATGGGATAAGGTATTTGCTTTGGTTTGTGGAACTGACGAGTCGAAAGTCAGGGGTAACGTAATTTAACTTGATATTTGCTAATAATGTCTCACTTGCATAATATTCAGCGAAAACTTCATTACACATCGGTAATAAAGCATTTCGATCACATTGTAGTAGCAAATGAAGTAACAACTTTGTAAAACCAAAACGTAATTGAAAGACGACATAAACTTGAGCCAATATCATTTTTCGATTTTTCATATTGAGATTTTAGGTTCGTTGTTTTTTCTAATTACAAAATTGTTTGTGGTTGAAATGAAATCAGCATTTGATCGCCAGTTGAACTGCTCTAGCTTTTAACTTCAGATTAAGCAAAAAAGTGAACATGGTCGTTATACTTATAGCCGTGAAAGTGCAAAACCAAATTGAAAGATCATCGTAGCGAATTTCATACTCCTTTCAGCTAAAACGTTGTGTGATAGAACAGTTCAGACCGTGCCTTATAAAACAAATACAGTGTTGGTTTGTTGCTTCTTGGTGCTTTCTTACACTGAATTTTATCAGCAATAAAGATGCTTTTGAAACATACAGTAGTTTACAATCCGAAAATGGCTTGGGAGCGGTGATTACTTTTATGACATTGGCAGCATCACTCCCATTCCCCGGTTCCCAAGCTTCACCAGCTTCGACTGTGGCATGAGCTATGTGATGGTTGTTGCTAAAAAGTAAACTTTCAGGCTTGCTGGATTATGACGCATGTTCTTCAAACGATAAATTTGATCCACAGCATTGCGCTTGTGGTCCACAATATAGTCAGAAGTTTCTGGTCTGAAATAGGTACGTAGCGCTAGGCGTCAGGCTGAATGATGTCTGATATTTCTTTTATCAAGAGCATCGTCGAGAGCAGCAATCCAGACCACAAATGGTGGTCAAGTGAATTCTATTTCAGTAACACCTAGTTATACCCTAGCCGCCCGGCTATCTTCGGTTCAGTAGTAGATCTAGCACTGCTATTTTCACGTTTTGTCATACGCAATTTCAACCCGCGTCTGGTGCTGCTTATTGAAACTGTTCTTGATCACAACACAGCTCTTTCAAATGTAAATAACCCGATCGACCAAGCGTTTCATCAAGCAGTGGTGGAAGAATTGATATGCCCACTAAAACTTTTGTTTGATGCAGCGTTAATCTTTTTTTGCCAATGATAACACAGTAGTTATTCTTTTCCCTAGTATCACAATTAGTCGATCAGTCTGGGAATATTATTTGTACATATATAGCAAAACTTGTTTTCGGAGAATGCTGTTGCTAAGCAAACTAAGGCAAACACATAATCTTTTCAACCATCAACCGTTCGCTTAATTTGCTCTTTTTTTACTTAAAATTTTTTTTTTCAATGTATATTTCTCCAAAAGTCGAAGTGTTCCTACTGAACTGAAAGCAAGGAGGTCAGCCCAACCAGATCTATCACACAACCGGCTGCTTTCGATAGTTATTTTCAGAAATTCTCTGGGGTCGTCAGTTTTGGTTTAGCTACCTGACAATATCCCATTTTTGACCGGTTTTCCACCATTGGAAAAGACTGGCATTTTGCATTCTGCAGAAAGATCCGATCCATGTGTTGCATACAAATTTCACGACAGGCGCGGTCGATGTCGCCAACAAGCATTTCTTTTTCGAACACGTCTTGGTATGAGAAACGAGATCGATTTCGTAAATTATAAATCGAGTAATAGCAATGATAGGTCTTCTCCCATAACAACAGCACGTGCGTACTGGATTTCTTGCGTCGATTTCAATTCATTGTCTCACCATTGTCACATGAACATGAATGGAGAAACGTGACCTCCTTGTGTTATGCATGTTGATAGCTATTTACAGTTAATGCGTTTGTTGCACGTATTTTCTTTTTCGGGTGTTACCTGATACCTCCGTTTAATTTCCTTTTCGTTGTTTAAATCAAGTCTGAGAGGTTTAATCAATGTCTCGAAAAGTTACACCCTTATTTCAAATGCAATTTCCTAGCTATAGCTTTCAAAAATAAAAAATGAATTTGATGAAGAGTTTATCTAGTTGAAAAAAAACTGGTTATGAGAACGGCTCAAGTTTTCTTTATTATTCTGACATGGACATGTTAAACGTATGAAAGCTGATGCTGAATTTACGGTCAGCTTATTTGCGCTTACAGCAAGCATTCGCAAAAGACTGCTTATCTCTTCCTGTTTATGACGAATATAGCAGACGCGTTTGATAGAATTGCTTTTTCTTTTGATAAAAAAAGATGTGCTTGACAATCCGTGAGTCCAGATGTACTTGCGAAGTTTTTTTTTCTTCCGCGTGGAAGTTTTGCATTTCTGCGCTCGGCGACTTTTAAAACATAAATCAAGGGTTTCAAGTTGCGTGCCAGGAAACATGCTCGACGTTGTTCCGACATTTAGTGCCAAACCATCGCTGTCGCGCAGCTGCAATACTCCTATAAATAGCGAAAGTTTGTTCCAAAGGACTGTGGCAATTATGTAAACTATTTTGAACTCTTGCTATTTTTCTCCCGCTAATTTATTCGTCTAGGTACAATATCAAGTCAAGGCATACAAAAGCATGTGAATGTTGTCAGTAAAGGCAAAAAATGCCTTATTCGTGTTATCAACAATGCAATTTCTTTGAACAAATTTCAGCAGGTCCCTCACTGTGAGAAAAGGCGGAAAGAAATGTTGAAGGTCGATCGTTGCTGTAAGTGATGGCCACTTTGTTTTGCTGAGTGAAAGCGAAGCAGTGCCAAGTCGTCAACATCCCGATATAATCGCCAGTCTCGTTAATATTAAGTTCGATTGTAATCCTGTACTTTGGTGCTGGCTAGGCGTTAGTGCCGCGAAACATGAGTGATTACGAACCGAAACGGCCTTCAATTACAGAAGGCATGACAAGCGGGTGGCATGTTGGAATCTCTTAGCGAAGACCACCCGGAGTGGGCCATTTTTTACGTGACGCAACCGTCGAAAGAATTGGCACAATGTAAAGTCGAAGTTGAAAACGTCGTTTCGTCGGTTATATCCCACCTTACCGTAAACACAAAAGTCTTTTGAAAGAGGTGTGACTTTTCATAGCGCAATTTTTCGTGGATTCACAATCACAACACCGCAGGAGTTCCTGAACGGCCCGAGCATTATTGTTGCACGAACGTACCACGTACGTTTGAGACACTCCGAGCGCTGCGCCAGTTATTCTGTCGTCTTTTAGAAAAATGTCTGCCATAATTAAAAAGTACGAAGGGTGTGCGGTTGACCTTCGGATAACGAGCCAGCCGTTCAGCAAACCTGCACTTTTATAAACGGTAATTGCCAAGTTCTGTTTACTCAGAATCTTGCTGGGCTTGAAGCTGCCTAACGGACAAACGTGATAAACTTTTCCCGAATTTCATATCCTGTAGTTGTGAGCAGTCAAGGGAAATACAGCGGGTTTTGTTGTTCATGAGATCAAGGGAAAAAAGTTATTGAAGAGTTTCTTACTGCTAATTGTCTCACATCATTAGCGGTTGAACCGAAGTGAAACTTTTTTGGAAATGATGTAGAAAAACGCTTTGTTTTATTCTAACGTAAAGATTTTAAAAATAAAAACTTAAAAGCAAAATTTCCAACTAATTAAAACAGTGCAAGCTCCCTTACCGATCTTTTAAAGGCTTTTGAACTGGTTGACGAAGATCTAGAATGCATCTGAAAAGTGACCGCAATTGTGACTCTGTACTCTGATGAGACCACATCATCTATACCGGTTGACGAAATTCCAGTTATCAAATCTGAAGCTCTTTGTCGTGCCGCATTTTGTCACAAAATGAAGTAGCGCCTGTTTTATCTTCTTAACCAAGTTACTGCCAAGCATATTTCCAGTCGCTATGTATAAAACATGAACCATCAATTTCGCTGATGTTAGCACCCTCGCTTGTGCCAATTGTTTCAAAGACCATGGGTTTACAGTGTGGATTCCTATGACAAAAGATATGAGGAAATGCTAAAACATCAATTGGATAAAACAGTTACAGACTGTGGATACTGCGCACACATTTAATGCGAACAAAATCAACTCTGTTGTTTATGGAGTGAAACTCACTTCATTCTGGTCTTATTTCCTTTCAGCATCGAAATCCTGAAAAGGTTGCTTTGGTTTTGCAACAAGGCAAATTCAAAATGCTGTGGTTTAATAAGTGACCTTGCTGTCCTCAAGTTCTACTTAGCCGCGTTACTTTGCAGAAATGCGGCAAAGACACTGCCGGTTCAGGCCGTAACGAGGGGGGGGTCAACGGGGGCGCAATCCTCGGGCACCGAGTCACTATAGGGGCGCCAAATCACTGCGGGGATGCCGAATGGCTGTGAGGAGCGCCAAAAAGCCCTAACAATGTCACAACTACTTTCTTCAATACAGTATATTTGCTTTCGAAAGAACTCAGTTTCTAACACGGGGGCGCCGAACTTTGCTTCTTGCCCCGGGTGCCATCTAACCTTGTTACGCCCCTGGGGCGGTCACAATCCAACACAACCCGCTGGCCTTTCTTTCCACATTAGTTAGACTTACACTTCCCTTTTTACTGACAATGTGAGTCACGTGATTAATATATGAAATTGCAAAACTACACTGGGTTAATGTACCCAGAAAGGTAGTACTGAACTCAACCGGCCAGAATTTTTTTTATTTTCTTTAGCTCTAGGCATATGCAACCGGTTTTCAACTACGAATGAATAGAAAAAAGGATTCTTGGATATNCAGTAGATATTATATCGTTTNTGGGTATTTTCTTAAAANTTTTGGCCTTAATTGGATAATTTTCCGACGATATTTGTCAAATCTCGGTTAAAGTTGCAAATCGGTTATGTTAAGCCAATGTTTCGCTAAACTTAGGAACAGTTACACCTGACACCTGCCTTTGATGTGCTGTAGACCTTTTTACTGATGTGCTGTGGACCCTGTTACTGATTATAGTTTCTCTCACACACGCGAGATATCCGTGCAAGACCGTCATTGAATAGAGAACAATGAGGTGGCCATTCGTTAGCGAATGCAAAAAAATTGAATTGTGGTTTTCTAAAGGTTGGTGGACTCCAGACTGCAAATTTAGGCGTGAAAAAGTTCTGAAAGCATCGCTGCCTGTAGTTAATATAAATGATTTGTAAGGTGTTTTTGCTGGAAATCTATGCTGCTGAGGTCGTTTGCTGTTGTACACAACGTGGGATTAGACATTAATTACTTGTTTTCAGCTGTTTTTACTTGTCTAAGCGGTAAAAGGTTGTGAGGTGCCATGTTAGGTCGCCAAAGCCGATGTTTCAACGAATGCCAAACAATCCATGCGTTCTTGCAAGCAGGATGTTGTTAGTTTGTTACACGGGGTGACTCTCTCAGTGCACCCTGCCTCGATTGCACTGATACGAGGAAAGTCAAACCTTATACTTACGTCACCAATAAGGGAGTGTGAGCCTCCGCTCCTTATGCAAGTGAGCAATTCTCACGAGACTCACGCAGTCGCACAAGTCTTAACAATCTGCACTCTAAGTTCAAGTGCTTTGCTGAGCTAGGCTTCGCTGTTTGCGGCAAAAAGTGTTTGCTCAGAGAAAAGCAGTGATATTGAAAACAGGTTAAATTCAAAGACGATTACAGGCAGTATGCAGAGTACGTTGACAGTTCTGGCTGCTAGGAAAAGTTACTATGTTTAGAAGGTTTACACATCGAAACAGTCACGCGTGATGTAAGCATTTGGTAAGGGCAGTTCAGCTTGTGTTAACTTGGACGCTCCACCAAAGCAGTTCGCTTGCGTGGTGCATTTCGCGACCAACACGCTTTGGAGATTTGTTTGGTGCCACAAGTCGGCCATGTCATGAAGTCAACGCCGCATCCCGTTGGCGGTACAGTTTACCATCTACTACACGGAATCCTCAGACCACACACGTCAGAGTGTCATCTCCGTACGTACTTGCTGGGGATTCAGGCCAGCTTAAATACAGACTGACTGGCGACAGTTAGCTGGTTCTCAATAAACTTCGCAATTTCCCCGCGATGCGACTGGCTTTAAGATAATGCTTTTATCAACGCACTGAAACTTGAGTGCTGTGGAAATCAGAAAACGATCGGATTTGTTCTATAAAGCTAAGGGACCAGCGTGCAACGCAGGATATAAATCTCAACGCATGTTTCCGGTCAGGTCGTTGGATGATGCAGTGTTGCAGATCTTACGAAACTATGTACTGTGTAGCAATCACGGTAGGATAAGTGCAAAGGATACGAATCTAAGCACTTAGTTGAGCCTCTCGCGGCTTAGCTTCGCTGGTTTCTTAAAATTCCGTGACTCTACCAACGTCTTTGTCCGCTGCACGGGCACGCCAAATGAGTATGTTATTCTTTAGCGCTTGCTCGATGTCGGCGGCGCTGACGAAGCGCAACAAACGCTTTGTTGCGCTTCGTCAGCGTCGTAGAAAAAGGCAAGGACACTGTGTGTGGTCTTTCTAAGGCTCCCGTCCGGTGAAGCACGCTGTACAGCGCAGAGACTGTCGCTTGTCGAGCAAGGTGATTGCTGAAGCGTGAAGAAACGCCAATCATGGCTACGAGTCATTGATTCGAAAACCGAGTCAAGTCCAAGTCAAGGATGTTGCAAAACAAAGTCGAGCTTGAGTTTCTATTTCACACAAACCTTGTTGTCAAATCGTTTTAAGTCACTTACAAAGGTGGTTGAAGCCGAAACTATTTTACCGAATCTTGACGACTTGTCGTAAAATGCAGTAAGATAAATGCTACGCGTAAAGTTACCATTTTTTTGTCACGTTTATATCGACTATTTATAAATAAGACATGCAAATTGATTGATGTGCGTCTTTGCCAAGAACTTTGAGTCGATTTGACGTTTTCAAAGGATACCAGAAACACATGGCCTTCCAACTGCACGAAAATCAAGGGTAGAAACGAATTAATGGCGCGTCACGTTTTCGTCATGAATTAATGGCGCGTCAATCGTGACGTTGGCAAAAGCCAGGTATGATGAAAAATTCATCGGCGTTTGTCCAATTATCATTAGTCATTAAACGTGACTTCATGAACTTAATGCCGAAGACTATTCCAATTGCTGGCTGATGCAGGGTTACATCCAGTGGTGTTGGTGCCGGAAAACTTTGTCTTTCTGTTTTTTTGTATTTGATGATTCCTGGGGAGTAACGTACCCTCACTTTTTGAGGCAGAGAAACAATCATTCATGTGAGATGTTCTTGTATGATTGAAGAAACGTCCCACGTATTTCTGTCATAACGTCGCTGGTTAGCACGAAAGCAAAAATGGTTTTACTTGTGGATCTAAACGGCACGTTTTGAAAAAAATGGGCACCTTGCTATGTTAGCATGTTGTAGCAAAAAAAGTAACTATTGCACATTTTCAAACTCTGAAGTTTATCACCTTTGTTTGAACGGCTTTCTGCAAAGTCAAGATATGAGCTGATTTACTTAAACTTGCCGTGGTTTTTATATCAGCTGCGATTCGTGCAAAACTTTCCCAGAAACAGTAAAGACTATTAAGAACATAAAAACTGAACTCCAGGCAACCACTACCATTGAAAGATATCTGCTTTTGTTGACTCTCAAAAACACAACCAAAATAGAAAAAGCATTGAAGGTTCGGCGTTCTTGAGATTTCATACTTTGCACTTTAAAACTGAAATATTTTCCTACAAAGACAAAAAATCACGCAAAGCAAATTATAAGCACTTTTCTCTGAAGTAGCTGCAACAATATGTCCCAATAAAGTTTTCAAAATGGCTGCAACTCTTAGAAATAGACATGGTGTATCAACCATGTCTATCAACCTATAGTAGTGTTCTCAAAGTTGGGTCCACACCCCATCGGTGGTGGGTGGCAATATTTTGGTGGCGTATGTGGGTTCACATTTAATAGATCAATATGTGATCACTTTCATCAGTAAAAATAACAAACATATTCAAAAACAATATCATTAAAAGAAACGTTTTAATTGACTAAAAAAGACTGCTATGACAAAGGTTAAAGCCTACTGCACCACTCTTGAATGCCATTGCGCCCGAAATCAGTTGGATGACCCTTTTCAGTATTTTGGAAATGTAGCTATGTAATGATTCGTTATGGGTAGTGCGATTTTTTTGAAAATTAAAGTGGGGTGTGTGACGCAAAAGGTTGGCAAACAATGATCTACACCAGGGGTGAACAACCTTTTCGCTATTGCCGGCCGCATTACGTTTATTCTTATGAATTACGGTCGCCAGTGAGTTCAGGGTAATTTTGTTCTTTTGAATTGCTTCTGTTCTGCTTCCGCACACTAAGCCTAGCCTGCTTCCACACGTCTGTTTGGCCGTTTATGTACTAATTATCTTCATGCAGTAGAAGAAGAGTTTTTATTAATACATGGCCGCCATAACTTAAAATTTAAATTACATATTCACAGCCACATAAATTTTTATCGAAGACCGCACGTTTGCACCCCTGATCTACACCCTTTGTTCAAATTTTGAAAGAGCAAATCACTGCTTGTCTGCACTTTAACTGACTCCAGTTAAGTGTTTTCAAAAGTTCACCCACTGATCCGATAAGTATTAGCCAGGTTGTCGAGGACGTATGCACAGTGTAGCTTCTTACGAGCTTGTTAGATTTTTTTCTGCAAAGCGGTCATGTAATACAAAGGTATTGTGACCAGACGTTGGTCCTCAGGTTCTGAAAGAATTCATCGTATCACACATGGAAAACGCCCAGCCCAAACTTTTGGCTACCGATAGTATGGGCCTTGCACGTAATGCGCCAAGGTCTTGTTGGCGGTTTCCTGAAAGTACGCCTACAATATTTTTACAGGGATTGAATCGGTTGCGTTGATGTGTTGCCTTTTCATTCGATCAGCATGCTGACAATACCGGTTTCGACAGCAGCTACTATGCCTCGTAGTATTTCGAGTATTCAAACGCCGCTCAAGGAAACGTATAAGAGGGAGCATAATATGTCTGCACCAGTTTAAGGGTCTCAGACATTTTATGAGAAGCAAAGCATTGGAAAAAGTATTCAACGGTAACAAACACGGCAGCATGAGGGCTACTCACTAACGATGCTAGCGGTCATCTTACTTGTAACACTGCTGATTGTTGTTTTTGCGAACTGTGACCTTCTTATACAACACCTTTCATTGCACGCTTGAAGTCATTCCATAGATTGAAAAATTATAACCTAAGAAAGACTTGGCGTGTTTCTATTTATAAGTTTATGTCAGAATTAAATATTGGTCCGGCACCTCCAACGGAGACCGGATCATATCAGGTACTTGTCGTACGGCGCATGAGCACAAAGAGTATTTGTTCGAAGAATCACCACGAGTCGCGTGGTTGTCCTTACGATTTCGCTGAAGTCATACAAAATACAGCGAAGACCTGACGTTTTAGAAGTACAGTGAAAGCGTCAATGACAAACTAAAGAACATCTGCGGAATCGTCTGAGAAAGGTGATAATTCGTGAAAGTCTTCACTTACACACTATTCACCAAATGGTGTATTGGAAGGTATGCGCGGATATACACCGTATGCCTTATCAGACTGTTAGAAAGAGAGTATATGCCTGAAGTTTTGACATTCTCTTTGCAGGGAAAGGTAATGTGAGTTGAAAAAGTTATTTTTTTTCAAAAGTGCTTTGTTCGCATCAAGCTGGGCCAGCCCCAGAGAGACTTGGTGTCGTTTGGCAAATTGCAGCCTTCAGGTGTTTGCTACTTGCCACTTTGAAGTCCAAAATAGATACCGAAAAATAGACTAACATCGTTGCTGCACAAATTGAACATCAACCTTTCCAGAGGGACGATTCCACGTCACAAACACCCTAAACGCGTGTAACAGCATTTCAAGAGTCAGAAACAGAGGCAAAAACAAAAATGAATACACAGAGATGGTAAAGCCATTGACCGTGTGGTTTTGATGTAGGGTTCAATCAGGTGTGACTAAATATAAAACTTTTATTTGTTCCTTTGTCCTGCCTCTAAAAACCGTGTCACAGACAGGCCATGCTTAAACTGACCGATTAGGCGGCCCTACCATCACTGTTTGGCCGTACGTTTTCGTTACAATACACAACAATCATCCTTGATTGTACGTTCAAAGCGCCATGCATCATCTACACCTCTCTGATGTAGGGGCCTCTGGACTTGAGTCAAGTAATCACCTTGTGCGGAGTAAGTGGCAAGCTGGAGTTACAAATGCGCTGCAGAGTAGTAAATCATCATGGGCTACTAGAGATGCACAGCAAGTATGATAGTAATAACATTACCGTTTCGTCCCAGTTGAGAACTGTTGAGTTGACTATATGAAACTGTCGTGCTTTGTCCTTAAGATAGACAGTAGAAGCATGCTTTGTCGTTTACGGTAGAGAATAGAAGCACAGGGCTCGAGTCAATTCTTCCAAGATGTGACTGCGACAAGGGAAAATCCCGAAAGCTTGGTTACGCAACGCGTGTTCATTGAAGCGTAGCGTATTTAGTGCGTGGAGAACGCTGCTTTACAGCTTCTGCGTTGAAGCGAACTGAGATGTGTAGCTTTTGTCTCATCAGCGCTTCCGACAAACAAATCAGCTAAAAACAATTTCTTTCTCACCAGGAATATTGTCATGGACTGACACTAAGATATATCCTTTGTTTTGGTTATCAGATTTTCCAACTCTTTAATCCACGATTCAATGCAACTCACCAGAGTTGCCGTATATCAGCTTTTTTCTGTGTGATTGGAAAAAAAGATAGATGAAGAGTATGACTCTGTACTAGACTAGGAAAATTAGATAACAGCCGATACCGGGCCTAAATCTAGGCGCTGAGCGACCATTAAAAACTACTACAAAGCGTATCAATAAGATCTGTGCTGGCGTGTAGTCGCACAACTTAGACGCGGTAGTTTCTAACCTTTTGCTGGCTACAGATGACCTCATAAAAATATTTGAAGCATGCGGCTCCCCTACCTAACCTTTTGAAATCTGAAAGGAAATGTATTGTACCTGTTACGCAAACACCGACGGCTTCTATAGCAATTTCTGGAAAATCATGCTGGATAAACATATTATTTAACAAGACAATCAGGCAAACTAAAAACCGCGTGGATTTTTTCAGGATTTAGTGGATGTGGTGCCGCAAAACGGAAAAAAGAACTATTACAACCAGCCTAAGACTAAATATGAAGGCATTACTTTTCTAGCATGGTGCACCGATTGCAAATGCAAACGGCCGACACCCCGGGCCCCCCATTAGCAACAACTTTGCCTCTTAGGTGTCTAAAAGATAAAGTTTAAGGGTTCAAAAACTTAAACCTTTTTCCGGTCCCTACACTCGTAAGGCCGGGACTGCTTTTATCACTTAGCTGGCATGGCTGTACTTCAAAACTAAGGTCACTGTCAACATGACTGGAAGGCTGAGACATTACACACTGCAGATCACATAACGTCATAAAAGCGTTTTTTGTCTTTTATGGCATTTCGGCGATGAAATAAGCAGTGACAGTTAGTTTTCTATTGCACTTGTCGCAGACTACGTGATGGCTTCTCTATTGTCAACGTGTGCTGGAAGAACGCACGGTTCATATCTGCAATCGCGCAGGTGGTTTGCAGAGATCATCAGGTTTATTTGTTGCCACACGCGGTACTCTACTGCTGCAAGCGGTCATTCATTTTCTTTTAACTTTATCCTTGAGCGCAGCGCTCTTACTTAGTCATAGTAACCTGGCGCACAGCAGGTTCGCGCAACAAAAAACTCTGGCTTACTTCGCTTGGCTGACTCCATTATTTGACAGACCTTGTAGAAGACCAGACCAGTGGCTGAGCTGTCACGGAATATTGTATTATAAGCTCGACTCAGCAGTGTGCCGCTCAGGGATTATTTGCGTCATTGAGTGTGAGCGTTGTTCTTTGAAAATTCAACAAGCGATAAGTAAGGACAATGAGAAGCTAGCCATCTTATCGGCATTTAGTGACTTATTACGTGCTGCATTGTTTGTTGTGCGGCGTGTTGAATTGTCTGTTAAGGCTAGAGTCGAAAGAGCCTTTGATTCCGAGGACACAGAAAGCCACCCCCGATTTCCCAGCTTAGTTGGGAGCACGCGGTGTCTCGGGTTTGTTTAAATATTAAAGCTGAAAGTTAAACTCAACCAAGCTAAGTCGTCCACCAGAGCTGATGATAATGCTTGACAGCAGCAATCTGATGTGAGACCCTGTTAGGCAAAATAAATGTGAGATCGCAGTAAAGGGCAACAGTTATAGTGTTTGTTGAACTAGACAAACGAAGTTGGTCTAGCACAGAAAAACAAAGCTAGGGCAATTAAATGCGCTCTAGTTTTAAGTAAATGCAAAACATTCTTGCACTTATATGTAAACAAGTGCCCTAGTCTGAAGAAAGGCAACTCCCATTGTCCGGAGAAACTATTAAGCAGTTACTTTCAATCAAACCTGCTTCGTCTGATACCAAGAGGCACAGTTTTTGTCAGCCGCGCCACCGTAAGCGCAACAAACTTTCAACTTGCCTTGACGGCGATATAGCTCGCGGCGCAAGTGGCGGCCCACCTTCACCGCCTCACGAAAATGCGACGCTGCCATCTCCCGCTGCTGCGCTGCGAGCGGCATGGGAACCCCGTCAGATCGTAGGCATATTGCTTTTTCAGTGGCGCTTCCAATCACTGCGAGCGATTTGGCGTGATTTAAGCCTGTTTTGAAGCCCTTACGTCATTACGATGATCCTAGGTACAGGGCTACTGTTTTGAACAACATAATTTCACAACTGCGACATATGTTATCATTGATAAAATTGGGTTTAAAGCTTACTTTACGCAAGAAATACGTTATTTTAGACACTTATACATGCAAACAAGAAAATTTATACTTTCACGGAAATTTAGGGGCTAAGAACTAATGTGCAGCAGTGGTGCTCCCGTTAAAAATGCTGGAAAAGTGTGGACCGAAATTGTAAGCAGTAGTGATCAGTGGTATGGGACGTTTCCATGCATTTACTGGCGTTCAGTTCGCGAGTTCGGTGATGAAATGTTTTGCCAAGACGAGTATTGCTGGTAAAAGGTTGCCAACAGTCTGCCATGATAAAAGCAAGAGTATGTTTCTGTAATGTCTCCCAAACGGCCTGGAACTGCGTAAGTAGCCGAAAACTATTTCGGCTCGTACTGTAAGAAATACCATGTACATATTGTAAGATAGAACACAGTATGACATGGTGCATACGTAATATTTGCTGTGGATTTCACTGTAAATCGAATCGCCCAAGACGCCAATTACTGGTAGTTATGCGACGCATATCAGCAAATAATTTGCGAATGCAAGTTCAATTGGGTGTGTTACAGTGCATCTAACGAGTTCCTTTTTCCGACAAGCATTATTCGCTCAGGTGTGCATGATATGAACTTACCTAAATTCAGTTGGCTAATAATTTATTGCGTGTTTCTGCTATCGTGTGATGTCCTACGTTGTCAACTGGGATACAGCTTACGTGACCAGGTTGGCTGCCTATGATGAGTACAAGCCACTCACTTTATATCTATACAAGTGCATTACGGCGGCCATGGTTTAATAGTGCCACTCAACATGGAAGTAAACAAACCAAACGAAGTTTTGCCTAATGACGATGTCAACAGGCATGCAGCCGCAACAACTCTGAGTGGTCAAACTTTTTCTTATGCCAACCAACCTCGTCCGCGTTGTGTGATATCACAAAAAAACGACCACCGCCATTCGTGGAAGCACGATTCGGAAGATCCTGAGAACATCACGCCACGTATCGAAAGCCAATCAAAAGTTTCTTTGATTGATGACGTAGAAAGGATGGCCACTTCCGGTGAAGAAAATGGCATTATTCGAGTTATTTCGAATGCAGACGCTGCTCCTCTGAAGCAAGTTAGGCAGCGACGCGAAAGCATTGTTGGCGATCTGTCTGGCCGTAAAAATTCGAGATCCCCTATACCTACAAGGCGAAAATTTTCAGATAGTAAACAAGATCCAGAGTTTAGCAGTAGTTCTTCGTCTTCCGGATCTGCATGGCAACTGGTCAGCAGTTCAGACAGCTTATCGAAACTGTCGGCAGAAGAAGACTTTGCCGCGTTTGAAAAGGTATCAACGCGAGAAAAGACCAGGAAAAGTCGTAGCAGGACGTCGAAAACGAAGCCTCACAAGTTCACCGGCAGTAAATCGGGCACGTCTTTCGACTTCCGCTCATCGTTTGAATCGCAAGACTTTGAAATGGATGAAACTAACCAGGTTGACGAGATCGTTGAGAAGCATGAGGTTGTACCCTCAACTGACCACATGCAACATCCCGAGCAAGTCGATGAACACCGTCGCTCCACTGATAGTTCTTCAAGCTTGTCGAAAACAATCGCCGACCCGTGGGTTCGAGCTTCTGCCATGACCAATACCTCACGCGTGCACTTTGCGGATGTGCACAATAATCAGCCGTGCGATCATAGAACAGCCACGTCTGAATTTTCCTCCGCAGCTTCAAGAGATGCGAGAGATTTTTCACATACGGGACATACCTGCGAGAATGGTTTTTCCAGTAACGCTCGGGCAAATAGTCAAGCTGAATACGGTTGCGTGACTCCCAGGCGTGACCCTCCTGTGTCGTGTCAAGAAGAAAGACATCTTGGCGACTGCTCAGACTTCAGGCAGCGTCTGCGTAACGACTTGGATTTACTCAGCAGGCCAAGTTGGTGTGACGCAAAATTCGCCTTGTCCCGAATTGAACAGGTCAGTGACAAGTTAAATTCGAACAGTGTGGATCGCCTTTACTGCAATTTAGTAAGTACCTGTCGTCTTTTTCTTGCTTTTGCAAACGCTTGGAAAATTTCGACTTTCGGAAGTAAATAAGTATTCCAAAATTTGTAGAAAGTGTAATTACCGCAATCGCCTTCGACTGATGAGCGAGAATTGCGTGAAACGACGCTGCTGCCTAAACCACGTCTGGTGCTTGCATGTTAAACAACACGGACTACGACTCATCGAACGCGTTTTGAACCGTTTACTGTAAAATCGGTTCTTTTCAAGTGAGCTCTTTCGTGAGTCTAAAACATTTCAGCTCGCACTCCCCTGGTCGTATAAATCATATCGCGAAAGCGTCTGTTGTGAAGTTACTTTTCAGAGACGACGGCAAAATGTTTTTTCACGAGAAAACTTGACGTGGACGTACCTGTCTATGACCTTGACAAGGCAGGCCATCGACGCATTAGACATGAATTTTGAAATTCTCAAATCCCGATTTGCGTCGCATATCAGAATGTCCGTCATTTTGATAAGTCTTGTGTCGGCCGGTTGCCCCAAAGTTTTTGCCACTCGGAGCGTGACTTTGATGCGCGCTGCTTTTCCTCAGAGTAGAGTTTAAAATGGATGCAACGTTCAACGCCTTGGCTGAGAGTAAACGATAAGATTTCAAAGGTGAATTTGCGTAGAACTTCACCCTCTAAAAGGCAAGGAAGCGGCACAATGAATGTACTTTTCAGGGAGCCAGGCTAAACTCATGCTGACTTCAAAATGTTAGAAACTGCCAAGTAGCAATCATACCAGTGTTGGTTTTAACCACCTTGCTAGTAATAATAATATTCGAATCTCATATGTGAGCAAAATGTTCAATTGCATGAAAACGAAATACGCAAGTTATTTACGAGCTCCCGTCGAAGCTGGCACATGAATCTTTTCGCGAAAGACGTGACGGAAGTTTTTCGGTTGTAACACCATGAGCACTCAGCCGCAATTACGAGCGCTCAGCCGATTATTTTTCACCTGTTAACCATCCTCTCGCTCAATGTCCGCTGTAAGCTGCGAACCATCCTTTCGCTTATTGTCTGCTCTGATGATCGATTGCATTCAAGTTTGACATTAGCGGGGAAATATATCGAAAAGAAGCCGATGTTGCCTGAATAGGAATTTAAATGGCTCTTTTAATCTACACTTTTACCACAAGCGTCAAAAGTTCGGAAGTGATTTAGGTAATGATATTAAAATGTTTCTGCCATTTTGACTGACCAGATAAATTTCATGTCAGGATTTGGTGGATGACAAGCGCGAAGTTTACATGGTAATCCGCTTGTATGCGATTATCTTCCAGGTGGTGCACGTGCTAGGGCTACAGCTATCTTGGCATGAATTCAACCCCGGCGAAACACAAAACACCGTGCTTCCGAACTGGGACAAGGTTTAAAGTTAACATTTGACAAAAACACTTGAGGTGACATTGACTTTGCATCCTTTTCGTCTCGTGACAGTTCAGATGCACGACACCGAGTGGTTCATGACACTGCTTCAAGTGGCTGGTACCTGTGCTAGCGGTCCTTCAAGGAATGCTTTTCGCGCAGACGAGCAACTTTCCTATTTGCATTTGTGTCAAAATAATTTCTACAGAGCGTGTTGACTGTTAAGCTTCTCTGATGGCGTCCGTGTATAACATGTTGCTATTCATACCCCCCGCATTCGGGTTTCCTGTCGCTTGTGGAAACATTGCTATTGCGAGGAAAATGTGCGAAAAAGTTCATGTGATCATGTTTCGTGAAGGGCTTCGCTAAACCGTTTCCATCAACTCAAGACTAGCATCGGCTCGACTTGTACAGGTGCAGGGACTTCTTCAACTCGCTTCATCCTCGTTTCGCCCGCACGCGACGACAGATTTACGGAGTTTAAGATGTGTAGCTCCCCTCACAAATGCGACCTTGACAAGGCTTAGGGCCAGATCGTCTGCGGAATGCGAAAAGGCCGCCGACTTCCCATCTTCGACCCATGGCGTGACCACATAACTGCGGCAGGCCCTATATGCTGGGACTGGCGCGGAAAAATAGCCTGTTATTCGTGACCGTCGTTATCCTGCGTTCTTGAGACGTGGTAACTGTTCTCGTTTAGCGCAATTGCCCATTGAGTATGCTGAAGTTGCGCCGTTCCTCTTTGGATTGGACCGTCGACGCGTGCCAGAAAAACAGATGAGACAAAAACAACTTTTTAGCTCTGGTCCGGTGCAAATGAAGAACTTTTTGCTTTTATGAACAGAAAACCAATTTTCACTTGGGTTGCCTGCATGTCGCGGTTCACAGCAAGATGGCGTTAAGTGCAATTTAAAACGCCTTCACCGCGGTATCCGCTAATGCAACCGTCCTTCGTTGCCATCTGCGTTCCGCCATGGCATCACGACGGTTTGTGGTCTGGAAGCATCGCCTAAAGGCGTATCCGTGCAGACCACCCACTCGGCTTACTACGCTGCTGCCCTACGTAATGTCACAAGCGTCACATACCATATTTCGCTAAATCGCTGCGCTATGAGGATATCTTTCACACATTGGCACCATCAAATATGCAGCCCGTTTGTGTTGACAGTACGTTAAAGTATATGTAAAGCAAAAGCATACAACTTTGCCAACGATAAGCCAATTGGATTCGGTATTTCGACAGCCTGATCGTGATTGGGCGGAAGTTGCCAGTGCGAAACAAACAGCATTACATTCGCTGGCGCGGAGAAGGACTATATCCAGAATAATGCTGTTTGTATTTATGCCGATTAGTTCAGGTGCGCGAAACGCGACATGATGTTTATAATAACCGTCTACAATCCGTCGCAAAACCGCCGCGGTGTGGCGCTGAACTTTGTTACGGAACGATTCCCGCTTACTTTCGCGCTGAGTACTCATAAATCCCAAAATGGCTGATGAAAACGGTTTGTCTTGAATCCAGAACGATCGCCCTGTTGATAAGTATTATCTAGGGCTCCATTATAACAAGTGACTTTGCGGGGGATTGCGGTCGACTTGTTCTCGATTTCACAATCCGGCTGCAAAACTTGCAAGAAAGTGTCCTGAAGTGGTTAGGCGTGTGAACGTGTTGTATTTGTTTAATTGTAATGACGTAGTTCATACCTCGCGGGTGGCAAACCGCTGACAGCGACGAGACGTCACATAAGCGGCTGCTTGGCAAGAGTGGTGCAATTAAAGACCATTCTCGAATTACCAAGTGTGCTGACGTCGCGGTAGAGGTGTGAAGAAACTAAAGACGTAATCAATCATGTGTCATCTGTTTGTCGCACCGTTGCCACACGCGGACGCATCGTTTTTTTTTATAGATGCCAACTGTTTTTGTATGGTATCGCACAGGGCAAGGCGAAAGGCAACCGGTATGCCTTACGCTTTCGATCCTATCTTCACCGGTTCCTCTTCTGGATGGGGTGCAGCATACAAGAGTGGGCCCCAAGCGTTGTGTTCGTGGGGATTCTGGTTCTCGGAGCTTGCTGCGTGGCACTGAAAACAGCTCACTTGGAAACCAATATCGAGAAGCTGTGGGTTGAAAGTGAGTTGCTCATTTCTTTGCCTATTTATATTGCCATCGTCACAGTTATTCCGGTTACAATTCTTTACATTTCAGGGCGTCGTAACAAGTTGATTCAAACACTGTTCCCCTTTTAATCTCTGCCGAATTGAGTTTATTTCAACCCGTGTTAGTATAACGCTGCCATTTAAAACGTGTTCTGTTCAGAGATAATTATTATTCGTCGTGGTCGAAAGTCCACGACTGAAGAAACTATGGATTGTCTTTCAGTGTAGCTTTCTCATTTTTGAAGCGAGCTAGAAAAATGGTAGGGGCCCGAACAAAATGTACTTTTGCCAGGTACAACATAAAGCTCTTACACATCAAGTAATTTTCAACGGAAAAACATTGACCATTGCGCTGGTGTATTTCAAATTAATTTCGACTTCGACTAATGTTTCAGTCTTTGAATTCAACTGAAACTTGGATCGCAAACTTTTATTTTTTTTTTACCTTCACCCAAGGAATTCATCTTGTTGTTTAGATACTCTTTAACAAACCTGTTTTCCACATTGTCCGAACAAAGATTTACAGAGTTTTATATGAGTTGGAGTCGCCCGCCGGATTGAAGTAAAATGCTGAAACCTGTTAAGATGACAATTAAAAGCTCTAGGTTTGCCAGAAGCCTTCGAGGAATCAGGCGACTGGGCTCTACTTTCATGACTTTGCGATGATTCAGACGTGCAGATATCTGTTTTCAAGTAACTAGTCTCGACAAAAGCGACGAAGTCCAATCGATCAGCAATTTTTCATAGGAAATCGATTTCGCATAAGTCTACACATTCTCAGTCCTTCAAATAGAATCTTCTATAATAGATTATGCTATTTGAATAAAATTTTAGGATTGAGGATGGGTTGCGTGAAACCGATTTGCTCCAAATATTTTGTTGGTTCGTTACACTTTCTTGCCTTCCTGGAGACTAGTTTCATGTTGATGTTTCTGTTCGGGTGAAATAACAAAAAAGGCAAAAGTGGAATGAATGGTGTAAACATGGGCCTGAAACGGACGACACGCGGCCGAAAGTGTTGCCCGCGTTTTTTGCATGATCTTAGCAACGTCTTTCCGCTAAGGGTTTTGCGCTTTGGTCTCGTCAAACTGGACATTCTACAAAAATGTGTATAAAAACGAAATCTAAAAACGTTGTAAAATTGTAAGGTCGATGACAAACAGAATAACGAACAGTTTTGCAGTCCTGGATGAATTCTTTTCTCCGACCCATGTTGTGAACGTTTTTTTGAAGCTGGAGTAGGTTTTAATTACAAAACTTGCAAAAGAAGTGATGACTTTTCGTTGAATGTCAGGTCGCAGGCAGCCGTTGGAGGTTTTGTTAAAAACCTTCTCGCAGAGACAAATTGGCCAAACCGAATTCAAACGGGAACCTTTTCGTGGGTGTAAGCAATTCAAACCAGTTGAGAAAAGCAAGGTGAACTTGGCATTCCAGTGGTGGTCTGAGAGCTGGTGTAATCCTATCGCGAAAATAGCACTTTTGGGTTTGTTCGAAAGAAGACCGGCGAGCATCCGTTTGCAAATTATTAGGTTACCGCAAAGCCAGAAAAGCAAACCGCTCGCTGGAGGAACGCTTTGTAACTTTCCTCCCATGCACTTCGCTGGATGCCCGATGAGATGGAGGTAGACGATCCTTTGCCGAACCTCAGATTTCGTAAAACGCCTTCTCGCCATCGTCGTCGCGGGGAGTCTGTGTGATTCGATTTTGTCGCTTATTAATTGCACCCATCGGTTCCAGTTGCGGCCGCTGTGGTGCGGAGGACGTTTTCGCTTGCAGCTGACGGACTGTGTTGTTCGGCTGCGGTACAATGTTCGCTTGTTTCGAAGTACGTTCTGCTGGTAACTACAATGCGGCGAATCATGACGCGAAGATCCCTCGCTCTTTTAAGCATGCTTGCATAAATATGTTGTTAAAGATGAATCCACTTCACGTATCATCACTGCGGTATCTTCGGGAAAGATGTATGACGAGGCTTTCGTTGCTGTATAACTTTCTATCGCGAAGGCATTGCCGTTTCAGGTTTAAAATGTGTTGAAGAGTTAAAAAAAAATCGGGCGTACGTTTGCCTGTGACAGTAATGATTCAACAAATCTTTTTTTTGCCATTGTAGTTCATTAAGGTGCAGGACCGTTGGCAGAAACAAGCCTTAGCTCCTCTTCGCTGCAAATCTAAGGCTTCGGTAGTTATGAGATAACTCTCAAAAGATGCCAAAGAATTAGTAAGCTGATTTTTCTCTCGAATGCCATCGCAATTGACATGATTAAAACGATGCTTGACCACTGTGAACACAGTTTGTTGCGTCAAGCACGATGGATTCGTATGGCTGTTACGGTCAGGATGCGAATGCAACTTGTTGTGGTCAATGGTTGAAGACAAAGCGACCGAGGCATCTGTCGAAGATAGTCAAGTTTGGCTTAACGCACATCCGTTTTTACCTGGTTTACCTGGCGTCATGCCCCCATTCACTTTTGCGGCGTAGGTGATGCGCGTGCGCTCATGCAGATTTCTGTCCAACCTGCACGCAAGACAAAGTTTTGTCGTGATTGAAGCGGATGCCATGACTTAAGATCACCAACTGAGTGCTTTGTGAGGTAATAGTTGACAAAGTATAAGGAAATGATAAGTTGCCATTTTGCAAATCTTGCTATAATTAACTTATTGTGCCCAATTTGATTATGTTGGTTGGTCTTCCGCAAAGGCTACTTGTTCAAGGTAAAAAAGCAAAAAATAACCATTTGCAGACTTTTCTTCGCGTTTTTAGCGCATTTGCGCAAGACTATTGATAATTTTTTATTTCACCGTGAGAAACAATTTATAGGATTTTTACAAGTTTTGAAAACGCTCTAAACACTTTCTAAAATTGTAGACTTATTTGCCGAAAAAACGTAACTTACTCAAAAATACGTACTTTGAAAAGCACTGCTGGTCGGTTTAGTAGTCCCTACAATTTAAAAAATGTTTTTGAAGCTATTGTTCAGCGAATTATGAGATATTTGCCGTTGATGCTACGCTAGAATTGCTTTGCGTATGACATGCTTGTGATCTGAAATTCTGAAGCATTACCTACTGCACTAAGTTATTTCGCTTGCATTACGTCTGTATCGTCATGAGCGGATGACTTGAGAAATGAGGACTTACGAAGGATAATAGAATGACTATGGCTTGTCTGTCCTTGTTTGATAAATGTTACAAAATAAGGGTAGCTTTGAATCACGCCGCACTTCCAACATATTTGAACCTGATTTTAAGTGCCATTGCTCGAAAAAACGCATAAGCGCGTTACTTTTGTCGATCGTAGTATTTTATAACGGTGAGTTTTACGTTTTCTATACTCTACAACATACTTGGGTTCAACACCACCTGGTGACTGGCGTCTATGAATTATTCAAACAATTCTCGCTTACAAATATTAAATATTTTCATTCGTTGCATGGTTCCTCTGTTGAGTCAATAAATTTCCTTGTTGACAACTTGATTAAAAAAATCTGTGACTCTGAATGCCTGGATGTATAAATTGCGAATGCGCACAAGTATGACCTTTCTGCAGCGCGCAGGTAGGTTTCTATTTGCTTTCAAACGTTGCTACTGGCAACCTGCGGAAAATGTTGATCCTGTTTTGAAAACAAGGTCTTGGAGTCAGCTCAAACGCATTGTGCCGAAGTGGGGTGCGGCGAAAATTAACGGAACTAACCTGGGGCCACCAGCGGGAAGTTCCGCTTGAACGGGCATACAAACAGAATAGTCTTCGTCGGAAAACACTTCGCTGGTTCACGACCGTTACTGTTTCGCCGCCCACTGTCATCCTCGCGACTTGCGTGCAGACACTGCACAGCTGTAGCCTCAACAACGTCTTCTCGACAGCAGCAAAGTCTGCTTTATTAAAAAGGTGTGCGGTTTCGACGAAAACAAAACCTGCAGGTCGTTTACTATTGCCTGTAGTATCTTGATGCCATACTGCGCACTTCCGACAATTGGAAGATGAGATTCGCGTTTTCGAACACCTGACACTTTTCTAAACCGCACCAGACAATGGCCGAAAATTTTTACGGAAGTTCTGGACGAGCACTTGAGGTTGACGGGCGTTTGTTCCTGTAGAATAGCATTTCGTCATCGACGTATTACAGGAAACCGCAGCAACGAATCCAATTATGTGCTGAAGCGTTTATTGCTTTCGGTCGGCCTAATGTGATGCACTTCTTCCGTGCCCACGAGTCTAACGTAGCAACAATTTGTGATTTGTGCCCAGATTCAAATGCAGTGTTTGCTACGCCAAACGCCACGCAAGCTAAACGCGATCCCGATCGCTCCCGGTGGTCAAGCCGATAACTGAATGACAGCCGTGCTTGATGTAATCTCACAAACGCCAGCCCGGAGCTATCGGCGGTTGCTGGCAGGTAGAAGGTTATCGCTGAACGTCGCCAGCACAAGCCCTGGTTATCATTGCTACTAGGCCGTAGTCTGCAAGTTTAAGTGTTTGACCTGAATATTTGTACTCTGCCAACCATCGGTAGAGTCACGATGTTAAGACCTGAATTGTGTGCATAACGCTGAATCGATGTGAGCATTTTTTATTTTTCTGCAGTTGCGTTTGTAAACGAAGGGTGGTGAGTATTTTACAGCACAATACCAACGTACTGGAGTGCGCTGTTTCATTGTTGAAAATACGCCACGAAGTGTTTATTTTGAAAACTCTACCTACCAGGAAGAATAACTACATGAGTTTCCTCTGTTAACTGATAGGAAGGTGACTGTTTTCTGGTGATGCACACGGGCGTCGAAATCGAGTATCTTCCTGGCTTGATTCTGTTCAAGTTGACTGAGGCGTATAAGAAACAGGCGCGCAACAACCAGTACTATGTTTTTTTATACGAATGTGCAAGACTTCCAGATTTCACTATTTGAAGGCAGCTCGATGAAAAAAGTCGTCTGCGAACTTACTCATCTTTCGGAACTTCTCCGTGGCGCACTTCGTTAAGTCGCGTACCAGCAATTGGCAAAATCGTAGCGCTATATCTTTTTCAAAAGAGAAGGCCATGGTACCGCCCGGATTAAACGAGATTATTTTGAAACAGAGCTTGATCCCTAAGATTTCTACCAACTCACAACCCTTGTCTGGACCCAAATGCTCGTTATTAAATCCTGTTTTCAATCCCGTTCGTTGGCTCCTTGTGGCTTAGCCGCCCGCTCAATTTAGAGCTTAACAGACGGATTTTACGATTTTGTGAAAACCTCCATATTTTACGTTGCGGTGTGGGTACATTGTTGAAAATCGAAAAATGTTGTACCAAAAATTATCGAATAACTTAAAAAAGATATGGGCTTGTACGTTACAACTTTCCGTTTCAAAGCTGTGAAGGGTATTGGCTGCTGTCGCGTTGCTGTTTCTTGGGTCATTCGCATTTATAAAAGTGCCCGAATTACTTTATGCACGCGATTCGCAATTAATTGAAATAGAACGTTGTAAATTGTTAATCTCAGTAATGGAAGAAAAAAATTGTTATTGTTCTTGAATAGGTCTGAATTTAAGGCAATGGTACTGTAAGTAAAGCCAGTATGTTAGCGATATGTCATGCTTTGCTGGAATCATGCTTACACTTTTTTGCTCCGACAATATAATACGCCGTACCTATTTTGGGTAAGCGAAGATGAGTTATGGTGATTGCTAATTGCAGTCGTAACTATCGAATTTCTGTAAGTTTTTTCTGCGGAAAATACTGCTGTCACCACTGAGTCTGATATACTTTGTTTTCCTGGGAAACTGGCGGAAGTTTTATATTTGGGCTTTCTGTGTTGCCAAATCCGCAAGCCCTAATCTTATGCTGATCAGTGGTGTACAGGAGCCGGAATGTAGGAGTGGAATCCGGCCGGAGTCTTAATGAATTTCCAAAATAGAAGTGGAGCCGGAGTTGATTTATTCACGAAAAGCCGGGGCCGGATTGGAGCCGTAGTCATTTTTTAACCTTTTTTGAATAGATCATTGCATTCAGTTTGGAGTTTAAGCAGGAGTCGGATAGTGAAAATTAAACATGCTTCGGACTCGGAGCGGAGTTGGAGTATTTTCAGACAAAGCAGGAGTGGAGTCCAAGTCAAAAATTTTAGACTCCGTACATCACTGGTGCTGATCCTGTGGGCATTCACTACACTTGTAGAACAGACTCAGCATACTCGTAACTGTAGGCAATAAAGTTTAGTTGAAGCTTTTCTCTTACGATTTTTATTAGCAGCATCCTGCCAAATCGATGCCTTTGTTGTATAGGTGTCAAACTCAGGCCTGCGGGTAAATTTGGCCCGCAGTGCAAGTATGTTTGGTCCGCGAAGCAATACTAAATGATTACCAGAGCCGGCCCGCCTGTATTATATGGCGCACGTACCACAAAACTTCAAACCTAGATTGCTCTGCTGGTGTGTAGGCGCGTCTATCAGGATAGGACCCTGCGGTGTTTGCAACATCAAACTGGTCACACTGACCCTACGTGGAGGAAGGTTTTTTTAATAAATATCAATGTGGGCCTGGGGTTTTGCCCAAATTTTAAAATTTGGCCCACTGTGTATTTGAGTTTGGCAGTGGCACCACATTATTCCTTAAATCAAGTAATAACTGTCGAAAGTTTTCTTGTCAAATTCTTTACTAGTTCTTATTGACAATTTGTCAAAGAAATTAGTCGAAAATTTCTTTTGTCGTTTGCGTCGTCTCACCTCGTTTAATGTGATTATATGGTGGATTCCTTTTTATTCCTGATGTTTTTTGTTGCGACGCGTTTTAGCCGGAGGAGTGTTGGAGAAAGAACTCAATTACTTGAAGACTAAAACGTCTGGTTCCGGGTACAGCATGCAGATGTTGATTCAGACGGGTCCGAACACTGCCACTGTGGAATCACTGAAATTACATTTGCACGCTGCTGTTCAAGCGACAAAAGTATCGGTTTATATGTACAACAAGTAAGCTTGCAAAAATATCTGTCGTTTCTTTTCTTGCCCAGAGTTTGAAATTGTTTTTGAAAATTTGTGTAGTTTTTTCATGATTTCTATCATGTACGGAAAATATAGCTTATTTAGGGTTTAAAGAAAAATGCCACAAGTTTATCGGCTTCTGCTCAAATGTATTCAATTGCCACCTGTGTATTTTGTGCAAGTTTTTGGAAAAATCGAGCTTAACTTTTGCATAGAAGTTTGGCAAGATACTGGACAGCGAGACAGCTCTGTGCAATCGCAGGAAATAGAAAATGATTTGCGAAGTAATGATGGTGGCGAAGACATTTGCTTAAAAACTTTGGCGATGCAAATTGTTTTTGTGCACCATACCACTATGGTACATGGAAGCAAGCACTGACGAAGAGCGTTTGGCAAACTGGCGTTACGTCCATATTGCCGTCTTTGTTCTGAGTTTCATTTCCTGTGAGCGTTTACTGCCCTCAATCGCAACGTAAATACTGTTTCAGAACGTGGACTTTTGACGATGTTTGCTACAAGGAAGCTCTTCCTCAGATGGGTGAAGACGATCGTCTCGTGTCGAGCGTAAGTAGGGCAGCAAGATATACCGTTTGGTATACTGCGGCAAACGTTTGCAAAAGAAGCTGTTGTTGCTTTTGTCATTCAAAACGGAGCGGAAGGTTAACTCGCTACAGACGTACATTTTAAACTAAGCTAATGGGTAGGATCAAGCATAAAATCATTTGGTGGAGTAGAACGCCAGGTGGCCGTCGCTTAGGCAAGGTTGAAAGTGATGCAAAGCTATCCGTAAATTTACTGATATTATTTTAAAAGAAGTCTGTACGATGTGTGTTTTGAAGCTTATGTTGCTACATAAAACGACAGTTCTATTTTCGATCACCTCATACTCTCATTGAAACCGAATTGAGGCTTTCAGGGCGTTGTGACAGGGCTTAAGAAAGGGTTCGCAAGTGCAAATTCGGCTTGAAAGAGCTACCGTTTAAACTCACGTGATGTTGGTGACATACTGTTCTAGATTTGCTGTAAGCTGTCGAGGAATCAGCCGACTGGATTCTGCTTTCTTCTTTTTGCGATGATTTAAACTTGCGCATATCCGCGTTCAAGTAACTAATCTCCAGAAACATGAAGACTTCGAGTCCGTCAGCAAATTTTTAAAAATAGGAAATCGATTTCACGTAATACTGCACATCCTCAGTCGCACAATCTTATCCAAATAGAAAAAGGTTTTATTCAAATAGAATAAGATCTATTTGAGCAAGATGTAGGACTGAGGATGCGTAGTGTTACGTGAAATCGATTTCCTATTAAAAAAATTTGCTGATGAGTTCGAAGCCTTCACCATGCAGCCGTGCTGTGCGAAGTTTTGTGAAAAAAACATGTAGCTAACGAGCGTTACCAACCAATACAAGTTGCTGTCTTTTTTCGAATTTGTGTGTTGACGTCTTCATCTCGGTTTTGAGAGCTAGATATTCGATTTATTACGATGAATTTTCGCCTATGATTTTCATGTACGCTACACCAAACTTCGCATATGAAGTTCATCTACACTTTCTCTGATTCTCAGCAAGCCAGTGTTTATTGTATTAAGAAATCGTTTTTGGGGTTGCTATGCATGTGTTGTTTGGAAACAAGTGAAACGCAAAAACTGATATAGGAAGGATATTATCGGCGATGAACGTCACGAAGAGCTGTAATTCCATTGCGTCACAATCTTTCAGCTTTTCAGCACAGCTGCAATCACACGATCGAAAGGTCACGTTCCATTCACCCTGACCTGTCCCAAAGTGATGACTTTTTTGGGTCCTATGACTGCTTGTAGAAGTATTTGCGATATGCTAAACGTATGTCTGCTGACCTTCTCATGAAGAAAACGCTTCTTGGCGCTTGTACGTTGACAGAACACACTGCGTGGTTTTATAACTACCAAGCGTATCGTCCCTGAAAGTTCAAACGAGCCAGACCCCATTTAGAAGAGCCGTCATACAAATGGTCTGAAATAGTCCGTCAATTGCTACTTTGTGGAACGAGCTTCATCCTCTATTTTTGTAAATTTACACTTTCATACTGTCTTCCACGATTCAAAATCGTTAGTGTACGGCGGTTTTACTCTCAAAAGGGAGCCTAGGTCATGAACAGAGACATCCCATCATTTAATATTCTTTTCACCTTTCAACGCTGACAAGGTCACGCGGGTTTCCGTAAAGGGCAGTTGCCAGGCATAACAAAAGAGTGTAGTTCCTTGACAAGATTTTAAGCGCTCGCTTCGTTTTCCTGCTTTATTATAGAAGAGACCATGACCTTGACGTCTTTCATGCAGCTTCTACAGTTCTGCGGTCACCACACAGAGGCCGCTGCCAGAGCAGCTTCACGCGCTTCGACAGAAAGAACCCACCCAAGTCGCGCAGTGCAAATTAAGCGATCAAAGCTGGCGTTAAGTTATTTGACATGCGGAGAGAATAAATAGCGACGCTTTCGACATCTAGGCACTTTTTTCGCTGAATGAAGTGCAAGTTGAAGTGTACCTTTTAACACACTGTTCGTTTGCATTACACCATAATTCAGTTTTTTTTTAAAGGAAAATGTTAGCTACCCAGTATGGACCTGTAGGGACCCGATTTGTCTGATTCTAGGGACCCGATTTGAAATTCTAGGGACCCGAATCGGATCCCTAAAACGCCTTAAAAAACCTGCTATAATTACTTATAGCAGAAATCCACTGATCTCGCCAAAATCCGACCAGCCGCGAATGGTATAAAAGTTGTACAATCGTTTGCAACAATCCAGCGAAAATTCTCGTGTTTGTGGTGTCGGAGTGCTGGGGCTGACAAAATGTTTACAAACAAATGTCTCTTAAAATCGTGTGCTATTAGGGCACACAGGCATTCAACGTTGAAAAACATGGTTTTACGTTTCGTTACGTGTCGCGAACACCTGAATGCGAGAAGTTTTGCGAATGCACCAAACTCGCATGCCCGATGGGTACTGATGGGTTCGAATCAATTAGTGGTAGTTTGAAAAGATTTACGTGCGTAAGTTGAACGGTGCCGGAAATACGTCAAGAAACATGTCGAGCTATTTAGTTGCAGCAGACATAGGCTCGAATCTCATTTTTTCGTACTTCATTTCTGTTCATCGAATTGTCATTGCTACTTACCAGCTATCAAATACATTTGTTGTGCACCAAAAGCGTGGCGGGCGTTGTTCTGCATGAAGTTCCCAATTCTCACGTATGCTTAGCTCGAAATTTTACATCTTTAACAGGAAGAACGCAGCATGTTTGATGGTAAATCTTTTGTAACAGATTCTACGCAATTTGATTCCCTGCTCTATTATTGGACCCCTCGACTGTTTCTGGGACGGAGCGAAGCTGATGGGTCCAGCTATACCCATCGCAACAGTTGCGTGAGTAATTTGTATTCAACTGCGTGTTTAGCACTGTGTACTGGACAAAAATACGTGTATGCGCGCAAACACACGTTTCAGTATTGTCGATAAACAGTAGAATAACGAGATATCAGCCTGGAGTCGAAAAGATTCATTAAATCAGCCTTAAGCATCCGTGGTTATAACTTTCAGTAATGATGGTCTATTAATAGTTTCAGCTGACATTCCTCGCTTTTCAAACTAATGCTACAGCATTGTGGGTTTGTTTCAACCTTTTTACCTTTGACGAACAGGGGTATACCGCCTTTTACCTGGAAAAACTTGGACCCGATGTCGATAGTAGACGTTTACTTGAACACCGTACCCGACACATCACGCACTTACAGGATTGTCAGACGGTACAAGGACATGATGATTGAGGTACAAGTCATGATCGGCTTGCTGCTCTCCAAACTGCCAAAAGTTGGCTGTCTAATTTGCTCTTTGGAGACGTCTTTAAGTGGATGCTTCTAGCAATAAAGTCTTTTTATCTGCCACGTTTTTGTGGCCAAATCTAATAGTCTGGGATGCGTCTAGTTCTTGTAAAGTAGTATTTCCATGATTTAGACTCAACCAGGTGACGTGCATGTTTCAGGCCGGGCTTGTTGCCGGGTACGTAGACCGCTGGTGTCTGGATCCATTCGAGAAAGAATGCCCTGAAACAGCGCCGAACTACAAAACAGACCAAGTATGTAAGCTTCGTGCAACCGTGGCTGCTCATTGCATGCGTGATCGTATCGTAACTTCTACGCTTCTGTTTTAATATCACTGTTGCGTGTAGTCGACCTGAACCTGTGTGGAAAACACAAAGGGGACTCGTGCAGACTGTTTTTTTCAAACTTTATTATTCGTTTCCGGGTGTGTTGTTTTTGACGTTCTGCCAAGCATGGCCGGATCAGATGAGAGAGCGATGGGGAGAGATTCCCTCATTATTTACAAATCGTGGTTTGTTGGGTAAAAATTTGTATAAACAGATAAAAATCCGGACGAACCAGCGCAATGTGGATTAATATTTGAGAGCATTTTCTTAAACGATGGAAAAGGGATGTGGATGACATTTTCTGATCGCCAGAACTTTTATCGGAGTAATTTTAAGAAAAATGGTCAAGGTGGAAAAAATCATTACCCTTTTTAGGGTAGATTTTTCATTGTTTAGCAACAGTGATGGGTTGGGCAAACGTTTTGAGCCTTCCATAAATTCCAGGTAAGGTACGTGTAGTGTATGCTACCAAATGCACAGTTGATGTTATTTTTTGCTGACGTGACGGTCTTGAAGTCTCGTATCATAGTTAGCAGTCAGCGATTACGAACGTTTACGAAACCTAGTTTGTCGTGAAAATTGTGTCATATCTTTGCTTGTTTTTTAGCTGCCAAACATTACACAGCTGTTTGAAGCTGGCTGCGCCGGCTATGCAAAGAAGTTGATGCAATGGCCTTTGGATTTAATTGTTGGCGGAATAAAGCGCGATTCCTCGGGAAATATTGCAAGGTAACGATTTTAGCAAACGGCCTAAAGTGTAGCGTTTCGCTCCGATAGTAACATAGTACTGTATACGACGATGTTTTTAGCCGGAATGTAAATACTGTCTTTGGGAGTGGCATGATGCAGAATTGTCGTTTGGCGAAATTCAACATTGTACAGCAGGTCTTATGCGGTTTTTCGTCTTGTCATTCTCTGCAATGTGTGGCTATGATCCACAATTAAAGGCGGCCGGTTTTCTTAGAAAACTTCACACCATAGCCGACGTTTTTGCCTGATCACGAAACGAGATTTGCAGACGCTCATTTCTGCCTGGAAAATGTGACAGTATTGTCCACGTACTTGTGATGGCTGGTTCTCTGTGACAACAGTTGAGGCCTGAACCGAAACATGAATGTAATGTTTGCCACTGTTCCAGTTCCGTCGCCAGTTGAGTTGATTTCAAACGGCAAAAAGTTGAAATCAGTTACGAAACGTATCGCACTTCGGATCCTCTCTCAGTTCCGGGCGCCGCACGTTTCGAATCGCTTTGAGAATGTGGCGCGCGCGACAAAAATTTCTGTGCGAAGTTGCTGATCGGCAGCGCTATTGCACTTGTCGTAAGCATTTTAACCAACTCCCGATCTTGTCCTTTCAGCACCGGAGGCTTGCAGACGCTCTTCCAACTGATGAGCGCCAAAAACATGTACAACTTCCACAACACCTTCAGAACGAAAGACATCTACTGGGATGTAGAAAGGGCCGGAGAAATAGTTGCCGCGTGGCAACGGAAGTTTGTGAACGTAAGTTTTGCGCCACGTTGTCGAGCCTCAGCTGAAAAGCTCTTCAGCGAATGTTTCTTTACGAGAAAGCGCTGCCGCCTGCCTGTGTGATATCGCGCTTGCCACTTCTGCCCTATTGAACCGAGCCGAGGCCACCGTGATGCCTCCTGTTTTGAACGTACGTAGTTCCGCCATTGCAGTGCAACCCGGAGATTATTTTTTTGGTTTGCAAGTTGCGTTTCAAACTCATTTAACTTCTTGGCACGGCATTTCGTGCCGCATTGTTAAAGGACATCGGTTTCGATTTTGGCAATGTTCCGGGCGTGACGATGTTGATCACTCGACGATTTTGCAGACTGAATATCGAAGCGTAAAGTGCCGTTTCACCGATTGCGCAAATGGTTTGTGCCAGAAAGCCACGCTTTGCAAAATTAGAAAAACGCCTGGCTAACGCTGATGCAGCTGGCAATACTTTCACCAGTTAATCCCACCAATTCGTTTATGAGCCCACCGTGCTTGTGCCGAAAGTAGATCCTTGCGGTGTATTTGTTTATCTTTCTTCAACACAAACACTTAAGTGACGAGGGTGATCAGGCCACCAGCTCTTGTGTCACTTGTTACGGCACGGCATGTTACGAAATTTTCTCAAAACCCCCGCCATTGAATCACAGGCACTGTAGGTTACCTTGCATTCGATATCGCACTTGCAACACTGCTTCGCGCTTCATATTTCAGACTGCGTACAAAATCAATCCAAGCGTCGCATCCAACGCCGGCAACGACTCGCTGTACGCTTTCGGCGTGGTAACCGCCAGTGACATACTGAGAAAGTTTACTAACGTCAGCATGGTCCGTGTGGCGGGAGGCTATCTGGTGATGGTACGTCGACATGTGTTTAGTTATGTTTTTCGTCGTTTCCCCGGCTGCCCAGCATCGTGCTGGGGTTGAGACAAGCATTCGCAGTCGTGACAGCGAACCGCTTGGCGCCGTAACATTTTTGCGGTGATTTCTATGCCCGGACAGCAAAGTGTCTCAGAACTGTCTCAGCAGTCATAGGATCAGACGCGCGAACGAAAATAGACCTGCATGTTATCACGAATCTCAGGTCTTGTCTGCTTGTAACATCTCAAGTATCATAAGTGCCATTCGGATTAATAGCCATGTGGATTGCGTATACTTTATAGAGTATGACACTTCTAGGCCCATGCTGTTCAAACCGCTTCAAGGTGCAACCCACGTCATCACACTTAAAGTATTTTGAGCAGACGTCACTTATTTTCCTTTTTTGGAATTTTATTTGTTATGTTTGGCTACTTACCCACAGCGCTCAGTGAAGATAAAACTTGCGTCTAAAAAAGACTTGCAAGGTTGATGATTTTCCCAATATTATTCCATTGTTCATCTCTTTTTGCGTTTCAGATCGGATACGCGTTTATTGCGCTGATGCGCCTGACGGCGTCGCGGTCGCAGAGCGCTGTCGGTGTGATCGGTGTGCTGCTGATCGCACTTTCTGTCGCGGCTGGACTTGGGATTGCGTCGTGGATCGGAATCAGTTTCAATGCTGCGTCAACGCAGGTGCGGTTACCGAACAGAAAGCCTGTCGAATCTCCCTGTCAGTGTATTGTCGAGTTTGAAACAACTGCATCCATTGCTAGTTTCTGCGTGTGCCTGTGACGTTTTCGTTTTATCATTGAACGCAGAAAAATTGAGCGTAGCGGTATTTTTCGCATCAAAGACTTAACCATTTGGGGTCACTCCGTAAACGTTTGCTGACTCTCATGGGCAATATACTGCATCTCGAAAATAGTTCCGTTGAGCGTTTAAAGTGGCCTTTAGGCAGTGATAGTGTAATAACCCAATGGATCCCCACCGTCTACTGATAAAATCCTCATCACTTCACTGTTGTTTCACAACACTGAAATATCACAAAAGCAGCATTGGACACTCAAATAAAAACACAACGCTCAAATGCCAAACTAAATGTGTGGTTCTTGGCAGTTTTGCTCTAGACCGGACGGTCGTTTCGATGAGGTCTGCATTTTGCGCACAGGTGCTGCCATTTTTGATGTTGGGCTTGGGGGTCGACGACATGTTCCTTATGGTGCATCACTTCGGAGAAATCGCCGTCCTGAACTACATTCCGTTCGAAGTGAGTGTTTGTTGCTGGCTGTCGTCGCGATAACCTATCACCTGCGTCTTCTGTTTTCTGTTGTCCTACCGACGCTGAAAAATTATCATGACGAACGCAGCGTTGTGCCTTTCGTGGCGACTTCATGGCACCCGGGTGCAGAATGGTGGGCACGTTTTGCGTGATGTGTTTTACTGTCGCAATGTAGTTTTTTTTTTGCTTCCACCAAGTTATTTTTCTTCCTTTCTTGTTGCACGCTCCTTTTGTACTTGCTTGCATGCCCATACTCAATGCACTTTTAATATACCCTTTAGAACCGGAATCGGGAGGCAGGCGATTTTTCACGCGCAGCAAGCACGGGTTGATTAAACTTTCGACTTAACAGTCGGATGAGTTCAAATTGTCAAAATTTAATTTCGATTGCAAAGCAACATACAAGACGCCGTGATATTTAGCTGGACTCAATAACCCTGGCTACTAGTCTGAGGCGAGTGTCATCGTGCCTGTGCTTTAGTGCTTTTCTCCGTGTGAACCGCCTAGGCTTCGTGGCGAACCACTGCTGTGTCACGATTGATTGCGTTTTTTGATGTCGAATTTTTGCTCTTCTTGCAGGAACGGACTGGCGAATGTTTGAAGCGCGTTGGAGTCAGCGTGGCCTTGACGTCCATTGCAATCATGTCCGGGTTTCTTTGCTCACTGGTCATACCGATGCCTGCCCTCCGCGCCTTCGGTCTCCAGGTATGTGATCAATCGTCAGCTCCGCTGCTCGTCGGGCCACGTTCATCACTGCCCACCTGCTTGATCGAGATGCAATATTGCGAAGACCGCGTTGCTGCCCGACAGCTCGTGACACGCGAGTCGGCCTTATTCGACGCTGCCCAATCGGGCCTCGCGTTCCCAGGCCGTTTTTTAATCCCCAACAAAAATACTGGGGTCACGCTAGATTTGATCGATATCGACCCCTCATCTGAGCTTGCCACTCCTCCCGAGCCAACGGCTTCCCACACTGTTTTGTTCAATGCAGCTCAGTCTGGCGAGCGCGAAAACTTAAGTTGCTGACAGGTGGACAGGCAAAGCAAACAAGGTGTAGGCTTTCGCGTGCTTTTCGCCAGGCCTCACCTTACAGCTCGTAAACACCACCCGATGCGGCCTGTCCTACGATGACAACTTGCGAGCTGCGAAAAGTCGTTGTCCTAATTTGTGACCACCGACAACAGCATCTCAACAGTTTTCAGGATTTAGACAGATGTCTTGGTCAACAGGGGACCGCCAAAGATAAAAAGCCTGGAATTTTGATTGAAACTCGCAGATGATTGTGTTTTTTGCAAACTATTCCAGAAAAGATATTTGATCTTCATCAGAATTAATCCTTTACTTCATAGCGTTCAAAGAAATGACACAGGTGCGTATCTCTCACGAAACTTAATTCTTGATTCTGTCGTCACATTGCTGCTGGGAAAGCAAAACAACGTCAACTGTTTTCAATCAGCGATGATATTCCGCTTATTGTGTCTACCCCTGCGTCGGTTCGTAATCCCATTTTTTCTGCCACGTGACTTGCTCGATGTTAAGTTATTCGCAAAAATCTTTTGAACTCAGCAACCTTTGTCGACGCCTCGAGAGCGGGTAGGCCAGGAGTTGTTAAAACTTTCGTTTTGGATTCTGGTGCGGCCCGATTGGATGCATCGCACTTGCACCGATCGTAATTGATGAGTAAGGCGGCGAGCTGGTCGGATTCCGAAGGGCACAGCTTAGTGCGTGCGGGGGAATAACAGTGATGCGTCGAAACGAGTAATGAATGACTCGGCGTTCTCGGCGCGTTAGTCACCGGGGCGAAGCTCGCTCGTGAACGAGCCGCCCTCCGAGTGCATGCGAGTGGTCCGACTCAGAATTAGAAATCGCAGGGCCAAGAGCAGTTTTGTTTACTGAGCAAGCCGTTGTACTGCTCAGTTCTTCGACTTCGATCTTGCGATTTGCGTTTCAAGTAGAAGCAGGGAGCACAGTGCGCGCCAGCTGCATTTTAAAGCAACCTGGCGGCGCAGTCGCATGCCAGACGCGAAAATGCACGGCGCGTTTCTCTGTTTGCGGGCGCCTGTTTCCAATTAACTTATTTCCGCACTACCGCTGGTGCGTCCGCAGCGTACGTCTTTGTTTAAATTCGCGTCGGAAACAGGTGGCGAGGTGTTTTGCTCGCCGATCCGCATGCCTTACCCCGCGACATGCCAATTGTGTGAAAAAAATAGTACGACATACGCGGCAGCGGTATGACCTGTTGTCACAGCTGTGCCAGCGGCAAACGACCCCCCTGCGCGTGACTTTCTTCTAGATGTCGCAGCAACACAAACTAGCAGTTGGCGCCCTTGTTGGGCAACTTGAGGCAACTTTTTTTTCAGAACGAAAACAAAATCAAGCTGTTTGGGAAACAAAGCGCTCGCGCCCGTAAACGTCACTCGCACACGCTCGAAAGGTTTCCGTTGAGGCGAGCGTTGCCACCGTAGTTGGGTACGATCGTGTCCCTTTTCACCGCAAATTACCGCTTTACTCGAGAGCTTTCTGTAAACGGTGATCGTGATTTTTCTACCGCGCCCGTTTCAGCAAATGCTGGTGTGGGACCCTCACGCCGCACTGGTCACGTACTGCTACAATATGCAACGTGAGTTTTGTTACTCCACCGCCAAGTGAAGTACTTTGCCCTGTAATTCGCGCTCAGCCAAACCTGGCATCAGGCCACCCTGTATTAATCTCTCGCCCTCAAATTGTCTGCGGCACTTTGATGTGTCGCCGCAGGAAATAAGTCGGTTTTCTTTGAAAAGCTTATCCCACTCTTTTACATTTTTAAAACGATTGTGCAATTAGCACCGAACCATCTTGTCACATCGGTCTCCTGCGTAAATTGCTCTTTGCTGCCCAGCAGAGAATCCACAAGTTTTGTGGAAACAATTCTCGCTGCAGGCCGATTTAAGTTCCAATCCATGTGCGCTCACCAGCTAGCAAGTCTCTGTTCAGAGCCAGTGACGTTTCCGCTCGTTTCGTGGCTGCATCGCTTGGCTAAGTTCTCGGATGATTCATTGAGAGGTGCGAAAATCGTGATCAGACAAATCGCTTCAAACATGATTTGCGAAAAGAAACATTTCAAGCCAGAAGGAGACTTTCGCGAAAATCCCACTTTAGACAAGAACACGTGCGCCGCAGCCGTGCGGTCTAAGCGGTCGGAACGCGTCGCGATTCGGTTGCACAAATTTGCTCACTTGAGTGCTTGCCTGTTGCGAATCTGCCGCTTACATTTTTCTCTTCTCAGCGTTACTGAGGCAAGAGGTGTGCGGTCTGCCAGATATTCTAACGCTGCAATTATATTCCCACTTATTTCGGTACCTACTTTCTTCGTCTCGCGTTCGCGGCGAAGTCACGGGTTTCTCCGCAGTCCAGGTCAAGACGCGTGGGAGCACTCGCACTCAGGCTTGCTTCTTGTGTGGTCCAGCTGCAAAACTGCTTTTTCTCGAGAACGCCTTGTTTACTCGCACGAGGGCTTGCAACTAGCTTTCTTCTGGGCCACTCATAACACACATTTTTACCGTCGGTTAAGGGGAAGTGCCCCGCTACGAGCCCTTATCAACAAAAAAGACCAACAAAAAGGCCTGTCTCTGAAAATAACTTCTGACAACACGCGGAGGACGTTGCTGGTGAAACCCCATTGCTCTTTTCCGTTTGCGGTTCTGGCTGGTGTGTTGCTCGTTGTTGATTGACTGCAGAAGAAAATTTTGTGTGGGGAAACCCACAAGCCATTGCTGCTCGCTTTGTTTGCGTTGCGTAAGAAAAGCTTCGGATACTATTTACACTGGTGACGGGTAAGGTTGCGTTTGGATCGATGCGTCAAGATCATCCTCTGACGGCTTTGGCGAATCTGGCTGCCACATAGTTGCTCGTGCTTACCATGTGTAAACGTCCGTCCCTTTCTTCCATTGCCTTTCCCTCAAACTTTTGCAAACGGTCAAACAAGCTACACATCAACTTCAGTAGGGCGCTGTTGCTGCGAAAGAACGATTTTATTCACTGCTGCAGCTCGCATTTTAGTGTGACACAACAGCAAATCAATGTCACCAAACCGCTGCAAATACGTGTTTCGTAACTGTGGAAACGTGGATTCGCACACATGTTTTACAAGCAATGCCACGTCCCTTTTTTGACTGTTTGTGAGTTCGTCGGCGCTTTACGCTGTGCTTTTGCTCAGGCTGCCATCGTGACTGTTTTCAACCTGGTGTCAGTGCTGTGCATCTTTCCTGCTGTCCTAAGCATCGATTTGAAAAGGAGGAAAAACAACAAGTACGATATCCTCTGCTGCTTCAAAAGGTTAGCTTCATCCAACATTGAATGCAGTTGCTTATGCTTGTTGCTGTTTTCGTAAGGGCTACAGTAACTTCGTTGATTTGAGTCACGGTGAGAATTCATCCGATCACTGCCGTCGACTAAGGCCAAACAATGTAACTGTCAGGTTTGATTTATAGAAAAAAGGTAGTGCAGCAGGTATTGGTCGTCAAAAAATTTGTTTCCGTACAGTATTGCTTCCTTATAGGCGAAAGCCATCGCCTCTTCAAAATGTTCCAAATTATTCCGAAATAATGAGATTCGTGCGATTGATTTACAAAACAAAAGAGCAGAAAAACATTGAAGTGCTTGTGCTTCACAAATGGCATACACCAGATTTTGATCTTATGTTGTAGGAGGTGTGGTGTTGTGCATGCGACTTATTTTTGAGCGCAAGTTTTTGCCATTATCGGCCTCATCACTAACCTTCCATGTTGAAGTGCTTACACAAGTCGTTCTTGTTGTGTGCGCTGCACTTAAAAGCCGTTTCTTGTGCTTGGTTCCGGGCGAAACCTTTCATCTTCAGTCTAAACACACCGCAAGAACCGCTCACAAGGTTTTCTGTTGAGGTTATCACTTTCGCCCTGAACGGCGAACGCGCTCTGGCAATTACCGCGTTTCTTTGATTGTTTGCATTCGCAGGGTTGGTTACACTTCTCCACTTGTGTTTTAGCTCCAATACAAGCGAAGTGATTGATTTTCGCGAACAGAACCCGATACCTGTGCTGCACTGTCACTGTCATCATCAACATCACCCACCCACGCGCAACGTCCACTTGCCGACGTCGAATCACACCGACATCGATGTCGAATCGCAAATGACAGAAAATGGCGGCGCCGCTATCACCATGCGGCACACTATTCAGGTAAGGTCTACTGTACAAGATATCTTCAGGGTGTTTGTTGTCAAACACGTTTCCGCATCTTGTTATTTGTTTTCACGTCGGGCACGATCTGGATGGGATTTNACCNCCCACCTTGTAGAATCACAGGGAAAATATTTTCTCAAGCATCGAATTGTTTCGTTTGGTGGTTTGTTGTCAGTGAACANCTATGGCGTTGAAAATGACGACGTTACCATCGTGAACAGAAACCTTACGATGTCCGTCAGAGCTATTAACTTTCTTCAAGCCTGAAAAATTTCGCAACTTTTCATTGAAAAGGAATATCAAGAGGAAAAAAGTCCATCGACTATTTCANGAACCCCAATATCACTCAAANCATGTCAAAATTTACGAAAAGTTNACGAAAACCTCTCTTTACTGTTTTGGCTTTTAAGTAGGAAGTAGGCAGGCCCCAGTGGGTCCCCCTGTGGCTACGNTTATGGCTGTCAGACAGTGATGCGTCTTACGCTGTTTTNGTGATGTTTACTATGTTTTTCTTCCAGGCTTACGCGAACCATTCGTACACCACTGTCCTTGCTCCACCAGTGGATACAACATTCAATGGCAGCGGAATTGCACAAGCTCACGGACGTCACTTCGGCGTTGAACCAACAGGCTACACCCCTTCCCGTACTCCACCAC
>JGI24159J19872_10000057_pt1 | contig 56980 bp, 46 predicted proteins | sample Ectturendosymbi4_FD_19872 | JGI IMG/M metagenome (IMG submission 19872) | reverse complement strand
AAAAAAACAGCAATCTACTGAAACCAAAAGATTAGTAAATGCCAAAATACAAGCTAGGTAGGGGCCCGGTTTTTAATTTAGTTTGGCAGGGGGGCGATTCGCACCCCTGCCACCCGTCATTTATGCCACTGATCAGGTGCATTTCAAACATGAACAGCCACAAGTTCTTTTGATAGAGTCACACGTGACAATCGGTACGATTCAGAAAACGCAGGACGCAGCCAGCGGGCTTTGAGTATATCGACNCAATAGTTGGCATGCGGCTTGACCAACCGTCATATTGAGATTCATGGAAACTCGTTGGAAGACTCNGGCGTTATCANCACGAAAGCTGAATGAACTAAATTTCGTGACTAATAATTAAGACAAAAGAAATAACTGTTTAAAAATAGCATCCAATTTTTAGGGCAAAGGAATGCCACTTGCTTCAGGGTGCGCCTAAAAATATTTTTTTGGGCAATTGTGCAAAACTGCCTTCTCATGAAGTGACCACTCGCGACATTGGTCTCAGTTCACTGCAGCGAGAGGGTTTCAAATGAGGCGAAATTTCCGCGTGCAACGTAGCGGTCTGTTGAAGCAAATCCGGTCGCGGCCGCTATTAGATTTGTCATTCATCGTCACAGATCGTTATGTAACTGGCAAACACGTGATGGGGCGTGACGGGGGTGTGGTTCCTCGTCGCTCCGTCGCTGCACTTGGCAAACCTTCGAGAGAAACTTGATGCGCAGTAAAGTTCCTCTCTGGAATACATTTTTCTTTGACAAGGTTTTGCTGCAGGTTTCGAATAAGCCGACGGTAATACAACAGCAAACGTTGTAAAGCTTGATGCTAATTCTCGCATTGCACAAAACAATGTGACGCTTTCACGCAATCACCACGTTTTCTGCTGTACCTTAAAAATATTTTGCTCGAGTGAGACTGATTGTGAGCTACGCTTTGTCGCTTGGCTGCAGCAGAGAGGTTGTATTGCATTCAACGCAGGCATTCAGAGTATCAGGTGAGTCATGAGATATGAGATAGATTGCACAGCAGCTGTTCCGCATCAATAGCAACGATGCGTGACGTTGACACCTGGCGAACAGCGTCGTGCACAAAAATAGCGAGTTGTGATGAAACAAAGAAAATCAAGAACTCAGTCGGAAATCAAACTGACTGTTGCAGCTTGAACTATATGATCAGCATGAGGTAGGTGCGTCTTGACTGTCTTGCAAAGCGCCTCTTCGAGCTCATCTGGTTCGCTACGTGTTATTTTGCCTCTTTTTTTACAGACAAACCTCAGTCTAACTTAGCACTGGACGTTTTTCATATCCCACAAACAACGTGAATATAGTTGGGTGGTCGCATTATACGTCACAATGCCTCCCGCACCGCCATACAATGAACGAATTGCAGTTTCGTCAAATTTTGCAACGTCGCCGCGACTCATTTGCGGAGGACGAAGACTTTTTGTTGTGAGTTGGAAATAAATTGTTTTTAATGAGATTTGCCACATCTTCCAAGCAAAAGCCATGAGTAATGTGGAGGTCAACGCAGATTAAGAAAGTGTGTTGGAAGTTCATAAGTTTTGAAGCTAAGTTGTGGCGATGAAATGACGTATGCAGCACGTTCACTTCTATTTCATTTTGCTTCAGAAGCTTACTTTGAAAACCTATCTTGAGCGTTTCAATTATCTGCACAATCTTCCAATACTTCCAGAAAACTTTTATATCTCCCTTTTCCTATGACATATGTTGAAGCATCTGACACAAAAGGATTGTGTTTAGCAGTTTAACATGAACAAGCTACTCTCACAAAACTACAAATGTATGTGATATGCTGAATGAAGCTTAAATGCTAATGCGGTAGTCATGGTTAGCTTAAATGCTAATGCGGCAGTCATGGTTGAAGCCTTTCATCCCCTTTAAAACTCTGGTTGGCGTAGTTTGATGTAAACAGTAGGCTAAGGCAGCGCTCTTCAACCAGTGTGCACGATGCACCCAAGGGTGCACCAGAATATACGTGGGGTCCACCACTAAGAAAGGGTTCACAAAGGTGCATCACAAACTTGTAATTTTTACAAAACTTTCTGTTAGCAAAAATGAACCATTGAACAACCGATGACTTTCAGGATTTAACCTTGCCTTTGCACATTCTAAAGTGTGGTGCGTAAGCATCAGACCATGTCAATCTAATTGTTGTAATTATTTGTGATTCATAAGCAACGTACAATGAGCCATTACCAATTGAATTATTGAGCTGAGTTACTGAACTAGGGGCTTGCTTATTTAGGCCCGGGTACTTACAGGCATGGGCGTAATTAGGTGGGGGACAGGGGGGAAGCGTCAGTAAACAGGGTGCATGAGTTTAAGTGTTTAAGTAAATAGGGTGCATGAGTTCGTCAAAATATTTTTGAGGGTGCACCGTAACAAAAAAGGTTGAAGAGCACTGGGCTAAGGGGCTTTGCACGGAGCTTCGCGTATGTAAACTGGGCATCTAATACTGGTAGATTCGCAAATAAGAACGATCGGTTAGAATCTAATCTTGTAACTTTGAGCAAATTAGTTCTATAACCTTTAGTGGGGTGTTCATCATCGTTTGAGCAGTTCTTTCAATCCACTGCTAGATGGACATTTTGATATTTATCGCATAGTGAGGTGTTAACAACATTCTTAAATTGAAACTTCTTACATTACGATTGGGGCCCCTGTATATTTCTATTAAACAATATTGAACCCTTTTATTCTCAACAAAGAAATCAAAAACTTCTCGTACTTTGGCTATAGTTTGACTGGCGACCCTTGTCCTTTGGTTGTACACCATACAAGTTTTATCCTTCTTCTGCGGCTTCCTATCTTTTTATTGCAAATCTCTTAGTGTCTAAGCATTTGCAAACGTTAAGAATACAATTTAATGGTAAACGAAGCTGATTTTTCTACTGAATATAGTGCAGTCAATTATATCCAAAACACAACCATACACAAAAACTCACAAAATGTAAAAGCGCGTAGACTATAAATGGGCCTCATTTTTCTCCCCTGTGCAGTGTACATTCGCTAAGATAACTACTGTCCCGCAGAGTATATGAGTAAAAGCCATTTGCTATCACCGCATGTATACCATGAACCAAAAGTTTGAAAAGTATGTTAGGCGATTGGACCCAAGATTTATCTCAAGATAAATTCGCAGATACGACGTTTATAAAAGCGATCTTGTTGATCAGCGTTTGTAAAACACGCTGTGCATTTGTTCGTCATAAAAAATCACTACTTGCTTTGTTACGCAAAACGAACTTTCTGGCATCAACTGCAGCGATGGAATGTCAACACTCGATCATTCGATATCACAGCAATGCTGAACAACTTTGCAAAGGATGAGTTCTGTGCAACGCCATTCACAGCATGATGGCATGACATGGGAATCTTGTTGAGTTTACCAAACCGTGCGTGAAAACTGATCAAGCGTTTTACACATAATTTACTGCTACATGCAGGACTGTAACGAGGGGGATGATAACCCAGGCTCCGAGTTCTTGAAGGCACCGAGATACCGTCTGCCGCAAAGTGAATTATTGAAGAAAGGTTTGATAGCAGCTTTTCAGCGGGCAAGCATTCGCAGACATTAAAATTAAACTAACACAGAGATCAGAGAGTAGATTTTCAGAAAGGAAGCAATTACCCGCTTCAAACCAGTGCACTCTGCACGTATCTTCTTAATGGCGTGCAGATAGGGTTAAAGAATGGGGCGGTGGTCTCAGGTATTCAGTGCAGAGGGGTATCCAATCAAACAGAAAAAAAAATTTATTAATATTATAGCGAGAATTACTGCGACACTCCGTGAAAAGAACAAGAAAAAAGTTAAAAACTGAGTGTTATGATTGCAAATTATAATGAAAATGATGTAGCAGCTATTCACTTTCATGAAGTACTTGAGCTTGTGATTCTTATTAAAACTGCAAAAATACAGTTATTTTCAAACTCTAGCCTATAAAAAATCTAGAAGCCTTGCTGATTTGTTTTTGTAACACAGTCGTCTGCACTCGACATTGTTCAACCGCAAATAAAATTGCCATTTATTACGTAACAATCCCTAATATCTCCCAAATCCGCTTCTAATTCTAACATCTTTTCCCTAAAATCATTGCGAATCCTTGCTTCTATGGATGAAGGGATTGTTTTAATCTGAGCTCAACAGCGTTCAGTCCAGTTCAATGGTTCTTAACCTGGGTAAATTTACACTTGGGGGTAAATTTTATCTTCCAAGAGGGTAAATTTACTGAACCATAAATTGAAGCCAATGTATATTCTTATAATCATTCTAAACTGTAAGAGTTTGTTAATTTCGTATTTTCAATAAGTGATCACCACTGACTGTATTGGGGTTAAATATGGTAATCTTGTTCAATAAAAGGGTAAGATATGCAAAAAAGGTTAAGAACCACTAGTCTAGTAACTGTATGTTTTCTGGGTGACGAAAACGTGGACAACAAAACTGTTGATGAAGAATTCATCTCACTGAGTAGATTTTATGTTCCCATCTACATGGTACTGAAGTCTACAACGAGATTTTATGACTACAGGATGTTGACACAAAGTCGTGTAGACACGGAATCGCACACTGCGTTGGAACTTCTGAACTTCATGTTGGCGTTTGGCGATGATGTTTTTCCAAACCTTCACGTTGCTCTGTAAATTCTTTTGACTGTGTCTGTGTCAATCGCCAGCTGTGAACGCTCATTCAGCGAGCTGAAGCTTATTTTTACGTATTTGCTGCCTTCTATTGGACAAGATCTCTATGACGATTTAGCCCTGCTTGGCATTGCAAAAGAACCATTGCAGAAGTTTGATTGTGATCGAGTAATAGACGACCTTCCTTCGTCTGAAGCGAGAAACGTAAAGCTTAGATTAGATGATATGAAACGTCGAGGATAAATATCCCTGACATAGTTTTAGCTGCAGCTGTCTTCATGTTGGCATTCATCGCATAGCAATGTTAGAAAAGCAAAAACGTTTCAACGGCTAAGATCCGCGCTAACGCGAAGTTTGATGGCGTTATTGCCGTCACATGTTTCACTCGGAGAATGCGCGCCTACGTTTAGGTGTGACGTAGCTGCAGCGCAAAACCTTCACACGGACCACCACACAGAAAGCTAGCAGGCTGTTGTAAGTAACAGCATGGCATTTTTCTGTTTTTTAGCATAGCAGATTACTCTGTACTTGTTTAGTGTCTGTAAACGGTTCTAAAGACTAGTATGTGATTACTGCAAGTACGATTCACGTATGAGATCAGCGATTTGCTTGTAACGTCCGGTAGCTTCGACAAAACGTTTGTTATCAGAGCTTCGGAATGACAAGCTTTTCTCTGCGATCAGTGGATGCAATAAAAACAAAAGCGTCTGTTTTTCTCAAAAGATCGATAAATACCTCTGCGAAACTCTGCGACCAAAGGACAAAACGATAGTCATTTCACTAAAGAAGTGAAATATGGTAAGGTTTTCTTCAAAATGGGGCCGAAATCCTCTCTTGGCCCGGGCGCCTGTTGCCCTCATTTCGCCACTGCTTTTATACATTTCGGCAACACCTGGTGCGCCGTTTGACACATTCAAGAGGACCCAGCAATTTGTCGCCCAAAATACTGTGTTTCAGGGAGAACAGCCCGGCTTCCGGTGCGAGAAATTCACTTCTGCATCGAATCGAAAAACTGTACTGTGTGTAGCCTTTGAGAGGCGGTTGGCTGCCAGACGAATTCATCTCGCAAGCATCAGCAAGCACATTCACGGTGGACTTCCAACAGAGCAAAGCGTTGATCGAAAATCCGGAATGAAAGAACCGTTTGCGCAAACACCGTAACGCGCAGAATGTGTTTTGTGCTCTGTTTACTGAGGCATGACAAAAGGATTTTCAGCAATTTGGTGGAGCATTTTGAACGTCGTCGAGACTTACTTGGGCAAGGCAGTAACTAGTGACGAAGTACTGTATATGAAACGCAAGGGTGTCTTCGGTTTATGTAGACTGTAGTTATGTTTTGCTGAGTGTGGACGCTTGATATGTGGGAGGTAGAGAACAACAAAATAAACGTATACTGTCTACTAACCAATAATGAGGGTTCAAAGTTTTTGTTGATAACTAATGCACTTCCGCTTCATTGAGGGAATCGTTGGACAGAATTAAGTTTGACTTTCTAACAAAAAAAAAAACAATCATGCACGAAGGACATTTGTAAATGTTCTTAAGCACTTCCAAAAATGATGTTCAAATGCAGTTCAGTCGCAAAGTTTTTGTTGCTTAATTTGCCAAACATCACACCTCAAACTGAGAGGCAACTGATGAATTGTGTCTTGAACAAATGTTGAGAACTGTACATTTCCTAAACAGCATATAGCGGATTAGTTGTTTCGCTTAGTGGGCAAGACCAGTGTCTATCGTTTGACTTTGCCAGCACGACGAGGTTGTCGACTGCTCATCGCTTAGCTGTTTTTTCTGACGATATCTGTGTGTCAACCATTAGGAACATTAGTGGATTTGATTTAGCGTCGGTGGAAAATGAAGCCACTCTGCATACCTTGGCACACCTCTTAGTTACGGACCTGTGCACAACCCAGTTTTTTTTTCAAAGGTTTGACCACGGTGACTGTTCAAGACGTTTTGCAAGACCGCAACTAATTCATCTGAATACTGTGATGAACGCAAAGCGAGGTTTAGTGTATTTTTGTGGTGGTTTTGCAGCGAAGTTCTGCTGTAATTTGAGAGACGGGGAGAAGTTAGGAGACCGTGTCAATCTCTCGAAACACCTTGAAAAACATTGGACACAACATTTTGTTGCTTGGCAACATAACCATTGTGAAGTTTCGTGCGGTCAGCAGAATAATTTCCGCACTCAATTTTGATTAGCAGCTCTGAAAATACTCGCAACACGCAACAGATATGCGACAAGATATGCGAGCCATTGCTTGCAGAGGGCTGCACGTTCGCGCGCTCCGTGCGTCTTACGCTTTTATCGCTATTTTTAGGCCGCGTGATAAACAACAGAGGGCGCTCATGCATTCCCGGATGCGACGTGATCGCGTGGTCAGCGGTGCGGCGTTCCCCCTCTCACACGGCGCAGTAGTAACAAAATATTTGCCGCTTGCTTTCGTATCGGCAGCGACTTTATGTTGACACACATGTGACGCCACGCTTTCCTGCGCTGACCACGGGTTGTCCATGAGGTCTGACATGTCGCGTAAAATCGACCGCAATGTGCCGTGTTTGTGTTACGTGACAACCGGAGTTTGTGGCGTGATACAACTCATGCGTTTTCTCCGCACAGCTGCGAAGAGGTAAAGTTTGATTTAAACGCATTTGCTTCAGTCCTTCCTGAAAGAAGCCAAAGCCTGGTTTCATCAAGGTTTTCAACACAATGGTGGCCATTCGCAAACTACCCGCTGCGAGCGCCTTCTCAAATAACCGCGTGATTGCTTTTTCCCCCTGCTGTTGGTATATGCAAATGAGCAGAGAGCAGCTCTTAACAAAATCAAGCAACGATAGCAGGCTGAAGTTTTTTTGGGTACATTGCTGCCTAACAACAATTGAGCGGCTTTCGTTTAGATTTTTTTTCGACCTAGTGCTTTTAATTTTTTCAAGTCGTGAGTCGTAACCCACTTTTACAGACGATTTGCTTTTAGGTTCACCCAAAAATGTCAACACCCGGTAGATCCATGCGAAATTTAAATGCAAACAATAGAGAATTGCAGCATTCAACCCACCAACACAGCTTGCTTTTTGATCGTACAGAGAAAAAGCGTATTAGCCTATTGTTAAAGCCAGTAGTTCTTACCTTACATCGTTACCACTGGGAAGAGCCTCATAGATTTCAGTTACCCCTTTTCAAAAAACAAGAAATTACAACGTGCAATCAACTGATAATGAAACAACACAATAATGATGTCAAAATTTGCATTCAAATGTTCACTAAAAATATAACATATGCTGTTTTTTTGCAATCAAACGGTCAAACATCGTCAAACTTCAGAAAAGCTGCGTTTCTTTGGAGGCATCTAATAGTTCTTAGCTTATACCAGATTACATTTCAGCCAGCCTACTCTTCACCTACACGGCTAGCGACAACTAGTCACTAAAAGACTAAGATATGTAATATGTTAGAGATGCCGGTGACATCACAGAAGACATATGTTGTAGGTGAAGGGAAATAACATATGAACGGACTCGAAATTATATTCCACCAAGCTGAAAATATTTTTCTGCAACGTAACCAAAAAACATAATCCAAATTAACCCAAAAAATGTCAAATTACCCCTTTTGGGGTAATTACCTACAGGTTTAGAACCACTGGTTTAAGCTTAAATTGATATTCAGTAATACTGAACACGGTTGATAAATTTTTGTGCTGTTGTATTGCGGCCTGCTTCGCCAAATCACCTGAAACAGTGAAGTTTTATCTTGAATGTAGAACTTCACGACCACTGTGGTGGGATCAGCCCGAACAGAATTACGAAAAAAATAGCATAGCAAAGTATAAAAGTGGCAGCAAATGGTTTTACGCTACATTTAATTTTAGACCCAAAGCTGTTACCGGAAAGCCCATATCCATCGTTACCACATGTCTCTCCAAGAAAAAAATCGTTATTAGGCTAATGCTGTCCGGTAAATGAGCTAGCTTATAAAGGCTGTTTAGCTTATCAGCAGGGTCATTTAAAGCAATAAAAGTCATATTTTTTATGTGCTTCAGGTAGCTATCAAACGTAAAACAACAGTCGCACCCCTACGATGTCTATAACAAAAGTTATAAAGTCATAAAAAGTCATATTTTCCATGTTAGGTCATAAAGTCGTATTTTGCATATTTTCAACCTAATTTAATAGGGAAACCATTAAAACAATCTCAAAATATCAGGTGAAACTGCTATATCACTAGGTCTAAGCTGTATCCTGCAAATTGAACCCACTTGGGCACCCTACGAATGTTGGCAAAGATAGGTTAACAAAGGTACTTACATGAATTGCAATGCACTGCCTAAATGCATGTTCTTGCTACCCTAAAGAATTAAACCAATGTCCATGCTTGTTTTCAGTTTGCTTCAAATCAAACTATGATTTGCTCATCTGCTGAGCCGTTTATTTTAGTGGGACTCCCGCAAACCATGGGGCCACCATCTCTTTCGCCTATTTCGCTGGTAATGCTTATTTGTACAGTAGTTGCATGTTCTAGCCAAGTGATATTTTTTTGGTCATATAACGTCATATTTTCCGAAAAATAAAGTAATATTATCAAGTTTTTTAGGTCATAAAATGGCCCTAGTTATCAGAACAGAAATTCAGAACAGGTATACTCTCGGTGTAAAAGGAAAAACGACATGATTTTCTTGAACGTAGGAAAGAGTTCCTCTCTCCGGGATTTCCTGGTGACCACGAAGTCAATAAACCATATCCGATGACTGACGGTTTGCTTCGTTGCGCGACCAGGAATTGAAACAAGGCCAATGTTCAAAACTACTACCGGCCGTCACGTGAACTGACGACGCGTTTCCACCCTTCTATTTTGTCTGGAATGCCTGTGTCGTCTTGTTTACGCGAACCGCTTGGAACGTGCGTGCTTTGTGGGCGGTGCCAGACGACACGCCCACCGTCGCTAATTCGAGGTGGCACAACATGAAAAGATGCGACGCTCACGTGACGCGCAGATGCAGTGACCGCTTGAAGGTACGTCATAATAAGGCACGTCCCAAGGTTATCGCTCGATGGAAGTGTGTCTACACGTGCTTGTTTTTGTTGCATGCGTCGTGGTAGATGAACCTTGGGCCTTCGAGTTCAGAAGGGCGTCCCTAACACCGGGGTGATAGACCAGAATGATGGGTACCTCGCCGTATAATATCAACTTGTAGTTTTGTGCTTCATTATTATCTGAAAGTACTTTTGCGATTACCGTTTTTAATTGTTCTCAACATACATTGCGATTTTCCCTGAAACGTAGAACCTTCAGGGAAGCGGCCAAGAAAAAGCACTTTCTTCTCTCAGTTTCGGATTCAGCAGAAACGACCGCACGTCTCATAATGGTTACCATAACAACAAAATAATGTTTAAATTTATGACATCACTTCAACTCTGTGCTTGAAACAATCATTTGCAAACTCTTCAACTGAAGAAGTTATAATTCCAGATCGAAAGAAATTGTTAAAATGGCGAAAAAGAAGTTAAATGTTTGTGTTTTTAGGTATTACACTAAGTTTTAGGCGCGCGTCCACGTTAGACAACAACGCGATTGCGGAAGTTATTGAAATTCCGCAAACATTCCGAGGCGCGTTGGACAATGAACGATTCTGAGAATGTGCCATCGAAGTTGCGCGAGGGGAGGCAAGGGTCGGTTCGTCCTGCACAAAATAACACAGCAAAGATATGACGTAGGTACTAGCCGATTGGACAGTAATAACTCGCTGTTACTTACTTTTGCATAAATTGCGATAACTTCAATTTATACCAAACACAAAACTGTAGGTGTGTACACAGAAAACAAGACTTGTTGCGCACGTTAAGCCACTGCTGTGAGTTTTGTTTGGAAACCTGGAAATTTATGACATTTCTTAATGCACGTGTGAATTACTGGTAATATTAAATAGTGTCTAGCCAAACGCTGGAAGCTCAGATTCGTTGTTTTTCTTTCCATGTTTGTGAATCGTGCTGTCGAAAAGAATTTTATCTGCTTTAGGTTTAGTCGTTTCAGAATCAGTGAAAAACTCTCAAAAGTTTCCTCGATATTTCAGAAGCCGACAAGCATTCCAATTTGCAAAATTATACAAGATTAAATAAACGTCATGCGTGCCGCAATGGCAGACAAACCTTTGTGATACAATATTGCAACAGCAGAACAATTGAAAGATAAGGAATTGTGGCCACTGTGAGGGCATTTACGTCCGCCTGCGCTTGACAAGCGATCTATTATCACATTGACCTTAGAAGACACGTGCATGTTTATTGAAAAGGTATAGTTTTTTTTGTCTGCAGCACGTAGCAGCAGCGTTGCTTATTTTCAAAGAACAAGAAAACAGCCATCAAGCTTTCTCCTTACGTAGGACCTCGTGACGAAACATCAAACCGCTATCGTTGCTATCACAGCTTATGACAGAACGCATTTTTTCACGCTTTCAACTCGCACTCCTCGCTATTGACAACCTCTCGCTTTGATTCGGTGACGTTGCGGTGATGTCACAGGTACGTCATGCGCCTGGTGCCCACTAGAAAAATCCAGGAACGTGACTGAACTTTTATATAAAGCGTGAGTGGGAAAGAGTTGAACAGGTGAGAGGAATTATTTTGTCACCGAAGGATTTCGGATTTATCACTTTTGGATTTACTGCCAGGAATGAACAGACAATGCCAAGGATCGATTTCTTTCTGCAACCGTCAGGCAAGTTCATTTTATGGCTGATGAATTTGTGATGAAGTTTTGAAGTGTTTGTTGAAATATGTGGTGACAACAGTTGCATTTGAAACAACTAACTGTGTTGTTGTTTATCACGCAACTTTGTACCACTCCCAGTTTTCATTCTGTCCTACAGTGGCAACAATCCTATGAATATTTAATCAAGAAGGCTAGTAGCAATGCAATGTGACAATGCAAAAACTAAACGTAAAAACCAATACATTCTTTTCTGTGCCATAGTTGTCGTTCTCAAAACACCAGAAACGTGAAAGATGTTGATGTTACCTGTAGTGGCTGTAATCTCATTTGCCGGAAAAAGCAGTGATTGCAGTTTGCTTGCTGAACGAGCGGAGGTTCGTTTAAAATTCGCTTACGGTGGAAAATGCACATATTGTGTTGATACTCATACTCAGGCAGTTCAAAGCAGTGAATCAGTACCTGAACAGTGTGTGGTGAAGTGGCAAATATGAGCTTAATTAGTACCTTCTCTTCTTGTACATGATTGAGAGTGTCGTAGTTTATAGCATAGGTAGCGGAACGGGAGGCCGCATGGGCCTAGGCCCCCACTCTTTTTCTGGGGGGGGCTGGCCGCCACTTTTAAATGCTTGTGATATCACAATAGCCAATTCAAACCACAAAAGTTTTCCATAATTTTTTTGACGTGCACTTCTGCCCTCCACTTTGAAAAAAGTTCCGCCACCCATGGTTTGCAGCGTGTCATATGTGTATTGGTCGAACGAAGATCGTAAGATATGAGCTTAGAAAGAGGAAATCTTTGTGTTTGGCGATTGGCTTTGCGGTCTTGCTTACGGTCTTTCAAGGTAACTTTGATTAAATTTCATGCAGAAACGCTGTTGTATTTACTCGCAAAATAGCACCTTACTTTTTGTTTCTGATGACGTCTTCCACATCTTGCCAGCTGAAGCATCGCTAAGAACCAGGTCAATGCAAATATTTAGCGATATTTGATAAATTCTAATCAATAGAACCGCGAAGTTACTGGGTGGCAAACCAGTTGGAATGTAGCTCAGTACGACTGAAACCTTGATTTGAAAACAACAGATCCTGAAAAGGGTGTAAACAGCGAGCGAGCATGTGAGAAACTCTAACAACAAAAGCAACAGCATAAATAATAGTTTGGAATGCTTGGTTCGCCGCTGTCAATACTCGCGGCCCGATCTTCGAATTAACTGTTGCAGATTTCACGTCGTACTTTACATGCTACAGGCTGTTTCTCTCCACAAACCTTTGCAGTCGGCGTATGATATACTTTAACGGGTCGTATGAAGGAAAAACAAGTTATAGTCAAACGTTTTTGAAGATTTATTATAATGAATGATCACCGAGCAAACATTAGGCTGACCTGTGATGTTCATTCATAACCATATTTGGCGCCGATCCGGAAGTCAAGGGTAAAACGCCGCTCGTTCATTGGATCGAATCACTGATCACGTGGTTCGGTCACTTCCAGCTTGGCTCATGACCTGCAATCGATCTCCTGCTGCAGCTCAGTGCGTCTCACTGAGGCTGAGGCAGTCTACGTGACAGAAAGCACAGATGTGCGCAATGAAGCATTACTGGAGTCACATGACTTTACTGACTTGCTCACTTTCGATCAGTATCCAATTTCGCGCCTTTTGTACTCATTCTAGGAGGTGAGCAAGCACGAGGTTGCAGCTTTACTTTAGGCCAGAAAGCTTAGCCCTGGACATAATCAACCCACTTCTTCCGTTCGATTGGAATTGTAAAAGGCATCGAAGCTGGAAGTGTTTAGTGAAACCGTTTCTGAAATATTCGTAAAGGCTGCGCAAGGACATTAGGTCCTTTATGCCTTACTGTTCAACCAAATTTTGCAAAAACATACTCAATTTGAATTCAGCATGAAATTTCTCATAAATTTGCACTGTAGTTAGCGATAAATACTTGAAGAATGCGATTTTCATGAAAGTGGCTTGCGTCACTAAACTTGTTTGCTGCTGACAGGTTAAAACGGAGCAGCCATCAATGCAACCTACGATCTGTGAGACGTGAAAGCTATGAGATATAAAATAAGTATCCATGCTTAGATCAACGGATTTTACGGACTTTAGTAGATCTCTTTTTCTTTTGTCAAATCAAAAACTGAAATTGTTTCGTTGTTTCAGAACGTTTAAGAACTTCACGGAATGCGGTTTAAAGATGCTTCGAGCGTGTACTGATATCGCAGTGAACGCAATCCGTTGATCTAAGCATGGTTGCTTAATTTACATCTCATAGCTTCTAATAGGTCCCCTGCATTGACGATGATGGTCGTGTAGTATGCCTTGATTTTCATCTAACAACCGATCATTCACTACAAACTGAAAGTGCCCATGCGTTAAAGCTTTGATATCGGATTCGTATTCAGGTTTCTTTCTCTCATCGAGCTAATCACTAGAGTTGATTAGCGTCAGAAAATCTCAGCAGCATAACAATTGCGAATCATCGTAACAAACGCCTTTCTTGCGCGATCGGGTCGAAACCCGTCCGCGGAGCTCAGATTGCGATCTTAGTTCTGCGTTTCGCTACCGCTAGGAGGTGCTCTCCTACAAAGCGGGGTATCGTCGGGGAAACCAGTGTTTTAGAAGACGCCCGGTGTTTCAGTATTTTATGTGCGAGAGGAACGTAGATATCGTCCAGTGGTCACCGGTTTTGATATTTTCGTATCATCTTTTCGGAAGAATTATTCTAGAGTCAGTCATGAGGTACATGTAGTGCCATCATCAGCGAGAGAAGAGTTGCCATACGTTCAGAATTTCCCAGGCATGTCACGAATTCCGGTGTTAAAATTTGTGTCCGGAAACAAATAATTTCAAAAAATGCTCTAATGTCCAGACTTTTGACACTGAGTAAATTACATTTAACTTGAAACAATTTGCATGTGCTGTTAAAATAATAACTTTTACTTCTTTGGCTGCTTCCAGTGTCCACAATAATTTGAATCGGTAGTTGCAAGAGCATACTGAAAATGCTGTATAGTGCTCACTTGTGGTCGCGAAAGGTAGCCATTGACAGCGTCAGGAATTCTGCCTCTTCAGATTTGGTCTAAGCGAGAAGCCAAAGAGGCTGTACCCCCATTTGCGGTTGGTGCCCCGTTGCGAGGGATAGTAACGAATTTGTTATTTAATCGTTTTGATTACCGTTTTTCTGTTTGGTTCCCTTCAACAAAAAAAAACATGCGAGGTTGCAGTTTTTGGGTTTGATTTGCAACAGCGAAGTGGGTGACTTGGTTCGCTTCGGTAAGTTGGGTGTGGAATATATTTGGAAGTTACACATTTTCCGGTTGGAAGCGTCGTCACGGAAATGACTGAATGAGACTCGCTGAAATCCAGATTTTAACATAACATGGTGAAATGGTGTGGTAGTTAGTTTTTCTGGGCTGGTCCTTCGGCAACACAAATGTCGCCAAACTCAGCTATACATTTGAAGTCGACTGTATTAAATGATACATGTAATGATGTTAGCGGAAACATGGATTCTCGCAGCCGTGTGTATAGTCTTCATGGAGAACTGCAGGTCAGTGGTGAGCGGGGAACGTAGCAACTCTCCCTGCCATTGACGTCTCGTAAAACCCGCACGTCATCATCGCAGAAACGTCCATCGCTGTTACCTCGGTTTTATACGTCAGCGACCGATGTCGTATTCAAAGGGTTTGCGCAGAGGGAAAGTTTATTAATTGTCAAGAAAACGAAATGCAGCACACTGCAGCCTACTATAAACCGTTCAAGAATATTGGAAACGCAAAATTGTATCTGGAAGCACTGCGAAGCAATCGTGCGCATCTACCGATTCACGTCGCTGCGCCATCCACCAAGCTCGATTCGGGCCATTTCGAATTGCACGTTGATGCAACTGCCGAAAGCCGGAGTTTTTTCTCCACAATTTGTAGCATTCTCGAATGGTTTGCGATTATAATCTTGTGATGCTACTCCGCTCAAATTCCATGTTTAAATGTAAAACAACATGGATAAGATGTGACGTCAACAGCGGTTGATTTGCCTTGCTTTGTCTCCAGACAAATTTGGTTTTGAAAGAAAAATAGTTGTGAAACCTATTCGCGCCACGGCAGTAAGTGGAAAAAGACATTCCATTTTATCACCGTCAGTGAAATAAGCGGCTAGCTGTCTAATCTTCCAGTGTAGTTTAAAGTGGATTTTCAAGTGCTTGCTTCGTATCACCAACTGGCAATAACAAGGAGATTTAAGGATGATGCTATCAATGTTAGACTGTGAATTCCGTTACCGTGCAAAGTTGTTTATTTGATTAAATGAACGACACCAATTCGCCAAATTTTGTGGCAGCTTCTTCAAATAGGAACACATGGGCTTGATTCCCATCAACATTATGAAAATTAAAGAGAAACCATGTGAATTGCGATTAATTTTGAGTACCAAGTCCACTACCCACGTGCTTACAAAAAGAAACGACCACCCTGAAATAATCGCGTCATCCCAGGAGGCGGCTACTTTCACGACTTTGAAAAAATTAAGAAACGCGCGTAGGGCTGGATTTGACTATAGGCGATTAAGTTATTACTGGACTTGAGTTCTGCGACGTCCGCTCCAGTTTAACTTACCTGCAACTGTCTCTTTCAAAGTTGAAACTGAAGATGCCGCCGGGCATGGCCTGCAATCGCTTTGAAGTTGCAAACAGTAGAAACACTTGAGCGTGTTTCGCTGACATTCCACGCCGTGAAGACTCAGCGAGTATATTAAAACTAAGCCTGAAAGGCGTCCAGTTGCATATGGATAGTTAATCTGCAGACAAGACTATTTCGAACACTTGTATATATAAATATGACGTGAACCAACGAACTAAACAATCACGCGATACAGAGGAAACGAAGAAAAGCAAAATCCGCAATTCAAAATCTGCAACACTTCGCTGAAGGTTTTTGAAATAATAATTTTATTGGTAGATGCATTAACTACTTGTTGCAGAAGTTTCTCACAAGAACGTTTCTTACGGAGTCAGTACACTAAGAACTTTGCTGTTGTTGCTGTCGCCAAGTGGTGACTTTTCACTAAAAGTGCATTGAAAAAATACAGTATCATCAAAAAACCGAAGGATATCAGCATAACATTTCACTGTGATAATATAACGCTGCAAGTAGAAGTCACAGACTTGGTTCTCTTCTCCTCGCTCCGAGAGCCCTCGACATATTCACCCCCGTCAGCGCTTCTATAGCTTTCGGTATTTTGGCCACAATGTCCAGAACTTCGCTTGTTAACCTCGCTGGGCCAATATCGCCATCCCCGCTTGCCACCACTGTCACTGACTTGACTGACGACAGGGGGTTGGCCACCTCGGCGGCGACCTTCGGCAGAATGTTCAGAACCATATCAACCACAGCAGCTTCTCCGTAGTGCTTCCAAGCTTCTGCTTTCTTTGCCATCTGCAGAGCCTCCGCTTTGGCCTTTGCTTCGACTGCAAATGCCTCAGCGTCCCCTTTCACTTTGATTCCTATCGCTTGCGCCTCCGCCTCCAAAATGATCTTGTTGCGCTCGGCAAGGGCCAAGGTTTCAAGGCGATATTTTTCAGCCTCGGCTGGTTTTTTAACAGTGGATTCGAGTTCCTTCTCTTTTCTGAGTATTTCCTGGTCTTGCACTTGTATTTGCTTCCCACGTTCCTCAACGGCAATCTGCATCTCAGCTTCTTTGATGGCCTGCTTTGACTTGGCCGCCTGCAGATCGTAAGCGAGCTCGGATTCTGCCCGTCTCGTCTCCACCTGCAATCAAGTGACTGCGGTATCCACAAAGGTAACAAGCAAGCGAATCAATCGGCAAATACTTTGTACGAAATCAATTTCACGTAACACCACACATCCTGCGTTGTTTGCCAGGAATGTTTAAGTCAGTTTGTCAATATTGTTTCAAATAATTGAAAGTCGCACGGTAACATGAGGCCAAGACACAAAAATCGATCAAATATAAAATGCACATAGCAAGTTGCGTTAGTGCGTCATTAAGCAACATATTACGTGAAAATTGTTTTAAATCAAAACATTCGTTTCGTAATGTCGCGACTCGAGGAAAGTGTCCATGCTGTTGTGGTGGCGTGACAAATCTTAAAATTCTGCCTGTAAACATGAAAGAGAAAATGTCCAGCAATATGTGTACCATTTGTTTTGTGAAGGTCAATTTTCCTGCAAGAGATTTTGCGGTGAACTTCATCGATATCAACCACAGTTTAGCTGGGACTGAATCGTTAAACGTTTTGGAAAGAAAATGAAGCAATTTCTCAGTAAAATCGGTTTTGCAAGGATCTTCTAATTTCTGCGTTTACAGAAAACAAAAATTTCCACTTTTCTTCAAAAGCACAATTTCTATGGTGATACTGATCAGCCTGAAATCGCCGAAATCTATAATGATGAGTGAAAAAGCAAATGCTGTTTGAAAACTTTAGGCAAAACTTGGCAAAGTTAGTTTAACGGTAGAAAAGTCTCTGCCAGCGCTGTTTACGTGAGTCAGTCAATCGTTAAACGCTTCGTCGCTGACCTTGACCGAATATGGTCATCGAAATGCTTGTTACACCGTCTTACCTCGACGTCATAGGACGCTTTCTTCAGCCGGTAATCTCTCTTCGCCTTTTCAATCTCGCTGTCGTTCTCGTACCTCGCCTTCATCCTTTCCTGATGCGCGATCGCCTCCTTTATTCCCGCGTCGCGCATCGACAGCGATTCGCCGACCTTGGCGTCGCGCTGGATCTGAGCGACCCGCGTCATGCCGAGCGCCCTGAGGTAACCCTCGTGGTCGGTGATGTCCTTGAGGGTGTACGAGACAATGATGAAGCCCATGTGCACGAGGTCGGACGAGGCGCATTCCAGCACCTGCTGTGCGAACTTCTTCCGGTCTTTGTACATTTCCTCGACCGTGAGGTTGCCCATGATCGCTCGTTGATGGCCTTCCAGCGTTTCCAGTATTATTTGTCGCACTTGCGCTTGGGACTTGTCGAGGAAGTGCGCGCAGGCGTTGGCGAGCATCTCGCGGTTGTGGCTTTCGATTTTGACCTGCGCGACGCCCGTGCACGAAATCGGAACCCCCTTCGATGTGCAAACGTCCACGCTGCGAATCTGCAAAGTTGTGATGCCGAGCGATATCCGTTGCAGTCGTTGTACCACCGGCCACACCCAGGCCCGGCCACCGGGGATCATCAGCGGACGGCCATTGTAGAAAAGCCCGGACACCACCAGCGCCTCGTTCGGCCCACAGGTGTAAAACGGCATTGTTTGAAGTATGTGGTTAATAAGATTTTATAGATATGTAAAAACTTGGATGAAACTGCCAACACAAATATATATCGTTAACTCAGCATTAAACAGGCCGATATTGAGCTCGGCTGAGAGTGATTTGTGACGTTTAGTGAAGCAGACATTAAAAACTCACGTTACTTGGATAGTCATGCGGCTGTGTGTGATTGCTTCACGACAGAAGAAAAAACATGCATTGATTCTTCGTGTTTCACTTTTTCTCGAGCAGTCTAAGCAAGCATGACGTGATTCTCCGTACTAGCCAGCAGGTATAGTCACAATAACTTTTAGAGCATGAATGTTCAGTATGCACTGATATATAGAGGAAAACATGTTTTGCTGCAAGAGGATCGATAATAATGGTTGAAGTTCGCGTTGCAACGTCCTTTACTGTCGTAGTGTGAAAACGTGTGTGGCTTCCATGTTGTAGCGCTGTGTTGCCAACCGTCTAACCTGAGATCGTGCAGCAATAGACGTTTATGTACCGTAGTATTTAATCACCTACGTAGCTGCTGCCACTATCGTGACTTCGTGCTTCTGCAAGAAAACAGCTTCTTGCGAAACATCGTGATGTTACGCGAGTTTAAAGCGTCCTACGATCCGATGTTTCGCTTGCGGTTTCGCCTGAGCAGCTGCAGATGACAGCGGAAAACAACTTCAACGTCAGCGCACACAGGGGGAAAAGGCTGAGAGCAAATTGGTGCAAGGCGCGAATGACACGCAGAAGGAAGTTTTCCTTCGTCTCAAAGGAAATTCACTTTGCCACACTTTGGAGTTCTCGTACAGGCGTTTGTTTGCGTCACAAAAGAGTGGGGCGCGAAAGCTGAAACAAGGGGAGGGGTTTGGCCTGCAACTTGGCGACAATTTTGAAACCACTTATTTTCGTGGAGAGATTTTTCTTTGCATTAGCGCATTGGTTTCTCGGAAAGGCACTTCTCAGCTCAAAGATGAAATTGTTCGGTATAAAAACGCTTCAGACATGGCGCGCACAACATCCATAGGTACCGCAGGAATGCCGCGCGGTCGCGTTGCCTCCTGGGCCTGCCATTCTGAGGTCATGAATTCCATGCATATAAAATATGAGAGAGCAGACAGTCAACACCCGGTTAAGTGAAGAAAAAACGGTTTTTGTGAAAACTGGTGAGCAACAAACGGAGTTTGTCAACAGCGACATGATGGACTGCAATTCTGCTGTAATGTTCTATTTGCGAAAACGAGATGCAAGCAGCCTTTGCTACATCGGCTTTTTAAAGGGTGCCAGAAATCACGGATCTCCAACTTTTGATATAAGCTAAAAAGGCTTTGAAAACCTGATATCATTTTTCAACAAAAATTTCATTTTATCACATTTTTTAAATGTTTTTGATGAACTTCAGGATACTGTCATCTGAAGTACACTAAATAGTATCCAAAAAAAATACCAAATGTTCTCGTTGCTGCGTCGGTGTAACTAAATTAATGCTCAGCAGAAAAGCATAGAATTAAGAATGGTTATTACCCATATACACATGACATATACGTTTTCGCGCAATTCATTCCGTCGTCAACTGGGTGCAATGCGCATATTTATTATTTACAAACAGCCAATGATTGCAGGCCAAGGCCTGAAGAAATCATAGACAACGCAAAGGTTGAAAAAAATAGTGAGGCACACACACACACAAATATTAGAAAGAGAAGTCACGGTAGATGGCAAAGGCATGTTAAAAGGATGGGTGCTTTGATAAAAACAAACAGGCCTGCTTAAACAGGCCTAAGGACGGATTTTCAGATAGGTCGGAATGTCCAAACAGAAGTATTTTGATTAATTCGATGCGATTTTGTGTAGTAAGTTCAGAGTGGGAAAATATATTTTCATCGACAAGAATCTTAGAAACATTTGAAATACGCAAATCTAGTAGAACGCAAATTTCGTTACATGCAGCATTTTCTGAGAAACATTGCAGAACGTTGCAAATCACTGCGTGGTTATCTTTTGGACGCCAGCCAAGCGGTGCGACAGAATGCTGCTAGCTCACATTTGATGCATTTTATGCAATCAGCGTTGTTTACAAGGTTGGTCTTGTAAATGGAAGCGCATGTGTGATTTTGTTTGGTGCACAGTGCAGTATTCCCATTGCAGTCGTATGCCTTGTATGATGTTTAAAGCGCAGTGAGGTAGTCATTAGCCAGGATTAATTGCTTTTCCTAACGATACGCTTGGCAGCGGGTGAGCTCGTGCAGCGTTTAGAAGCTGAGCATTGCCAAACACATGACTTGTTAATGAACTTATTTGAACCTGTTGTGTCCAATTAAATTTTATATCAAATTTCCTAAGTTTTTCGATAATAACAAAAACGTTTGTGAAAAATTAACGAAAGCACATTTGTCTGCAATTCTTTTTGATGTCTTTATGATGACGAATGAACCACAAGTGCTTGACAATTCTTTTGCGGAGCTGGCAAGCGGCTGTTCTATCCGTCTTGCCTGCTTGCAACGAATTTTTTCCAAACGTACTCGGGCCAAATCAGTGCGTCTCTCAGTAAGCAACGCGTGATATCGTTCATCGTTCGCGGAAGTACTTGGTTATGACGCCACATACAGAGCATCATCTGCCTAAGCTGGCAAAAATCGAAAGTCACGCCCACATACCAACGTTTAATCAACGGGGACGAGACAGCTCAGGCTTATTCTGTTGCCAGATGCGAACGTGACAAAACTCTTGATACCGAGCATTGCCGCGCAATACCTGCAAACGAACAACGCTGTCGAAAAAGCGTTTCAGCCGAAAACAAAATGGCGACGCCTGTGACGAACTTTCGTGCGCATTCTTCAGGCAGGTTGGCAAATGTTGCCGCTTGTCTCCACTCATTCCAATTGAAAGCAAAGTCAGCATTGACTTTAATTCAACGTTTCATTGCTTTGCGTCATCTGCTAAACAAATTTATAGTCGAAGAAGCACTGTTGGATTGCCCACACACATTGATCCATCAGTGCGCTGTGTGAGATGGCAAGCCAAAAGAAAAATTCAAAACCTACAAAAAATACGACATTATTTATGAGTTCAGCCTGCAAGCCATAACCAACCTGCACAGTGTTTCCTTGACTACTTCGACATTTCAAATGCTTTTTTCGGTTTACAACTCACCTAGGCGTATGAAAACTTTGTGTATAAAAGAAGGTAAGGAGAGCAGTAATTAATCGGTAAATTTCAAATCCCCGGTCATGCTTTACTTCCGAACAATTTAAACCATTTGCAATTGATTTCGACAAATTCAAAGTCCAATAGGTGGTGAAGAGTTTTGTGGCAGATCAGTCGTTTCCATGGGTGGGTATTGGAATGGCCACTGATTTTCGCCGCAGCTTTCAAAATGTTATCAACTGAATGCTGAAAGAAAAAACCTAATGATATTAAATCGGAAACTGGTGATGCGTTACAGACTCAGAAGGAACGACCAACGACTACTATTGGGCGGCAAGTCAAAGATTGCATTCGAGTTGAATTAAGCTGCGGCCGTGGCGTTTCAATCTAGCATCTGTCGACATTTCATCAGGTTAGGGAGCCATTGCAGCGACCGGGGATGAAGCCTACTGTGCGATTCTGCCAGACACGTTTTTGAAATGCTAACGGACCTCGACCGTCCATCTGTTAAACTTTGTACGTCTAGTCTTTGGATAAACGCTGATGTCCCCAACTTAAACGACCGTTTTGAGTGTACACTGTTGACAGAGACAAACGTTTTCGCGTCGAGAATGTCCTGCGATCAGAATCATGTCACGAGATCACTCCTTGTTGGCCTTTCAGAGCAAGCCGTTTACCGCGGGAGCCAACTGTCCGTCTGCTTGCTCGCGAACTGTTTGTACGCTCGTGTTGCTGAGGCAGCCCAGCAGCTAACCTCAGCTAACGCCCAGCAGTGTAGGAAGAGATCCCTCGCAGACGTTGCTGTTCACGTACGTGAAGGACATCGCTTGGTTATGGACGCCAGGAATGTGTTGCTTAACCAATGCATCAATACGCAGCGCAGTAACGGCAACAGGTGATGTTTTGCTGGAATAACATGTTTTGACTGATTCATAAGTTTGTGTTTGGAATTGCTTATGCCACGCTGCGTGGGGATCTAGCCTCCACAGCGCAGTAGCTAAGGCACCCCAACCCCCCGAGTTAGGGGTGCCAAACCCTTTTTAATCGTTACCTAAAAGAGGGCCCAACAGCCTTATTTTCGGGGCCTCGCGTCACTACGCTACGGCACCGAGCTTCTGTGCTTAATTTTTGTTGTGCTGTGAGCACATAATATCAATGGAATTGAACTTCAGAAAATTCCTGCTAAATGACATTAGATTTACCTACGATGTGATGTAGGACGAATTTCAACTCCGCTACCCCACACCATGGGACAAATCCCTTCTCATGAACAAGCCAGCAAATATAACCGTAAGGTATTCAGCATCATCAGATAGTTTACTTGAACCAACTGTTACTAGATTTCAAGTGCCTGATGATGTGATGCACGCAATCATCTTACGCAAAAGCAATTTAACCTGGACAATTTTAATGACGTATGTCTAACAACAAGACTACAAAACAAGACTGATAACGAATGATTGAAACTGTGCGCCCTTCAAGCTCGTTTATGAGATTGCTACATTTGCTTCTGAACTTTCATTCAAACTTACTTGGCACTTGTGCCTCATGCTTAAAGTAAATCAGTTCATAACACCACAAAACGAAATATTTATTAGAATGACAATACTCAAACCATCAGTTCACCAACTTCATTAACACTTATGGCATGTTAAGAAGCTTGTTCAAAAATACAAGCTTACCAGCCTTTTTGGTGCGAAGTCTATTGTTAAAATTGATTATTGTAACGCAGTACTTCAGCTTCTGCAAAAGTATAACTTACATGCATAAAAGGGTAAAAACCTATTATATGTGTTAATATGCATTTGAATCAAAAATGTTCTGAAACTACTATTTCTACAGTCAACAGCCTACATATTTGCTGGAATTAATATGTAATTTTTACTTTGTGCCAGGCCTGTAGCCATGGGGGCATTCAGGGGCAGTGACCCTAAATATGTTTGTGCCCGCCCAAAGTTTGTTGTGCACAGAAAAGTTTGTTTTAAACATATACCGTGATAAAAACAAGAATCTTGCCACCTAACAGTTTATTTTGCCCTCCAAACCTCAAAACCTGGCTACAGGCCTGCTTTATGTCAGCCTACACTTTCAAACTTGTGGCTTTCTGACAATTTTGACTTCTGAGTCTGCACTGTTAGTGATTTCAGTCCACATGTCATTTTTGCAGTTAGTTGACATAGAATCTGTGACCTCACAGTTGCTGTGATTGATAAAACTTTAATTGCTTTTATAACTTGTGTTGTCATAAGAAGTCTCTGCCTTCTTTAATAATAACTGGAACCGATTAGAATACCAGTTAAATGTGTCATACAAATCACAGATCGCTTCAAAAGTGCATATGAATTTTACTTGATTTTTTTGATTTTATCACTGATTTAAATGAAATGATTTAAATCGTCTAGTCTTTCGATAAATTTTCAATGAAATAATTTAAGTCAATCAACCCTGACTTAAGTGACTAGAAATAGCTAAACGTTCATTAAAACTTTTTTGTGCTTATGCAATATATATCCCTTAATGCAAATATGTTCATAACATCGGTACTGGTGTACGAAATGAAATATTAATTGAAATGGCAATACTGAAACTGCCAGTTTAGAAATTTCATTGACACTAATGGCATACATGCATAAACTCTTAAAAACCTAGAATAATAGTATATCTCTTTCATGAATCAAAAATATGTTCTGTAACTGTTTACAGTCAACAGCCTTCATATTTGATGGAATTTAAATGCAACTTTCACTTTATGCCAGTCTATACTTTCAAACTTGTGGCTTCTGACAGATATGACCTCTGAATCTGCAAGGGTTAGTGACTTCAATTGACAAGTCATTTTTGCAGTTAAATGACATGGAATCTGTGACCTCACAGTTGCTATGACTGATGAAACTTCAAGTGGTTTTAATTTGTGTCGTCATAAGAACTCTTTGCCTTCTACACTAATACTGTATAGACTATGTGAAAACCTATTAGAATGCTACTTAAATGTGTCATGGACATCACAGAAAGCTCTGAAACGACATGGATTCTTTTATTTTTGTGGCTTGATTTAAATCATGTTTTATATCAAATAATTTAAACCAATCAACCCTGCCAGCAAAATAATGAACTTGCATTTCTAAGTTTCAACTTTAGATAGGTTTGCAAGATTCCATTATTTAACGATTCATTGTGATTGCCAGATGCGTATTGTCTGACCTGTTGAGATCTTCGCCATTCACAGTTTCAGCGTTTTCAAGAACATGTTGAACTTCTCCTCAGTGACCAATAAGAACTTGCAGCGCGATCACTGCAGCTCAATTTGCAATGCACTGATCATGATAACAGGAGTCATCGAAACATTTGCAATGTCGTTTGTATCGTTTTCATTGGCCGTGATTTTCATTATATGTTCAAGCAGTTTTACAAAATGGCATGAAAGTACAACTCTTTGAGTTAACTGCAAAACGAAAGAACTCTCGCAAGAAGGGAACAACATTAAAATTTACAGAAATAACATAATGCAATTGGACTGGCGCACAATTTTTACAGAACAGTTGTTTTCCTACAAAAGCATCGGAAGTAACTTGGCAACAGTAATGAAAATAAGTATTCATCTGAAGACAAGGTAATAGTGGGATTGAACTAAATAAGCGTTTCCAGGTTAAATATTAATGTTCAATCAAAACAGCAACTTTGCTCCCAGCCCCCCTAACAACCCCAACCCTCCAAACTGCTCCGAGCAACGGATGAATTTTTCTAGATGTCGCACACAGGTACTGTAAACCGTTTAAACGTCTTCGAAATTTTTTGTTTGACATGCTTTATATCATTAAGTAATAATGAATGCAAAATCTCATTACGTCAGTTTATCTGGTGCTACGATAGTTCGTGATGCCAGAGTTTATTATAATGGCATGTACCGTACATCAAAAATAAAACAACAAATATGTGAGTTTTGGAGCGCAAAATGTATACGTCAAACTCGCAGATTACGCGTCGCATCAAACGCTACATGGTATACGGTGGCTTCATGTCAACAGATTTCAAGGTAACAATGTCCTGGCGTAAAACTTCCAAGATAATTTTTTTATGATGGTTCAGGATATACTTGGGACGGAAAGTATGTTAAGATACCGTCCTATGTTGTCTGTAAAGCTTTATAGGCAGAGCGACACGTCTCGTAAATATCTGTCAAAGGTTTTGGCGAACGGTTTATGTTCATATTTAGATGTTGCGTTTGCCAGCCGTGCTTCGGGTTTTCCGTAAGGGTCAAAGATTTCGTCGAAAACAAGGCACACCACGGTATGCCGGACAGATTTAGAAAGCTGTTGATACGCTATCGTATATAGATTATCAGCCGATCTTAGAGTTATTGGCTTCACCATACGCGAATTGCTGCTACTTTCGTACTGGCAACATATATGCACATGCTTTAGTTGATTACCGCATTTCAAAGCTGCCAATTAAACCAATTTACTTTTTAACATACCTCACGCGTCAGCTTCGGTAACAAGCTAGAAAACGGTGCAGAAGAAGGATAAAGCGCCCAAGCAGTGTGTCCGAAGCAATGCAGGTTGGTCAGCAAAAAGCTGAAATAAGACCAACGTACCAGTTGTTGGAATGTAGACGTTAATGCTTGATTCTAAGGAGATCACAAACCCAAGTCAAAATCATGAAGAAATGAAGTGGCAGTTGCAATGTCGAAATCGGGCAAAGCAAAGTATCGGCGATAGGGTCGTTTCATCATATTTCATCCACATGTGGCATGGAGTGCCAGGATACTGCAGTGATAGCAAACAATTGCACAGCTAAGTTTCCAACTTTTGCGTAACGCTTAATTTCGTAATTTTACGTTGGATGTAAGTGGATTACGTGCAATTCGAAAACATTTTTCATAAAGGCAGTGGGTGCAGTTTTGTAAAAGTCACTATGAATTTCAAAATGATGACCTTATAGCTGACTGAAAGTTTGCATCCTGAACACTTCTTTGCTTCCGAGTTTTTTTCTTTGCAATATAATTTCCTTACATGGTATAAAATGCAAAGGTGTTGTGGAAATGGGCAACTTAAACGCTGTGTTACTGTGTGAGGCAGGCTTGTCAGTTTGCTGAAGAAGCAAACTGAGTTTGCGAAAAAAAGTTCCCAAAACGAAATGACTGAAAACTAAAAACGTTTGATTATTTCAGAAAAAAATATTTTGAAATCATAGATTAGGATCTGCTTAAAAGATATTTTCTAGTAATACTAACAAACAAGTTACAACAGAACTCTGAAACCAAACTCACCTTTCTCCGCTGATGTTCGGCTTTACTGAGAAAATGAAAAGCAAGTTTACATGAAAAGGTAGTAAAACCTTGTTTTGTTTGTTAAATCGCGTAGGAACAATCAGTTTGAACCTATAGTATAATAAAATTAAAATGGTCGAGATCACTGATACCAAAAGCTAATTTGAAAAAGTTGTAAGTTCAGTGAAACTGCTGCAGTTATCTCAATGTCAGGCATCACTAGGCCTTGATCGAATTCATGAAATTACTGCCACATCCATTTTTCTAGAATTGATTGGCTTTGGCCTTGCTGGGCAATGTAACCAAAGGCAATTATATTCCGGATCAGTTGGTGTTTAGTGCACAAGTATTTTTTTCGAAATAAGAATTATAAACATTTACTTAAAAAGTACATTTGCCTTTCGTATACGCTGTGACATTGTTTCAGTCGACAATGTTGAGGTTTGTGAATGCGATAAGGCAATGGAGGCGAAGTCGTTGTGCTTAGCAATGTCAGTTCAAGCATTTGTATATTGAATATCGTTTTCATGATAAAAGTGTCATCATAGAGGTGTAATCAGGCATATATTAGGAATTGTACATGATAGCATAGAAGCTACATTGACCAAAGTACTGATCTATGGAAGTTCGTAGGCTGGTGTTAACCTTTTTTAAACCGTTTTGTAAATTTGGTTAAAAACTATGACTTCAAATCGCCAAACGTATTTAATTTTGCACGTTTTTATGCAGTCTAGAGTAAAACTGTCGCGTACTTTGTCAAAATACAACGGAATGTGATTTGAGAATAATACTGCTTTTGTTGAGCAGTGAGCACATCGCGCTTACGGGACGGAAAAGTTAAACAAAATGGCGGACAGTTAGGTTAATTTGGAAATAAGTCAGGTGCGTAGCTGTATGCTTTCTATGAAATGAACCATGAAAACAGGTCTTGACCGCATCAAACGCAAAAATGACGACAAATCAAAAGAAAGGGTGTCCACTTACACCTTACGGTAAGAAACAAAGCAGAAAACTTTTCGTGGGCTGAGGTTTCGTCAAATAACATGCTGACATTTTGTCGTAGCTTCATTGTAATACAGTAAACTAAGGCCAAGATTGGTGACTGCTTTGCCAGATATCGCACAGCCGGCTGAACTGTGTGGCACATTCAGCAAGAATTAAGTCTAGTTTTGAAAGTGAAGTGAAAAGTTGGAAGGTTGCGTCGTGTGTTGAAAATCAATAGTTTGATGAAGTTTCTTATAAAGCTAAGGCAGATTGGTCAAAATGTAGCCAAAATATGAAGGTCAGCAACGATCACTGTATATAGTCTTCGATAAAATCGAGTTCTATTGCCACAAAAATTAGGCTAGTAGAGTTATACAGGAGAGACTAGTTATGCACGGTATTGCATGAATAGAGAAAATCTATATTACTTCGCTGATAGTATTTGATAACTATTAGGTGTATGCTTTCTCCAACACACTTATGTGACAATAGCGTAGTTAGCGGGGGAAAGGCAAAACCTCTGGTTGATCGGAAACCATAGCAACGTTTTTTCACGCCTGATGGATTTCAGGATAAGGTAAGGTATTTTTCAGGCCACATTGTGTACAACTTGAAAGAAAATTACTGTGAGTTTTACGTCCGGCTGAACTGGCATGCGCTCGAGGACTGCAAACTGTCACGTTCTTGATGTCCGTCCGCCCGTAGCTGTCACAAACAGCGACTGTGAGCGTCTGAGGACTTGAAGCTGCTATTTAGCCTTATTACATGCGTACAGCACATGCGTAGCAACATGATTCCTGGGTAGGTGGACGTAAGTGCACATAATGTTATGGTCCAATTGGCGAGGACAGTGCCTGTGCAACGCGAGGCTTTTGCTTTCGTAACTTACAAAAATTATTCTCTATGCTGTAATTTTCCTATCATTTGATCTGTGCGTGCTATAGCGCTTGAAATCAATAAAAGACAAGAGAGAGACGAGTAGTTTTGCTTAGTCGAAACGTTGCGCAGAATGATACGCCAAGTTTGCCATTGTCTCTGAAAACTGCAGAACGATTTGGTTGTATTTCACGGTCGCTATGGTTTGATTAAACCCAACAGGCCTTTGCCTAGTCATGAATTAATCATGTTCAAGCATGTTCGAGCTCCGACGTCACCGAGAAGACCACAAGGTTGCACCTGATTCAGTTGCTCGCTCAGTCCAGGGCGCAGTTACCCACTGCTGGGTGGGAGGGCGTAGGCTGCAAACTTGGCTTTTGAACGATGGGTGATTTTGTTCCGCTTGCTGAAACTGTTCGATGTTGTGACTGTAACGTTTAATCGGATCAGCTCCAGATCATATGAAGCTCAAAAGACAATTGCACTTCACTTTCATAAACACTAAGCCTGTCGTGGCTGCGGGCAACAAATGGTATTCTGTAAACCAATTAAGCCAGCAAGTTCTCAAACCTGTGGCTCCATTCGTTACGACCCTGACTTACAACATCTGCAACGATCACAACGAAGTGTGGCTGATCGGGCAAAACCGTGGACATATCTTAGAAAATTTGTGGTGGTCATGTAGTTACCGTACATCTTGCAAATCAAATTAAACCCTGTAGAAATATTTGTTTATAAGTACCAGTAGATCTTGTAATTAATCTATAGCTTCTTTGCATCACATATGCAATGCATCACCGAATATGCCCTGGTCATGTTACACTTGCCCAGCGCATTCGTCAAGCTGAATGGTTATACAAAACTGTTTTGTCTTGATACTATGTAGTGAACACGCTCGACACTATAGTGTGCATTTGGTTGGTCTACAATAAAACGCTCTATGCTTCATTAAGTGATCTAAAATTAGTCCATTTCAGTTTGGTAAAGGTAACGGTTTTCAACTACAATTGTTTCAATATCAACAAAATATTCCTTCGCCCCTTAAGTTTGTGGAAGAAAGAGTAGTTTTTACTGACTGTCGCTCAGGATCTTCCTTTTCTACCAAGCATACCATTTCCTCTGTGTTTCTTCGTTTTTTGTATTAGCAGCAAACTGTTTACAAAGCTTCGCATATGTTTTCAATTCTGACAATTGGAACACTTCGTTACCGATTGAAAATGAAACAAAGGAGAGGACCATTACCAATTTTAAATCATTGGCCACCATAAGTTTGATTACAGGTTGACATCCTTGAATATTGCTGTATAGTGATCAAGAATCAGAACAACGTGAGGGAAATGTTAAATGAACATGAACAGCGGAGTCCAGTAATTCTGTGCATATTGTTGCTAAAAAAGCTTTTGTGTCACAGGCTTACTAAAATCAACGATACGTATGTATCGTTGAACCAGGCTGCAAGCACGACCTTGGCCTCTCACAGTGACAGGCTCATCAGGGTATGCAAAGCCTTATTAAGGAATAACAGTGCCATGCTCCAAAACATGATTGCGCTTACGCGATTTACTAATCCTGTTGTTCCAGATATACGTTAGGTAAGAAGCCCGCTGATTAGCGTCGAGCACTGACGCAGAAGCTTTCTATGAAACACAGCAGTAAAATTAGCACTATCACAAGTTTCTACAACTTTACGAAATATTTCACGTTGTTTTTACTGCACCAACCTTATTGCAAGACGAAGACGCTGCAAAATCCAGCTTGAGTTCCGCAAATGTTGCCAAATCGTTTCAGTTGCATGTTAAATCAATTGCGTGACTTGAAGCAATTTGCTTGACCGTTGTGTCATCCGAAGAGACAGCCATCAACACTATGTTAGTAAAAATGATTACCAAATTGAAGAGTCAGATGAATTCAAGAAGTTGGCTATGCACTGTATGCTCTGCTACAACTCACGGGCTCAGATTCAAACTCCTTTATGCAACGATGGTCTTGAGTGGTTAGTGTTTGGCACTATTCGCTGACATCACCTTATTGCGGGGATTCTGTCAGGTTCTTCATTACAGCATTGATTAGATCATTAGACCTCTATAGAGCATGAACGTTTGGATAAACAACGCCGTCATATCCTGATTCTGATTCGCATCATGAGCAGGTTTCAAAAGACATTCTACGATTACAAACCCAAGGTTATTTTGACGCAGAGGCCAGTTAGTTAGAGTGAAGTACGCTATAGAATGCGTGAACAAACTAGCATTGGCATTACTAGAATGGGATCCTATATTGGGGTGAAAACTAAAAACCCTTCCTAGATTTACAAATTTGTGATGTTATTTAAGTGAACAACGTTTAAGAAAAAATGTTCTGCCACTTTCCTGCTAAACTAAAAAATAACCATTTTACGTGCAATGTAGCACAACGGGGCGTGCACTGGTATTATACCGTACGCTCAAAAGATATCTGCAAGCGAACTACAAATAAGTCAAAATTAGATGGACGTTGTCCTTGCTGATATTCCAGAAAAGAACGTCGTGAATCGGTGAGACCCTAGCACAGCCAAAAGAAATGAATATGAAATTAAAAAATTGCCTATTGCCCCCAAATTTGCTTTTGTTTTGCAAATGTGGTTTAAAGCAAAAGCATGTTATTGCTTTCACGCAGACGCATAGTCGGAAATTTCAATGGGAAGGGTTAAACTACAACTGAGTGTCAACATTTGAACATTTAATGCCACATGTCCTTGAAACATCATCCATGAATGGTGTGTTTGTCTGGCGTTTTTATGAACTGTTGTACCGCAGTCAGATTTAAGCCGGCAAATAAAATGTATGTCTGTCATTGAGCTTACATGTTTTAACAGTTTATAAAATTTCAAGTTTCAACAGTTATGGTTTTTGGTATAGTTGATAGGTGTCTAAACAACTTCAGACTATTCACAGGTCGGACTCTTGAGTTCTTGACAAGACTGATTTTTAACTCGCCCACAAGTCAATGGGAAATCATTGCTGAAAACGAGGCTCCACATAATTGTGATTGAACCGTCGCAATATACGTTTCATCACTATTGAAAATCAAGAATGAATGCTATTGTTGCTAAACAGTGACCACGCTATAATAAAGAAGAGTTTGAAACTCATTTACTTCTTAGCCAATGTCTGAGCTTCAAGACATATAATATGTAGTGGATTACCGACGTGTTCACGCATTGAGTTTTAAAACTGTAACGAATAAAAAATCTACGGATTTTATTGCAGCCTAAGCCCTACGATCGACACTGTAGATAAGGATAAGTTGTATTTGCCTTGCAGCACGCTAGGGTGATGAGAGAAGGAATTTCGTGATGGCCTTGAAATGAAGCTTACATAATCACTACGTGGAATACAGCTAGCTGCGGTACGAAAAGCGTTACTCGTTGTTTTCACATTTTTATTTGCGGTTAGTGATTACAAGCGCTTCGATACAAGCTTATATTTCATAATCACCAACTTCTTCCACACGAAGCCTATACATCAGATAATGTTCAGCAGTGATGTGAATTCCCTAACGCTTGCACTATGCACAATGTTTTTGAATGATCGTGGACAATCGGTAAACCACACTGCTTCGATCAGCTTCGAATAAAAACTGAAGTAGGATAGATTCCTTTTAAGCAGTTTCGTTGATTTGCACTGAAGTCTTTGAATGAAACATTAAAAGACTTGATGAACCTGAAAATTTTTCGTGCAACTTTTTGGAATTGGGAGATTCAATTGCCTCCTGACTACATGCCTGCTTTCACGTTTTCACTCCCTATTTCCATGGCCCAAATGTTTCTAGCCATGGCTCCAGTGTGATGTTGTTGTTGCATATAACAAGTAAATTAAGGTCAAAGCATGTTGTGATTGCTAAAAATAACCATGCTTTAACAGTTTGACCAAGAATCTTGCTCAAGCAGGAGTTATGTGCTTGGAAAAGCGAACGACAGAACAATACTGTAATGGGCTATAGTTACAAACCAAAACAACTGCCTGCGTTGAACGGCCATTAGAGCGGTGTTTTGCTCTATTCAATTTTGAACGACCATTAAAATGTCGTTGCAGTTGTTTTTCCTACGTTTTACGAATCACCTCCATATGGCTTATCGTCGGTTTTTTCGAGCTCCAGGAATGATGTGCATTACGAGTATGTCAGAAAAGTCCAAGATCTATGTTTTTCAGTGCGAATGGAAATGGCTTAAACAACAGTTCACTGACATAATACGAAGGTGGTAGCCTAATTTACTATTATGAAAAAAGCAACTCTTTCATTAAACACACTGAGATTCATTTAATCACGACGACAGCACGAATTGGAATCTGTACTGAATTTATCTAGAGTATTTTCTGAACGTTTTTGAAATATGGGTGAGTTCCAATCGATACGCAGGTGGCTAAAAAGACTTAAAAATATTTTATCAGCTTGAGGTATAGGTTCGCGAAACTACGTTCTCGGCTGCAGCTGGTAGCGTATTCCATGGGTATCAGCTAAAGACCACGTCAAGAATATGAAAATATAGCAAAAGAAAAACGTGTTTTTTTCATACATAGGGTTACAACATCCCACCGATGCACTTGCAATCAGTATAACACAGTGGCGTAGACTAGACAGCCCAAAATTTTCGGGAGAGCCAAAAAATTTGGAGGGCGTCTAAAATTGTTGATTTCACCCTAGCAACAGTATTTTGCTCGGGATATTGGCTCTCACAGCACAAAATTGCTAGATATTATCAAAATTTTGAGAGGCACATCCCCCTGCCCCCCCCTGGCTACGCCTACGGTATAACACTGACTTAAAAAAAATAAAATCAGCTGCTGAAGCACGCTGAGAATTTGCAATGATAAAGGTGGTTACACGTCTAAGTTTATGACGCCATGAAGTAAGATAAGAATGCAGATAGCCTACTATTCGTGGCACTGATGTGAAACATTTAAAGGGTTCCGTTTTTGGAAGAGGCGCCTTTCTCATGAAACTAATAAATGAACATGTATCTGGCCTGTCATTCAGACCTGACCGAAAGCGATTGCATGACTGACGTGAATTGAAAAGCGAAGTTAAATTCTTCCGAACAAGTTGAAGATGGTCGCAAAGCCTTTTGAGCGATCAGTCACCACGGGCCACAGATTCGCGGTGGAAAGTGTTGTGGTTTGTGCGAGACGCCTGCTGCAATCAGCAATGGATTTTTCTACGCGAACCTTTCAGAAACAAGTTTCGGACGACGACTTAACTGCACGAAATGCAGCGCCAGTCACTTTTGACGTGATTTCGGACATCGCAACATGCATCGGCGCGATGTGCGAAGCAGCAGCGAAATTGATAACTCGCTTGTTTTTCGAACGCCGACCTCAACTCAGCCAGGATTACAATCCGCATATATTATTTACACATCGGCGACCGGCGAATACTTTGCGAATAGTGGACTTGGTCGGTTGTTTTGGCGAATCCTTCTGACCACGTGCGGAGTTGCGCTGCTCGCTTCTCTTTCTTTATTTATCCCTGATGAAAACAGTAGTCACGTGATGTTAGCAAAGCGTACGTGCGCGAGCTCAGGTCCGTGCTCGTCAGAGAAAAAGCTCGAGCGATGACGCAGTTCTATATATACCATGCGAATGGTTCGATGCGATCAGTTCTGAGTCAGTTACTGCATGAGAAGCGCATGTGATATAAGTGGTTTCAGAGTTTTTGCAATGGTTATTAGTGCCAGTGTTAACTCAGGCAGTTTTGTGCATTACACAATGCATATTGTTTCCTTTCTTCAGGCTGCTACAGGCGAGTTGTGAACTTATCTGGAGTCTACCAGAGACAGTGAGGAATTACATGTTCATGAGCCACAATTGTGAACCACATGACAAAATTTGACGGCCTGAGATTGCAATATGCAAAATTGAAACAGCCAATAGTTCAGAGCAGGACTACAAAACTCGCTACTTAACTTAAATACGAAGGGAGAATCTGCATTGCTGTTGCTGCTTGCCCAGATGTGATTCATTTAATGCAGTGGTTCTCAAACGTTTTGAGATCGCGCACCACTTGATGTTTTTTTAATGTTGGAGTGCACACGCCTGGTTTCAGAATAACTTAATTTGCTCAAATGTACTTAAGATTAATATAGCAAATAAACGAATTAGCATAACACACGAACGAATTATAACACAGAAACGAGTTAACAAAGCTTTTCGAATATCATATGACAGGAACGCTGCACGCGTACCACCTGAAAAGCCCTCGCGTACCACAGTTTGAGAACCACTGATGTAATGTAAACTTCCAGCATCATTTAATCAATAAGAAAGAAAGCTTGCGTTACGGTTCATTTTAAATTTAGACTTTGGTGATGCTGCACTTTCACCAGATGAAGTGTGTTTAACCAACAACAAACAAGGCCTCTGTCATTCTAACGTTATTCTTTAGCAGTCACTGTGCTTGTACCGTGACTAGTGATTGCGCTGTTTAGATGCAATTGTAATCATGCTACTGGTGCGTTAGAGAAAAGATCAAACGTTTTTTTTATTCTACTGTCGCGCTTTTGCTAATAACACGTTTAGCTTAACTGCGATCTGGCAACAACAAACTTGCGTGTGCCTCGCAATGCCACATACGTTGGGTCTTGCATTGATGTGTGTTTAGCTGACACGTTCATTTCACTGTCATGTATATTTTGTAGCATTGCAACGCTGACAATCGCCTGCCGACGCTGGGGCCTTGTAACATTGGCAAGCAAGTTTGCTTCTGTGAGATTTGCGCATATATTTTGACAAGCATGCTTAGCGTACACATGTGTGAGTACTTTAGCCATGATGGCAAGCACGTTGCGCTGCACAGTCTTCCGGATGCAGTACGTCACTTTCCTATGCACCAAAGCACGCCGTGATGCAGGTTGATTTGGTCCACTATGTGGAGACATGACATAAAGCGCGGATATGTTTTGCGAGCTTGTATGAGCTGTGACTGATGTCTTCTCGGCAGTGCTGCCATTTTCATTGAGAAATTCCGGTAGAGGGAAAACATTTTTCGTATTGATCACGAGCATCAGTCAATATTTGCTGATGTCCTGCTCGATTTTATAAATAGTCTTTTCTGAACCCTGTTATCGTAGATGTTTTACTCTGGAAAATCGAAATACGGGTTGACCTACTGCTGCTCGCCCTCAGAAACAGCGTATGCTGGAAAACCCTATGCTTGTGCAGAACAACTAGTCCAAAATACTTGTGACGACATCAAAATAATCACAAAAAACTCCAAAAGTTACCTTTGCAGGGGAAATATTCGTCCAGTTATTCTTTTTTTTTCAAAATGTGAGAAGCAACAACCCAGTTTACCCCGTTAGTTGGGCATCGGTGGCATGCATTCTATGCCCATGCAACATGGTACTGTATTGAAGTTGCACTCGTAATTTGTAAGTGTGAGAAACAGGCTAACGGATGTTTTACATGCGTTGGTGGAGGGATGTCGCACTACTAATGGACGCTTGTATCCCCGTAAGCATGCTATGGGTTAAAAACGTTGCATGCTGGTTTTGCAGAGCAGGGAGAGAGGAAGACACAGCTGCGCCAAACGCTTTTCCTCTAATTTCACTGATGATATTTGTAGTGGACCTAGAATGGCAGGTGAATTTAAAGCATTAAGGACCTACCTTTTGATGAGACAAATATTTCTGATGCCACTGTGTAAAGTTCCTACAAATCTTATGATACAATCTTCAAATCTCATCCCATTCATAGAAGAGTAACATTTGCGGCGTTACTGCAGCAGCCTTGTGACTTAGGTTTTGCTTGGAAATTACAGTCAGTAGCCACAGCGTTTTTACTCTGTGTGATATACGTATTGTGCTTGCTTAATAACTTCATGCACACAACTGCAACACTATCTAATTAGACGCAAATCAATAATAAGCTAACTTCAGGCGTTTTTGTTAGGGCAACGGCATGACTTCAACACTATTCTTAAATGCTTGCTTAAACGGACTGTAGTAAACTAACTTGCGCAGTTAAAAATCAAAAGGCTACCGTTTTTGACGTCTACGCAACGGTTTTCTTACTGCTTGCAAAAAAGTCAATTGGATCGGAAAAATGTGAACGGACTTATTTTCGGCAATTGTGAGTAGCCCGTGCTTAAGCTACACAGGCTGGACCTAACCCACTTCAGAAATATTTCTGGAATCGTGGACTTAAGCTCCATTTATGGATCGTTTGCTCTACGCTGTTTCGCTTTCAAGCACACTCAGATCGCCACTGTGGCTTGTATTCAAAGGTGCTTTCTCCCGCTGGCATTGAATATATAAGGTTGCAGCAAAGTCGCTAACGCTGCTGATTAACCTGCACTGCTACTGTTGGCAAACTGGTCGACAGCAAACTTTCCTTGTATCATTTCCTTCAAAACTGAATATGTCCTTGCACCTGGTGTGAAGCCTATAGCAAACAGCTTACCTTCTGAGACTATGTCCTGTCACTGTCTACAAAGCGGAAGTACAGTCAGTCCAAATCGCGACACCGTTTCGCATTTAGAAGCACAAAGTTTTCAAATAAATCGAGGACAGCCCATGTTTCATTCTTGTTAAAAGGTGCCAGTATTACGTCATACAGCGTGGATTGCATGCGGTTTGTTCTTCCCATATTGGGGAAAAGCGTTAAACTACCGCAGCGGTTCTCAACCATTTTTGGCCCACGGACCATCTTTTAAAAAAATATCCGATGGACCAATTTGCTATGCTGACACCTCATGAACAACTAGTCGAAACTGTATTGCACATAAGTCAGTGAACATTTTATCAACGATTTATGGAACTCTCTGCGGACCACTAGAAATTTTTCTTGATAGAAATTCTAGGTGGACCACCGGCGGTCTACCTGGACCACATTCAGAGTCACTGAAGTAAAGTAAATGGTCGTGCACTAAAATTGGCCCAAATACCCGACACAACTGGAGTATCGGAGCTAGATCATTGCTTACTGAGATGGTTATGAGTGAAAATGGTTCAACAGTATCAGCACGACCAGAGGTGTGTAGCCTGGTTCTTGCTTCACGTTGAGCTTTATAAGCTGAAAAAGAATTAAAGAAACGCAATCACCGACTTAAAATAAAATTGCTTTGACCCCACGACGGGAAAGCAGCTGAAGTTGCATTTGCGTTGGCAGACTGCATCAAATACTTTTTACCCTTGTAGAATAGTAAAAACTACAAGTTGATGAATGTGGAGAATGCGGCCTGACAATTACTATCAAGAAAAATTTGTGTCTATTGGATTTTGCAGAATTACTTTGTAACTACAGCTTCTTTTTTCTGAAAAGACGCGGAGCCTGAAGTATTGATGTAGCATCAAAGCAAAATCAAGAAACTGTCAAGCTTCTTTTACAGATGGATTGAAAATGTGGTGTAGTGCAGGGTTTTTTTAAGGAAAATGTTAGGTACCCGATATGGATCTGTAGGGACCAGATTTCTCTGATTCTAGGGACCCGATGATAATTTTCTGTGATTCTAGGGACTCGAATTGAAATTCTAGGGACCCGAATCGGGTCCCTAAAACGCCTTAAAAAAACCCTGGTGTAGTGTTTCTTTCCAATGCTTGCATCCATGTTGTTTGTTTGCAGTTTTGTGGATATAGACATTGTCAAGCACGAAAGCAAGCAATATATGTATTGACTTGTTTGTCCTCACGAACTAGTGTTTTATATTCTTGCTCACCTTGCACCTTGAGTCTTTTTCGAGACACCTAACGAAAACTAAAACGTTTAATTTGGTTTATATTTTTGCACTTTAATTAATTTACTGCAACTCCAAACGAAACAATGAAACGTTGTGGCTCCAGAAATTATCTGCACGACTAAGTTTGAAAACAAGCATATCTCGCAAGTTAAGACTATTATTATCAAAGTGTAACAAGTGTAACAAATGCTTTAAGACTATTATCAAAGTGTAACAAATGCTTTAAAAGGCTACACAGTTGAAAAACATGCACATCAATTAAAAAGTTCCCATGTTCATTGCTGTTTAACATACATAAATTGTTTTAAAGCTTTTGCTGTTGCGTTGTGCCCCTGATTTCTTGTTCGCAAACGGTGATACTTTTTAACATGTAGTCTTCACGGCTTTTTTACTGTTATTTTTTACTAAATTTTTTTCTTGTGTTTGATGCCCTCGCCATACCCCCAAAAGTAATCGGCTTAATTTGCACTCCCAAATTCGTGTTGCAGAGTGTAGACCAGTGGTTCCCAAACTTTTTCTGATCGCATAACATTTGTGGGTCCCTTACTGTCACCACGTATCACCTTGTTCCAGAAAAACTCATTGTAACAAATACATTCGATCAAAAGTTTGCAAAACCGGAATTGACACAAATGCAACATGAAGAAAATGGCTGTGAGAAAGAATTATGGCCATTTTTAGAAACCAACAAGGAAAGTAGACTACACTCGTGTACCACCTTGAAGGCCTTCGCGTACCACCACTGGTACACGTACCACAGTTTGGGAACCACTCGTGCAGGCAATCTGCGAAAGGCGAGCAGCAGAGTTTTATGACAGCAGCAGCAGCAGCAGCAGAAAAGTGCGTTGACAAATGATATGAAACGTCATAGAACTGGTGCTTTCTCACTGTGCTTGAATGATCTGCTGCATGCACAAACAGATCGTTCATCAACCGAACTTCTTCGAGAGTCGCAGTGGTTTGTTGATCATTTTGGTTGGCCTTGGCCCATGAGATGTTGTTGGCGCCAATCGCTGCGCAAAACAGGATGTCTCGACTTGTTTTTTCTTTTGGGGCTTCAGATAAGGTCATCTAATCGCTCTGTGCTACATGTCCAGCAATAGGAAAGAATAGCATGACAAACGTTGGTTACGGAATGCTGACTTAAGCCCATGCCGATGTATTTAGATTGGATTGATGCGTAAAGCGAGTTGCACGCTGTGCTTGCCCGATGCTAATCAGTATCGATTGCCATGTCATTAAAGAACGTTCGCATCGACAAATTATAAATCAACAGGGGCCTTGCTACACAAGCACTTCACGCGCACTAAATAAGTTATTCTAGTTCAACGAAACTTCGAAAAGTTAACTTTGAAGGTTTGACCTTATCACAGGAAATTGCGTCTTATCTAATTAGTCGTTTCGAGTAGATTTTATTTCTTTTTCTCGAACAACAGTTTCAAATGCTTGTCAACTGCCTTCTGAGCAAAACATGGAGATACCAGCATAATGTATCGGCTGCCTATTGTGGCAGAAACTCGATTGTGGTTAAACGTGATGCAGGTCTGTTAAGATTCAACGCATGGTGTTGTACGTGTTCACGTAAATTGTTGCCCTCAACGTTCTTTACGGTCGACAAAAAGGCTTTGTAGTTACATCACAGCTGTCGTCGCGGGTCACGCACACAGCGACGTGTTAGTTGCCTTACCATGTGCACGGACGCTCTGCATGCTGTTGGTCATCTTCCACACACGAGCCTTGAGTCAAGTTATCACGTGTTATCTGACGGCGCAGCACGTTGACCTTGTTCTCTGATGAGAACAACTTATCTCGGTGCTGTCAGCAGTGCGGCGGCGTGAGCGCTTCATTTTCGAGTAAATTGTCTGCCCGTTGGACTGGAGTCAACCTTGCCGAGCTATCAACACCGCTCCAGCAACGGTTCGTTAAGACAGCAGCAGCTTATTTTATTTTTTGCAAGCCTCCCATCTGGGCAAAACGTAAGTCGTGTGGTTTGACCTTCGTGTCCGGTCGATAGATCGATTTTGACTTAGCGATAACTGGCCGACGACTGCGACGTCGCGGCGTTTCGCAGCGCGCTTGCGTGCGGAGCGTTGCGGATTATTATTGAGTGAAAGTTTCTTGCGCAATGCCAGTGCCTGGACTATCAGCAAGCTTTTCGATAGTTGTTTTTTTGCACTTTTGGCTACGAATGTCTCGATGGAGCGTTGGCATGACACCGTGCAGTCTCCAAAAATAACAAACGAGCAAGGAAGTAAAAATTTGTCTTGATTGTCAGAAGCCTTTTCCTCAAAATTAACCCTTGTTAAATTTGTTCCACAGAATGATGTCATGACTGTCTGTGGTTTAGAATAGCTGAGATTGGGACGTTGCGCTGCAACATAGAAAATTTAAAACTACCAACTCCCATTCAAATCAGCCCTAGCGTGTCATTGTTGTGCACAGCTTGATATGTGCTTTGTCTTGCTTTCAGAGAAGTTCAATACGTTTCACGGCATTGTTAATATCGTTGGTCATTGCAGGCAGGGTTCAGGCAGTTGCAGTTGTGTCTATCAGAAAGCATCATGCTTAAGTCGAGATTCAGTTCATCAGGTCCTCAACAACAGCAGTTTCCGTGGTACCAGCGAATGCCTGCAGGTTCATTTTGCTGTTAATGTGCAGATGACGGGTTTTCAGAGCATACGAGGTCATTTCGAATGACATCAGGTGTTATTCCGGCCTTCACACTGGATTTTTCTTTCATTGCAAAAGTGCAGGAAATGACAGAAAAAATAAATGTTGAAAAGAGAAGTTCTGTTTCGCAGTTTTCAGCTTCACGAGCTCAATTGAATGCTTTATTTTCATTCGGTTCCTTTTTAATGCGCCAGAAGAAGATTATTTGTACGTATTTTTACAGCAGTGCATGGAAAGAGAATATTTGCTTGTTTGTCCATCTCCGCAAAATTTTCATGTTTGTTACAGGCTGGTTTTTAAAACACGCAGGTTGCGTTCAAGACAACGGTATTGAAAGCACCATTGATCGCGTTTGGTTTGATTTTAATAAAATCCTGTGGTTCGTATCGGCCGTCAAAGCACGAAGGAAGTCAAAAAATGTTTTTGTGGTGTGCACAGTGCAGAAAGCAACGACCAAGCACGTCGATTACCACCTCTCGCAATCTTAAACGATAAAAGGTCAAAAACTGCTATAAGTTTTGATTAACTTCAAATCTAGCTAGATGTTACGGAATTGTCTATTTGTGTGCAGGTATTGTTGTGGCTTTGAGATTGGATTAGGTGCGCGCTCGTGTCTGGTCGATAAGGATTTCTTTCCAGCAAACCTCTCCTGCTGACTTTAGTTTTCATACCCCATTTAAGCAGCTGTTGGAAACTTGGGAAAGTTGACGGTGAAAGCGCAGCTGTTGTATCGCAGTTGCGAAGTGAACCGCATTTCAAGTCTGAACGAAAATGAAAAATGAGATAGTTCCGTTGCGACTGCACGTGTGGCAAAGCTGATCGGGCAAATCAGCACAACCGCTTTTTGTCTTCCTTATCATAAGACTCAGACTGAAAGTGCTACCATAACTTCCTCAAAAGTCGTAACGTAATTAATTTTACTCAGTTTGGTCACCATCAGCCAGGTCCGCAAAGATTTTCGTTTCTATAGACTGCAATGATAAGCTAGTTTCCGGTAAATAGGCTACGTGCAATTTGACATGCCTTGAATCAAGTCATGCTGCTGTTCAACTGATGAGCTCAAAAAGTCTTCACAGCTCCATTGCTTTGTTTTTGATTATGGGTTGTGCCGTTTAATTCGTCATAAAACGTCTTGTTATGTCACTGGGAAACATTTCCTGTTTCAAAAAGCGGCTTTGTGCTCTCATACACGATGCCATTTAGTTCAATGAGTGTGAAGGTAGCTTCTTGCAATTTTAAGCTAGACGTAGAAATTAATCGATATGAGACCGGTGAGCACGGGTTTTATCGGTTTTCTTATTTGTTTTAAAGTAGGGTGCTGCTTGGTGAACTGGAATAGCATGCTTCAATGTTGTTATGCTGATTTTTATTCAAATATCCAAGGAAAATGAGCGACACTAACTTGGTTAGCTGGCCAATGCCCATTCCGTTCGACTCACGGTTTCGATATCCGATCCTGCCCCAGAGAGCACACCTCGCGCACCCCATGCGGAACAGCGCCCCGAGCCGCTTGCAGCACATTGGCGACTTTTACCTTCTGCAAGAGATTGATTCTCTCTGCCACAGCAAGACTCGCTCCCTGACTAACCTGCTTACATTCGACGATATTCGACCGTGCTCAACCCCAATGCGCGGCGACTGTGTCTGTTCCACCTTAGACCGGCTGCGCCCTCACTTTTCAGGAGAGATGCTGATCCCAAGCAGCCGAACAAGCGAGAGTGTGAGGCCCAGTGATGACAAGGCCGAAGAAACGTCGAACGGTCAAAGCGAAAGCGCAAGTCAGGGTACAGTCGATTCTTCAGGTGCTGATAATGACGTCCCTGCGACCTCTAGCGACGAGGAACAGTCAGACATTGGACCACTCCCCACTGCCAGTCGCTTTCGCTCTAACTCTGGCCCCCAGTGCACTTACCGCGAAATGCGAAAGACCTTGCGAACTCTTTCATGCGAACCCAGTACGAAAGACCTGTTGGTCAAAGTCAAGGAAAGTTACGCCCTGGCAAAGACGAAAGAAGACAATCTGTAAGTTCTTTTTTTGAGCTGTTGCCAAAAACGTGTTTGCTTACCATGCGAGCGAGCGCTCCGAATTCCTCGTATTACTGTGTTCTGTAACTTCTGCAGAACATTGGATATTTTGACTGGCGCGAATCAGTTTTTCATTAACAACTAATTGCTGTCTTTGACAGAAGTACATTAACGTCGGTTCGGATGGTTTTTCTTTATTAAAAATGTGTCCTGCAACAGCTGTTGCGTAAATGCGTTCGCAGACATGGTAGTAATCATCGAGTTGATGGGCGATCATCTTCAGATTTGAAAAAAGCGTTCTTCATTAACTTCTTGCTGCTTGGCATGCGCTTGAGCAAAATCGTCGACAGATATAGAAAAGCCGCTTCACACTCAGGTCCCTTGTTGCGCAGCATAACTTGCTTTCTTTCGTCTTGTCCAAGAAGCTACTTAGGCAATGTCTATACCTTCTAATGGGTTGTGTGGTACATAAACCATTATTATTAATTTAAAATAACGACGGAACAGAAATGTTTGATCTAATAATTTATTCTATGGTGAGGTCTTCAACAAGAAATTCATTACCTGGTTTTCAAAATATGGTTGTCTTAAGCCTAGAGATAGGTTATTTTGCCGAAAAAATCGTCCAAAACAGAGGAAAACTGCTTGATACAGGGCGCGGTATGCGATTCATGTGATTACTGTTGATAAGAAAGTTTAAAATTTTAGAAAGATATTCGACTATAAATTCCGTTAGTTTTACTTGTTATTTTCTATTTGTCTGTAACTAATGGTTGCTCTTCGCAGTTTCTTTGACGATTCAAGCAACTCCTCCGAACACCCGCCCGTTTCTCGATCTTTATCGGACAGTTCATGCCAGATCAAACCGAAACTTTGTCGACGAAAATCCGTCCACTTTGCGGACGCAAAAGGCCTGGACCTCGTAATTAAAATCCCTTTCTGCCGAGAACTGGACGAAACAGACACGCCGCCTCGATTACTGGAGGTGAGCTCGGCTTGCCGCAAAGAGTTCTGGACGAAAGTGACAGAGACCTGAAGCTGAACCGTGATTTTTATGAATGCAGCCCTTTTCCGATCGGTTGCCGCGTTGCATTAAATAGAAATTAGCAAAATGATTGTTCACACCCAAATGTTTCGCCTCAAATAATTAACTAGGCAGTGCTTTCATAGTCAAAATGCTTTTTGCAAGTTTATCTCGGGCTGCATATAAATAATATTACGTACCTTTCAGCAGCAAATGGCTGCCAGCAAGCCCAGTGCAAATTCGAACGGAAATGAGCCGTTAGCTGAGACTGATTTTGTTCACAAAAACAAAAATTCGTTTTTTTTTGTTAATGAACCATTTGTATTCACTAAACTTTTCATTGAGTTTAGTCGAGAATTCTATGGAAATACGGCGTTCCGCAGAAAAGGGAAAAAATGAGGGTAAACTTCCTGCGAAATCATATCTGACGTCAGGGGCTTCACGCGTCTTTGTCACGCGCCACGTTCATCAGCATGCAACGGTTTTGTCCTGAAATGACACCAGCTGCAGCTTCCTCGTCTGTCTAGAACGTAGGAAAGTTCCCAACATATGTTGTTTCATCACAACATGGCAAATAAGCAACCGGGCAAATTGAAACTTCCGTTGTTTAAAATCTTTTCAGGCCTTGGCAAAAATTCGGGCCGAGATGCGAAGTAACAGTCACGTGGAAAACTCGGTCAAGCGTAACCAACGAGGCTACCAGGGCAACCAACCCATCTGTCACTATACATTCGTTCCTCAATTTCAACAACCATTTTTAGAACCGAATTTTCAAAAGAGGTTAGTCTGTGTTGTTGTTGTTGGTTTTAATACTCAGCAAGTCTTCACACAAAACGCACAAAACAATTAAGATTATTATACCATCACTAAGTCTCTATTTTACGAGTTAATTTCACGACAGATTGCAGCCTATGTTAGGCTTTCGGTGATGGATACTTAAGAACGACAACAATAACAGCGATATTTTTGAGATCACAAAAGCGTACCTGCACTGGCGCTGTTACAGTGCCAAAAATAACTTTGCTTGGGCAAACGTATTTGGGCAACAACAATGTCGTGGTCACATGTGTTGGATTTGTCTCAGGCCAAGGTCTTGCTGATTGCTTTTTTACCTTAAGAGCTTCAAGCAATTACAAAGATAAAGGTTTAAAGGTTTGATGTTTTACGGGCTCAAGTTTTTTGCAGGCGCTTGTGACCGCCAGCTTGTGGTCGACAAGTTTTGTTTGTGACTTCCCGCCACGGCCAAACCCCCTTACATTTGACGCCACGTGACTCACCGTGTCTTGTCACGTGATCCAGCGGCTTTGACATTGGGATGACATGCTGGTTTCGTTTTGTGTGCAGAGTGGCCAACCAGATGATTTGCCTGGAAAGCGTTTCAATCATCCCGAACTCGCACTCGTTCACTGGCGTCATTCGCGTCATGAACGTTGAGTTCCAGAAAGAAGTCACTGTTCGAATCACGTCAGATAACTGGAGGTGAAGACACCTAACCTCGTTTTTGATACTGGCGCGTTAGGATAAAACTTTGCTGTTTAAATTTGTCGATCAAGCGCTGTTCAACATGTTGTTGATGTCATCGTTTCGGGAAGGGTTTCAACCAAGTCTGAAACTACAGTAGAACTTGTCTAATTCGCCATCGTTTCAATTCGTCAATTCGCTTAATTCGTTACTTCTTCGATCCTGGCAGAATTCCTATCTTTCCTGTACATTTATGTTCGTCTGATTCGCTCAATTCCTCACCTCTTTCTATCCCTGAGAAGCGTATTGTTCGGCTAATACTTCATTTGCAGTTTTGCTTTTGATGTCTAAGCAGCTAGTACGTGTGGGAATTCAAACAAATTATGGATCTGTATCTGAGAATTGTTGCACCTCGCAATTTGCCACCTAACCTCGTTTTTGACACTGGCTTGTTAAGATAAAGCTTTGCTGTTTAAGTTTGTCGATCAAGCGCTTTTTAACATGTAAATGTCTTGGTTTCGGGAAAGGTTTTAACCAACTTCGAAACCATAGAAATAAATTTTAACCGTAATAACTGCATGAGCATTTTCCAATCAATGCCTTTCCAAAAACCCTATTTTGTAAAAATCGTCCCTCTCTATGTTGACGATGACCGCACGTAGTAGTTGCTGGTGCGTTGCTTCATTGTTTGCTCCTCTCCAGCATTATCTGCGCGTCCCAACCAACACCTCTGTTGTGTTCTTTTGCTTGTCCCTATGATATGGACCGTGATCCTGATCCAAATACGTGAATAAGTTAAATGAAAACATTAGAAATCCGGGTACATTTCGGAAAATTCTGCTATTTTGCGAGAAAAGCCGTGTACTGAAGTTTGGAAAAGTTGTGCCTTGTAACATCGCATTGTTTTTAGCTATATTTTCGGATTCTGAACAGATTTAAAAACTGTTGTTTTCTTCTGACCAGATCCTACGAAGATGTCCCAGCATGCTTCGTTGCCAGCCATCGAGTGGTCGGTCAAGATCAGTTTTCCTTCCACGTGGTGGCGCCAATGACCATCCGCAACGGAGACAGACTTGAACTCGCACTGCGCTATCAACTCGGTCTCTCGCGTCGCGAGTTTTGGGACAATAATGTCGGAAACAATTACGTCATAAATTATTTAGAACATCGATCGTCAAATACCGCTGACAGGTTGATGATTTAAGCGTGACGTGAGGTATAGTGACGTTGTCACGGCGGGCTACGTTAAGGGAAGAGACACGCTGGTACTCTCGCAACGCCCGAGGTACCCGAACCCCCCAGTTAGGTGAGAAACGAGCGGGTGATCGACGTTGGTCTGCGATGTTCGTGGGAAAACTGCGTACAGCGATGACTTGCCACTTCAACAGTTTATTTTCGCGAAACCGTGTTTGGTGTGATTTGCGATTCTTGGCTTGTGTGGCGTTTGCAGCAAATCGGTTGAATCGAGCGTCGACGAGGCCTCGATTTCTGCGCGCGCAAGAAAGCTTCTGTGCGCTTGCGAAGCGTTGAGAAACGCTGGCGAAAATTTGTGTGTCAACAATCGAAGGGTGTTGTTGAGTTGTGCACTGCTGAAAGTGTGCGCGATCATGTTTTGCCATGTGCTTGTGTTAAGTTTTCATTTTGATTGCCTAAGATTGACAACCGCTGAAGGTAAACAGAGTCGCGTTTTGTGACTTCGCGTCTTTAGCCCCCGAGCGAATCGTACATTAATATCACCTGTGCAGGGCTTCAACCCAAACTGCTGCATTTTCGCGACTTGCTTTGTACACTGTGGAAATCTTAACTTGTTGTGAAAACGTCAGTGAGTGTCGACACTGCTCTGGGAGCCATTATGTTTGATGTGGTTCATTTCTCAATTTAATTGACGTGTCCCGACGTTTCTGACTGCTGCGGAATCGCTTCCACGAGGTGTAAGTTGTCGCTATTCATCAAGTGACACAACAATTGTGACGCAACAAACACAGTTGTCAGTGACATTTGTCACACTGCTGTGAGTTAAAATTGTCCCATTAGCTTTGCTGGTCAGCAGAACGGCCAGCCTTTGCCACGTCGCAATCTTCGCTGCCACCAATATGGGTTTAAAAAAGCAGCGCGGAGCCAAGGCAAGCGACTGGTTGTCGAAATTTCAGCGTCGTTTTTTGTTGAAAGGAGTGAGTCCTCTAGAGTTGAAATGCCAGCAGCCGAAGCACAGCTGAGGTTAAATGTCGCTGTTGCTTGGAATGCGCATATAACATCGTTCCAAGGTCAACTGCTTCTCAGTCGGGTTTGCAAAGTGCTGTGCGTTTCTGCCGGCTGATGGTTGTCACGTTCATTTCGATGCATTACACAAGTTGAAAGAGAAGACTCAGAGTTTTTGAAAGTGCGACTTCTTGATATAGGATGGTTTCGTTTTAAGAAACCCTGCCTCTACACTGACTGGAATGGAATCTGAACTTTGCCTTTTGATACTTGACCCATGACAAGCAAACAGGCTTTTGTTTCGAGCGGCGTGTACAAACATGGTGTATGTAACACCAAAATGTTTCCTGTGGGAGGCAATATGCGTCCGGCAAGTCGTACCTGAGTAGTAAGCGCTATCTGTGTCAACGTGAATTTGTTGCTTTTTCGATATGCTTTGTTTGTTGACGTTCACTTCTGCACTTTCCGTTCAAACGCGTAGCACTCTGTTCGCAACTTCTGATCGGTGTTCTGTCATCACTGCTTTCTTGCTTCCCGAATCTTGATCAGAAGAAGCATCAGTCGAAAAGTTTGCTGTCCCCCCTCTCCCCCGGCCTATGCCCCCCCCGACCGTCCCGATGCGACTCGATCAACAAGAAGCAAATGACGTTTTCGCTGAGTAAATGAAGTAATACGAAGTGTTTTTAAGATTGTTGTATCTGCCACGAAAAATCGTTTGCCTAGCTTCATTGACAGATACTGCTGGAAAGACGACAAGCCAATGATGTTATGTTCGCTTACCACGTCTGGCTCCTGCTTTCCGCCAAACTGGGTGACAAGCTCAGGATTTTTGTCCAAGACATACAAACACCAAAACGCCGGTTGGTGTAGCAATGGTTTCATACCGGACTTGGTTGCGCCAGTGCGCGAAATCGTTCTGTACAGCTGTAAACGATAATAATAACAGCAATGATGATAATTTTTATCAGCAATTATGTTTCACTTTACCTGTGACGCGCGCCCCACAAACATAAGATCAATCATTGTGTGCCACTGTGAACATGACATGTTGAAATTAATTCGATGAATTGCGTGCCAAGTGTTCGCTTCTGTTGTCTTCTGTCAGCCCGCTCACGTGATCTGTCTTTTGTCTTCAGCTGTGAAGTATTTTGTCGAACCTGAAATAACCCTTTCCACCTAAACGGCACTTTTCGTCTTGGTAACGATTGCAGCCGACGTCTTCTCGACGTCCTAAAATGCTGCGGGCTGCAGAGCATCTTCTATTTAATTAATTCTTGCGGCTGATTCTAAAACTGCAAGAAATTTCTGAAATGCTGCAACAGAAATGTCAAACTATACACACGTGTGTTGCGTACAACACACATGGATTGAACACGTGTGTATTGGGTACGTGTGTTTTGTGCCACGCATTTCTTTTGTACATTGTACACATGTTTCACTGAGTGCGCATGTGTGTGCAGCGCGCGCATGCAAAGCTTGGTGACGTTTTTTTAAAATCGCGGCTGTCTAATTCTTGAAAATTACTTGTCATTGTTTTCCGCGCAAAATACCGCGCGATGATCAGACTACTTAGAAACCCTCCTTTCTGTTTTCCGTTTCGATGATTGGCGTCACATATCACCACAGGTTTACGCCGCCGCACGTTTTGTATCGGTGTTTTTATCCGTTGCAACTGGAAAACACCGGCTTCTTTTCTCTCTTTTGCCCGTTTCTTTGCGGAATGGTTCTTTCTCTTTTTTCTATATGTGTGATGATCGAGGTTCATTAAAAGCATGTCTGTAAAAAAGTTGATACTTGCAACGTCATTGACAGCAGCCGCTACTCGACTATTCATTTTTGCGAAGTTGCTTTTACGATTTGCACATATGTAGAGGTAAGGGAGTTATAGTGAGGGGCAAACGCATTGTGTCGAGGAGTGAGCGCATCATATTGAGGGGTTAGTGCAGAACGCCGGTGAAACTTTGCATCTTGTAGTAAAACGCAACGAGAACCGCCTCCGCCATTCTTCGCTGAAAGCGCAAGAGCGTCTCCCAGCGGTGATGAGCTAGTGCAGGCAGACTACTGTCGCAGTGTTGAGAGCAAATGCTGGTCATTTCAAGGCAGCATTTATCTTTTCGTAAATGACTCCAAACCAGCAACGAAGCAGTTGAAGCGTTCCCCGGTAGGAGCTGACGCATCTGCCGGTATCTCTCGTTGGAAAACTGGCTCCTCACGTACCATAGCAGTCCATTAACTCGATGCAAGACCGAGAAACTGAAATGGTTTTTCACTGAAACAACTCGCTACGTTGCAGTTTGCAAAAAACAAACAAAACATCTCAAACGTTTGAAATAGAAATTTACTCTTGCATTGTTTCTTTCCCCTCCGCGACTCCTGCAGTTGACACTTGCCAAGGAAAGACTAGCATCAGTGACATCTGCAGAGGTCGGGACTTACTTTCCATGTCTTGGGAAAAAATCATGAGAAACTCCGTGGAATGAAGTGCTGGTTTAGACGCGTTTCTTTCGCCACAGGAAATTTTTATTGAACAACGACGTTAATTCGAGGGTTGCAACGATGAAAGTACGAATCTCCTGCGGGGCGAATTTTGGGATCTGCAAGCACCAGTACAAATCTTTATAAAATTTGAATTTTTTTCAGCTGCCTTGCTTAGGTGTCCAAGACAAACTAAATCTTAAGGTGCCTCGACGTCCAATTGAGGGACCACTCACCAGAGAATGAAAACATGCCTGCTGTCTTCGCCAAATATCAGAGATCTCAAAACCGTCCGGTACATTTCTAGCTAAGATAGTGCTAAACAAACTACCGGAAAAATCCTGAGTATTATGAAGTCTACCAAACAGAATCATGCGAATTCACTTTCAAGTAGTTTGTAAATGTTCATCATACATCCAGCGAGTACTTCTAGTTTTCTACCTCCTGGAAAACTGGTGAAGTTTTCGTGGCTATGGGTTTGCGTTTCCAGTCAACTGTTGTTTTGTGAATGCTGCACCGAAGGAATGTTTTTGATTTCCCCTTAAAAAAATACCGCAAATATAAGCATAAATCTTCTCTTTAAACTGTATTTACTGTACAAAATGAGCATTAAATTCCTTCAAAAATTAAAATCGATTATTTTCAATTGCGTTTTGCCTTTTCATTCATGAAGATGGAAAAAAACTAGTGAATCCATCTTTTCCGCATTTTCATCAAAGTTAAACGTTTCAGGTGGATATAGTGAGTTTTTGGCTGACCTTGTGATCTAGTGATTTTTCATTGTAATCTAGCGATTTTTTGCAGGGTATGCGTTTGAAGAAGATCGGATGTCGTGTTTCTAACTTTTTAGCCCATTTTTTCAGAAAAACAATTGATTACGTGAATCGTTGCGTGAAGATTTGCACCAAGAGAACAAACAAGTTTTTTTAATCTCGGTTTCTTCTTGGATTCACTTCTGTTTTGATAACTGCTGCAATCTTGCCTGTGAACGTATCTTCATTTCTTTGCAGGATCAGTGCAATAGAAATACATATCAGGTTGATTTCGATTGATTCAAAATGTTTCGCGAGTGTTGCCATTTCAAACCCTTGAAAGAAACCGGAAGGTTTCCAACCTGAATATTTCCGCGCTTCCGCATGATCTATTTCAACAACCTTGCAAAATATGTAATTGGTTTTGGGCGATAAAGTACACAAATAAATGATTTCATGCAAAACGGTTAAAACTTCAACCTTGAAAGTTTGAATCTAGTGCTTTTTTCAGATCTATTCAACTCTTTTGTGAATCTAGTGATTTTTGCAAAAAAAACTGTGGCAGCACTGCTTCCTTGTGCCAAGCGGTGGCCACAGAAATAAATCTATTTTAAAAAAGAGACCCAGGAAATAGCTCGGCCACTTGGTGGATTATTTGATTTTATAGAAGAATAAAATTTCCCTGTCAATATTTCGGCTGAAATTTGATGCCATCAAATATATACCATATTTTGTGACCTGCCGTAAGCAGTGTACAAGGAAAAGTGTGTTTTGTAGCTCGTTTCGTGGCTAGAGAAAGAGTCACAAAAGAGTTAGAAAAGTTATAGTTTATCATCCTACACCGTTTTTCTAACTACCCGTTTTTGAATTCTAAAAAGACCCCTCTTTACCTTCACCACGCACAGACAACAGCAGAGACAGCACGGCAAACAACAATACCTGCAATTTACAAGCATTGGGATCACTGATACAAATTTAAACAGAGCTTTTGTATTCTTAGTTTACCAACGGCAATATACACACTTACAGAAATGACGTTCACTATTCAAACTACGCCATTACCCAACGCATTCAACTGCATTCACTAATCTCGCTGTGCAGTTGCAAAAACAAAACTTATTCAGACATTGTCCTGTTTTATTGCTTTTTAAACGAATTTAAAACAAAGCTTAACATTCTCCCTTTTTCCTGGTATTCATACTGACGTTTCTGATTAATTCAGGCCTCATTTTCCACAGCCTTCACGAACACAAGCTTTGGTTTTCGCAATCTCTAATTCAGGCTTGCCTTCAAACATTACTTCACGCCTCACTGCCTGATGCAATTTCAGTATTGTTTCCGGAATTACGTATTGCGACAACACGTTTCGTTTTTAATTTTTTTTTGCCCAAGGGAACCTGTTTCACCACCAGGCACCTCCCTTGTCATGTATGACAAAATACGTCGAACCGAGCCCTCCTCTATCACGAGATCAAGAGGCATGCCTCAGTACAACAGGTATTGTATCCATACAGCAAAACTGCAAATTCAAGTCCGAGTTTTTCTCAAAATTTCGCTGGCTTATATAGCTACTTTGTACTAATAGGACAAGAATACTTTCTTGACGAGAATACTTTCTTGACAAGATTATTTTCTTGACATAAAATGCTTTCTTGCAGCGAGCGCTTGCTCATTGCTGCAAAACAACAGTCTGCATTTGCTTCGGAAACAAGTTCGCAATGTAACGCACTCATAAAACATTTTCAGCATTACGCTTCATTTTTAGTTTACAGGTTAACGCAACATTGGCAAGGAAGTTTCATTATTGTTTTTATGTTTTTTTCAATGCAGCAGGGTCATTTACATTTTCAGTATTTATATTTGGGATTCGGCCTCTTGCTTTATCACGACGTTTGCAAAATAATTCTTGCAGAATGCCGCTGTCTTCTTGCAGGCTATTTGCGAGATCAGCTCGTTGCACACTTCTTATTATTTCTTCCAAGGTCAGTGTACGATAATTGACTTGGTTATCCCAATGATGTAATGCCTTGCCAATTAATTCTGGCGCTTCTCGTGTTTGCCGAACGAACATGGCCCCACTTCGCATATATATTTTACTTTTGGAAACTGTTTGCTTTTCAGGAACCATTAATCGTAATTGAATTTCGTAGCCGTTCTTAGCATTTAAAGTCAGCCAGTTCAGTATTAGTTTTGTCGCTTTTCCAGGGTCCATTTTTGCAAATGGTTGTGTAACTTTAGCGTCATTACTGATTCCGTACTTTCGCAGAAATCTTCTCCCACTGCTTTTCAAGCGTTGACTTTCTCTTAAAACATTGACCCATTCCATGTTACTTACTTAGTTTTTCTTATTCAAATAGAGTCTCATGGGATTATACGGATTTCACGTTTGGTTTTTCTTTCTACCGTTCCCACTCATGAATATAACATTCTAAATGCCTTGTTCTGGTTTTAATCTCAGCTGCCTTACTTTCGGTTTTCATACTTAATTTGGCAGTCTCTCTGTTTTTGTAAGCAAGTTTGCTTAATTCTATCGTGCCTTTTAGCCATTCCCTTACTGCTTGAAAGTTTTCGTGATTGAAATTCTTGTTTTCGAAATTCTTCGACCACCCGAAATATGTTGCGTTTTCCCTGGTACGCCAAATATAGATCATATAACTTATTCGTCTTAATATTCGCACTACAATACTGCACATAATTAACATACACACACAACACATTTTGTCATTGATTGTTTCATCTTTCAATTCACTTTCTCCATGCCTTCATCAGCTTGTATTAAATCAGCAAATCATACAGGCTGTTTCATCAATGTTGGTTCACTGCTAATTTCGCTATTTTTCTGAGCTAGTTATGTTTTGGTCACTTGCGGCCATAACATGTGGAATAGTTGACATATGACAAGATATGCAGGGCTGGATCTGCAAGAACGTTAGTATTGATTTCAAAGTTTGTTTTATCATGACATACAAGAACGCCACAATACAGTGCATCAACTTCAGTGACATGGCCGGGGAACAATATACAGACAAAATATTTTACAACACAATATCAATTCCGAATTGGTCCTGAGCACAATGCAGGTAAAACCTTTGAAAAATTGACGTACACAGCTCTGGATTGCAAAATATCGCTGTGGCAACTACTGCCAATAACATTACCACTGCCACACAGTACTTTAGGATAGATAGACAATGGTTATGAAGTAATGAGAGCTTAATGATAATATGTCACTTTCATTTATACTCGCATTTTGTACCCTTTTTGGAAGAGTCATGAGTGGTCTGCGGCATCTCCGCCTTCTTGCGCCGTGGGTACTTTCCTAACAAATGTTGCATTGATCGCGAGTCAATGGCAGCACCATGCGTGAACCGTTCCCTTGCATCTATCCATTAACGCTGAGTACGAGGCTGGACAGCCCACAAGTACCATTTCTCAAGTCTTCGGGAGGCGGCATAACTGACGGGGGGCAGGGGGCGAGCCTCCCCCCTGGCAAGCTAAATGTAAATCCCGTCCCCTTTAGCTAACATTTTATATCTAGCATTCTTGTTTTCTGTCGGTTGTTGTTTTTTTGCGTTTTCCGGGGTGTTTTCGGTTTTATTAGCTAGTACAGACATCCACATCTGGATTCACTATTACTTTTTAAGTTTTTTTTTGAGTGTTGGCCAGTGCCCCCCTTCAGATACCTTTTTTCCCCTGACTCAAACCTCTAATCACGCCACTGGCCTTCGGTATGACCTGTCCAGGAATCAAACCCAGCATACCAGCTTCGGTGGCACGTGCCCAACAAACTGTTCTACTTTACTCAGTGTTTCCCAGCTTTTTGGGGTTGGCATCCTACAGAAGATGAATATAATTTGTGGCACCCAGTGGCGAAACTATAACAATTTGCTTTAAGGTTTGATGACATTTTGAAAATGTATTTACATTTTGCAAATGTGTTTTTAATGATATATTGCAAAACGTGCTAGCTCGCGCCCCCCTGAATATTGCAAATGGCGCCAAAGGGAGCTGCAGCGCCCCGGTTGGGAGGCACTGACGGAAACTGTTACCATATTACATGGTTGCTTCAAATTATTATTTAATTTAAAATATCACTGAGCGCTAAATATCTTTTTTATTTCAAACTATGACTTTTTTCCTTCCAAAATTTGATTTTGAAAGCAGAAGATACTTTCAATGTTTTGTTTTGCTTGGCAAATACTTTGAAAGCTGGATGTGCAATAAAAAATGAGTGTTCAACCGTTGAACTTAAGGATGAAGTATAAGTCTTGCGATCGTGAATATAATTTTGTTTATTTCAAGGTTGTCAGGTGCAATCACCAATAAGGAATATGCTTCAGAACCGTCAATATTTTGCGTGTATCCTGCAACTTCTGTAAAACCGGATTGACAAGGTCAAGACATTTATCTGAAGAACCGTATCAAGACCAGTTGGGTCAGTGCTGCATTTCAAAAGGAAGAATTGTTTTCTACATTCAGGGTTTTTTTAAGGCGTTTTAGGGACCCGATTCGGGTCCCTAGAATTTCAAATCGGGTCTCTAGAATCAGAGAAAATTATCATCAGGTCCCTAAAATCAGAGAAAATCGGGTCCCTAGAATCAGAGAAATCGGGTCCCTACAAATCCATACCGGGTACCTAGCATTTTCCTTAAAAATACTGTCTACATTAGTTGTAAACAAATTACGTGACAGAAAAGTTTTTGATTTCCATTAGTAATCGAATCGAGCAGATTCAGTTGAGCATAAATTCTGGTGATCATTGCTGCACAAAATGACATTGGAAAGCATGCTAGTTTTCTTTGTAGAAAGCTGTTCCATTAGAGACGCCGATTGCAGACTTCCCCATACATCTTTAGCAGAACCCATGGCCTAAAATACAGGAATTATTAACTGGGCGGCAAAAATACCGCCAAGTTGTAAAAATTTTCCGTCCAGTATCAGTGTATTTAAGTCGGCACTAAAATTTTGCACTGCACTGCAGCATTCACTAAATTTTGTGGTTATAACTAAAAACCATGCATGTGTCAGTCCAGAAGTCACGCATTCCTTCAAACTGAGACGGATACTTTTGCATTACATGTTTGGTGATGTATCAAAGAGCACTATCTATCTTCGAACATTAGCATCGATTATTATCGGATCATAATCAAGAAAGGGGCCAGGGATGCTGAAAGTTTGATTGCGCAGGGAGTAATCGGCAGCAAGTTGCATTTGCTTCAGCCCTCGAGCGTAAGATGTCTCACAAGCAGCTGAAACAAAAAAACATTAAAACTTTTTGTTGAAAGGTACCACGAATAAATTGTAGGAGTCTGGAAGCGCAAATATTGCAAGAGCAATACTTGCGCTTCCAGACTGCTACTACAGTTTAAACTAGGCATCACTCATTTACAGTGATGCCACTGGTTTCTGTCATTTCAACATCAAACTTTTCAGGTTTCAACATCAAATTTCAGTTGTAAATATCGAAAAACGATACAAGTCTGTGCCTTGTCTTTTTGAAACTTTCTTTACATAACCTACAGAAAAAGACAAGATTTTGTTTAAATCTAAAAACTAGATCATACAGATCATAGGCGTACGGGAAGGCATTTTACTGGGGGGGGCGGAAAAAATTTACCCTGAAACTAACAATTTGCCCTAAAAATAGACAACTTGCCCTGAAACTAACATTTTAGTTTAATCTGAATGGGGCCTGAAACCTTATGTAAATCTGTTCTATACAGTTGAATTCGTTTATAAAGACTTCCTCTGTAAC
>JGI24159J19872_10000056_pt1 | contig 57050 bp, 25 predicted proteins | sample Ectturendosymbi4_FD_19872 | JGI IMG/M metagenome (IMG submission 19872) | reverse complement strand
AACATATCTTTTATAAACAATGACGTCACGAATTACGTCATAGGGGCCCTCCAGTAAAAATTGCCCCGGGCCCCCCTACCCTTTAATCCGGCTCTGAGTGAACTACAAGCTCATCACTGTATGACACCAGAACAGTGAAGCCGGCTCTTGCGCAGTGTGAGTATCACACCGGCAAATAAACTGTCATTGCAAGAATTAAATCGATGAGTTAGAAGAAAGCTGCTGATTTCAAGTTTTCTTGAAAATTTTGGTTCCCAGACCCATTTTCCATGGGAAAAAATGCCCGTTTTGTCCCCCTTGCGGATGCCCGTGACTCACAGTAACTATTTTGCTACTAATTTTTTTCTTCGAATATTTTTTCCAACCAATCTCTCAGGCAGCAAGCCAATGCGTCCTGGTTGGCCAATTGCTAAGAATCAGCCGGTAAAACCTTTGCATAAAACTGGCAAAGCTTCTTGTCACGGTTGCCCCAATAAATTTACACCATTTAAGATTAATGGAAATTGTTTGCAAAGTCAGTGTGATGCATCTACAGTAGAACAAAGAGTTCACACAACAAATATACCATTTGAATAAGAGCTGATGATGCCTACTTCGCAGGCGAAATATGTACTCTGTAAGATCTTAAAGCGTCTGATTCTCTGCTGAAAAAGGATTTCTTTCCATAGACAGTGTTCACACAACAAACTCATGAAAAATAGGTTGTGTTTTCAGAAAGGGGAGACCTGAGTCAAATACCTTAATTTCTGAAATCCACCCCTTAATTTTAGTCATGTGGACCAGTGTCTTTCACTTCGTCGTTGTTCCAACTCTCAACCGTGGTTATATCGAACACGCGTGTGGTGTTGCGACTTGCAGTACAAGTGGCTCCAAATAGAAAATGACATGCATAGGAAGGTTAGGGGACAAATTGCGCGACAGTGAACCAGATAAATCGCTGAAAGAGGCTGCTTTCTGGAATTGGAAAATCCTTGATGCGACTGTTTGCCAATGAGTTTGGAAGGGAACGTCCGAGGACCTTTGCTATGCAATTTTTGGCTGCATCGCGGAGACTGAACCAGGTGGTGTGCATCGTCATCACATTGTAGATCTAGTCACTTTGCGCCTTGCAAAATTTAAACGACAGACATATGCTATCGAGAACTGCGAAGGGCGTCAAGGACTTACACTCCTGGTATATTTGGAAAAAACATGCAAGATAGTAGGTATTTAGGAAAATATTAGGCACCCGGTATGGACCGGTAGGGACCCGATTTTTGTGATTCTATGGACCCGATTTTCTCTGATTCTAAGGAACCGATGATAATTTTTTAGGGACCCGATGATAATTTTCGCCATTCTGGTCCATAAAACACCTTTAAAAAAACTGAAGATAGTGAAGGACACGCTAAAGCTAATCTTGCTTGACAAGTTTCAGTAATGAACACAGCTGGCGGGCGTGAGAGGAAGACAAAATGCACCTCATCCTAAAAAAGTTGGATAACACTAATGCTGTAGTCCAGTGGTTTTTAACCTTTCCAACCGCGGGGATCCCTATTCCTATAAATATTGGCTCTGCGTAACTTACAAAGAAGGTGCATGATGCGAGTGCAAATAAAATTGTTGTGATAATGCGGATAAGATGTTTACTACTGGAATTCCAATNAATTAAAAGAAACATTNATTTATGAAAACACGACACAAGTGGCTAGCGGAATATCAACACAAATGGTTAGTCAGTGTGATCTCCGTTCTTGTTCATCGAAACAAGCTTATCAATAAGAGGGTAAATATTGCTGAGAGCAATTATCATGTTATTTGCAACTCCAAGTCGATTAAGGTACATGAGTCTTGATATTAACTAGAGCAGATATAGCAGCTTCACAGAGCAGTGGCTTAGCCATCCCAAAATTTTTTGTGTGGGCCAAAAAAATTGGGAGGGCCAGGAACGCCGAGCAGTGGTACGGCAGGTGGAGAAGTAATAAAGTTTAGGGCAATGGAAATTTATAAAAAACAAAAATCGTTACCAGTTATGCTTGTTTCTATTTAAAAAACAATGTTGACTCAAAAATAACAGAAAATATAGAAAACCCTTCTGAATTTTCTCAGTGCGCAAATAGCTGCAATAAACTTGTTTCAATTCGGTATTGATAAATCATTAAAATTACCTATGATATTGTTATGAAAAGACATCTCCGCACCCGTTGCCCCCCTTTTGAAAGGACGGGGTCAATGCCCCCGTCATTTTCCCGCTCTCCGGCGTCCTTAGGGGACCAAAATGTTTGACTTTAGGCGAGTAATAGCATTTTTGTTTGGGACACCGCTTCTCAAAGCACAAAATGACTAGACATTCCAACTATTTATGGATAGCATGGCTCCCTGGGTTCCCCTGGCCACGCCTATGTCATAGAAGTATTTCCTTGGAAATGAAATTAATACGTCGAGAGCTGCCAATTCAGGATATTCTTGCAAAACATTGCACCAAAATTCCAGCAGTGAGAAGGATTTGAACTTGTTCTTTACGGCTTGAGAACTGCAATTCCAGATGTTGTTTATGAAAGTTGAGCTGCTCGTTGTTCATCTCAGCAATAAAAGTCTCCTGCATCCATCCTGGAGAAGGTTCAGATGTTGGAAAGTAATCTTCCATTCTCTTCTTGAAGTTACTTATGTGATCATCAATAAAGCAAGTCAGCCATTCGTTAGTTTTTAGATCACCAATTATATACTCCAACAGTAAAAACATAACAAAAGTCTTGTTTCTAACTCTTTTCTTCCATAGGGATAACTTCTTTATGAAGGCGGAGACCTTCCCTGTAGTATCGATCCGGGATATGTTTTTCACCTGTAGGGAAAGATTGAGTTCATTCAAAAGACTGAAGATGTCAGGCAAATAAAAGGCCTTTGTCCTGGGTGCCGATTGTCCTAGGTGGCAGTTGTCCTACGTGGGAGTTGTCCGGATGGCAGTTGTCCACTTGGCTGTAGCCCTAGAACCGGCATTCTGGTATACGCTGGTGCCTAAAGTTTTCTGTCTCTCCCTTTCTCATAGCGCCCTTCAGGGTGGAAGCTGCAGTAGAACAGAAAGTCCACCAACTCTAACTTAAATACTTCAGCTCTCATATGTTTTATTAATCCTTATTTCTTATTTGTTAGAATGTCAAATGATTGGTTTAATCCCTCAAATACAGAAACAACTAGTTGGATGATCACTTGCTTCCTTAGAGGCGTTAGTTACATCGTTCTCACCTGAATGATCTGAGCTACTGCCGTCAGTTTTCAACTATTTCAATGCTATTGTTTAAGCTTACATAACTGCATTATTGATGACTGAGACTCACTGCATAGCTCTATCTTCATTGGACTCCAAACCAATTTTTAAATATGGGAGCGAAAAACCTGTCTTTCTATTATAAAACTTCTAAAGTCTAATTCTAAACAGATGTAGCAGCGGGATATTTTTCCTATTCTATTGCATCATAATATTTAGTAAAACATTAAAAATGATGGCTGTTGCATAATCAGACTAAAAAACAATTTCCTCAGAAATGGAATGATGTAATATTGCCTATACGTCTGACTAGATAGCATGATTATGCCATTTATACTTTTATACTTTCCGAGAATTCATGGTATGGTTCCCTAAGTTCCATAGACTTTTTATTAAGTTTGTACAAATGATTATATAGGTCATGATTTTAGAATATATTGGTAGTTGCAAATTTGTTATTATAAGAATAAAGACAATTACATGCGACTATCACTGATATAATCCAAAAAGAATGCAAAGTCGACACTAAGGCACCTGTGATAAACGATTATGCCATTAGTCAAAGCGATGGTCGCTGTTGTTTGTGCATATGAGGGTTAAAAGATAACACTTTGGCATTCCTCTGGGGACCTCCAGGGTTTTTCACTGGGTCCCCCGTTAAAAACTATTGCTACACTCCTCATGTCTTTGACCAGCGGCTATCAGCGGTCGATTGTTAATCCTAGTGCATCCCGCCGAAGAGAGCGTTTCATTCTCCACTTTTCACAACTTTTTCGTGACTGGGAAAGAACGACTAAAAGAGGTATTTACCCAACTTTAAGCAATCTACGGGTATTACAAGCGTTTCTTCCATTGTTTTCAGGTTTATGTTCATTGTTTTTCACCGCATTAATTTTTTCAGCGAACCAGAACCGTTGCTTTTGACTTTGCGTGCCGGATTTAGCGTACGTTATAAAACGCATTGCATAGCAAGGTGAAGCTGCGTTCAGTATTAACTCAGTGAGACAGAGAGCTGGTTTCTCATCGCTTGCAGCAGTCCGATTCAGACACCGTATTTATTTCAAAATACACCTTTGAAGAACTACAACGTCGTCTTTTGTATGCGTGATATCATAAGCATATGTCACTCGATTGTTAAATGTAAAAAGTTCTCTTCTTTCAACTTCTCTTCTTTTAAGTTTCTAACTACCCCTAACGGCAGAATGGTTGTTTCTCAGTTTACAGCGTTGTTATCGTCGTACGTTAGTTGTGAGACATTCAAACAGCTGTTGAATAAATTTAACGCTTTCAAGTTAATGATGGCTAGGGCATACTAAATTAAAGACCCTGTGCATCTGAGAAACTGACGATTGGTGAGATACAGTGAAGTAGAGCACTGACAAAAGTATCCTCTTTCTAACCAGGGCGGATATCACCTGATAGCCCGTTTCCGATGATAGACAGAAGGCAAGAGCGACCTCCTGAAAGATTAGCATCAGAGCGTTCAACCAATACAAAGATTGAACAATTTGTTTTCAAATATTTTGAAAGTTCGTAGTTGATTCTTGAAAAAAACGTTTGTGCTGTTTTGAGATATTTACACATATTTGTGTGAACCAAATGCTGGCCAATCGGAACAGTGAAGACGTTCCACTAAAGCTGGGAGGCGGGATTCTATCGGTTGGGTCATACCGACCTGTCGAGTCATACCAAAGACTTGGAAAAGTGGTAGTTTCTGCCTGTCCAATTTCGTGCTCGTCGTTAATGGATCGGTTGAAAGGAAAGGTTCACGCGCGCTGCTGCGATTGACCTATCACCAATGCACCATTCACCACGAAATCGCCGGGCGGACTCGACGCAGGAGATACCACAAGTGACACTGCAAAGGAAATGCAAAGCGAGTATATTGAAACATTCTTTCTTTCTATGAGTAACCAAGTAGGTAACATTTTTTAAAATGCTTTGAATTTTCCAGTAGTTTTTCTTGAAAGGGGTTAAGCGACAGATCTTCCGCCTTCGTCATCGACGTGTTGTGGTTGATGTTAGAATGCGGTTTCTGTTGCGTTTCCTACTCTACCAACTTGGTCACAGTTAAATCAACTTCTGCTCAAAGGTGTTAGCAGTGGAAACTCCACAGTCGAGTAGTTCTTGAATTCAAGAAGGAAATAAACGTGTGATGCACGCTGTTTTACTATCTCGAATTTACGTCACCTTGTGGAGATGCAGCAACACACAAATTTCATTTTAAATTATTTCCGAGAAAATTGTTTAAAGACATCGTGTCGATAATTAATTGGAGGCCAATACTTGCATAAAAATTTTGGTATTTTACACAGCTAGTGTTGCCGAAAAAGTGAATGCTTTGAGCTCCTAGTGCTTACTCGATCTAGCATTAAAGTAGTAAAAATCGCCAAAAGCGAAATGTTGTTACTGTACATACAGATAGTCTAAGATTTTCATTCAGAGAATTTTGGTTGAACGTTCTTTGGTTTGTCTCGTTTTCCATTCTCGTCTTTCTCTATCTCCTTGCCTTTCCATCCATTCAGTTTCCTCAATTGGTTCATTTTTGTGAGCGTCGCTGTCATCATTTATCATTTCATACTCGATGCAGGTAAGACAGAGCAGTTTCGACTATGATCGTAAACGCCCGGGAAGAAATTTTATTGGAAGCGGAAACCGTTTGCTCTAAAAAATCGATTGTCGAGATTTTTAATGCCGGTTGTGATTTGAACTTACCTTGGCATATATATATTTATGTTCAACGTCCCATATTTGACAAAATTCCGCATTTTTGCAGCAGCACAATGACGATAAAAAATGTCTTTAGATCATGTCGATAACAGGCGTAAAATCCGCCGGCCCCAATTTTTGCACAGGGATCGTCTCCATTTTTATTTCTACTTCAATCTGTCCCTATACCTCTACGTACGATGGCTGCCCTGATTTTTTGCTGTCAATTTTTTCTCTAAAAATTAACAAACATTGCTTTGATTTTTGCACGTTTTGCAACTCTAGGTTGGTGGCCTTCCCCAGACCCCCCGTCTCGTACGGCATATTTCATTGTCAACAGTGACGCTTTTCTTTCATAAATCAGCGCTTGCCAATTCTTTAGCACTCCGTAGCCCGTACCTCTTACAAATTTGATATTCCTGCTCGCTGGGCGTGTTTGAAGAAGTAAAATCTGTGAGATCAGTTTGAATCTAGCAAAGAAGCGAAAGAACTGCGGCATAAGCAAAAAGTCAGCAATATGTCAAACTGCGCGAAAGCTTATACTTTGAAACGTAATCGTTAAAATTTTGAAAAAAGAAAACGAGCCCTTGCGATATGTTAATCGCGCGAATTATTTTGAAAATATTCATTTTAGATGGATTAACATGCAAATTTTTTAATTATACATATTCTATTTAACTCAGAAAGTTAAAAAAATCACGGTAACAAGTTTAGCGCCCTCTAACTTAAATGTGATCATATTGCTGTATAAAGTAGGCCCTTGTGGAGAAACTTTGTTGCAAGCAAACCATTTCAATACAAGAGAAATAATTTGCAACAATACAACCCACTAAAAGCAAAGTCGATGTGGAATACGATTACTGCAAGGAAGCAAAACTTAAGGACAGTGTAGCTAGAAAGTATGCTGAAAATTGTTATCAGAGAAGGTAGCTTCCTTCACTTTTATGCTGTTACCACCAACCACAAGCTTTTTTCGCAATGTTAATAGCTACTTGTACGAAACGTTTACGAAAAAGCACGATAGTTTACAACAAAGACGTACTTAGGTCGATTATGCAGCCTGGTTCCGTGAGGAAAAACTTAAGGTAATTTTGAGAAACGCAGCCTTTTTCGGGGGAAGTGTGAAATTATCTCAAAGCTACTGTTTTCTTTTGAAACTTCGCATTTAGAAAAAAGAATGTCAGTCAGAATTGAACTGCTTTTGAACATAAGAACGAATTTCTTTCACTTCTATTTTGGATCAAAATTTACTTAAAAACCTAGTTTCAAGCGTTCTACAGTAGTTGCGTGCCGAACATTTTTTCGTTGGAATATAATCCTGCATTTGATGAGCCATGCAAACTAAAAATGCATGTCGTTTGTTTACAACTACGGACAAAAACACCATTCTAGGTAAAGACCACCGTGGCTTTGTCAAACTGCGGGTGGCTTGCCAACAGCACTTTGGCAAGAAAACTCGAAATTTGAGCGAGCTGTGTTTTGTCTTAAGTGCGTGGGAGCTTTGCCTAGCTTTCGTCCTTTGTTTTTATTCGAAACGACCAGTCGTCTTGCTTCAGTTCGCGCAGAGTAATCTTGCTGCAAAAACCGTCACGGGTTCGGTGGCGTGGCACGGAAAATAGCTGTATTGCACAGTTTTGGAGCATTTCAGGAATGGGTGTTGGTATTGCGAAGAAATTGCACTGGCTTAAAAAGCCACTCAGTGAAGAAAAATTGTCCCAGACTACTGGCGGTGCCTCGCTCTGCCTGTCTTATACAAAAGCCCAGTGGCGTACTAATGTACTGATCAGACAAAATGGTCTCAGGCGCCGTGTGGCTGGTTGATTCAGCTGTTCCACTGCAGTACTGTCCACTTACAGGCGGCTAGCCACTGTAGGTTGCACACACTGGTCGTCACAGGTTGTCATAGATTTAGTGGCAATGATGCGTATGAAAAACGGCTTCGTGTGTCAAACTTTTGTTTGGTATAAGCACACCGGAGCACTTGAGAGGTAACCCGAGCTCTTCGTTCAAGGTGCTGAGGCGCATCGCAATGCGACCAGTTATTTCCTCGACGCTTGTTTGCTTCTATGGGCAACAGCTCACCTTCGGAGTTTTGACAACATGCTGCAGTTCATCATTGGTTTCGCAATGCAGCTTGTGTTGAAGTTATATATTCCGTTCACGGGGTACTGCCTGCCGAAAGAGTTAACAGCTTATTTTCTCAGAGTGCCACTTAACAGCGATGACCTGTTGTAAGCGACTGGTTTATATGTGTCTTTTCTTTCTTATGCCTTGTTTTAAGCCAGGGCCGGGGAAAATTTTATCTCTACGGGCCACATTTTTAGGTGCGAAAAAACACTCAACAGACTTATTTCTCGCCATATAAATGAAACAGCTGAACCCGCGGTATGATTAACGTGCTGTTCTCTTTCCCTTAGTATACTGTTAACCTAAACTATGAACATCTGTGCGCGTCATACTAAAGAAATACAAGTTACACGCAGCAAAGCATTGCGATGTCGGTTAGCATTAACTTACAACTTGTCAACGTGTAAAATCTAAATAGTGATATATTTAGAAATTCTTCCAAGGTGGTAAAAATACGATTTCATGAACTATTACATGGATTTTTAGGGTCATGCAAATTACATACTACTAAACACAAATTGTGTTTTCTTTGTTATCAAGCACTAGGATCCACGACAGTTGTTTTTAATATTTTTTTATCACTCATAATATCTCTAATATCTTCTAAAACATTATCGATCAGGGCCGCAACTATCTAATATTTTCGCGGTGAGGGGCAAAGTGATTGTAACTCGTAGTTGTGCCTAACAATTAAACATGTTTTTTAAGCTTTCAGCCCTGGTTGTGGGCCTGTTGTCGATTCATTTTCTTGGTATGCATACTGTTCTACATACGTATCGCAGCTGTCGTTGGATTTGGAATGTCGGAAGATGAACCACTGCCCCAAAGCCCTAAAATAAACGAAAAATCTGTTAGAGTCTCTGAATTTGGTGGATTAAATGAAGTAGCTGTTGACCTGCAGCCTAAGAAAATTAGTCTTTTTCGTTTATTTTGAGAAAAGGTCTTTCAACAGAGGGACAGTTTTAAGTTTTTATTGAGATTGTCCGGTCTAGGACTGCTTCACTTTAAAATGAAAAGGACTCAAACCAGCTGATGAATAGTTTGCTTTCTAGGCTTTATCTAAACGAGTGTTCATTTTCAGCGAGCAACGAAGGTCAACGTCAAAGCAGGCCGACTCCCTTACAAAGATCGTATTTCGTAGGTCACCCTTCGACAAAAGGGTGATTTGCGGCGTTTCGTGCGAGACAACGCTTCCCGAGCTGGACTTGAATCAATGGCTTGTTCAAACTCGAGTGCATCATGCTAACGTGGTTACGCACTGCTTGCAGTGTTGTGATGATATGAAGGGTTAGATTCGCATGCAAAATGCGTGAGTGGTCTCTTTAGTTGGTGTCGTTGTCGACACTTACGTTTCGTCGATATTTTTACCTGCGTAAGGTTTCAAAAGTTGCTGAAATGATGCAAGTTGCGAAATGATCCATGAAAACCCTTGTACTATTTTATGGGTTGTACTTGATTTAGATTCGTGTTAACTTCTGGTTTTTCAAACAACAGGTATTTGAAGGAACTATACGACGCCCCACATATGAAAACAATCCAATGTGCAGTGTTGGAAGACGTCAAAAATTGGAGAGGTGAAAACAGTGAATTTGTTGCTTTCAATAAAAAACATGCCTTAGCTTACACGACAACTTGCATATACACGACATTTGATAATGGTGTTTTTTTACCACTTCAAGGAGCGCCGTGTTCAATCCAAATATATTTTAATTTGCGGATCGCATTTTTGAACGTGCAATTCTGCAACAGGCGTTGATTAGGAAAGGAAACAATATATGTGCAAAATTTTTCCAAAGCCTTTGTACTATTGAAAATTTATTATCATTCCATTGTTCATTAAAATACGTCTGAATGATAAAGTAACAAAATTAAGCACCACTGACGCAGCTATAAAACCATCAAACACTTTCGTAATCACTCGGAAGAAGATGAAGGTGAGGTTTCCCAAACAATTCTTACGGAAGTTATCATGAGTCTTCTTCAGTTTGGACGCTAATAGTACAGTTTTATGGAATGTGGGCCACACAAACACAAGTTCGTAGACATCGACACGCAGCCTCTGAATATCTTGCAGCAGAAGTCCCTGGGAAAAATAAGTTAGCCTGAAAAAAACTGAAGAAAGTGCAATTCAGGTTTTGTCCTGCTGCTAAATGCTTTAAATAATTTAAAATAGTTTTTCATAGATTTGTAGCCTTGTTGCCCTGCCGTTACCTTCCGAAGAAAAACATTTATACAACTATAATAGTTTGAAAGTCTGCGAAAATGTTTGAATATTTTATTAAAATGCAAAGTTACACATAACTTGGCAACCTCTTTACGTTTTCAGTAATCATTCCACTGATAAGAACGAAAAAGCGGTAGTCGGAAAAAATTGGCAATAAAAATACTTTACTTTGCTTCGGTATGTTTTCTTCACGACAGAAAATTCATAGAATAATGCCTGCTTCAATATGATCGCGAGATATTCTACTGTTCATTAACGTGATTGATTTGCTGTATTGAAACTATTGCTAATCCTAACCTGAATTTAGTTAGCCGAACTTCTTGTGCCACGCGCTTACGTACCTGTCAACTGCACTCTTTGTACGAGCATGTAACGCGTGTCGTAGATCATTGAAAAAAAGTATGAGGCTTTCTTTAGATGAGATAGAAAGGGGAAATATTTTTAAAATCTCGAACTCGTATCAAATTTAAACAAGGCGAAAATCCACATTCAGGATCACGCTTTTTAGGTTAAAACAAGGTATAATTATCAGTTTTCGTATTTGGAAAATGACGATTATACCTGCGCCAAGAAAGAGATTCAAAGTTGCTGCTCTTAATTTGCACTGCTGTCTTTGCAAAACATGTTCAACTGCAAAAAACTATTATACATGCTCAGCATCGTGTACACCCTACAGTTTGAATGGAAATCGTTTTTTTCGCGGCATTTGAAAGCTTTTAGGCCTGCAGGCATGTGCCCATCTTCAGCTGCCGGAAATAAATGAGTAAGAAAATACTGCTGCTTTCCTACTTTTTACTCTGCTTAAATTTCGGTTTTGCAGCGATATTTTAAGAGATCATGAACCCAATTGACTTTGCCACCACATTGACTGAACGCAGAGTGATCACGCTGCCCATTGGCACTTGTGGTTTTTGCGGTTAGTTGTGATGACCTTAACTATGTTACACTCAGTGATCCGTAATGATTCTGACCTTCAGAGATCAAGTTTTATCGGGTACACTTTCTTCGTGTGTGGATACCATCTGTGAAATCATACAAAACCCACACCAGTTCTAGACCATGACGTAGAACTTCGTCATTTAGATTTGGGAAGCTAATCATCGCCTGGATATGAGCTTAAACTTTGATTTCAACAACTTCCATATTATTATAATAATCGATTGGATAACAGAAAGTCAAAACCAAGGAAACTAAGCATCATTTTGAAAACTTGCAAAATTTGTCGAAACATTTTTGAGACATAACTTCAGTATTTACCATCGTCCAAGCCAATGCTTATTAACCTTTTTGGTTTCGTTCACCCCTGATATCAATTGCCGCATTACCATTCACCTTATTGTGAATGTATGACTGATGTGGAAATAATCATATTAGACGAGGGTTCGGGCGGATCCAAGGGGGCGATTGGGGCGATCGCCCCCCTAAAACCTGCGAAAATAACTTCATTCACCATGATTTTTTAATTCGGAGAACAGCTTTCGCGATCTAAAGCCATTTTGTCGTCAATTGTTTTGTCACAGCAGTGTTGTGAAGTATACTTCATCTCTCTTACACTTAGCGAAGCTTTTATGAGACTTGACTACCAATTATTATTGAAATCGCCCCCTAAACTTACTAGCTGGATCCACCCATGGTTAGACCACGGCATTTGCTTTACTTTGTTCAAAGCATGCTATTCCGCCAAGCAACAAGTTGACTACGATCTTCAAATATGGTTTGATCACAGAATCAGCTTCGTAAAATGCTTTTTCCGTTTCACAAGCACATGCGTGTGTGCAGTAAGTCGTACCTCAACAGGGCAAAGTCATGCGGTTCACTGTCTTTGCAGTTTGAGCATTTTGCAACATGAGGATAAGCGTTGGCCCCTGGCAGGCGACGTGCCATTGATGGCGGCAAACAACAGTTTTTGTTCTGTGTTTTACTGATAAAAATGAGAGGTGGAGAAAGGCCATTCAAAGACTAATAAATAGTGTTTATACAATATCGTTGACTGATACTTGACACATCAGTGTTGTCTGAGCAAAAGCTATTGGTCATGTATAGGCACGTCAGTCTACACCACCTATGTCCAGCCCGCGGCCTGCGGGCCTCATGCGGCCCAGACGATGGTTTTGTGCGGCCCAGATTAGATTTTCGCTGTAGTATGAGTAGCCTACATACTGACAACCTGTCCTTATTTTGATAAACTTGAATCTGACATTTTTGATGCAAGTAGTCCTTAGTGTCACTTTATCACGTCTGTTACCATTGCAGTTAGGATTCGAACGCTTTCAGTACATTAGCTTAGCTTAAGCTAAATTTGCTTTGTTAAGTTCAAAGTAAGCCATTCAATGTGCGGCCCTGGTTAAGATAGTGACATAGTTGTTGGCTCAGTAAGCCATTTGGGTTGGACATAGCTGATCTACACTGTTCCTAAAGTCCAACCCAAGTTCCATCTTTCTCGTACGTACGATCAATTTTAAATGAAATCTTATGTAGTAAGATGGCAAGATTTTTTGGATGAAAATCATCAATTTTTTTGCGCTAAAAGCCGTAGTTGGTGTCATGTTTCTGGAATTTACTGGTATTTATCAACGTTGTGTACAGTATACCACTACGCCTTTGTCTGATGTCATAGTAAACATTTTTGTGTTTACCTAATCGGGGCTTTAAAGAACACCCAAAGCCTCATCGCATTGATTTTCGAAAAATCCTATAAAAAACACGTGAGACAACCTATCTTCAAGAAAATGTCCACAGTTACCAGAATTATAGGGAGGATGATTTTTCCTCATAGACAAAAAATATAAACTATACCTCAAATTCTTGATGTGGTCAAATCAATTTTTAGTAATCAGCATTTGATCACACTCAAAGTTGCGTGTCTATATTCCTGGTTAATATAGAAAGATCATGCGAAAAATATTTGTACAAATATAGAAACGGCAAGCAGAAACGTTTTCCATTCTTTCATTTATAAACAGCCTCATTCACCAGAAAAGAAAGATACAATTTTGTAAACTCATTCTGTTTGCCATTGTAAAAGGTTGGAAAATCTCCTAAAAATGTGTGAGAGGGAATAATTGCGGAACTTTTTCCTCTAAGTTCATCCTGTCAATTATGAACAACCTTGAAGACCAAGTACGTATGCATTACGTAGTGACTTTGCAGGGGCACCCAGATTTTGTATTTTCTGTCCCATACTTAACCCTTTCGAATGTTCGTGAAATGGAATTAGCAAACTCGAGCAAGTTTTAGAATGTTGTGCGAAAACTGCATTGATTCGTTGGGCAATGTTTTGCCAACAATAAGAACAAGACTGCTTTGCATTTTTCGGATTATTGCGAACATCTGTGTGCTTTCGACGACATCTCCTTTCAAGGCCGTTGAATGCGCAGATTTGGAATGGTAATTTATAATGTTGGGTAAGCGGACCACGAACCTTAAATTTCAGTGGCTTAGCAAACTTTGCAAAAAACGTTGAAGTCGTTTCCGAGTTTTTCTGGGTCATCATCACAAGCTCTGCGTAAACAACAGATCACTCCCTTTCGAAGTTAGATTTGTATTTCACATGCACTGCGCCTTCGAGACACCTTGCCTATGAAAACGAATTCTCGCTCCCACGAAAACGAACCGAATACGCAAGGCGTCTAGATTACATCGCTTGTTAGGCAAAACAGTTCATCTTGCATGGAGCGTCATCAATCCGATATAATAATCAATCCTGCTAAGTTATTGGTGATTTTGCTACAAAGCGGTACGACTGGCAACGAGGCAAATGGGCGCACAGTAGACATAAATAAATCTTTTTTGCACAGAACGCGAGGCAGTGACCGTCTCCAGGTTGACGTCGAACCAACTGTGGCATGAGACAACGACGAACTCTTCGCCAAGCGCACGAAGGGCATTCTTTTCTTTCACTACCTTACACAACTGCTCGATGTTTGTAATTGGAATGCAGGTCATGGTTTTGCAGGTGCAGCTAATACGAAGATCATCTCGCGTTTTTCAGCGTTTATTTTTTTCATGCGAAGAGGGTCGTTTTGCCAAAGACAAAATTGCATCAAATTCTTCGCTCTACACGCATATAATATGGCTTTTCAGGGCACCGCGGTAGATTTTTCAGCCTTACTGTCCCGGCAGTTTGCAACACCGTGAAGCTAAGAAGTACACGTTGCGGTAAATAAATATGTAACATCTTATTGTTTTTCCACAAAAAATTAAAAATTGAAGTATTTTTTTCGCAAGTTTCATTTCAATCCTCGCGCAGAAAATTAACAGTTTGAGCCGGTTATCGCGGGCGCGACAAGTTCGTCAAAATTTTCACGCATATTACTTTAGGTCAATCACCGTCGAAATTTTGATTTACCAGTCCTGAAAAATTCTGTCAAGACTTGTGAATATACGCACCTGATTGATACAGGAATAGGCAATCAGTATAACTTATCGAAACTCTAAATTTTTTGCTTTTTGCATCAAAAGAAGCCCTCGCACCAGAAATAGCTTCGTTTCGCAAAACAACCGTGACGATTTCAAACAAACCTGAGGATTTGTGGTGACCGATTGGATTCTGCAAATGCGGTGCGCGAATATCATGACAATAAAAGAATCTGGAACTAAAACCTGAGGAGCATATGAGTGAAAGTAACCTCAAAAGGATTTGTCATTTTCAAGGGCAGTGCGCGATGTTTTTCAGAACAATCTTAACGATCAGCATGCGCCACATTCAAACGTATACTATGCGTGATTGCTCAAGTCAGAACTGGTAGCTTACACAGCTACATAGAAATGCAATTCTTAAAGTGGAACAAAAAAAAAAATAAAACAAAATACAACCCACGAGAGGGGAGATGCACTTCGAAGAAATAAACCAAAAATTCTTGGATAAAAGTGAGCACCTTATCTGCTGTTAGTCTGGCTATAGCTTTCCAAGGATTATGTGTTGCTTCAGAAATTTTTTTGTTGGAAACAGGAGTTTGAATGAAGTGCATTCTGCCATGTAGTAGTTCGATGCGAACAACTTGGCGTAGATGGCAATGCACCTTTGATTTTGAATTAAAAATTTTGTAACGACTTCAAACACTTGCAAGCTGCAAGCGTACTGGTAGTACAGGACACGAGCATGGAATCCACACAACAGTGTAAATCAGCGAACGCTGCAGATTGCTCTGTGCCGGCAGTTGATGCAATATTGAACATGCCTGTAGATTGATTAAAAATCTCTCTACAGTATCTTTCTGCGCACCAATCTGAACAGACGTTTGGGGCGTTCACGACTGCGAACAGTGATCCGTTGTCCACTCTATTATCGTTTTCCTCCAGTCTCCGTGCGTACTTAAAATCCGCAGTCTTTATTGAAACGGCCGATCGACTTGAATCAGCATATCTAGTTTTTGTCCAAAAGGCTTATCACAGCACTTAACGATCGACTTTGAAAACACACGTCGTGCAAAATGTAAAAGATACAGAAAAAGGCGTTTAGTAGACGCAGAGCTTTGCGATACCACTGCGTACAGTGCTATTTTTCGGCGGTGACTAAAATGTGGCTTGTCAGAACTATGTCATCTGTGCTAATCACTGCCATCACACCCTTTTCTTAGTCCTGCAGGTGATACGCGAAGCTGTTTCTGTTGAGCTGACCCTCGGTCAGTCACTGTAACGACATAGGATAATGCCATCCATAGGAACCTCCAGACAGAAGCATGTCGCGAATGAGCGTCTCGATCGGGGTTTTCCCGACTAGCCTCACGAAAAACAGCTGCTCAATGGCGCTCGCGCTGACCGTGCGCAGGGAGGGTAAACGCAGTAGAAGTTTCCCGAAACGTGACGGTTGATTCGGGTACTGGTGACGAACATATTCTTCCAGTGCACACTGGGACTTCTCTTGCACACTTTCGATGTGGCTCGTGTCGCTCAAACCATGCGAATCTGCAAAACATATTGCTGTTGTTAAATACTTTGACCAGGAAACTGTTGTATCACCAAGATGACTTCGCGTATTGGAGTTAAAGTTCTGATACTACTGCTAATTAAATTCTAAGGCACATCCGAGAGCAAAAATGCCTGCAAAAGGTTTTCGGAGCTAAAAGTTAGGGTAGCATTTACGCGCTGTAAATCTACATAATGTTAAGACGCACGCGCAAAATACAACTTTCAGAGCACTCGTTAAAGCTCATGCTGAGTTTCAAGAACATCACTCCAACAGAGTACAGCGATGGACTTTTTCCAGAAACTCAAAAACTAACCAAACGAGTTAATCATGACCAGTCTCCTTGTCAAACAACACCTGCAAACGAAAACTCGACAAGATGGACAACATTTCAGTTGGGGTTATTTCTAAGACAAATAATTTTAAACATTTAAACTCCACCCGATTTCCGTAACGCTACGGGATCCTTGATGCGTAAACCCGCTAGAACTCTTCGCAGAAATCAAACTTTTTAACACCTTATTTTCCACAGGATTTCTCAACGTTTATTGCGAAATACTCGTAAAATACCTGAAGCTTGTAGGATTGTCAAAGAAGACCTCGATAAGCGCGCAGGATGAACAAGTGAGACAAACTGAGAGATTTGCGTAACTTGTCAGGTTGATTTACTTGTACTAAGGCTTAATGTACATGGTTGATGTCCGCCATGTTGACAACAATCAGATCAAGCTATTTTATACCATGTTTACAGCAGGAGGTGTGCGCACACCTCGCTATACTGCCCTGTTGTACCCGACACCGAACCGGGTGGATGAAGCAATTTTCTGCCTGCCCCAATAATGTAGATTTTAGATATCAATTTGCATTTCACGTTTAAGCGTGCAAACGTTTAATGATTTTTGTTGTTGTTTAAGTACTGGTCATGTAGCAGACTATTGAGAATAGTCGGGTAAGATGCTGGAGACGGCAAGCAAATTGTCAACTCCCATGCTGAAGCATACAAGATATTCAAAGATCACGAACAGATAAAACATTATCGAAACATGCACAGATGTGATCTTATTTCGTTGATCTCGTAAACCCGATTAGCTTCAGCCGTGGTCATTTTCTCTTGCGGTAAAACGAAGGTTCGTGTACAGGGCAAGTAGAGGCGTGTAAGGCGAGCTCCTTTATGGTCGATGTTGAGTCGAAGAACACTCGCTAGGCGCAGAAAAACAAGTGCATTCTCTGTGACAACTGCTTTGAAAAATCATGTCTTATTAGCGGAACACGAGACGTACTGTTTAATGTTATAAAATTTTTTAAATCGAGTCCCATTTAGCCATGTTACATTTGACAATAGGACTAGGAGAGGAGCATTCAATAGTGAAAACTAACAAAATCCGTAATGGTCATAATTTATTACATCCTACAAATTTTTTAAAAATTTCACAAGACCCCTATACGAATATATTAATTTAAAATCTCGCAGAAAAGGAAAGAGTTTTAGCAAAAAATGAACATGAAACAATCATTCCAATAAGACACCTTCAATTGACACCCGTGACTGAACAGGACAAACTTGTAACCAAAAGTGTAAAGTCTGTGGGATGTTTTGTGTTACGGAAAGCATCATTTCCAATCCTCCACAAACATAAACAATTTCGATCTGTCAAAAACTTTTCATCACCGAATAACAAAAAGGCACATTTTCTGCCACTCGACGAAAGCAAATATATTCTGTTTACATGAGCAAAAGTACACAATTGCTGCAAAACGACCAGTGCTCTTACTAGCGCCGACACGTAGATAACAAGCGTGTGCTAGAAACGTCCATTGGAGATTCAACTTCTTTTCACCAATTTAATTCAAAACTTCGAAATTGAACCTCAAATTTAACTTTAGGCCTGGCGTCCTTGGCTAAAGCCTCCGCGTTTCAAAGTCATGGATTTTTTTTACAGAAAATCGTTTTCGAGTTGTTCGGGCGCTCGATTCAATCAGCATCGATCACAGCTGAAAAGTCGAACGAATCGCAAGGCAGCCCAAGGGCGTTTATTAACTTTTTGTGATGTACAAAGGCGCAGACACAATTCGATTGTTATCGATGTGGGACAGTTTTGTGTTTAATATCACAAAGGTCCAATAAACACGGGTTGATTTACTGTCAATTGGCACAAAATGAATTTGCTTAATTGGGCTCAAACAATTGTTGTCACAGAAGCTTCGTAATTTCTTTAAAAACACAGCGCTGTTTCCTGGCAATGCAGGCATTTTTGTCAGAACTCCCAGTCTTGCAGTCGTGAAGTTGGACGAAATATTAAAAAAATACATGAAGTGCTCATAAACGTGATCACACAAAGTAAACTCCATTCAGAAATAAGGTGGTTCTCTCTTCAAACTTAGAGTTAATCTTATAACACGAGCACATTAAGCTTGGCCTTGCGCAAGTTTCGTTTCTGCACACATACAAGTAACCGAATGTCATCGTTGCGACCTATACGCCATGCGATAAGCTTCAAAATGTTTTGAGAAAGTGTGTTAGTGTATTTTTAACAACGAATAAACACACCAATTCTTCATTGTCGGCACTTACATCGTTCTAACTCTAAATCAGACTTACGGCAAACAAGCACTGGAATTAAATTACGACAAACACCGATGTTTAAGCAACAGTTGCATTTCTACGGACTCAAAGGTGCATAAAAATGAAGGGGGAAATCATGCTGGCATATCAAAAGTTTTCGATTCACTAAAACCTCCCCTCAAACCTTTTAAAAGTGAACGTGGATCTGTCTCGAAGACAGGAGCAATTGGAATAGTTTTTTTTCTGTAAACCTTAGTCTGCATGTTTCGTTAGGTTGGTGTATTAAGACTAGGATGTTCAGACGCTAAAGCTGATTGTAATGTATGGAACAACATTTTTTCTTGTAGCCGCATCCTTGAAAATAAAACAGTGTCACATGTGTCTACACAACACTTTTCGAATGAAACCTTTAAATTCCTCCTGCATGGCACAAACGATCCAAAATCCATCTGACTGTACTTTATTGAAGTGGGAGCGCTAACTCAACACCATTCTACAAAGATACGTTATTCTCTAGTTCAGTAGTTTTCAACCTGGGGACGCGACCCCCAGGGTGGTCGTGAACCATTTTTGGACGGGTTGCGAACAGATAGTTTATCTACAGAGCTGTATTAAATTAGCTTCATTCGTGTTTTAGATGGGGTAGTTTGGTTATAGTGGGTTGCTGTAAAGCGTCGCGGTACAAAAAAGGTTGATAACTACTGCTCTAGTTCATATCTCATACGGCTATCCAATGCGTCAGGCTTGCACATTTAAAAACGCACATTGTAGGTGTTGGTCTGCGCTCAGAATGAAACAAAGTAACCGAGGTTACGAGCGCTTCGTTCCTGTCAGAAGTGATGTCATCAGATGTTATTGATGTGGGTTGTGAATGTCAGCTGGCAAAGCATACGATGGAGACGAACGCGACACAAGCTTGACTTGCGACGTGTCGCATCAGAAAGTGTACCAGTTCGTCCTCAGGAGATGAAAGTTGGTGACCCTTTGACGATTGTAGCGCCAACTTCGCGACTGAACGTGCTTGGGCTTAGCGGCTTATTGGCAGTAGACACACTTTGCCCCTCGAGGCTCAGCGTCAAGTCTCTTTATCCGTTGGCTGGTTACTTGGAAGGATAAATTAATTTGCTTTCTGAAGCTCTCATTACAGCAGCGCCAACAGATCCTTATGAATTGAAAAACAGGTGATCTTGTGTCAGAAATGCGCTTAACAGATTGCGCGTAGCTTGCAATGTTTCACATCAGTTTTTTTTTAAGGCAAATATTAGGCACCCGGTATGGACCTGTGGGGACCCGATTTTCTCTAATTCTAGGGACCCGATGATGATTTTCTCTGATCCTAGGGACCCGATTTTCAATTCTAAAACCTGTTGTACATAGAATTAATCGGTTTCGTACTTGCAATTTTTTGGAACAGAGTGAAAGTTAGAAGTCTTGCAAAGCTGTATAAGGAACAGCAACGCAAAAACCAATGATTAAAATAACATCACACTGGTCGTTTTCAAAAGGAACTCTTTTAACTGTCAGCAAAGTCCATCCAATGATTTGTGTTCATGCAATTTCATTTAAATCATTGAATTTTTGCGTTTCGCTCTTTACATTGTTTTTGTCTTTTTATTGTAAAACGAAAATATCATGTCGGCTTTCAGTAAAATATAGTATTTCTTATCACTACACACAAACGAGTACAACACGAGCTTCCAGCCCGCTTGGATCACTTGGACAAGTAAGGTCTTGCACACTTAATTCAGTCATTCGTGGTAATTTTGTTTTCTCTGTCGAAAAACACTCCGTCGAGTCATTTTCTTTATATCCGAACAGCTGACAGCAAAAACCACCATTTCTTGCCTCAATAATTATTAGTCCTCCGGAGGAACATGTCAAAATCCAAACTCGCGCACTGCTCTGCCTGCACTGCAAGCGTTGAAAGACGAACGTTGCTCTGCCTATGTACCATCCGATGCATTGTAGAATGGGCACGGTTCATACAACAAACTCGATAACAAAAGATTACGGACCATTACCAACGTGGCGACCTAACGGTAGCCAAATGTCCCTTGTGTACCAGAAGCTTGGTTAGGCGCTGGGGGGGTTGCGAACTAAGCAGCAACGCTAGATTTCCACGCACGCTAGATTATTTGCAATTGGTGTAGCCGTGTCAGGATTGTGACCAGTTTTCTGATCACTTTTGTAATCGACACGACCCTTAATAGCACTACCGAAGTCTGGCGCTGTCTTCTCTATTCAAATCACGCCAATAAAAGAACAGCTATACGCTTCCGTGCAGTTTCGAAGTTGCTGCCCGAGTAATTACTGCATCACAGAAACAAGGAACAAAGAACAGTGCCGAAAATCCCGTCATTCTTCTATTAATTGAAGCCACGCAAATTATCAAAAACTTTCCTAATCTTCATATTTAAACAAGGCTAATTCTACACTGCACCACTGCTTTTAATCATATTTATACACAGCAAAAACAGTAATTTGCAAGCAGTAGTTAATGTGGCTTAATAAACGCGGTAAAATCAATAACGCTGACGCACCCATAGAATATAGCAATTGGTGCTTTGTTTCAGTGTTTGTTACTCTTCAGTATTGACTGCGTGTACCAATTAACATCTATCCTGCGATGCGCTGTACCCAGCATTTTTGTGCCTTTGTTTTCTTTTGACTTCCATTGTGATATGGACCATGTGTCTGAACCAATGACGTCATTGGTCCGTAAATAAAAAAACTTGAAAAAACAAAAGGAATGTTGATGAACTCAACACCGGACTCACACTTAGCCGAAATCAGTGAAACAGCAAAATGTCTGGGAATCTTCTGAAACATACCCAAAATTAACAAAACTCATGCAAATTTTAAAAATATAGCAAACTCTACTTAGAGTTGTCCGGTTTTCGGGTTATAAGGCTTCGTTGCACCTATTCAATGACCTGTGCATTACGTTGTGGCAGGAAAAGCTTCTGAACAGCTACGCAATATGCCGTAATATTTGTGAGCTGGTGCTGCCGAGAGGGTTATAATTACCTCTTGCGGTGGTAGAGGACAGAGTGCAAGCTATTATAACTTGATCACTATTTAATAACCGGTGGAGCCTCCGCCCTGCCGTACGCGTCGCGGTATGCACGAGGAGTCGGAAAAGAACAAACGACCCAATCAGAGGTTAACAGTTCGCTCCGGCCATTATGCTGCCACCTATCTTCTCGTGCTTTGACGCCAGCGCTGTCATCACTATTGTGATTTTTACCAGAAGGTCGCAAGGTTGGCCACTAAACGCATTCAAACCCTACTTTAAACTTGCAGAACTTGACAGTTTTTAATGCAAACAAGCCAACACATTGCGTATAACTTGCTGAAAGGGTTCATTAGTCGTCAAAACACCTCTGACTTGATTTGTTTGCAGAAAGAACACTGCTCCGGCATTAGTTAAATTGCCTCTGAAGTTACCAATTAAAGGAGTGGTTTTTAAAATAACTGTAGCTATTTCCAGAACGTAATGACGATTTCAAGGTTGGACCCTGGTTCATAAGAGGCAGGAACGATTCGTTGTCAAACCACCAAGTATGGCGCAGTTTGCAGCAGAGTAGAAAACTCTAAAACACGAAAAGGGTTTGGGTTTACAAACTAACCCTGTGAGACAAAGGATGCCTTGCGATCTTGATATTTTTACAATTACTACGTCCCGGACAGCAGAAAAAAAAATTATCACTACCTCCACCGTCATTGCTAGTTAAAATAAACGTGCCTGACCTTAAAGTTTTTAAAAACTTTCAGGCGTTAATCTGTTTCAAATTGCAACATTCCCCACAATTCAAAATGAACAGTCAGTACAGCAACATTAACCGACAACAATGAATTGAAAGATTGTATTCTCTTCCAGACGCCTCATGGAAATAAAACCTTTGCTGCGTTTTGTTGCACAGGAGTGATCCAGAACTGTTAATTGTTGTAAAACACCTTGATCTCATCTGCTGCACGTTCTAGTGTGTTGGTGTCCATTCAAAGTTTAGTTAAACTGCGGTGATCTGGTCTTCTCAGCGTTGCCATCAACCTCAGTGTGTTGAAATCTTAAATCAATTAAGTCAGGTGTAGTCTAAAGAGACGCTTTTTGGCAAAGAGGAGTTCCATGCACCGACAGAGAGGAAAACCGATTATAGTATGGGTTCTAAATTAAAGGTCGAACTCGGCACTTCTATGCCTCTGGATAACATACTTTTTCAAAGGTTCGATGGTATCTTTTGCAAGACAAAATCGATTATGCGTGGTTAACGTTTTAATGCAACCATGATGCGAGCGAAACCTGGGATATTATTGAGCAGTTTTTGCCAGCTGGAACCGAACACATGCTGTAGATTGATTCGAGTGTAAAGTGGGTTGAACTGAAGGCAACACTATGGTCAAAAGTATGTCGATTTTGATACGGATCATCGGTGTATTCAGTCTGGATATGCACACTTTCGCACATGTCATCCGGTTTTCTGCGGGAAATCTGAGTTACTTGCCATCTTTGCTTTTACGCATTTTGCCAGAGTCACCGCTGTAAAGTTCATAAACACCGGTCAAAACATTCTCTCATGCAATTTCAGATCATCTTGGATTTCTTGACGGACAAGTACTGTGTGTATTTGGAAACTGTACACGTTCCCATTACCAAGGCATTCTCTTCAACATATAAATCTTTAAAGAAGATGAAGCTGAACACATAATCTGTATCAAATGCAAAGACCTAAATAGCTACTGGTATCTATGAACTGGACAGGGAAAGTCCAGTCATTGTTTTCAGCAAACTTGAACATGCGGGCAAGACCAAACCAACGAGGATCAAAGAGGTTCGTCTATGAAGAAGCTCAACCACAATGTGATATTTATATCACGGTTCACACAACAAATGTTGTTGACGTATTTTCACAGCAGCTAAACTGTTGATGTACCATAATAATCGCGCCCTTCAAATTGAAACAAGATTTGAGACAAACTTTAATTTTCAGTATTTCATGGAGTAAAAAGAAAACAGTCGCTTGCCAAAATCAACCTGGTGCTGGAAGAGAGCGTTATAACTTCGCATACTTTCAAAACGTTGCATAATTTCTAAAACGCAGCTGTTGTATAACTCATTGTGTGCATCGGCCGACCATAGCAATCCCAATATTCAAATGATAAAAGCTTTTCGGCCACCTACAAACATTTCTGAAACTTGAAGCAAAGTAAAATTACGGGGTTTCCCGAATTGCACATTCGCATTCACTTATACCCCAATTTGCTGCCGATCGTTTGTTGAATTATTTATCATGTTTGCACAACATCAAGTATGTACATGCCGATTACTCGTGTTAATCGCGAACAGGAAGTCGAAAAGTGTTACGAGGTCACAGCTCTTCCGGGGTTGCGTTGGCGGCATCGTTCTGCGGATGCTGATTTTTTACCTGCAGAACATTTCTTTGCGACTTGCACTCTGGGCGTCGTGAATCAGTCTTCAAACAAGTCGCGCGGCACTCAAAAAATACCGCTGCCATGAACATAGAAACGTTTGCATAGCCATCATTTAGTCACGGCAAAACTATCATATTCTTGTGCACTGCAGCATTAGCACAGAGGACCACATACATTCATCACTCACGTACTTTGTCCAGTTAGGGCAAGGATGGAGAATCCGCGACCCGCGTGAACATTACATATGGCTCGCATCAGAATTTTCGTTACACGAGTTAGATCACAACATCGCGGAAAAACGAAGTTCCATGTTAAACGGGTACTTACGAGTAGATAGTAAGTCAAGAGAAGTCACTCTTCCTAATAGTAAAGACAAAATCAGAATTTTAGGATAAAATTAATTGATTTTGTGGCCCGCCAGCGATAACGCACAATTCATGTGAGCCGTGACAGCAAATAGGTTCCCCACCCCTGAGTTAGGCTGTAAGCAGCTATCTGCACACAGTTTCTTTCGACTTCACCGCTGAGTCGAAGTTTGCGGCGGAATATTTGCAGGTGTAATTAACGTGAAACGAGAATTGTATCAAGCTTGGCGCACGCAGCGAAGAATCTTGCGATTTGAAGCAGAGCAGTGGACAAAATAAGAAAATTGGTTCGGTGGTCGACATATGCAGTCACATCACCACCACGAGCGGGCGAGAGCTAAACTGAATCACTCGAAACAGCGAAACTATGCAGACGTTGAACGAAGGTCTAATCAGATGCGGTCTGGCTTTTGGCTTCATGAGTGATAATGCGCAGTAAACACGTTAATCCGTTAAAAGGTTGCGAACCCAAATCTGCGACGGATTTTCGCAAACCGGCGTGACCATGATGTATCAAGAAATGCCAGGATGATAATGGATGAAGTGATGAATAAAACTGCATTACATGCAGTGAATTAGGTCTTACCACAAAACCGGAAGTACGTTTATTAGAAAGCAACGCACTGCAATATGACAACAGGTTTTTGCTAAAAATTCTTTCTTCGGCGAAATAACACCTGTGCGGCTGTTGCTGAGACTGTTTTGTCGGAAAACACATCTTCGCTGGTGATTTTCCAGCAACGGAACTTTGTAAAATCCTGAAACGCGAATTTTTTAACGACAAGGTCAATTCTCGAAGGTTTTGCGTGAACCAGTGATTCTCAATGTGGTCCAGGTGGACCACCAGTGGTCCACCTGGAATTCCTAGTAGTCCACAGAGAGTTCCATAAATCCTTGACATTACTTTTCTGGAAAGTGTAACTATTATTGTACAATAAGTTGTGAGATCATTTTTTGGTTCTTGTGTTTGCAGTTCTAGTCAGCATAGCAAAGTGGTTCATCTCATATTTTTTGTAAAAGTTGGTCCATGGACAAAAAAGGTTGAGAACAACTGGTGTGGACCAAAGATGAACTTAGATAGATAGAAGAATCGTAATCAGCCGGTTCTACTTGATCTTGTTACTCAAGTCCTCGAAACCACCACAGCTCAAGTATTGTTACAACGAAAACATTTTACGGACGTCTTTAGATATCTATGTGAATTCTATAAGTCGATAAAATATTCGTCAAAAGCAAGACAACAGACCTTCAATCAACTCACTATGAAAAATGCCTTGATTATTTGTTGAAAGTAGCATGTAGCTGCTTCTTCAGCGATATATCGATGACTCTTGCAGATTGCATCTTTTTATATGCAGCAACTATTCCAGTAAGTAAGTAATCTCCGCAAAGGAGACGCATTCGAATCATTCAGCAAAAAAATTTTAATAGGAAATTGATTTCACGCAAACGTACGCATCTCCAGTTCTGATATGTTATTCAAATCGAATTATATTTTTACGTGAAACCGATTTCCGATTTAAAAAATTTTTGCTGAATGATTCGACTGCGTCACGTTTACGGAGACTAAGATAGGTACAAGTCCGAATCATCGCAAAATTATGAGAGCAGAGCCGAGTCGGCTGATTCCTTCCAAGCTTACAGCGAAGCTAGAGCTTTTAAATGTACCAGCATATTCCATTATACCACAAGTGCAGCATGTTAGTTTTACTTTACATTTACTTAAGTCACGGTGGGTGCAAACTTGTCCGTTGCTCCAGTCAGGCGAACAGGGCACGAAAAGCAAAGCGTCGACCTCGCTTTTTTAATTAGTCTTCCTGCAAGCCAGTGCCTGCGCACAGCTATCGACAGCCTTTTGTGCGTTGTGAGGTTTCCAGCATTAGTCAAACCTCACACGTTTGATGGGTGTTTAAAGGGACGACATAAAAGGATGATTCGAGTTGCACACAGCCATGAGGGTTGCGTCTCTTCGCACGTCTTTGAAAATATCGCAGCGTGAGATGAAGAAGCGAAGAGATTTTATAATTGTGTGGATGATGCGCTAAATTAAATCATCTCGCTATTTCTGCTTTTTGTACCCTTAAATACTCAGACGAAAGGGTGGCTTCACGCAAAACGATCGGCTGTTAAAAAACTTGTAAAATACACGTTGTTCTCATTTCATTTGCTTTGACTAGATGTTTGGTTCGATGCGTCGTTGTATTCTGGACAATATGGGGCCGAAATATCAAGCAGTGCGACTTAACAAACGTGGACAACAGTGAAGAAGAATTGGGTAAAGCTACTACAGAAAGTTCTTTGCGTATTGCCGCAAACGCATTTTTATGTTTTGCAAAAGACATTAATGGAAAGAAGGGTGCGTATCATAAAGCAGCCCAATGTATCTACATCGGCATATTTCTTTGAAGTTGTGTAAGCAGCTCCTTTGCCTTGGGTTGCTTATAGCAACGAAAGAGGAGTTAAGCAGTTCGGGCCCTTCTCACGCCACCGGCATCAGCAGCAATATGCCGCCCAATCCTTCACCCCCCGCTGTTCCCAGTACGACCGCATAATCCAGCCATCTTCCAACGCTCACAAGCTGCCCTGACACATTTGCCCGATGAGGCAGACTTGAGTGAAATAAGTTGCGTTCAGCGCCCACAGAGCTGTGGTTCTCGATGATCGCAAAAATCACAGCTGTGGACCTGACACCTGCTGCTGTGTCCGTTGACGACAGTGCCACCGACCCTCCAGATTCGATGTCCTATCGGCGCCGTTCGCTGACAGTGCGGCGCGCAGAAGCATTTTCCGCCATTTTGGTTCAAACAAGCAGAGACATGACCAAAACTCTGAGGTATCATAAAATTTTGCACAGGACTGACATTCACATACGGGCTTCATACTTCTTGTAGTAAAAAAACTTCCAGAAGCTGTAGGCTGCTCGTGCTCAACAGTGACAACAAGAAAACTGCGTCTTAATTTGCACACAACTGAACGTAAAGCAGTCAAACAATTGTATCGCAGCTGTATAGATCGACTGTAGACCGAAAGGAGTCTAAAAGCTACGCTCTATAAGTCAGTTTCCATTCAATGTTAAGTTAACGACTTAAAAAGACAAAAAGACAACTAAAGTTCACAACACCACTTCCAAAGAAAACACTGGGTTTTAGTTCGGTTGCGTCCACGCTAACTCCCAACATCTCAAATGTTGAAGAGATTGAGTAAAACAAAACAAAAAAATACGTCAAAGAAAAGCAAACGTTAAAACCATGAAAGCCAATTTGATTATAACAACAATTTTACAACACAAACCTGTTATAACAACACAGTTCCGTTAGTTTGGAGAACTGGCGGCAAAAACACTCAAGCTTGGCAACTATGCAAACTCAGCGGAACCACTGCAGCCACGTTTGCTATCGCGTTTACGAAAACTAATCTTACGTGTAAGGGGTTACGTATATGGGGATGGCTATTGGCCATGGATGTGAAACTTCGTACTTTGTTGTGGATGCGAATGTTCAGTTCAACACAAATAAAGGCATACATTTTTAAAGAATAGTTTGCATTAATCATGTCGTTTTGCAAAGAGCAGAGAATATTAATTGCTTATCTTTAACAACACGCAATAGCAAAAGGTTGCATGAAGATTCGCAAATATAACACAAACTCCGTTTGTCTGCAAAAGTTTTTCAATCGATGTGAATAAAACTGTCGCTTTTATCATGGCCAACTAATTTGGTGATCGTGAAATCTAAGATGCCGTGTAGCGCTACGTTAGCTGTGGGTCATTTTCATTTCATCTCAACGATGCTGCAATTAGGACGAGTGAGTCAGTGGTGTCGTGTTTCAAAAAACACTGTCCACAAGCCAAGATGGCGACACGCTCATTGCGGTAAAACTGTCGCCTCAATTTTGTGTCCCAGCCAAATCCTGCCATCGCGACAGATGTATTTAGTAAGCCTAAAAATTTAGGCGAAGTTAATGAGGGCTGACCCATTCACCCACTTAAACGTGGTTTTCAGTTGGGCGATAGCTAGAGAGTTTCATGCAAAAACGGACTCTTACAGGATGAATCGCACGTGGCCAACGACCGTGGCTTTTCTAAGAGCGGAGTGGATCAAGGTCATATTCCGTGGAAAAACGGACGCACTGAAGTGATAAGCAAAACGGTTGGCTAGCAGCTAATGCAGAAACGGTCCAAACACAGCAGCCATTCCGCCTCAGGAGAAAATCAATCTCCTCTAAGCGTATTTTACAATATGCAGCGAGCAGAATAATTAATTGGCGTGGCGAAAATGTGTCTCTCCCTTCTAGCCTCAAAATAGACAAGCTTGAGCTGTGAAGGTCAAACTTTCCTAGTACAGGGACCCGAGCGCCTCCATGCGCTGTCGCGTCGATACCTATCGGAGAGATCAGCGCGGACGCGGCTCGTTGCCTGCTTGAAACTGGGGAGCTCTACTTCGAGTTTCTTTCCTCCTGCGCTATTTATTAACGGAAAACTAACCGCACATTCTTCCTTCGCAGGTCGTACCGCCGATTTGTTGTGCGATGTGTTTACTGCTTATCATTGAGCACCAGCATGTTTCGCAGTCGCACAGCAACAACATCGCAACCAACGAACAAGCAATGAATGCTGATCTCAGCATCAACTTGGCTCATCCACATCGACTCGATAAGATGACCACCGCATTCCTGTCACATTGAGCACCCTTTCGATATAGAGGTGACTTTGCAGACAATCGGCAGCCTACGGGTAGCGCAGTGATTTATCGGTTTCTGTTGGCATTCGCCTTCCTTCCAACAATTTTGCATACAGTAAGTCACGTTGCATTACTTCACAGAATTCATCCGCACCATCGTCGGCGGAATTGTGCGTGACCAGCGCAGTAGCTTACGTATCCTAGCTCATGCGCAGGTAAGTTTGACGTAGACTTCTATAGCGTTTTGCCGAAGCCAGGTGGTGTGCAATGACAGCAAATCAATGAATGTTCCTTTTATGTATTTTGCTATTAACGTAGATAGTCTAAAATATTTACTGCCGACATCAGAACATGTTGCTGACATAAATTAATGTGGAAATTAAACAAACTGTAACAAAAATCAAACTGTTTTTTTACTTATTGCTAACTCCACACTGACGCTATTGGCCCTGGTTAAGGATATACAGTATAAACGCATTGATAGCAATTTAACATAAAACCAAGTCTGATGCAGGCAGCTACGAAAACTTAGCAAGCTTAGAGACGGCTGACTGTAAGCGTAATGGGCGTTTTTGTTTGAATAAACCTTTTGTCGACCCCAAACCACAATGAGTGATGTACCCGGCGAAAAAATATAATTTGGAGCTTTCAAGTGCGCTGCTATAAAACAGTAAAGCTTGGTAAGGTTAAGCTGAAAAGCAAAAGAAATTGAGGATTTCGACAGGAAAAAGCAGTTTTTTAGAATTATAAATATCCAAACCGATTTCAAAAATATAAATACTGAAAGTGATCTTGATTTGCGTGCAGGTCGTTGAGCGATTGCCACAGAGGGTAAAGATTACCTAGCAAGCAGAACCCATCAGGCAGCCGTCTTGTTACAGGGCGATACACGGACATTGTTTTCATGGAGTTAACGAAAATCAGCTAATCTTTTAACATTAAACCCTATGAACCGGACATCAGGCACCACCAGTCTCCAAACAGGTTAAGTTTAACGGTTATCATTAAAGAGAGAACGGCCAACCGGTCAGGTAACAACGAACAAAACGGATGAACGAAGTGATGTTTTTGTATGCTGACATTGTCACAACTGGAAGAGTGATATCCTTTTTTAGAGCGTTTAGCACGAACAGTGAAAGGTATTCTTCATGGTTAATGTTAGTTAAAACTTTCTTTACAAGTGGTAGTGCGACTGTCAAGCACATTGGTTAGCAAAATTTCGCACGTGTGTTTTGGAGATTTAACTTTGTTTATAAACCTGAGCGTGGAGTAGGCAATTTTTGTGTTAAGTGATATTTCTTGGAAAAGGCTGCAGAAAACATTATAAGTTTCTTCTTGCAAACATGCTCCATTCAGCACTTAATACCTGAGCCATATAAGCACATATCATCGGTTGTTCACGAGCAGTGTTTCACCACATGATGCGGGTGCGCATTTATGAGCATAAAAACGTCAAAATATATCATTTTCCACACGTGCAGTGTATCAAACATCGTTCCAGAACATTTTATGGTGACTTGAAATCTTGAAACTTGCTATCTGGTAGAAATTAGTTTGCAGAGCAGATGGCTTCGCTTGCTACTTACTTTACTGAAAACAGGCTCACCTGAGGTGAAGAGAACAATTGCTTTGAGACAAGAATACTCTGCCGAATCGACGTGCAAATTCTTGAGTCTTTCAACCTGATCTTGAAAGATGCGTATGTGGTCCATGAAGGACATGACCCGATCGGCGGACATGGTCGTGTGGAACCCGGCCGCAGCCAGCAATGGAGCAACGTGCAGAGGCATATGACTCTGGGCAGCGTTGAGCACAAACAGCTCGCTCCAGACCCATTTCAGCATCGCAACTTGATCCGTGACTTGGAGATCGGGAAAAAAGGGAATGTTGCGGGCCCACTCGACCGCCGAGAAAAGCAAGCGGGCCGCTAGTTCGCAGATGTTGTCAATGCCCATGATCTGGTTCGGTACGGGGCACTGCAAAGCGAATCTCGACGTCGGGTAAGGTTCGGCGCGCAGCAGCATCGAGATGTAGCTGCCCATGTAACCGGGTCCGAAGCTGGAGTCGATCCCGTTCGTGATCGCGTATTGGCCGGGGTGGGATTGCGTAGCGGGCACTCTGCCGCGCTGGACCGCTGCAAAAAAATACACCGCTGGTTTACAATCTTTGCAACGGAACACAGAACACGTAATAGGGACACAGCTAAGTTTGCCTTTTCAAACAAACCGCCGTCACTGCGTTTACGGTTTTGCCAACTTATAGCAACATCTAAAAATGCACTACGCTAATTTGTGAAAAGTCTTTGCAACTTTCTTTCAAAAGCAGCCGTGATGTTCATTTCGGCGAACCAGCGCAGTTTGAACGCCCATGCACGGCAATCACCAAAGCTTGGATCACCAAAATAATTGTCACAAACTGAGCAATGCAAGAAACCTTGCTGATTTCGGTTTTGCTGCAGTAATTGAATCTTTTCAGGTTAACAAATTTCAAGAAATGTATACGGAACAGCATTGTTTCGAATGTGACCAGCATGACGAGGTTGTAAGGTCAAAATAGCATGCCTTTTGCTGGGTTTTAACTTAACTCTAAGCATACAAGAATGCTTTTGCACGGTTCAAGTCAATGTAATCTTGAGACTGCATTCCCATCGCGTGTACTTCATCGGTGAATAGGTTGGGTAGCGACACGCCAGTAGGTTAACATCAGATACTCTCAAATATCGACTTTTTAAACCAAGTGCCAGTGAGTGCATACCAGGATCAATACATGCCGACAGGATCGCGAAATAACCGTCGATAGAATGCATCCTTGTATAACTTGTCTTCAATCGATGGCAAGCCGTATTCACTATCGGAAGTAACGAGCGCTATATCGTGAAGAAACCTGCCAAGCAGTTCGTCGTATTCCGCAATCATTTTGATGGTTTCAAGGGTCAAGCAAATGATAACTACAGCGGTAGCGGAATATTAAGAACATATGCCCCTGTCAACCGTGCGAAACGCAACGCAAAACTCTTTTCACCACTTATTTCAACTGACCTATTTATCGCAAAACACGTGAAAACGTTGTTTTGCCCAGATGAAACACAAATTTTACACCAGGAGATTGAGCGGGCATCCTGAAGCAAGTTTGCTGCCCTTACAAAAAATCGTTAAAAATATTTTCACTTCCTTGTCGGCCAGTGGTGGTAAAGACTTGTGAGTATTCAGTCAAGAAATTATCCACAACCGCTCACTCGCATCACTGCATGTCAATGTTTGATTGCCAACCTTTCAATCCGTTTATGACATACGCGAGAAGTAAAATTGCGAAGTAGAGATTGCATGTATTTTAAGTTTGAGAAGCGAGATTAACACAAAAACAAAACAAGCGAAACTGTCAATGTCAATAAAAATATTTCCTACACAGCGCTTGACCGGGCGTGCACAACGTTTGTTTGTTTGTTTGTTTGACTTCGTATTAATTGGCGTAGTTTAGCTAAGCCTTCTCACATGACGTGAGTATATATAAGGAGAAACAGGTTAAAATTTAAAGTTAGCTGTAATGATTTCTACGCTTTTTCGTTTTCCGTTTTAAACGTATTGTCGTTTACCGTAGCCACAGATATCGCTGACAAAGTGACAAGCTTTGATTTTTACGTGATCATAAAGCGAAATGGGGGTTGCAAAAGAAAATCTGCCACGAAACGAAGTGAACTTTTGTGACACTCTGTCGAACAGTGTCCAAGTAAGTCGCGCACGCTGTTCTTCGACATAATACAGGATTCGTTTTTCTATTCTAGTTTGTAATCAGGCTTCTGACCACCAAAAAAGTGTTTTTCCTGTTTGTCTGCAGACACAACGTTGAAGTCATAACTCATTTTCACTGATCAGGCATTCTTGGTCACGCAAACTTGCATGGTTTACTTTAAAGCTTTTGAATTCAAAAGGTCGACTGTTTTCGCGCCGAACTGAGGGCAATATAACGAAGCAGGGCAACTGCGAAAACAATTCGCGCTTCTCGATTGAAGAAAAACATGCATATGGCAACTGCGGCGGAGGTCGCCGTCCAATTGCGGCAAGTCAAAACGCCGGATTTCACGCGACCCCAGGGTTAATCTGACGGCCCTATCGATCCCGGCGACATATCGCTTTTCGTATCGGGCGATGCGCGCGTCGCAAGGCGGCGAAGACAATCGGCTACGTCGAGCGTAATGCGTGTGCTGCGTTTTATCACCACAAATATGTCGTTGAGCGAGGAAATGCACAATAACAATTGTCTTGTGCTTTTTGGCCATATTTCGATTTGCCAAGGTAAACTTCCTGGTGCTTAATCGTGCGTTTTGCAATTAACCTTTGCAAGGCGAAGACGATTTTAACTTCCTTTATCAAGCGAGATGATTTAAGAGATCCTGGATGCCAGCTTGCTTGTAACAAAGTGCGGGTCACGCTGTTCAGCACCGGTACTACCAGCTGGTACCAGCGATTTATGCAGGGCATCAAGTTACTTCGTGTTGGCTTTACGAACAAGGGTCGTTATCCTTATCAAGCAGTTCCCCAGACGTACAGCCATAAATGAGACGAGAAACTCTGCAATGCAATACTTACAGTACATTAAATTGCCAACAAAATTGTTGATTTTCTTAAATAATGCGCATACAATTCAGTTTTACCAAATCGACCTACTGTGTTGTAGAACCAACAATGCCCAAAATTCCAATTTACTTAATAATATGGCCCTGAGTTGTATTTTGCGGAGTCTGTTCTTACTGTTACGACAATTCAACGAATTCGAACATTTAAAGTGCCCTGTCCAAAATTTGATTATAAGCGCAGTGCTTTCGTAAAGCTTATTATAACAACAGTAAAGACAGCAGTATACCGTAACAGATGGGTTCCAACTATTAACTCTGCGATTGGCTTCAGTCTACACAATTATAGGCCAAAATTTCTTACAAAACGTTTTCTTCCAGAAACAGTAATTAATAACTCGTGCATTGCAAGTGTGTACAAGGATCAATTCTGCTGAAAGTCTGGGCATAACTCATTGCAATGTGATTTTTGCATCAAAATATGCTGTGAGGCGACGTACAGGAATACTGGATAATCCGCGCGACGGTACAGCTCTCGGTGTTGCTGTATATTAATTTAAAAAAATGGATGATATCTGTTGAAACAAGTCCACCCAGGTCTTGCCTTTGTTGCACTTAATGTGTGGTATGGACTGAAAAAAACGCTATTTTTGATGTGTCATTTAACTCATTGTATTTTTAAATAAAATCTGGCAAAGAAAGCCACGATTACATCTAACAGCAACTTGCTGCGAAAACTTCAACGCTTGACATCCCAACATTCTCGAGTCAACTGCTCAGGCCATGAAAATCCAAAGAAAAGAAAAAGCAACAAGTAGAGGCCAACACGGCTGGCGTCGACTTTTGATTTGAAGATTGAAACGGAGTCAGGTCGCCTCGTGCCAGGCGCGTATTAATGACGCGCTTGACGAGTGCGGTTAATGCACGTGATTAACCTATCGCGGCGCTCGCGACTGTCGCAAGGGAAGCCTAACATATTCTCAGACGCCAAGCTTGTCACAGAGGATTTTCTGCCACGCAGCTTTGTGGCAGCATCTCGGGTTGAATCAACTGCTCGATAAGTTGTTATCCACGCATCAGTTTCAATAGCCCAGTGCGCTCCAGTCGCCTGAGATTACCTGAAAAAGCTGTTGAAACAACAGATACATTTTGATACCTTCGCTTGCACCCTTTTTTGCCCCGAATATAAAACCTTCGTTTCACAGAGTAGTTTCGAATAAACGAGCCAAAGCTGCACGGAGCGTTGCGTATTGAAAATGCAGTGCTCACGTTTGTTTTTGTCAAATCATCAAAACTTTATCAATTTTGTTTTATCAATCCATATCTCTGAGAAAATTCAGTGCTGTGTTTGTGTTTTTTTTTAATAGGAAAGTTTATTGCTAATTTTTTTAATTGACAAGAAACTAGACACTTGATACGTTGCTTTACATTGTTTATAAAACACGGCAGAAGGTTTTCAAAAAAAGTTTCAAACTAGTTTCCACAGGCTGCACAAAACTTTTCTGTGGCATTTTATCAGTCAATCAAAGCTATATATTTGAGTTGGATTCTGCTCAATAACACGCTTTGAAACTTCGCACAGGAAAGCAATGAAGCTTTACTAACATCGCTGGCGAGGAAGAAAAAAACTCACAATATGACCATTGCAGAGTCTAGAAGTCTAATAGGTCAATAATGGTAAGGAGTGAAGTCCAGTTTTATGTTTCCGAAGCTCGCTTTATGACAAAAGGTGGTTCTAGACTGCACGAATATTTCCATCACGTAGAGGCACTGCGCGTCCGATCACGTTAAGATTATTCTTTTTCCGTTCAGGTGTTCGTTATCGCTCAAGACTCCGACAACTTTTGTGCTTGACTCGAGAATTAAGCTTTATACTATGCCAATTACTCCGCCTGGAGGTTTAAAGCAGCCGTTCTCATAGCATGATCCGAACTTTTTCCTCCATTGCAAGCCACGTGTCGCCGGACAAAGTGGCGGCAATGAACGCGAACCTCTGACGGCTTCAGACGTCCTCGTTTCACCTCTCACCGAACGGTCCTCGCACGCCCGCAACGTAAACAAACGAAAGTATTATGTTTCAAACTAATACTCTGGTTTTCTAAGCTGCCGTCGTCGCTCGTAGTATCTCGCATTTGAACTTCACGTATTCGTACGTGATAAGTGAAGACGCGCAACGAGTGATACTACGACTGTACCGCCGTTTCCTAGAGCTCCACGATTGTCGCCGAACTTTCGCAGCTATTTTTGAGATCACTTCGTAGCTAAAGTAAACAGACAAGAGCACTGCTGGCTGCACACCACTCAGGTATAGAAAAGGTCCTGCAAAAGATTGCTTGACTATCTCCTTGTGTCTTCTCTGCGCCTGCTTCCGCTTTAGCGAGAACAGGCACAAATGCTTGAAAGAACATTCTTAGCGACACGCTTACAGTTACGGCACTGGCAGACCATGCCTTAATGCAAGATGCCGCAACTTACGTGCAAAAAGTCTCTCTCACAACTTGCGTTTCTGATAAGTACAGCTGAACAACTTATCGCATTCTATGACAATAAGAAAAGTATATTTATATTGTTTGTTAGTGTCAAGTCAGCCACGAACTGGCTTTTAAGCTAACTGATTTCAACCTGTTGCCAAGTAGAAACCTCTACGAGAGACGTGACCACACATTGAATTAATTGATTTGTAAATGTTCTGTTATACACAATTATTTAGATCAAACAAAGCACATCACGACATGTGATTATTTGAACAGTGTACCAAGTTTTCACTTTATATTCAGTTAAAGGAAAAATTTACCAGCTTCAACCACTACAACGAAACGAAGACAGGATTTGCAAGTGGTTTAGGTCCCAAGCTGTTGTCAAAAATATTTATCGAAGCCTGTTGCAGCACGGAAGTCAAAAAGAGTTACAAAAAACTTGGTAAAAGAGGTCATTGTGACGATCCGATAATAATTTTCTAGCAATGTTGCACGTGACCAGATGTCAAACTCGTCATAATACAAGTTGTGCAACATAACCCTTATTTTTATCCTGACAAAGCATCCAATTAAAAAAAAAAAGATTTGCAAATCAGTAAAGGTCAATATCAACCACAAACCTCCATTTCATAGGGAGGTAACAATAATTTGCAAGCACCTGTTTCAAAATTAAAACTTAATTAGTAGGTGCGCAAGACTCGTATCAGTCCGATTCCGAAATAACCGGCTGAAATCCAAGTAAACTTGAAGTCAAGGCATTTGGCATCGCAGCCATTTAGTTGGACATACACAGCTTATTTCACAAACATGACAATGTATATTTGAATATTAGTAAGATATAATTGACCTCTAACGTCCTGCACTAATAGGAAACGAAAATAATGCAAATGCTGAAGGTAGTTTCAGCAACTGTAAAATCGTGCTGATTCGATATCAAGCTGACTTATGCGGCTGCGATCATCACGAAGCGCAATTTCGTGAAACAGATTTCGAATCGAAGTTGGTTTACAGAACGAACCGTCGGCTTAGCGAAAAACTGATTTCACAAAAGCACAATAACAAGTGCTTGAAATCTGAATAAAACTGTAGTTAGCTGAGGTAGTTTTGATTACGAGCTTGCGCTGTGGCCGCTCGCGCTGGATGCAGCTCTCTACTCGCTTTGCCAAAAACGCTCAGCACTCGATAAAAGTTGTCAAATGTTGTTTGTTAACACAGCGCGACTAACGTAGCAGTTACATCAAGCATATGAAACACTTCATTCTAAATGCATCCACATCCATCGCTTCTGGGAGTTATTTGAGATTTGCGACTATAAAACACTGAGATTAACCTTTGCAAGGCGAAGACGATTTTAACTTCCTTTATCAAGCGAGTATGGTTGAACCCCTCATCCTTTCTGCGTGACGCCTCAACCAAAAACGCTCAGAATGCTTAGTGGAGCTCGTCTGGCGATAAACCTACCTGCACATCGCTGATCAGAAAGAACAAGGTACACTTTACACAACTGTAGGCGTGTAGTCAGAGTCGAAAATTTGAGGGATAATCAATTGTTTTTGGGGAATAATTTTTCTCATTTGAATCGATATCCAAACATTTAATAAGTTTTTTAAGCCTAACCTACGTCTTCTATTCTGAAGCGGAAACAGTCTGCCTTTTATGCTTCGTGCGTGACAACCATGCCTCAGCTTTTAGCCGAATAACTGGATTGCGTTGCTGAACGTGTTTGGATACTTTTTTGACCTTCAAAATCTGTACTTAAGTTCAACATTTCAGCATTAAGACGTATACTACAACTTTTGCGGACAGAATTATAATCATTTATTTAATAATTAGGTCAAAAGCAAAAGAGTAACTTGACCACTAAATGAGGTCACAAATTTGCATCACAAAAATATGCAGCGTTTTAATCGATAACAGCGAAATTACAGATGATCAATGTAAAAAAGTTTGCAAGTGTGCATTGTAAAAACGCACAACATTCGACTGACTGTACATGCAAATTTTGGGATAAATAAATATACGTGGTGAGTTTGCCGTCAGAAATGTCGAATACAATTTTGGAAAGCAGAAACAATTTTTAGGGGGAATTGTCCCCTAATGCCCTCACGTGGCTACCGGTCTGCACGACTGGTTTAATATGCTTCAGCCTAGCTTCTGTTGATTTCACAAATTTGTGACAACGTATGAAGAATTTTGCGTTTCACCGCTAAAGCCGATTAGATTTATGTCCACATTGTCTCGGCCTCTAAAATCTACAGCTAATTACATGAGACACAGACGAAAACTTGAAGAAATGAAATATATTCAAGCAAAACATAACAAGCATTTCTGTAAAGGGCAGGCACCCTACAGTCCTTACTTCTGCCTATACCTTCACTTGAAAGATATCTTTGAAAGCTTTCTTTATAGGGGAATCACCGTTAGTATGCAATAAAAGAATCAAGCAACGGTTGAGCTGATTAATGTGCACATGCAAAAGGTCCATAAGCATTGTTAAAAGTTATGTGACGGCAAAAGAGGCTGAACCATGAACTTGTATGCTGGAAGGTGAAAATATAAAGTGATAAAACTGATGTGCCTTCAAACTCAAATTACCTCACGCAAGTATATGAAAGCAAAAGCAGCTTGATTTCGAAAATCTGCAATGGCAGTTTCACAATTTTTTGTTCAGCTGTTTATTTTCACCACTTCAATTTGAACTATTTTCAAAATGTGCTAAAGTTGGATTTATCTCATATTTCCTTGTTTTTTCCTTCAGTATAATTTAAATTTTGATATTCCTACTCATTCAGGTCTGCACAATTGTTTGCTTTGTTGTAGTTGACGTTTTTTTCTTGACAACAGCTCTCTTATGTAAAGTAGTAAAACTGACGTATCAGGAAGACTACAAACGCCTTAAAATTGATATAATTTTTTTTCCAGCAAAAACCTTGGCATTGCTGCGGTTTGCAAAGTACCCTGTGAAACAGGAAATGCAAATTTCTAAAATTGTAAATCAAACGACTGCGGTTAATAGTTATACAGTTTTAAGCTGCTATTAGAAGCATAGTTTTTAAACAGTCAACCCATTAATTTCTGTGGTAAAGCTTAGAAAAGCAGAAGGATATCAACGCTTTTTATCTGTGGATATGTTAAAAAAATAATTTACTATGACGTTTTCCGGACCAACTTAAAAACGTTGCAGTTGCCTTCAAAGAAAATTAACATTAACATCCTGTCAAACGTTTACCATCAGTGAGACTTAATGAGGTTTCGGAACACAAGACCAGTAAAACATGTAGTTAAGAACACATCATTTAGCCAAATGTGCTGGCAACCCGAATACAACATTTCAGTGTATTAATTCCAATCCAGCAATCCACTCACCTTCACGTCGCATGCCAATCTTGACACATTTGTTGAGTCGACAAAATTGGCACTGGTTCCGGTGATGCTGGTCAATCGGGCAATTACGATTGCCTCGGCAAGTGTAAGACAAGTTGCGCCTTACGCTTCTCTTGAAAAAGCTTTTGCAGCCCTCGCAAGTGTATTGGCCGTAATGCTTTCCACTGGATTTGTCTCCGCAAACCTAAAGAATTATACTGTTTCAGACATTTGATCTCCAACCAGCACACAAATGAAAGACTTTCTGCCAAAAGTAGTCGTTAGCAGTCAAGCTCATACTTCAACCGTAAGGCGATTGCTGAAAAAAATAAAGGTAAAAAAGATACTGGATCCTAGAAACTGCCATCTGGACATTTCTGAAGCAAGTGTTCTCAGGAAATTGCCAAACGGAAAACTGCAACAAGCCGCCACCCGTCTATATTTCATCCACATTTTGCGGTTACGCCCATCGAGGCTGACCCTTTCAACGATATGGAAAGGTAATAACAAGATCTATCCAAGAAGCTGANAATCTACGCTAGANGCTCCAATTGTTGATAGACTTTTTCAGAACGCAAACATTTATCAACATACGTTTATTGCTTTCCCTATTTTTAATACGTGATGCATCTCTCACCATTTTAATGCATTGTTTTTATATCTGAGGTACGCGCAACCTTTTCATTCGACTGCTTGGATATTGTCAAGAGATATGCGAGATATCCTTTTGAACTACCAACAACTTAACATCTTAGAGTGCTGTACTCGCTTGATTCTTGGTGTTCTAGCCGAGACAGAATCCGCTTCAAAGAACTAACCGATAGTTCAAGTTTTGGCACTGGTGTTTACCACATATCAATGAAATGTTGCTGGACGATTTCAGCTACCACTTCGGTCAGAAGCACCACAATAGATACACTTGCAATTGTGCTTTTCGCCGGGTTTCTTTAAAAAGCTTAGCTTAAGAGGGGTCCACATCTGTGACTTTGAACCAGAACTACTAATGAAAATTACCATGCCCGAATATTAGTTTGTAGATCATTGTCCAGGCACAACGAATTATCTACCTAGCTATAAGTTGTTGATCAAAACGATATTTCTATGTCCTGTTAATCATGGGATTAGGTTCTTTCATAAAAATGATTGTCCAATAGATTGACACAAAGAAAGGAAGGATAGGAAGAACTGGCTTGTAAGGTTGAAAATATGCAAAGTAGATTTAAGCCACAGAAGTTATGTCTAATGAATACGAAGCAAAGTTATTAGTTTGCATCACTGAGCTTACTTCACTAATCAGGGAAGTGTTCTTTTATCTGTTGCAAGACCAAATGTTGTCACTTACGGAGCTACAAAGTACGAAGCTGTGAACATTTTTTTTTATCTATTAAACACTGAGGGCATTGGACCAAAGCGGGTATCACAAGGAAGAATGAACGAAAAACTGTTCAAAAGCTGTGGTTCTTGTTCAAATTTTTGTTCATTGCTTTGTATACAGCAAATCTGTAGGGCGAATCAACAACTAAGGAAAATCAAAGCGAAAGTTTTAACGACCCAAGTCTGCAAACAACCTGTTGCTCGGTTTTTGTTGTTGGTATACAAGAACGTCCATGGCACCTTATTTTTTACGCATGACGACGATGGCCAGTGTAGTTGCGTCAGTAAATGCGATCATTTTTCAGCGCCGATTTCGAACCTTTCGCAGTTCTGCTGTCCACCACCACTGTATACGCACGATCAAATGAGTAATCTCCTTNAAAAACTGAAGACCCGCTTGTCAAAAACGATGCAGCTTTATTCGTTGCAGCACAAAAATGGGGTTTAGGNGGATCGATGCAATTACNGATTCCTCGTATCANTTGTCAGAAAAGCTGTTCATGACGGCAGAATGTCGGTATTTGCAATATGTTGTGAGGTCCATAGTCCGCCATTGGTATGCTACATGCCGTATCACAAACGACAGCATGCGTTGTTTAAAACAAGAGCAGTGTTAACGTTGTTGCTTTCAGAATACAAACAGCTATGGCACGGACCAGCGCTAAAAGATTTTTTGACGTGACGGAACTTTCAAAACAAATCGTCTTATCAATTTGTTTAGGGATGGGCGGAAAGCTGACTTCTGCCGAATGGTTTTAAGAAGAAACGTTTACACGAATAAGTGCAGTAAGTTTAGAGACTCATGATATTTTTTGCTGAAGACACTCAGCAAGATCGCTGGTGCACCGCTTCTATGCGCATTAAAAGATTTACACAAATCATATGACCAACGTACTCGCGAATAGCGCGTCACTCAAAACACAAGCACAGTTTTGGTTAGAGCCCGACCGATCAGACGTTTTTGGGCCGATACCGACATTTTTGCATTTCTCAAACCACAATCGAGAGACGTTACAATGTATATTACACCAACTCGCCGGAAAATGGGAATTGCTTGCAACTGAAAAAAAACATGGAAATCTTTGCATTTTGCCAAGATAATGATTTACATATTAAAATTTAACAATTTTATGTAATATTTCGGGAAACACAATTTTTAAGCATTGATCCGTGGCAATGAGCATCTTTAGTCATCATAAACAAATCCAGCAGTGCTGGTAACTCGTTCACTCAATACTGAGGTTGGAGGTGCTAATTGTGCCGATACGATACATCGGCATAAACATCATATCGGCCGATATANATCGGCATGAAGATNTGTCGGTCTAGCTCTGGTTGGAATATCACAAAATCTCATAATAACTTTTGGACGTATGCTGATGTGTTCTCGTTCTTCGCNGTGCTTCGTAAGGGAGGCTCTAGTCTACTACCATTACTTTTCAAACAGATTAAGAGCGAGAGGTTAGTTTTGCGTAGAAACCTTTCGAAGACGTTATTGTTATTAACCCAGGCGAATTTTACGTTAGCGGTGCTATACAAACTGCCTTAAAATACTTTTGATGGGAGTGAAAAGCCGAAAAGGGGTTGGGCGATCAAACTACCAGAACATCTGTTGAAAAAAGCCCTGTTCCAATCACACCAAAAGTGAGTGAGGAATCCAAGATCAAGTGCGACATCGAGCGCCAAGTCTCGAACTTCATCGAATAACTGACGGTTAAATAAACCAGCAAAAAAGCTGAGGTTCTATGAGGCCATCCTGATACTGTGGGACCAAGACTTTAAGCCCTCCCGCGGTAACTCGCCGCTGCTGCTTCAGCCTCAGGTGCGTTTCTCAATGGGAAGCGAATAAACGATACCAGCGGTGGCATTGTACAGCTTGATGGCGTCTGCGTGGTCACTCTTTTTTGCTAACAACGTNTAAGTTCAATATGTACATTNAATATTTGTACACCAAAGCAAATGTTTCAAGCACTATACGTGCCGTACCCAAATGGCATATGATTGGTGTGCGTAAGCANCAATGCTAGAAAAATGACATTGGTAGCTAATCCATGTCGGCGTCGTACAGCGTATGGGTCAAATGAANGCTTAAGGCTTTTAAATTGTCAATGNNTAATGACTCAAGAGCGATTTTATTCGCTCGGTATCGAAACTGACTCCACATGAAGTCGGACTCAAACGCAAGGGTTAGCTCAAAAAATTCGGGCCTGAGTAGGACAGTGCGCACTAAAATCACTGCCAACTCTCAGAAAAACATTGCAATGCCTGACTTGCTGAATATGCATACGATCAGGGTTGTCGGGTTTCGCCAACGCAATAGGGGTTCCAGGTCATGTTAAGGTGGCCACCATCACTTTAAAGTCGCCATAAATGTACAAGGGCAAAAAACGCAATGTTTTTTTTCATAAAAGAATAATTTCCCTGCTGCATTTGTCTATATAAACAAAACAACTTCACATAAACTTCAACATGAATGCTTGTTTGTGAGTTCATAGCCACGGGATTCACAGTTGCTGGAAAGACTATAATCCGACTCCAGTCAGCAAGCTCCGAGTCCGGGTTTAGGGAAAAGAACTTGAATGCGCTCTTGGACTTCTTCGCAACTGGTAAGACCTCCTGACGTTTTGCGATGCCACGCTGACAATATGTCTGTTTTCGTGACGTAAGTGCAGCAATTGATTCAAAGACAGAAGCACCAGTGGAGGACAAAAAATCATATTCATTGCGATATTTTTCAAAGTTGTGATTGTCTTCGGTTGATAAACACGCAGTCTAGCATTGACTTCGTAAGTTTACTTGTGACAAGCGCAAGCGATTAATCTGCTTAAACTAAATACATCAAAACGGTTACCTTCTTTCTCAAGCAACACTTTAATACCCTCGCGGGCACGACACTGTATATAGTAAGTGATTACTGATCTTATATCGCTTGTGCTTAAGGGCGCACGAGTTGATGAGAACGGCACAAAAACATCGGGGACTGCTCAAGACTAAAGTCTTCTTACTAAATAACAGATGTCAGCAAAATCTACTTTTACAGCAGCTCCATGCAATGTTACACTTCAAGCGTTCTGCTTTGGATTGACTCTCATTACATAAAATCCGCACTGTAAGCGGTTTAAGGATACTTTACACAGTACCTGTGTTTTAAATCCAAAAAGCACACTGAAAAGCAAGCGGAGAAGCGTCCAATAATTTAATGAGTTAATACTTAAAGGGATGACTGAGTTTGGCAGGAAATGCGTGCTCCAATTCCCAAGAAGTCCTTATGTACTGAGTATAAAGTAACAGTAGCACTGAGGTAAACAACAGCCACATAACAAAGATGCGAAATATTATCACATATAAAGCGATACTAGAAAAAGTTATGGAAATTTGGAAAAAAGGCGTGCAATCCCGTAAAAGCCCCAATGACGCAAACTTACACGTTACCGCCATTGGACACACCGCGGCGTGTAGCCGACAACTCGATCGTAGAAGTGCTTGGAGGAAGTCAATGGAGCGCAAAAATCACAAGCTCTAGGGTCATACAAAAATGATACTGCTTTAAATCTACTTTGTGCGTAGAAAGTCGATGGAAAAATGNTAAAATGTCGTGGCACGAATTGATNAAGGACGATTTGTGATGCATCATCTANATCCCTTCAGCTCGGGACATGGAATAAATAATNAGCTTTTTAAACACAGAAGCGAGCGAATGGGTCTAATCNTTTATTCTCGCAATGTCTTGTAAGTAGACTTCAATTCACTTAGATAATAAGCTGCTTCAAATCACGAAGCCTTTTCAATATAAAAATTGAAAACACGAACATTGTATAACTTTCTGTATCTGCACCGAACCTGGAGGGCAGAGTATTTTCATTAATGTGACCGTCAGGAAGCTCGCTTTCCGCAAACGTTTTTGTAAAGCTCCTGAAGATTTATTTCGGCAAGTACTGGCACAAACGCAGATTCACATCGAGATGTGCCAGGCGTTTTATTCACTGCACACCAACGGACATTTTGGTCGCATTCACAGATAACCAAAGTTCTTCAGAGGTCGAGGATATGCTTTACAAGCCTCTGTAGGCACTTGCTAATTCAACGCAGTGTGAAAAGTGGTGAGTTTCGACAATATGTTCTGTCCATATTTACAAGATTAGAGACATTAGTAATACTCTTGGTCTGGTCGCGAGTTTTTTCCAGGCAAGACAAGGCCGTAAGTGCGAGCACAATGAAAATGGCGTCACAAGTTTCCCGGGAAGTCGTCGCGGCGCAGCGGCGATGTAAGAACTACAGCCGGGCCGGAACACTTGTCAGTGTGCAACGGCACGCATTCCTCGCTTATTCTCACTGACGTTCGTAACCCTAATGCTTGTTTCGTCAGTAGTGAGACAAAAATTTATTCTGCAGCGCACATTTCGCGCAGTCACAACTTTGGTACATGTGCCCGCTACTTAGCGTTGGATGAACACAGTTTCACAGAACGTGGAAGAACGAAAGTAGCAAACTTGCATTTGCAGCAAGTGGAGTTACTGTCCACGTAAAGCACGTTTTTCGACTACACATTCCTTGAACCGATGAATAGAGTATTTCGTGTTTGGAGTTTGCCGCCGCTACTGTGAATCAACAATTCTCAAGGGCAATCTGTGACATCACAAACTGTTCACTCCAGTANAATTTGTGGCAAGCGCAGCGCAACATCCCATTTGTAAGATNTGCCTGTGATATCATGGCGCTTACGTTTGCCGCGCATTTAACCATGTATAGACAATAACTTTTCACAGTCGCATTTGATGTTTAGAAAAAACTCAATTTTTTGTAGGCTGAATGTCGAAGGCAGACACCAGGCCCTGTCGCTCGGAGGCTTACGGAATTAAATGGACGGAGCGTCAAATCAAATTGACATTTAGCGTGGCAGTAATTGCAATCAAAGCGAAAGAAGGATTTTGACTACACAACAAAAGAACCTTCAGTCCTTAACGTTATTAAGGAGTATGCGTTTGTGTTTAAGTTCAGAGCTTATTGTTCAGTAGGAATGAATCTTTGAAATTTGCGCAGAGAATAAATTTTGGACCTATTTTTTATAAAGATTTTGACTCAACTTCTAGCTTTTTCTGCAAAACTGAACGTGCATAAAGCGAAGCCACTCTGCTTTTCCGTGGTTAACGTCGTGAGTCATGACACAGCACCAAGTCACTGAACCACAATCATTCATTTCAACTCAAGCAAGGCTGTGCTTGAAACTTACCACACATTCGATGTGAGGCTTTTCGGTACCGATTCCGGAACTTCCCGAGGTCTGGTTCGGCTGCTGTTGCGATTGCTGCTGAGGCTGCGAAGTTGGACACTGTTCGCTTCCTTCCATATTCGTTACTTGGCTGCCGTCGCTCACCGAGCTCGCACTCGGAGTGGTAGGGGTGTGTGGTGGAACAACAGGCAAGCCTTGCTCGGTGATGTGGGGCGTTGAGTTGGGAAGTGCCGTCGTTGGATGGTGAGCATGCACAGCCGCAGGGGGCACCGGAGCTTGGCTCAAACTGGGCAGCTGCGGCGGCGTTGTGACGGAGTCATGAGCCGGAGGTAGTGTGGTAACGTCATCGGTGGCGTGATGCGTCGTAGGGTCTTGCCACGAAGGTACTACCATCGCCATAGTAGCCAGGACGCTGGTTTGACTTTCCCAACACCTATTCGCGCAGTCACACATCGAAGATTACATCAAACGCTACGCGGAACAATAGCAATCCACACCCGGCTGAGAGTTTGCAGTTGACCGGGTTGGGCGTCACGGGCAAAGCATGAAACGTCCTAACGCTATTCGTTAACGGGCCAATGAGTTTATTTCACGGTTAGGGCAAAAAACATATTTCCAAATTAAAATTAAAACATTCATCGCTGCAAAAACCACGACATACAGTAAGTGCTTGAGAAGTTCAGCGGTCACAAAAATAACGTTAAATCGAAGGCGATAAAAGTCAGTTAGAAATCCTCGGGCTCACCAAGCACTGAACACAGTTTTCGGGTGAAACAAACTAATTTACACCAGTCACAGAAATTTCTTTATTGCAGGACTTAAACTTGTGTCATACCTGCCTCCGTTAAAAATGCGCCCCCATCGGCAACAGCAATAAATCCAGCAGACGTTGTCTCTCGGTAACTACAGCAACTTGCACAATGTTGAGCTTAAGGAACGAGAACCTAGAAATAGTTGTTGTTAACCTGTAAAATGCAAGCGGTACGTCCTGTTGCTCTGCGAAAACTGGTTGATGTTTCCATGGTTACTTCGACTACACTGAAGCTCACTGCTTTGTCAACCTTAGCCTCGATCGAAACTAACGTTGACGAGCATCGTGCAACAATATCAAGGGTTCAACCGACAACACATTCTCCAAGTAGCCGAAGAAAACGAGGGCAACACCGAGTTGATGAAATGTGAAGAAAACGTTTGGCAGGGCACGGTTTCTTGTCAAATACAAATCTGCTTGTGCTCGGATATTGATTTGAAGGATTCAATGCAAATCACGTTTTCACACAAAGAAAACAAAGCCATAAAACAAAACTTTAACTACAGAAAAAGTGAATGTCATTTGATTGACTTCACATACGCCATTTTTATTGCCAATCTCTACCATGTTGTTTGCCGCAAAAGATTTTCTCTAAGAAGCCTAAGAAAACGATCTCTTCTCTAAAAAATCTTTAACAGAGCTTGACTATGCGTTGATTACAAATAATTTTCAGTCGGTGCTGCATTACAGCCATAGGCGATACTAAGCTGAATCTTTACCATAACTAAACATCGATACCTCACAGTCGCTCGAACTTTTGCAAAAATGCCTGATGGTCGGAACTCTTTGCGCAGCATCAACTGCTTCTGCGCTAACAAGTACGGGCACGGCTGGAAGTATTCACCACTCGGGTGCGCTCGTCAGACAAAATTGATCAACACGAAAAAATGAGCGCCTCCTCGAGAGAACCAAAGATACAAGGTCAGCATGCGGTGGAAAAAGTGTTGCTAAAATTTTCTCGTATGGTAAAGTCTGAGAACAGAATAGCTGCGGCATGGCAAGACTGCAGTGCACGACTGAACCGTGACTGACGGTGCGTTGCGATGTGCCGCTCATACGTAAACATGGATGACTGTTTCTAGACATGATCTTCTTATTTAAGCACTAATCTTTTTGAGTCTATGTCAAACGCTGGTTTTCTTCACTTAAGCGCCAACGAGCGAAGAGGACGCCTTGTTACCGCCATTGAAATAGGTTGAAATACCCTTATGCTCAGTGCCACATACTTCGAAATAGATTTATTCATGCGTTAGTCCTGAGTAATTCGTGGTAGTTTACCAATGCAACGTGAGTTTGCAGTGCTCACAGAGAAATATTGAAAGGGCGGGGATATGTCTGCAACTTATTGGCCCGGAACGTTTGCAATGCTGGTGGGATCGCTTTGCTTCTCTGATTTTTGAAGTTGCGTTCCCTCTGTTGCTAAGCAATAAATTTTTGTCTGTTATGATCCAGTTTTGGATCGACAACGTTCCGGGAAATCAAATTCTCCTTGGCATTCACAAGAAACATTAGTGGCCTCAATGCGATTCAGCATAGAGGTTGATGCAGCTGTTTACTTTGTAGTTTTTCGGTTCGATACAATATTTTCAATTTATTACGGTAACTGGTGCATAAGCGCAATAATAACCGGCGACGACAAGAATCGATGGTTTAGTTGACATGTAGGTGCAGCCCGAAGAAAATTTTTAGGCTACAAGGCGGAATGTAAAGAGCTTTCTGACGAAGATCCCACTCCAGGAAATGCAAGTTTGTGTTCGACGGCATTGGTAACAGCGGGCGCGTCTCTCCAGCCCACAGCTAAATTTCACAAAGCTTGTAACTACGATACTTTTAGTGACAAACTGCGCATTTGAATAACCGGAATAGAAGTTGCAGAATAGAAACTATTTTTAGTGTTTGGTAATAGCAACAGAAAATGTCGTTCTGGTCCAAAAAAACATTACGAGGCAGAATCAAACGTATAGGAGACTTTGATCTAATTATTCAATAATCACGAACTTGAACTTTTCTTGATCTTACGGTATGAAGGAGAAATAACCTATCGAATCATTTTGTTTATCAAATTTTCTTGCTCAGGTAAGAATTCAGCTTTGAACAGAGCGACCTTTGTCACGACTCAGATAATTTACAGGTTTGTCGTAAAGCACATCTCACGCCTGCTTCATAAATGCATTAATAAAGAATTTACATTTCGGAGCTATTGCAAGCTTATTACACACACTTGCACCTGGTCCGTATCAGTTTTGGCCAAAGCTCAAGCCTTATCCATTTTGTGTGAAAATTCTTCTTTGTATATAGCGAAACCCACAAACTCAAACCACGTAAAACCGAATTTCATTCCACAAAAGCTTGGAATGCATATCCGGCAGCAAATGAAATGAAGCAGATACGTTTGACAGTGCTCGTGTGCAATCCTCAAATCAGCCAAAAACGCAATATAATGAAAATACATTGCAAGTCAAACTTTATTTATGGCAATAACTTAACAATATGGCAAATCACCTTTTTTAAATACACAAAAACAGAGGAAATCAATACCAAGCAAAGAAGCAAACCTCGGTAAAGTCCAACATTATTCCTACTGTTACCATCCCAATTTGTATTTCTGGTAGCATGGAAAAACGATTTTCGAGCTACGGAAATTAGTACAGAAATTTCTTGCTTCCTACAGGGCGAAGTCTCGTTTTGTAAAAATCGGCAAAACTTATCGGAGGAGCAAAACTAACATACACGCGACAGCAAAAAAAAACTTTTTGAAACACCTTGAGTTGTTAAGCCATGCAGATGAAAAGTCCTTGATTCTTTCTGGTTTTCTCCGAACTAGTCTCCGCAATATCTCGTCAGATTGCTGTTGGCAAAGACTGTGGTGATTGACGAGATAGGTTAAATTCTAAGGCAGGTCCTCTTGCTTAGTGACAATGAAAGTTAAACTACTTCATATCTGTGTGCAAGTCACTGTTCGTCTGAGCTCATAACCAACTCTCTGAACTTTCTAACATCACCTACGTTGCAGTCGTCTCAATTTCAGCTGTAACTGTTACGATCGATCACGGTCGTTAGCGCAGTACTTCAGTCGCATCACTCAGTCAATTCCGCCAAGTTGTCGCGAACTCACGTGACCTCGCAACCTATCAAACACGCGATCTAATTTCAGCAGATCATAGTTCGCGTATTTATGCATTGGTGGTTGTTCCCCTTAAATCGGATCAGACGAGCTTCGAAACATTGCATTGCTTGCACACTGCTTTGTTTGTTCTATCTGAACCTCAGGGCCAATAATCGGAGGGTCTGGCAAAACTCTTTCAAAACAATCCTGCTGGTTATTGTGAGAGTGGCTGATTTTAAAAAATCTCACAAATGTTTAAATTAGAAAAAGCAGTTCACTTTTTTTAAAGAACATTCCAAACCAGCGTTTTTTAAGATTTTTATGTATCTGCACGTTGTTCGAAACAGAAGCAATCAACAATCTTAGATTGCTTGTTGCAAGCTGTTGACATTCTCATCTAGTAATATGAAAAAATATAGCAAATATCATCACGGTAAACATATTATAAGAGGACGCAAAACGTCAACCCCAGGCTGAGACCCAAATGCCACAAAATAAATGGCGCATTCCATCAAATCATCTCCATTTGTGTCGACCTTCTGCTGCAATTAGATTCTAGAGGCTGTAACAGATTTGGTCCACGTTCCTTGCCGATATAATCCAAGTCAGTACCGCAGTGACAATTTATGGCTTCAGGTTTGTTTCTCAGCAGCAGATTCACATGGAACGTCAACATCATTGGGTGCGAAAAACATAGCGGTTTTGAAACGTTGTCAAAGAAAACATACAACTGGATTTATAATTTTTAGCGGCAATGAACAAAATTTCAGTGAAACAAATATCCTCCAACCGACAGGCTTGACACTCGAACATGATTGCACTTGTGTATTTGCTAACGCTTGTGTATTTGCTTTTATAAGGTCATGGAAACTGGTGATAACGTAACAAACAACTAATAAAAATGTTGTTTCAAACCAAGCTAATTTTATTTTAGTCAGTGTTGTTTTTAAAAATTATACAAACCATCAGATTCTTCGCGAAGGAATGTAAAAAGATTTTTTTCAAGATTTTTATCCTGGTATTAATCTTTCGGCCAAGTAAAGCTTTTTGTTACTTGAATATAACTTACTGTCGAGGTCTCAGAAGTGGAAATAGAAAAGGGATAAGGTGAGCAACATTAACCGCATTTAGCGGGTAAAACTCTGTGCTTCAGTGATGGGACGACCGGCAAGTTGAAAGGGTGCCGTGAAGAGATGAGCACGCCATTGAACGTATGAGTGGCTGAGTACTGAATGGTTATGCGTTCTGCCAAATACATGACATGCAAACTGAAGTTTGCTGGTAAAACATAAAAATTTAGGTAACACATGTTCAGTTGATTCGCTTTTGCGCATACTGTTCGTCGTATTGCATACACAGCAAATGTTCTGCGTGCTTTTAGTGAGTTTTTTTTGTTTTTAAATACAATCGAAAAAGCAATTGGCACAAATTAAGACTGAAGTTAGTTAATTCCTATCAAAAAGCATTAAACATTATTTTTACGTTATCAATGCAGCAAAGATTGCATAATTGTCTATGGTTTAATAAAATAAATATTCTTAATAAACAGTAAGTTAAATAAATTGTGATTGATGTTTTGCCTGGTTTCATCCAATGTCCGTAGGTGTGAATATGGCCTAGAATAGATTTTTTCAATAAAATCAACTCCATTTTTTTCTTTCCTGAAATAAATTTATGGGCAAACGATTTTGAAGAGGTGAAAGGATTTGCGTTCGCAATGTGAGGAATTTACGCAAATACCGGTTCATTGAGAAAGGCGAATGTTACATTAGGCGTCAAATTATGGAACCACTTTTGAAGCTTGGTTATTCATAAGAAATATGAAGATTTTAAAATTTGACGTAATCAAGTACGTAGAAGAGAGGAATTTATAATTTAATTATTTTTTCTCTTGATTTTTTAATGGCTTTTCAAATTTTGCATATAGCTGCCTCTTCACCAAGCAGGTTTGATCTTCCACTTTGCAAGACAATATAACGCTACCGACTCAGAGGAACGTGTCTGGCTGATCATACTTAACACAAGGCAAAACAAGTTGTAATTTTTGAGTTACATGGAGATGAATGCAGTATCTCTTTATATTAAACTTCAAAACAACGTCCTGTTCTTCACATCTTTCTTGTTTAAGCGTGAGTCCGAGGCTTTTCGTCATGGCTGCAATCAAGCAGATTGAAACTAGCCAAGAGGATGAATTACCACTTTTCTGTGATGTGCAGTCTCGGTGATATTCTATATGTTGGTTGTACTGATCTATGTTCTTTTTATATCATTTGAAAGTGGGGATTATAAAATTATATGCGAAAACGTTTTCCTTAAAGTCTGTTATTGGTAGATATTTTCATAAAAATGCATAAGCATAATAACATTGAAAAATAATTTAAACCTGTACTAACAAACAAGCACTAAACAAGTTGTTGCCAAACTCTTGGAGCTTGGTGTGCTAGCAGAACGTGTTGAGGAATGCGGGGGGTTGTCGGGTGAGCCATTAGCGCAAACAGTGGAGTGAAAATGCACACGCATAAATTCTGTCTTGATTCCAAGACACTAATAAGGTAACAACTAAGGCAACCAATTTTTTGACCTAAAAACTTAAAATTTTGACTTAATAATTTATCAATTTTGACTTTATTTTGACCTCTAAATTTTCTGCGTTTGCAACTGCAAAATAATTCAGCCTTAGGTGTTGAGGTTAACCCAGAAGCATATTCATGAACTCTATGCTTCAAAATTTTAAAATATTTGCTTGTTTAACTATGGGGATGATATATTGTTAAGCACATAAATAACTATAGTAGAGTCAAACCTGAGAATCATAAAGTTGAAATGTTATATGCATAATGGATTGAGTATTTACCAAACCAAGTACTGTAAGACCACATTTCCTGCCTTACCATGCCTATCCTCCATAATATTCAATCGTCCAGTAGTGGGCAAAACAGCATTATTACGCCAAAAGTCGCAACAAACCCACTATTATTACAGAATTGCAACTAAACTTGCAAAAGCATATCAATATCTGTTGTTGTAGTTTCAAAAAAGTATCGCTGAAGAGAAAAAACTGTGCTGCAAGAAAATTTTGACCTAACGATAAATTTGACCTAATGATAAATTTTGACTTTTTTTGACTTAACAACTTGGGATCCCTCATGGTATAAGCGTGAAATTTGTTTTGTGGACGTTTCATGAAGTTTTAAAATGGCAGAAAAAATTTGACTTTATTGACTTTTGGTTGCCCCAGTAATAACTAAAGAATGTTTACTTGCACATTGCAAGATGATGTTATCCATTCAACAGACTTTCTAGTTTGTTCATTGCAACAAAAACATCAGGAATTTGCTTGAAATTAGATCCTTATTCACTTTTTTACAATCTGTACGTTTCACAGGTAACAGCGGTGTAGAGGAGTAGTTGGTTTCAACAAACTCTAAACTTTATTAGGTTTGACGCAATGTAGCTTCACAGAAAACTGGTATCGTACAACACGAAGGCTTCACACAAACCATACTGCGTACGTTTAGGCTAGAGAATTCTTAATTCTTTTCAAAGTGGTTGAAAAAATGAACAATCTCAACGGTTGTTAAGATTAGTGTCAAGTGTCACAGCTAAAAAATAACAGCGCAGCCGATTTTTATTTTTATTTTGTCCCATTAATACAAAGCAATTAATAAACTATATCAAGCACAAAAGCAGATCATGAAGCACCTGCTTGTTGCTTATGCCCTGTTTTCAAATTTTGCAAAAAATGTTCATGTTTTTCTTTAGGTTTAAGTCGCTGCCGCACAGGAAACACCAATAGAGCTGTAAAATATTTTGCAATTTTTTCAGAAAAACATTGTTGTATGACAGCGCCGCAAACAAGGTGAAGTTTTGATTGTGGGAAAAGTTTCTGTATTAGTGAGGCCGGCTAGTAACAATTGTATTGATTAAGTGAACCAAAATGTTTGCACTTTACCAATTTGTTGAAAAGCAAACTCTTGTTTTGTGTATTTACTATCATATTTGTGACTTGAAATAAACAGTGGGTAAAAGTATTTTGTCAGAATATCAAATTGATGCAAGTCTTGTAATTATCTTAAAATCAAGCACTTGATCGTGATACGAAAAACAAAAGTTTGCATTCGTCAAAACCATCATTTCACAGAGCTTTTCGGTTCCTCAAGAAAAAATGAGTATATGAAATTAACAGCCAAGTATTATAATGCAGAGCAGATCTCTAAAACAGTGAGGAGAAACTAACCCTTGTTCAGTGATTAGAAGTGACGTTGGGGCTGGTGGCGCATGAGATTCGGGAGAAGGTTTTGCTGGTGGGTGTTAACTATTGATCCATGTGTTCAAAATACTTTTTTAATTGAGCAAAAACTGGAATGTTACTGAAAATAAAGTATGTGGATTCGCCATCCAATGAATATTGACGAAAACGGCCAATTTTTCCCTTCTGCGGTGTACTTTTAACATTAGACGATAATCATACTTGTTTCTTCACTTTTTTTTGTGAAAACTTGTACAGGTTTTGTCGATAAATGTATATTTTAGGATTTAATGCAAAAGTTGATGCAACGCTCGCTGTGAATTCCTTGTAAACTTTGGTGAAGTTGTTCAGGTCAGAATTTACCGCAGGAAGGGTCTTAGTTTTTTCGTGCAGCAAAATAGTTTTATTGGTTGGCAGTTTCAAAACGCAACATTTTATTTGAACGTGTCCATCTTGTGCATCACTTCCATTTCCAAAGTTATGGGTCGCAAGCAGAAAATTCCTATTATTTCCCGTGCTTGCGCACAGAAACCTCATTATTCCCGATTTTGAAATTTGTGTTCTACATTCTGCAACTACATGCAACTGCATTTTTAAGCTTTCTTTAAAGTTTGTTGCAAGGAAAACAACCGGTAAATAATGCTCGTATTTAAATGCTGCTCTGTTTTTCCTCTGCTTTCGTGTTTTTGCCTTTGCGCTATCAGCCTATAACGCAGAAGCAGAACAATTAAGCATAAGCAATTTAGGATTACGAGCAAGGATATTATAAGAAGCAAAAAAGCAAGTAGAACCACAGTTCACCAGGTATGTAATAACGAGTATGACGGAGTAAACGTATACAACCAAGTACACTTATTGCAGGCATAGTGTTCCTTTGTACCTCACTCAATATCTAGCTCACATATATAAATACATTTCGTTGATAATAGCAGCTTAATTCCCAACATATAAATTCTCTGTTCGCACCTTGTGTGCTTAATTTCAAACAATACCTAGATTTTATGGCAGCAAGTACTCGACAAGCTGTTAAAAAGCAACTCAGCAGAGATGTCAGCAAAGCACCCCTTCAACCTGAGCGACTTCACAGTTAATGCGAAGGATTAGCAACGGTTATCCTTTGTACATCGTGACATCGAGAACGCAAACGTCTTTCAAAGAAACAACGTAGCGTAACAAGCAATTGCTTCACTCCTGCAATTCTAAACGCAAGCCCTCGGTTGACATGAACTTCCATCTTTCCTATCGAACATGACAAACCACAGCCAAGTTTTGGACCTCACCTCGCCAACTGCCGACGACGAAACCAAATCGAAACAAGTATATGTCATTCACAGCGACCCAAGGGATCACTGAATAAACAGTTGCGTTTGTTTCCACTTCCTCTTCGTTATTAGTTTGGAATGCTTTGAAAATTGTACAAGGAAACATTGGATGATGAGTTGAAATCATTGCAGGTCGCGATAAAATCGAAGCAAAGTGTCTTTGGCAGGGAACTTTTATTCAAGAAACACTTTTAATAAAAACATGATGTAATAAAATCATGCCATGTGTTAGACCAGTGTAGTTGGCTTTTGACGAAAGCTATGTATCAATGCAAGCCAGTTTTTCTTAATCTTATAAAGCTAACTTGTTTTTTTCGGATGGTCTTTGTTACTTTTTTCATTCGCTAGCTACCACTTTTTCAAAGGTGAATTAAAGAAAAGACCCACTCAATACATGGCTGTAGTCATGGTCAAATTTTTACCGAGGCGAGTATGTTAATTACGTCCCCGGTTGGGAATGTTGTTAAATACAGTGTATGGAGACCTAACATTCTGCCCTTATTTAATCTAGGCTGGTGGTTGTAACACAGTGTAGCTGCAGTGCTGCTCTTTTTGAAACAGTTACACAATAATATATGATTTGATTTAGCGCAACAAAAATGTTTTTGGCAGCATTGCAGAAAGTTTACCGAGGCAAGTGCCTCATTTGCCTCAATGTAGCTACGGCCTAGCAATAACACTCTTGTTTTTGCCTCTCGCCACTCGCTGTATCATGCTTCCTTAACATCTTAATCTTCGTGTGGCAAGTCACCTGTGGGCGCGACTCACAACACTGCGCGTAGAACATTTAAACCGATCTACGAAAATTGTAAACTTGCCTGTAAAAACGAGTATATTCCTATTGCATTTAAGAGGATAAATCAAAGGAGCTTCCTATTTATAATCACGACAATAATGTCGAGTTTTCGCATGAAAATTGAAAATCGGCGTTAATTTGCTGTTCTGTACAAAGACAAGTTTTTGGTAATTAAAGTTGAAGGCACTTGTAGATCTTCATCATATTCGGCATCTAAGCACAGGCGTTGCTGATTTTGTCGGTTAGAAAGCGCAAGAAATTTTGACAGGAGGATGGTTTAACCGTTAATTGTAGCAACGAAGTCGTGTTTATCAGTGACTTTAAACTTTTTAATTTTGATTTTTTAGGTTTTCTTTCTTTAACTCTTTTTCTCTTTCGCTAAATTAAACTCGCTCGTATATCTTACAAGGACAAATGCATTTATACCTGACGATACGCGACACACTTGTTAAGTAAGAGAAAAGTTGGAAATTTTCAGCAGTTGGATGTTTGTTGCAAAAAAA